>Ga0074045_10004186_pt1 | contig 12817 bp, 11 predicted proteins | sample BogForMeECP23OM2_FD_94442 | JGI IMG/M metagenome (GOLD analysis project Ga0074045, IMG submission 94442) | Bog forest soil microbial communities from Calvert Island, British Columbia, Canada - Bog Forest MetaG ECP23OM2 | ecosystem: Environmental > Terrestrial > Soil > Wetlands ... | reverse complement strand
TGGTCGAAGCCTGCAGCAACAAACCGACCGCTTCCTCAATGGTCATGAAGTACCGCATTGCTTCGGGATGCGTGACCGTAACCGGACCGCCGTTGGCAATCTGCGCCTCGAAAATCGGCGACACGCTTCCGTTGCTGCCGAGCACATTGCCGAATCGCACAACGACAAAGTTCTTTCCGGTCCGGTCGGCGGCCAGGCCGACAACAATTTCGGCTATTCGCTTCGTCACACCCATAACACTCGTTGGATTTACCGCTTTGTCCGATGAAATCATGACAAGGCGTTCAACGCCGTACCGATCGGCCAAATCGACAAGAATCTGAGTTCCAAGCACGTTGTTCGTGACAGCATCAACCACGTTCTTTTCCATGAGTCCGACATGTTTGTGGGCAGCCGCATGGAAGACGATCGTCGGCTTGTGGAGCCTGAATATCTGCTCCATCCGCTCCTTATCTCGAAGATCTGCGATCACCGGATGAACGATTACCGGTTCATTGATGATGCCCCCGCGGTGTGTAAGTTCTCGAGCGATGTGAAAAATTGAATCCTCCCCGTGTCCTAAGAGCACAATTTCTTGCGGCCGCAGAGCCGTCAGTTGCCTGCAAAGCTCGCTGCCAATGGAACCGCCTGCTCCGGTTACAAGCACGCGCGCTCCGTGGAGAAGCTTTGCAACATTTTTTGAATCGATCTTTACCGTACCACGACGGAGAAGGTCTTCAATCCTGATGTCGCGAAGCTGTGCAACGGCCGATCCCGCAAGGATTTCATGAATGCTAGGAATCGTTCTGCTCTTGACGTTTGCCGTTTTGCATGCCTGGACAATTCCCTGGATAACTTTGCCGGAGGCTGTGGGCATTGCGACAATCACTTCTTCAATTGCTATTCGCTCCACGATCGAAACCATTTCATCAAGGGTTCCTACAACGTCGATACCGTGGATGCGCATATTTTGCTTGGCGGGGTCATCATCCACAAACGCCACTGGGACTAATCCCATCTGCGGATTTGCACGAAGTTCTTTGACGATCATGGAGCCGGTAAGTCCGGCACCAACGATTAACACATTTTTACCTTCATGACCGATCCCCATCCTCATCCGCTCGTTGAAGACATACGCCACCCTGATCGCAAACCGCGCGCCTCCGATAATCATCATCGTTATAACACTATCTATCACCGGCACCACAATCGGAAAGTTGGCGGAGATCAAGCCTATTGGTTTCAATATCCCGAAGAATGCAATCATGGTGAGTACCCATGATGCCAGGCTTACCTCGAGAAGCGAGATGGCCTCGTCCACGCTTGCGTAGCGCCAGTAGCGGCTGTAGAAATTGAAATACAAAAATACTCCCTCTTTTATGAGAAGGGACGCCAGAGTGTAGATCGCCAACGGCAGTGCGAGTTGGAGCAGCAAGGAGGAACAATCGCCTACTAGGCACAGCGCGGGCACTAAGCATATGCCGGGAACTAGAGCAAAGGCGATGATATCAAACATTAATAAATGCCGATTTCGCAGCTTGAGGAGAAACGCAAAGGCGCTTTTTTTCATAGACCAATTACCGTTTTGAAAATGATCGTTGAATTTTGTCAGTGTCATTTCTTACCTCTTGTCTCCTGGTGAAATACAATATGCACTCGGCAGAGATACGCTAATACCGTTCAGTTTTTGCGCCGTCATTTCTTTACAATAGTTCGCAACTTTATCCACAAAAGAGTACAATGCATTATTTTTATAGCGGCATGAATATAGAAGTGGTTTCAAAAATTTCAATCGTTATGAATCCATTTGATCTTTGTGAGTCTGCATCAACGCTTCGATTTCGGACTTCAGAGATGAATGATGCTGGGGCGAAACACTCGTATCGCCGGCAAACATTTCCTCCATCGCGTTCGTGAGTCTCAAAATTAGTGCAACAACAGATGCGATGAATTGGTATTCCCGTTCAATTTCTTCAAAGGCTTCGCGAATTCTTTTTTGTGTCTCCTCGTTCACATCAGCGGCCAGGGCCTCAGAGTGTTCTCGAATATTGAGGGCAACAAGCGCGAGGGAGTTGTTCGCAACGTGAGACAGCGAATCAATGGAGCTTTGGTAAGACTCCAGTGATGTCATGACCCGGTCGCAGTCTCTCACAAGCTGGAGACGCTGCTCCTTTTCTTTTTGAAAGAGGTGCCGCTCGTGTGTCCCTCTTAAGAGAATGTCCAGATGTCCGATGTCTATGAGATCTTTTTGTACGTAGTCGTAGGCCCCCAGTTTCATTGCCTCCACAGCAATGTGTTCAGTCCCGGCCGCTGTCAGCATGATGACGGGGGTATCATTCTTCTGCTCATGCATCCATTGCAGTACGTTGAGGCCATTCATGTCCGGCATCATATAATCGAGGAGAACAACATCAAATGGCTGAGGAGCGTTTCCAAGTGTTTCAATAGCCTCCCTTCCGGAGGAGAGAACAGTCGCTTCATATCCGTAATTCTCTTTAAGCCGTAAGGAAGTACCCCTTGCAAATGACTCCTCGTCATCTACAAACAGTATGCGCATCGGAACATTGCTCATAGGGTGTCAGTCCTGAAAAAAATCCATTTTAAGATAAATGCGACACACGAAACTGGTTTTTCCCCTTGGCAAATTGAGATTCACTCATCAACCGACAAAAAAGCATTAAAAATGCTCAATTCTTTCAGAAAAAATCTCTCTCATTTACTGTATCATTCTATCGTTTATGAGCCAAATAATCAATTTAGAAAGCTCCAATGTTTATTAGAAAATTCTAACGATAAAACACTATGAAAAAGTGGCAACCTTTCACTGGTCGAGCAGACCACTAACATTATTGGCTGAGAAAGGAAGGATAGATATTCAATCTATACGAAAAGTATACGACTTAGATTGTGAACAAGAGTTGATGCAAGTCACATCCTGTCGACTGAGCTAAAAGGGAGCACTGGGGGAGCGACTGGTTTCACAGGGGGTACCAGAGGGAAACGTAAGAAGAATGTAGTGCCAACGCCGATCTCGCTTTCAACTGAGATCGATCCACCATGGAGGTCTACGATGAGTTTTACAAGAGCCAGACCGAGACCCGTTCCACGATTGTCGCTTGCGACGTCATTGCCCCGGATAAACGGCTCGAATATTCTATGGAGAATCTCGGGTGGGATTCCGTTTCCGGAATCCGAAAACCTGATAAGAACGCGCTCTCCTTGCTGTTCGTAGCCAAGGTGAATTCTATGGTTTTCCGGCGTGTTTTTCACAGCGTTGTCCAGAAGGTTGAAAAACACCTGGCGAAGTCTGTCGGTGTCAGCGGAGATATACAGTTCGGGTCCCTTTCCCAGCACCACGGTAATATTCTTGGGACGCGTGAGAAAAAACGCTTCATCGTAAAAATCCTTGAAGAACCGTTGAACCGAGATAGTTTCAACATTCAGGGCGAATGTTCCGGCCTGCATTGTGCTGAGATTGAGAAGGCCTTCAACGGTATTATTGAGGCGAAGCATATCATCATAGACTCCTCCGACCAGTTTCTGGAGAGTTTGAAGAGGAATATCCGCAGAGAGTGCGTCTTCGAGCTGGTTTTGGATTATTGTCAGCGGCGTTCGAAGTTCATGGGATGCAAACGAAGAAAAATTGAGGGCGTGGTTCCTCGCGGTATGGAGTCGTTCAACCATTTTCAACGTTGTCTCGATGCCGCTTTCTCGTTCACTATTGATCGGCGGTATTTTCTGCATCGGATCTGACGACGATGATTGGCGCAGGAGAATGTCGAGATGCTCATTGAGTGTACGAATGGGACGAACGAAAAAGCCATACATGAAAAATCCGGTGAATGCTGCGAGCAGAAAAAAAAGGATGACCAAATATCGGTTATCGGAAAAATCCTTGGTGGCAATCTCCTCCAGAGTCGGTTCAGGGTAGGCCGCGAAAAGCGTAAAACCATTGACCTTCTTAGCGAGAACTCTGAATAATTGATGTCCGTCAACTCCCACAATTCGGATCTCGTCGCCCACAGGATCCCGGAATTTGACGAACGATATGTGCGGATCAAGTTTTGGGGAGCGGAAGAAGAGTTCACCGCTGGAGTCGATGATTTCGATCGAGAGCCTGCCGTCATCCTGATCGGTCAGCATTTCGAGGTCCGCCCGGATCTCGCTCGCGGGTGCGTGTTGTGTTTCTATGAGGCGCAACAGACTTGCCGCGATCGTTACGTTATGATGAAGGGCTCGATCGGCCTCTTCTGCGAGAGAGGATTGCAGAAACTTCAACTGGATGATCTCAAAGGCGACAATAGCGGCAATGGAAAGCGAAATGTACAAAAGCAGAATTTTTTTCAAAAAAATTTTTGGTTGCATCGCGCTTATCGATCTCTGAGAATGAAACCTTCACCGCGGACTGTTTCTATGAGCTTCGGCAGAAACTCCTTGTCAATAGAATCTCTTAGGTAACTTATATAGACGTCCACAATATTCGTACCTGTGTCGAATTTGTAGCCCCACACCTGTTCGGCAAGGCGCCTTCGAGTCAAAATGGTATTCTTGTTCCTGAGGAAAAACTCTAAGAGTGCAAATTCCGTCTGCGTCAGATTAATGACTTGATTCCCCCGTTTGACGACTCTCTTCACCACATCCAGCGTCAGATCGGCGCTCTGCAAAATTGAACTGCTCAATGCGCCTGAACGCCGCAAGATTGCCTGTATGCGGGCGAGCAGCTCCGCGGAATCAAAGGGCTTGGTAAGGTAGTCGTCAGCCCCGACCTCGAATCCCTTGATTTTATCTTTAATGGAGTCTCTCGCCGTAAGTATTAAGACCGGCGTATTGTAAGAAGACGACCTGATATAATGAAGGACTTCAAAACCGGATTTCTCTGGCAGGTTAATGTCGAGCACCATGAGCTGCAATTCCTGGCGAGTAATGGAATCTATCGCCGACTGGCCGTCAAAGACCAGAGTCACCTCATATCCTGAACGGATGAGCAGGCGTTCCAATGAATGCGCAAGCCTCTTTTCGTCCTCGACAAGGACGATTTTAATTTTTTCGTTGGATTTGCTTTCCGCAGCCTTCATAAAAGAATTTGCAAGTAGTCCGCGCTCGCGTTTAAAAATGAGACATCATAAAGGAAAATAGACCACTCGCCCCTTCGTGAATTCTGTTTATGAAACCTTAACCGGGGCGGGATCCCCTCCCGAAATATTCTACAACTTACTCAATGTATAGGTTGTGATTATTAATTGCAAGGTCGGTTTTCTTCAAACGGCGTTAAATTTTTCCAGGAAGTTTCAAGACCACGCGTACACAGTTCTTCCGTCGCCAAATAGAAATCACAAGAGAGGTTTGAATTGAAAGTTTTATCATTGATGCAAATAAGGGAGATGCGATTGTAAATGTGACGAAATTATTTCCCTAACGCACAAAGAAGTCTGAAACGTGGAAAGGAGTCGTTCGGCTATTTCTTGCACTTCCTGAATTTTTTGACTACTTTCTTTTCAAGGAACATCATCACTTCAACCCTATCTTCAATGACGAGAGCAAAAGCGACTTCTTCCTCACGTAAACGTCCGAAACCTCTTCCGCCGAAAGGCGATCTTCTCAGCCAGCGTAAGCTCGATTCTCGCGCAGAAGACTCCCGGTTCATCGCCGCTGCGATCGCCGGCAATCAGCCCGCGTACCGCGCGCTCATGAAGAAATACCACGATCCGATATGTAATTTGCTCTACCGCATGATTCACGACAAGGACGAGGTGGAAGATTTAACACAAGAGGCCTTCATCAAGGCGTTCCAATCGCTCGCGAGTTTCAACGAAGAGTTCGCTTTTTCGACGTGGTTGTTCAAGATTGCGAGCAACAATTGTATCGACTATATCCGGAAAAAAAAGCTGCAAACATTCTCGATCGATAAACCTATTGGATCATCCGACGGCGATTATTCCTTCGAAATTCCGGACTCGACATACGAGCCCGACCGCGAGCTCATCGCACGGCAGCGGACGAAACTCCTCGACCAGGCGATCAAATCTCTTCCCGCTAAATATCGAACCGTCATCCTCATGCGCCATACCGAAGAGAAGGATTATGCCGAAATTGCCAGGCAATTGAAGCTTCCTATCGGAACCGTGAAGGCCCACATTTTCCGTGCCCGCGAAATGCTCTACAAAAACCTTCGAAAAAAGATCCAACTTTATTGAAAGAGCGTGTAACTCCGCCATTCTTTTTCCGTAGTACGAAGAGAAAGAATCCGTATAATGCTATTCAAACGGCCGCTTTTCCCGATCGATCGGTGCTGGAAAAGGGCCTCTATATTCTATTAAAAGTACTCAAGCTAGCGCGGAGAGCTTCGTGCAGGCAGTTTAAAGTCTTATGCGAGATACAAGAATACATATAATGTTGAAAGCGGCGCCTTTCGTTTTATCCGCAGCGCTGGCAGTGCATGCCTTCGCCGGCGGTGTGCACAAGGAAATAAAACGTTCGACGGAAAAAGAGGTCCGCGTAAAGCTCGAATCATCGTTCGGGACAGTTGTGTGCTCCAAAGGCGTTTCCAATAAAGTGCTGATTTTTGACTTAAAGATGGATGAGGATCGCAAGCCGAATGTGGATATCGACTACCGCATCAAAAACGATATCGGCTATCTCGACATCACGCGCGAATCGGACGGAGGTCGCTCCTTTTTCCCGCACGTCAACGACGATGAAGAGAAGGACGACGGCAATTTTGTGAGGGGGAAATGGTATATGCGCTTTACCGACGCAGTTCCGCTTTCTATCGACGCAGAACTCGGTGCAGGACGGGGCGATTTCGACATGACCGGTCTGGACATTAAAGACTTCACAATGTCTGCCGGTGCCAGTTCGACAACGCTGATCTTCGGCGAGCCGAACAAAAGCGAGATCGAGGATTTTGAAATCAAATCCGGCGTCAGTAAATTTGTGGGGGAGAAGCTGTGCAACGCGAACTTCCAACGGATGACCTTCGAAGGAGGAGTCGGCTCCTATTATTTGAATTTCGACGGCGAACTTCACCGCGAGGTCGACGTACGGATCAAAATCGGTTTGGGAGTAGTGACGATCGTGATTCCGCGTGAGACCGGCGCAAAGGTCCACTACCAGGAAAACTGGTTCTCCAATTTTTCCATCGACAAAGATTTTGACGAAGAAAGAAAGGGCGTGTACACGACGGACAATTATTCATCGGCAGAAGGGAAGATGAACATTTATATCGAATCCGGTCTCGGAAGTGTGAAAGTGAAGCTGGAAAAATAGCGATCCGAGTGTATGCCCCTACCGTGGGACTGCCCCGCCTCTTTTTTTTCGCAATATAGAAATCGTTAGGGTGAAGCATTTTCCGCTTTGATTGAACATGCTGCTACCTATTCGGAAAATTTGGTATATTAAGAAAAAGGAGATCCTATGACTTTAAAGACATTTACTGCAGTTCTTCATCGCGATGAGGATATGTACGTTGCGGACTGCCCAGAATTGGGGACGGTCAGCCAAGGTTCCACAATGGAGGAGGCTTTGGCCAACTTGAAGGAGGCCACAGAATTATACCTCGAAGAGTTTCCGCTTCCGAAAGCCGAAAAGCCCTATTTAACCATCTTCGAGGTTGCAGTCAATGCCTGAACTAAGGAAGGTATCGGGAAAGGATGCAATCAAATCACTCGAACGGCTTGGGTTTATACAGGTCCGTCAACGAGGTAGCCATGTAATCCTTAAGAAATCAACTACGACTGGGAATATCGGTTGTGTAGTACCATTGCATAAAGAATTAAAGATTGGCACTCTCCGCGGCATCCTCAAATTAGCAAAGATAGAACCAGAGGAGTTTTTAAATAATCTTTGACCCGCATGGCGGCAACTGACAAACCCTAAGCTGCACCCTACCCGAGTCGCTCTCTTCTGAGGGAAATGGCCGCCAGTTTTTCGCCGCGCGACAATCAAAAATTCAAAACATAAAATAGTCTCTCACGCACATATGCGCTGATCTGGATTCACGTCGCCGTAGCTCAGCTCCGGTCCGATGAAAATCCTAGGGGGAATAAAAATCCTTCGTGCTCTTCGTATCATTGGCGGAAAATTCCGTGGCTTGCGCACCATCAGTTATTTACTTGCCGAATTTGAAGAACTGAGACCACTGGTACGGTGCACTGAAATTCGGAGATTTCGCCATCGCCACTATGGCCGAGCGGTACGCATCGTTGACGTTGCTTCCGTTGGCGAGCGCGGAATAAAATTTTTCGCTGAAGAATTTGTTCGCTTTCAATCCGGAGAGTCTCATGGTGAGAATGATGTTGGACGAGCCGTTCAACATCAACAGCGCGGCATGCATCGGCGTCAATCCGCCTGTCACAGATTGTTGGTTGGAAAGGTAGACGATCGGATATGGATGAAGGCGCAGGAAATCAGCAATCGGGATATTCGCGTCCGGGTCCGTAATGCTTCCGCTTGAAAGGACAAACGTCGACAGGTCGGGGAAGAGCGTATCGGTCGCAAAGTCGGTCGAAAGCTGCAGCACATCTCCGAACGAATCAAACAATTGTTTCTCGTTTGCATTCTGCGAGACATACACCGTTGCTTCCCGGAAGAAGCTCCGGATATCGCGCAGCTCAAAATCGAGCGGCCAATCGTTTCCGCGGGGATTGCCGACCGCAATGACGGTGTTGATGAAACGGGGGGGTAACTGAAGGCTGTTCGCGGCCGCAAGGTAGGGAAGATAGGAGACGTCGGCGATTTCGACCATCGGCTTTATCCCTTCGTTGGTCGAACGGGTAAACGCGTGGAATGGAATTCCCTCCATTTCGTGCGGGGGAACGATAACAACACGTTGGATAAAAAATCGTTCTACCGGGCGGAGAAAATAATTGTACAATTCTTGCGACAATCGATCGATATCGGTTGTTTGAAAATATCCTGTTCCGGTAGAGTGAATGTGTTCGTTCAGCATGAGGTCATACTGGCGGATTTTTTCAAGCACGATATCCTTGTATGCCGGAACTTCCACGACGTTCACTGGCGTCTGGCGTCCCATCCCGTCGAACGAGATCACGAAAATCACAATGCGGTCGTCGGCGATGAGGTAATCCAGGACGACCGTTCCGTACGACAGCGACGAGCGAAGTTCCTCTTTCTGAAATGTCGGCGTGCGGACAAGAATTTCCATCTGCGGGTATTTTTGCGATAGTGCGGAACCGGCGCTCGCCAACTGATTCTTCGTCGATGCCACTTCACCTGCGAGCGCTGCGATGGCTTGCGCATCCCGCTGATTTGTATTGAGCCCCTTCTGGAACGAGAGTTCAGCTTCTTTGACGGCGGCCGACTGCATTTGTCGTTGTATCGACTCTACTGCCTGTCCTGCGATCTTGTCGCGAAATTCATAAGGGAATGAACGCAGCTCGCTTGTGAGGAATTTCGCTTTTCCCTGCTCGTAGATATCCAGCGCTTCTTCTGCACGTCCCTGCCGTGCGAGCGCGGCGACAAGCGGCTCGTACCAAAAAGTTTCCCTCGCAAATGGTCTTCCGTCCGCCGTCGCTCCTTGGCGAATCCCAAAAAATTCTTCATCGTCTCCCCAGTTGTTGAACTCGCCCGCCTGATTGCTGCATAATTCGAACGCCCGCCTGTAAAAAGTGAGCGCGCCGTCCGTGTTCCCCTCTTTCTCTTTCATTGTACCAAGCTTGTAGTTCGCATACGCATCCCCCGAAACATTTCCTGACCGTGAAAAGAGCGTCATGGCTTGCTCGTAATACGTTCCGGCGGCGATCGTCGCCTGCTCGTTCGGGCTGACGGCGGTGATTTTTTGTTCGCAATCTGCGATTGCGATTAAAAGATAACCGATGGCGATTTTTTTACCGGCGTCCTTTGCGAGCGAGTACCCTTCGATGAAACTTTGTTTTGCCGGATCGTACGCAAAGTTATGCTCGTACACTTTTCCGAGCGCAGTGTAGAGTAGGATCAACAGGTCGTTTGTCTGTTCATTCTTTTCGCCGCCGGGGAGGTTTTCGAGAATTCCGATGCCGTCGTGAAATGATTGAGCCGCCGAACTCCACTCTCCGAGCGATTCGAGTGTCCTGCCCCGGTCGTAATTGAATTCTCCTTTTACAATGACGTTCGGGACTGAGCCGACAATATTCTCTACGGTTGCGAACGCTCCCAGCGCCTCTTCTCTTCTCCCAAGTTTGGCGTACGTATAGCCGACCCGCGACAACGCCCTCACGATAGCAGGAGAGTATCTGCGCTTGTTGAAGATGGCCAGCGCTGATGCGAACTGGTCAAGGGCATTCTCGTACTGGCCCGACCAGAGGAACGCATTTCCAAGGTTGATGCTCGTCTCCGGGTCGGGCTCGTTGTTCGAAGCAAGTTTACTGACCGCCAGCGCGTCGGTCAAAATATTTATTCCCTTCTCGAAGTCTCCCAGACCGACGGATAAATTTCCGGTCGCGTTCATCGAGCGGACTTCGGCAGCGTGGTTGCCGACCTGCCGGTAGTACTTCCACGCCTCCGTATTATTTTCGATTGCACTGGAAAAAAGTCCGAGGGAAGCTTCAACTTTTGCCTCGGTGGAACGGTCTTCTGCCATCCGGTCCCATTGCTGAAGCTGTTGGTCCAGCGGCAGGATTTCGGAAAAGAGCTCTTCTGCATGAAGATTATCGTGGAGGTTAACGAACTCGACCGCTTTCGTCCGGAGTTCCTGCGATTTTACTGCGGGGTCTTCGTTGTCCTCTCCGATATCGCAGCCGCCAAGCGACAGCCACGCAAAGGGGAGAACGAACGAAACGATTTGTCGAAGCGGATAGTTTTTCAACTGTACAATTTTGTTGAGGGTCTTTGATGTTTCACTCGACATCACGTAAAAATTCAAGTATCGCCATGCACCCAATATAGTAAGGAGAGATGAAAAAAGAAAAGGCCGAATCCGACATTGTCGAATTCGGTCTTTCGTGTTTTGAAAAACACTATGATCAGAGAGTAAACATCAAACCGGCCGTTGCGGAATTATACGTTCCGAAATTGTAATCGGCATTAATGTTAATGGCGAGCAGTTTGAGGCTCAGTCCCAGCGTCAAGCGCGATTTGTTGTCTCCTTTTACCGGGAGGTTCACCTGGATCTGTTGGGTTCCGCCATCTGGCGTCGAAAGGGTTGATGTGTAGTTGAAGGTCATTGTGGAGCTTTCCAGCATAAAGCCGGCGTACGGCGTAACGCTGAATAAACCGGGGCCGAAAGTTTTACTTGCGTTGATTCCGTATTCGGTTGCCTTTGTGGTTAGAATTGTTCCTGCGTCTAACGTTTCAGTAAAGAAACTAAGGCAAACGTCCACAGGAAGTGGATTCGGGAACCAAATACCGGGATTGTGTTGAATCCCGTAGCCGAAGAATTTGAGTTTTCCGAAATCGGCGTTCTGGTATGCCGGCAGCCATCGGAATGTGAGCTGGGTCCCGACTATTGTGCCGATGCTCAACTGCGGTGCAATGAGCGGGAGCGCTGGAAGATTCTCGAGATAGCCGGTCACGCTCGTCGTGATGATGTTGTCAGGAATCGGAAATGTTTTTCCATTGACGACAATATTTTGGCCTGGGAACTTGACTTTAACACTGTCGCTTTTTGATCCGACAATGGTGGGCCCGGTGAGTTGCACACTAAACACGGTGCTGGCGATTTTGTTTTGTATCGCCTGCTGTTGGGCCGTAGGGAGTAAATCATAGTTTGGAATACTCTGAGCCAAAGTCGCGCTCTGTGTGGCATCGAATGAGAATAGTCCGTTGACACCGTTAGAAATCGTCCTGTTCGAGCTATTGTAAAGCGCTCCCATTGCAACTACACCGAATTCCAAGTCGAAACCGACCATCTTTGCACTCGGCGCTTTGTGAAACCAGCCTCCGTTGAGATCGGCTCCAAAACCGGAGACGACCGGTGCAACGTATCCCTGAACTGCGCTCCCTGCCATTTTCTGCAACGTCGAATCCAATGAACCGCTGTATGCCGAAGCCGAAACTATCATCAAACAACAAAGTGGCAAGAGTAGAAGGTTTTTCATTGTTTAACTCCTAGATATTAATGTGTGTTATTGATCGACGAATAAAAGGCAAGGAGGAAAAAATCCCAAAAACATTAGGCAACGAATGGTTCCGAAAGAATTCTTGACAAATATACGCTAAAATTATTGAAACACAAACATTTTTTTGGAAATTGGGCTTGTGTTGCGCACAGTCGCGCACATTCTTTGCTGTAGCGTCAATGTCTGCCTAACTATTATGCCGTCCGCACGCATGAGGCATTTAATCAGACAAAAGTGGTAATTTTGACGCCGCTCAAACCCCGACGTTTTTGGAGCAGTTGCAATTATCAACACTTTTTTATACTTTTGCAATGGTTCCTACTATCCACAAACGGTGAGGATGTAATGAAATCCACTGGAATAAAAAAGTTGTATTATTCCATCAGCGAGGTAAGTAAGATTACCGACCTTGAACAATATGTCTTGCGGTACTGGGAATCGGAATTCGAACTATTAAAGCCCGCCAAAAACAGGGCGGGCAACAGAATCTACACGAACAAGGATATCAAGCTCATACTTTACATCCGTCAGCTTCTGCGGGAAGAACGGTACACTATTGAAGGCGCAAAGCAAGTCCTGAAATCGTGGACGCCGGAAGTCGAAAACGGCGAGCAGCTGCAATTGATCCCCCCCGACGCGCCGCCGATCCATGCACCGGCGGAAAGCCCGTCCGCCGCAGTGGTTGCGTCTGATCAGAAATTGAGGGAAGATCTCACGGAAGTAAAGACGTTCCTTGAAGAGCTGCTGGTGAAATTAAATTGAGGGGGATTGGGACTTTGGGCTTC
>Ga0074045_10004185_pt1 | contig 12818 bp, 11 predicted proteins | sample BogForMeECP23OM2_FD_94442 | JGI IMG/M metagenome (GOLD analysis project Ga0074045, IMG submission 94442) | Bog forest soil microbial communities from Calvert Island, British Columbia, Canada - Bog Forest MetaG ECP23OM2 | ecosystem: Environmental > Terrestrial > Soil > Wetlands ... | reverse complement strand
GGGCGGAATGCTCCGAACTGGTCCCTGATCAACGGGACAAAACGCCTGTGGAGACAAGGGCCTCTGCCGCACCAGCTTTACGCGGTAAGTCCTGTCGTTGAAGCATGGAAGCCCCGACTGAAGTTTTATCTCAGTCGCGGGTAGTTCACTTATTTCCGATCTGAGGTTCCCAATATAGGGGGAATTGCTCGCCGGAGGACCCAAGGAAGGATAAGAATAATGAAGACAGGTTTCTTTAAAAAACTAAGTACAAGATTATTTACTGTACCTTTAGTAATTAGTGTATGTCTGTCCATTGCCGGCGCTGCCGTCTTGCATTATTTCGGCAATCACTACTTAATGCAAGATGTCTACAGACCGCATGCGATCAATATCCTGTCAGAGAAAAAATATTCTGTTGATGCGTGGCTGGAGAGGTGTAAGAGACAGAGTGAAGATATATCTAATAATCCTATCATACGAGAAAATATAGTGAATCTCATTAACATTGAGTCGCAATCAAACAAACCGACTCAAAAAAAGGGTGACATATCGATTGTAGCACGACAGAATATCACTCATTTCCTCAAAGACGTTGCTGCCGCTGATAATTATAATATTATTGCTGTCCTTTCATTGACCGGAACTGTCATCTCAAGCACTCAGGAAGAGGTCATAGGGGAAGACTGGTCCGACAAAGATTTTCTGAAAGATGCATTATCTGGATTGGATAAAACAGTAATAAAGGGCTTGCACCGGTACGGAGATTCAGTTCCTGGAATAATCAGTCTCTCTCCTGTCCATGATGCCGGCCAAAAAGTGATCGCCGTAGCCTATTACCTGTCTAGTGCCGATAAGTTAATTAATTACTTGAAGATGGCCGAAGGTATCTATCGAACAGAAAAAGTAATGCTAGTCAATAGAGACGGATCCATTGTGATCTCGGAAAACGGTAGCGAAACCGAAAAAATGGGGGAGACCATATCTAGGAACATCAGTGAAAGCCCGATGGTAAGGCAGAACGGGGTGCTTTTTTTCCTGACTGACCTTAATCAAGCGCCCTGGGGACTTGTAAGTGCGGTGAGGTGGTCAGAGGTTTCACGGCCGCTCAGCGTCATGATGATTTTCTACTGTTCGTTCGCATGCGGGATGATTCTCATTATTGTTATTCAGGGTACCTACATGGTCTCCAAACTTTTGACAAAACCGATTGAAAGATTAATAACTGAAATTCAATCGGTGGCATCAGGGCATCCCGTAGAGGGCTTCGGAATGGGGTTAAAAGGAGAGTTATCCGACCTCAGAGATGCACTAAACACGATGATGCGTGTATCCAATGAAAGGAAGTCGCAAATAATAAACGAAATAGAGGAACTAAAGAGAAACCAACGCTTTTCTGTGGAGAGGAGGGATGTCCTGGAAAAGTCTGGAGTGAATGCAGTTTTTTTAGAGAGGGCTTTCTCCGAGCTGAGGGATATCTGCGATACTCTTAGTGCAGACGTCGAAAAAATTCTTTACGGGAATGATAGGTTACAAGCATTTGACCGAAAGAAACTCCTCAGTCTCTCTCGTTACTCAGGGAAAAAGCTGCGCGTCATTGATAGTCTTATTGGACTGTTAAACTTTGTGGGGACACCCCAGGATGTGAAACCGGAGGAATGCTACTTATGTGAACTTTTAGCAGAAGTTGAAAAGACTGCTCAGAGTATCATGGGCCCAAAGGAGATTTGTCTTGTTATTGAGTGTGATGATAAGTTTAGAAATAGGGCAGTCAATGTCGGGAAGGTGCGACTGAGACAGATAATCAACTATCTGGTAGGTTCTTGCTTAGACGCAATTGATGTTGGAACGGTAACGGTTTTAGCATCCCTGCTCTCTCTGGAGGGCAAAGAGCATGTCGAGATATTCATATCCAATGCACAAGGAGATGGTGGGTTAGAAAAGCAGGAAGGGCTGCTTGAAACGGATGGTCATGCCTTTGAATCTCTGGGAATTGATGTAGTGAAAAGGGCTATTTTGACCTTAGGCGGGCAAATGGAGGTTGAAAATGTGGCGGGTAAAGGTTTCTTGTCTACTATGACCATCCCTCTGCAGTGAGAACTTTGATCACTGTAATCGTGGCAAGTTCTGCAATATTCATTTAGGCTAAAATAATTATTTGACGAGAGTAAACTTTTACAAAATTCAATTTGCATTGCAGATTGTTCACCGTTTTGTTAATATAAAAACCTATGTTGTGTTAACGATCGGCCTGCGTTTTTTACTGAAAGGGCGTTGTGACGATTGCAGCTTGAGCGAGGCAAGCTTCAAAAGTGTTGAACAACGCGCAGTTTATTACACTGAATAACTCAAAATAATAAGGAGTGCTCTGTGGGTAACGGAAAAACAGAAAAGAACAAGACAATAATTGACAGGCTCTGGAACTTTTTCTCTTCGATAACTCTTGCAGTAGTTGTCTTTTCGATAATATCTCTCACCTCGATCATTGGTACCATTATAGAACAGCAATCTCAGCCAGAGAGAAATATACAGCTGCTGGCAAAATTTGTTGGTGACTCTTCCGCACCGGTGGTCTTCAAGATCCTTGATGCTATGGGCTTTACCGATATGTTCCATTCGTGGTGGTTTATCACTCTGTTGTTTGTCTTTGCAGCAAACCTGATCATATGCTCTGCGGACAGATTGCCGAGGAAATGGAAACAGGTCCGGGATCCAATAAGACCCCTCACCCCTGAACAATTCACTGCCATGCCGATAAAGAGAGAGTTACATCTAGCGGATAAGGCCGAGAAGGCTAATGAGATAACAACTTCTGCCATCAAAAAAATAGGTTTAAAGGTTCAGACGCACCAGCTTGACAATAGTCTGCAGCTCTATGGGGAGAAGGGAAGATACAGCAGACTTGGCGTATATGTCACACATTTCAGTATTCTTTTGATACTCATAGGTGCTGTGGTTGGGATATTTTTTGGATTCAACGGTCACCTCAATCTGCTCGAGGGCACTTCCTCCTCTGTTGCTTATGAAAGCAGCAAGCGGGAGATCCCTCTTGGCTTTGTAATAAGATGTGATGCCTTCGAAGTTGCCTTTTATGAGAATTCTGACACTCCGAAGTCCTATAAAAGCTGGCTTACCGTTATTGATCAAGGCAAAGAGGTAGTGAAGAAAGAGATAGAGGTAAATACTCCGCTCACTTACAAAGGGATTACCTTCTACCAGGCAAATTATGGCTTTTCGCCAAATAGGAATTCGCTATTTAGGTTTTCGGTAAGCTCCAATGAGGGCAAGAGAGCCGCTGTGCAGATTCACTTCGGGGAATCTTTTGAGATTCCGGGTACAAATGTGGTGGGACGGATTGTTGATTTCACACCTGCGCTGGGTGTTGATGAAAGCGGCAGACTTTTTACCTATGCGGAGACGATGAACAACCCGGCAGTATTTGTAGAATTCACCGAGGGAGGGAAACCAAAATACCAGCAATGGATTCTAAGGAGATATCCTGAAACGTGGAAACTGCAGGACGGCATCGTTGAATTTAGGGGCCTCTGGGGTGCTCAATATACGGGGCTGCAGGTGAGAAAGGATCCCGGCGTGTGGATTGTCTATCTGGCTTGTATAATGATGGGGATCGGACTTTTCGCAGCTTTTTTTATGAGCCACAGAAAGATTTGGGTGAGGCTTGAAGCTGCAAAGGGTGGGACAAAGGTTACTCTCGCTGCACTGACAAATAAAAATAGAATTTCATTTGAACATAAGATAGACAGAGTATTAAAGGATTTGGGGAATAGGACATAAAGCAGAAAGTCCGAGCCCTCATAGCCCAATTTATCGGAGGATCTTACCATGGATAGTTCCCAGTTTTTTGGAATAGCAAGCATTTCATATATTCTCGCAATGGTGTTCTATATAGCCTACCTTGTCTTAAAAAACTCGACCGTTGGGATTGTGGCAACGACGATTACATGTGTTGGCTTTCTCTCACACACCGCAGCTTTTCTGATGAGATGGAAAGAATTTTATGACATTGGGCAAATGGGTGTTCTTCGGGCCATACCGCTGACCAATCTATATGAATCGTTGATCTTTTTTGTCTGGTGTCTTATTCTGGGATATCTTATCATTGAATGGAAATATAAAAACCGCTCGTTCGGGGCTTTTATTACCCCGATAGCAGGTATGGCGCTTGCTTTTATCGATATATCCGGTATGTCAAAGGATATACATCCACTTATCCCGGCCCTGCAGAGCAACTGGCTCTTGGCCCATGTAACGTTGAGCTTTCTCTCCTATGCAGCCTTTGCCCTCTCTTTTGGGACAGCCCTGATGTATCTTGCGGTGTCGACTGATGATAAAAAGAGTGGGGCTTACCTGTTTTGGACCGTTACCCTCGGAATATTTATATCGGTCCTTCTTGCCATGGGAGTTGATTTCTTTGTATTCAAGATTACGGTAAAATCTCCCGAGGCATTTATCAAGAGCTATCTTTTCAGGGCGACCTTCAGAAACAGTTCAGGATTAGTCGCTGGAGTTAGTTACGTCGCTTCATTAGCTATTATATTTATAGTCTGGAGATACGGATATAAACTTGGGAAGCTCATTACCTCCTTTTCGATATCAAAGGAAGTACTTGATGATCTTACATATAAGAACATTGCTATTGGATTCCCTATCTTTACTATCGGTGGTCTCATTTTTGGTGCTATATGGGCTGATCAGGCGTGGGGTAAATACTGGACGTGGGATCCAAAGGAGACATGGTCATTGATTACATGGTTCGTATATGCTTTTTATCTCCATGCTCGCTTTCTCAGGGGCTGGCGGGGTCGGAAGATCGCAATCCTTGCAGTAATTGGTTTTATTAGTACAATTTTTACTTATCTCGGAGTTAACCTGCTATTGAGCGGGTTGCATTCATACGGCGGGATGTAGAAGAAATAATGAAGAGAAGCAGTGAAAAAGTGGAAAATTGCAGCAAAAGGATTTACTTGTCTAGAATAGTTTACTTTTTACCGTGAGTTAGCTTTAGACACTCATATTTCTCATCCTGCGCTTATGTATATTCTCGGTATTGATACCTCATGCGATGACACCTCTGCCTCTGTTGTTGCAGACGGGAAAAGAATACTTTCCAATGTCGTTTTATCTCAAACAGCCATCCACAACACTTATGGCGGTATAGTCCCTGAGCTTGCTTCAAGAAGACATATTGAGATGATATGGCCCGTCGTGAACGAGGCTTTGAGCGCCTCGGCAATTTCCCTTGACGAGGTCAATGCGATAGCAGTCTGCCACGGTCCCGGACTGATCGGATCCCTCATTGTAGGATGCAGTTTTGCAAAAGCAGTAGGTTTTGCTAAAAAGATACCCCTGATCGCAGTTAATCATTTGGAGGGGCACATCTTTTCGGCATTCCTGGCGGAGATGAAACCGGAATTTCCATTTCTCTCGATGATCGTCTCTGGTGGACACACAAGTCTTTTGATTGTCCATGAATTCGGAGTATATACCGAACTCGGAAGGACAAGGGATGACGCTGCAGGAGAGGCTTATGACAAGATAGCGAAGCTATTGAACCTAGGCTATCCAGGGGGTCCTGTTATCGACAGATTGGCAGGACTTGGAAATCCGGAGGCCTTTCGTTTTCCACGGGCATACCTTCCCCATTCCTTTGACTTTAGTTTCAGCGGACTAAAAACAGCAGTAAGAAACACCGTGGTGCATTTTCAAAAACACAACTCATCTTTCTCAACTTTTGCCGATCATCCATCGTTCCTTAATGATGTCGCTGCCTCTTTTCAGGCGGCCGTCGTTGATGTTTTGGTGAGAAAGGCAGAGTCGACTATGGCAGAAAAGGGGATCAGAAGGATTGTTTTGTCTGGGGGAGTGGCAGCGAACAGCGAGCTGAGAAAGAGGATGATGAAGATGGCTCAGGATAGGGATGTCAGACTCTTTCTGCCTTCTGCCATGCTCTGCACAGACAATGCGGCTATGATTGCGGCCGCAGGGTATCAGCATGTCGTCTGCGGTGATTTTGCCTCTATGGATCTGAATCCAAAGGCCTACCTTGCACTTTAAATGACTTACATCATAAATGAAGTTGTTGCAAAGCCAATTCTGTCTGGATCGGGTATTCCGGGTGCTGACTAACGCGTTTAATCCTCACACAGGCTGGCACACGTTTGCAAGTACTGCTACGCTTAATTTATGAAGGAATACGCTGCTCACACATAACCATCTGGAAGCTTTGTGGGTTTAAAAGTAAATGCCGATCTGTTTTTTTTGAGAGGCAGCTCAACCGGGCCAAAATGGGGGCTGTGGTCAATCAACTCGGTTACAGATGCCTGTCAGCCAGTTCAAGCGGGTTACAAACTCATCAGGCAGTGCCTTGAGATCCTGCCAGAACATTAAATCTCAGTTGACATGATGACAAAGTCTCCTCTTGTGCTCAGGGATGTCGACCTGAGCAGGCAGTTCAAGGATATAGGAGGCGGCATAACGGTTACGAAGGATGACGACAGGATAAGGGAAGATTTTTGAACCTCAAGCCCTACGCAATGAGTTGCAGTCTCCTCTTCTCGCCATAGGTAGTGAAATAAATGGAATAGTTTTATTGATTGAAGGGCAAGATGAGGCGGTGTCAAGACGATGGTATGGAGGGGATAGGCACTATATGTTCGGCCTGATTGCCGTTGGCTAAGCATGACAGGTTAGTGTCATTATTTGCACGGATATTGTGGCAAAAGGTGGTATAATGGAACTAACACCATAGCAGAGTTCCACGGGTTTACCCGTGGGTGAATGCGGCCAGGAGCGAAGCGGAGGCTTTCCGGCGCAGCCGGTCAAGCGAAGCTTGCACTCCGTTGAAGTACTATGGGCTTGCCCGTGGGTATCTATTGATCATGATTGACCAATTGACTGAATAAGGAGGGAGCACTGCTATGATTTTGGGAATTATGTCGGATACTCATGACAATCTCGTCAATCTGAGGAAGGCGCTGGATGTGTTCAACGCGAGAAATGTTCAACATATTATTCATGCTGGGGACTACACCTCCCCCTTTACATGGTGGAAGGTTTTGAAAGATTTTAAAGGGGGCTTTACCGGAGTGTTTGGCAACAACGACGGAGACAGGGTCTTCCTGAACAGGGTCTTTCATGACAAAATATACCCTCAGCCATATGTATTTGCCTTGAACGACAGGAAGATCGTGGTGATGCATGAACCGGATGTAGCCGACGCCCTTGCGGATAGTGGACACTTTGATCTTGTGGTTTTCGGTCACATCCATGAGCCCGTGATGAAAAAGGTGAGGGATACTCTGGTTGTCAATCCGGGTGAGGTCGGTGGTTGGCTTTATGACAAACCAACAGTCGCGGTGGTGGATCTAAAAACCATGGAAGGGGAACTGATCAGACTTTAGGTCGTCAAATCTCAAAGGGTTCTCCTTTTTTAGGGACATGGGTTACAAACCCCAGTTTCTTTCTTACTGTTTGCTCAAATTCGAGAGAGACATTTTCCTCGCCGTGCACGATAAAAACCTCGGGTTTGCTTGTGAAGGCTCTTAACCAGTCAATCAGTTCTTTTTGGTCTGCATGAGCTGAAAAGCCACCGATGGTAAAGACTCTCGCCCGCACAGCGATTTCTTCTCCAAGGACCACTACTTTGCGCGCACCTTCAATGATTTGGCGGCCAAGGGTTCCCTTGGCCTGAAACCCCACAAATAAAACGCTGCACTCAGGTCTCCAGAGGTTGTGTTTGAGATGATGGGTTATTCTACCGCCCTCGCACATTCCGCTCCCCGCAATGATGACCGCTCCTGACCGGATCAGATTTATTTTCATTGACTCTTCCACAGAGCCGGTAAAGTGGAGCGTAAGGGCGGATTCCTTGCCTCTTTTCAGTATCCTCTTCGCCTCCTCATCAAAGACCTCAGGATGGGCAAGATAGATTTTTGTGGCCTCCTCAGCAAGGGGGCTGTCAATATAAACATCGAGTTTGCTTAGCTTTCCTTCATTGACAAGGTTGTTTAGTACATACAGAATGTCCTGTGTTCTGCCGACAGCAAAAGAGGGGATCAGGACATTGCCGCCCCTTTTAAAGGTGGTCTTTATGGCATCCGCGAGTTCGTTAATACTTTCATCCATGCTTTTGTGAAGCCTGCTCCCATAAGTCGATTCGACCACCACATAATCTGCTGTCTGTATCGTTTGAGGGTCGTTGATGATAGGGTTATTTTTTTTGCCAATGTCTCCTGAAAAGACGATTTTTTTCTCAATCCAACCGTCTCGGTACCATATCTCCAGAGACCCCGAACCGAGTATATGACCTGCGTCCAGAAAGCGATAACTGAGACTTTTGCCTAAATGTGTCAGCTCGCCATACTGCTTTCTTTCAAAAAGTGGGATGAGCGCCTTCACGTCATCAACAGTGTAAAGAGGCTCAAAGGTAATATCTCTTCCTGTCCTAAAAGACTTTTTGGTCAACCATTCCGCGTCTTTTTCCTGGAGGTGGGCGGAATCATGCAGCAGCACCTCCACAAGATCAGCAGTTGCAGAAGTAAGCAGGATCTTCCCCTTGAATCCGTCCCTCGGGAGTTTCGGCAAGAGCCCGGAGTGGTCTATATGGGCATGGGTGAGAAAAAGGCAGTCTATCTCCTCAGGATTGAAAGGGAAGGAGGCCCCGTTCATGATATCGGCATCCTCACCCTGATGCATTCCACAATCAACTAAAAACTGGCGATTATCTGAGAAGAGATGAAAGCAGGATCCCGTTACTGTCCTGACACCCCCAAGGAAGGTTATCTTCATACGGTCACCCCATCAATCCTTCTCAAGCCTGTATCGAGAGCCATTTTAATGGCCTTGTTGTATTCCCTTTTCATTATTTTCCGGTCAAGAGGCGGATGATTAAACGCCTTGTGGCAGGGATGATACTGCCTCATTATGTTTATGTAAGTATCTTTAGAAATCTCCTCAGCTATGAATCTCACGACCTCCTCTGTGCCGGCACTATTGTCGGGAAGAATGAGATGCCGTAAGAGTAAACCTCGAAGGGCGACCCCGGATTGATCAATGAGGAGGTCTCCCACTTGCCGGTGCATTTCCTTGATGGCGCCCCTTGCGGTCTGAGGATAGTTCTTTGCCTTTGAGTAGGTCAATGCTATTTGAGAATCCGAATACTTAAAGTCGGGCATGTAGATGTCGATAATCCCATCTAATATTTTCAGGGATTCAGTAGACTCATATCCCCCGCAATTATAGACAATGGGGAGGGTCAAGCCCATATCCGTAGCGATAGCCAAAGAATGCAGTATCATGGGCATTTGATGAGAGGGCGTTACAAGATTTATATTAAGGCATCCAGTCCGTTGGAGATCCATCATTATCGATGCCAGTCTTTCAAAAGAGCTCTCACTCCCTTCACTGAGATGACTTATGGTCCAGTTTTGACAGTATATACACCGAAGATTGCAATTGCTGAAAAAGATCGTTCCTGATCCGGCATTGATATAGGATGGGCCCACAAGCGGACGCTCTTCTCCAAAGTGTGCTCCCCAGCTCGCAATGAAGGGCTTATCTCCTGTCCTGCAGAATCCGACATCACCTGAGGTTCTATCTACATCACAATTTCGAGGACAGAGGGAGCAATGCGTGAGAATGCCCTCTGCCAAGGCTACCCTGTTCCACAGTTCAAAGCGAGACAATTTCAGATAAGATGCGATAAAAGACATCCCCTTGCAGAGCAATTGTTTGCTGTCCAGGAAAGCATTCATCGACCGCTGACAAAATTGTCAACAATCTTTTGTGCCGTCGTGCTGAGGCTGCAGATATCCTCAATCGAAGAGCCGGACAATGGAATCTGTTTTTTCCTCAATGTGCTTAATGTTCTGTGTCATAGAGGTATATTCATTTTTAGTCTTGTGGAGTTCGTCCGCAATTTCCAACGCAGCTAAAATAGCCCCCTTAAGAGGGGTGATGTTAGGAAAATTCGAGTAGACTTCCTTCATTTTTCCGTCAACAAAAAGTGCGAGCTGCTGAATATATTCGGGAGACTCTGCGCTCTTCACGACGTAGGTTTGTCCAAAAATGTGTACCTCTGTCTTCGCCATAGTGTTTTATTTCAGCTCTAATGTATCGAGCTCTTTCAGAAGTTCCTCGATCTGTTTCTTTATGGATGTCTTTTCGGTCGTCTGTCTTTCAAGCTCCTGATCTTTCAACACTATTTTTTTTTCAAGTTCAGCGACTCTTTTTTCGAGGGTGCTTTTCTCTTCTTTTAATGCCTTGACCTTTTCAACTGCGTAGGTTATTTTCTCTTCGAATGTTTTCAGCATTTCCACAGCGTCCTCCTAAATCATGTTTTAAAAGATAATAAACGATTTTTGGTTCAAAAATAAAATGACCATCATTAAAGAATCAATTACATCCCCTGATGCTAAGTCTAACCACCCCCCTTATAAATTTCCGATATATTTGCGTGCCCTTGAAATATCACCGGCATCGCTCGCCCTAATATATTCAAAATATGTAGTCAGCACCCTTTTTACATAGTTTCTTGTTTCATCGTAAGGGATATCCTCTATGAATTCGTCAACGGTTGAGCAACGGCTCTTTTTAATCCATTCCCTCACGGCGTCTTCACCAGCATTGTATGCGGCGAGAGCCATGGGAATGGATTGGAAGGATCTCAACAGGCTGGTAAAGTAGTAGGAGCCGATAAGGATGTTAGTCCTTGAATTGAAAAGATCGCTACCGTCTATCGAATTGACATTCAGAAGGTGATTATATTTCAAGGCAGTCTTCGGCATCAGCTGCATGAGACCGATCGCCCCGGCAATTGAGCGAGCCTGTGAGTCAAACCTCGATTCCTCGCGGATGACAGAGAGGAGAAGCAGCGGATCAACGCTATTCTTCTGAGACGCCTCCTGCACCTCCGGCCAGTCCCCAAGGGGATATAACAGTTCATGGAGGTCCTCACTATAAGGGATTTTAGACATAAGGTTGACCGACGTCTTGTATTCACCCAATGCCTCGAGATGCGTGCAAATAGAGATAAGATCCTTCGAATCGCTAGGTTTCTTCGACAAATAGTTTAGTTCGACAATCGCTTCAGCTTTGAAGCCGAGCTTTAACAATACGTCAATTCTCTCCGACGGAACTGATACATGCGGCCGTGTTTCTAAGGGGTTCCTATCAGTTGGCAATGGGTTCTTGTTGTCCTTGAGAACTACAAGAAAACCGTAAAAATCACGGTATCTAAGCTCTTTCGTAAACGATGCTCTCAGTCCCTCCAGCTCGCCTAACATCTCTGCGCACTTCATCTTCCAGTATCGATATTTATCATCATTATATGCATTTGAGAGCTGAGAAAATATGTCCAAGGCATTCCTATAGTCTTTCACGATGTAATATGTCCACCCAATGGCCCAGAGCGATTCTTCCTTTTCAGAGGGATAGCGTGATAACAAATTCCTGAAAATACTCAACGCTCCGCTGACGTTTCCCTCCCTTCTTTTTTTTGTGCCGTAAGTAATTAATAACGGCGTAATCCGTTTATCAGAAAGTCTCATTACCGTTGGCAATTCTTGTTCGAAGATCCTGATATCCCCTGACCGCAGAATGGACCGCGCCCTCCAGTAATAATTATTAATCTCCTTGTAAATTTCAGCCGCCTCTTTGTATCGCTTTTGCCTGAAAAGAGAATAGGCGAGTCCGTCCAGAACCTCGTCTCTAGATGTACGGTCGCCCGTCTTAAGGGCTTCCCTGAAAAGCTGCTCGGCTTCTTTAAACAGCCATGCATTATTGAGGTTCTTGGCCCTCTTGATCAGATCTTGAATCGTGATATCAGACTGCTGAAGTTCGTTGAATGCACTCATTGAGAAGGGGGAGACAGAAATGAATATCTCCTTAAAGATCTTTTTCGACTGCGCTAGATCGTCATTAGCTTTTAAATACTTTGCATAAAGATATTTGGTATCGGTGTCAGATGGATAATCCCTGATAAAGTCATGGAAGAGCGTCCCCAGGAGAGGATCGTTCCTGCTCGCGCATATTTCTATCTCTTTGCGCCTCACGCCTTTCATTAGCGGTGAATCCGGGTATTTCTGTATGATGGTCTTTAAGTCATTTAGGGCCTTATCCGTCTCTCGTCTACCCGCAAAGGCCTCTGCCCTCCATAGAAGCGCATAGTCACCTAATATTGGCACCTCTGCATAAGCGCTGGTCAGAAGAGGGACGGCATTTTGATAGTCACCCATATCAAGTGAGGCCTTTCCCCTTACAAGGAGGCTTGAGGAGTCCGATGCTGTTTCGGCAGTAGTGACTGCGGGGTTAGGAACCAGAAAGATGAAGAACAACAAAGGCCAGAATGACTTTCTAAAAAGTATCAACATAATCCTTGTATAAGCCAAAATTTCTTTTTACTTCTTCCATGCTGTCTCCGCCGAATTTGTCGAGGAAGGCATCGGCGATTACCAGGGCAGTCATCGCCTCGCCGATGACCGAGGCAGCAGGTAGTGCACATACGTCAGATCTCTCATAAGTGGCTTCGACAGTTTCCTTAGTGACAAAGTCTACAGAGCGCAAGGGCTTTCTGAGGGTCGGGATAGGTTTCATGGCTGCCCTGATTATCAAAGGCATACCATTTGTAATCCCGCCCTCGACCCCTCCCGCATTGTTTGTTTTCCTGAAGAAGCCCGTTGTTTCATTGAGCGGTTTTTCCCCCGTATTCATAGGTCTGTGGAATATTTTATCCATCGTCTCGGAGCCGAATCTGCCGGCCATTTCAAAACCGGCACCTATCTCAACGCCCTTTATTGCCTGAATTCCCATAATTGCGTGCG
>Ga0074045_10004184_pt1 | contig 12820 bp, 11 predicted proteins | sample BogForMeECP23OM2_FD_94442 | JGI IMG/M metagenome (GOLD analysis project Ga0074045, IMG submission 94442) | Bog forest soil microbial communities from Calvert Island, British Columbia, Canada - Bog Forest MetaG ECP23OM2 | ecosystem: Environmental > Terrestrial > Soil > Wetlands ... | reverse complement strand
AGGGCAAGCAAGGGTCTATAGCAAAGCGCTGGTCGAGGAGAACAAGAAGAAACGTCGAAGGCAGGATAGAGTTCCGAGGCGTTGGGTAGGTTTTTCCGGTTGGCGGTAAGCCCGGAGCCCGAGTGAAGATCGCACGTGGCACCCCGCAAGGGAAGCTGCGTAGCAGGTCAAGCAAGGGTCTAAAAGCGAGCTACTGGCCGAGACGAATGGACCCAACACCACCTCGGAACTCTTATTTTTTTGTGCGGGTTTCGAATCTTCTCTTGTCCTCTCAGCCCCCGTCTCGCCTGCCGCTATTATCAGCAACTCCTTGCACATAACCACTGGCAAGTTGTAGCATCGCATTTACAGCATCACAAAGGATGCGAAAAAGATGCTGGGGGCTGTTTATGATTGATGTCGTAGAGGATATCCATTCGCTGACCACATTCAAGCGCAACTCGTCGGGATTGATGCGTCGCATGAAAAAGACTGGGCGCCCGCTGGTGCTGACGGTTAACGGCAAAGCTGAGGCCGTGCTGCTTGATGCTGCGGCCTATCAGGAAGTTGCCAGTCACTTGGATACTATGGCAAGCATACGGCGCGGGCTGGCGCAGGCTCGAAGGGGCGAGGGACGCCCCGCCGCGGACGTGTTTGACGAACTTGAACGCGAAGCCTAGCGAGCCACGATGACTTACCGCGTCAACGTCACGCCCGAGGCGGAGCGCGACCTGCGTTCGACTTATCGCTACATTCGTGATCGTGCACCGCGAGCGGCTCGTGAGTGGGTTCGGCGTGCGCGGCAAAGCATCAAGACTCTTTCCTACTTCCCTGAGCGATGTCCGCTCGCGCCAGAGAGCGCTTCGTTCCGTGAGCCGATCAGGGAAATGCTATTTGGCTCAGGCAATCGAGGTACCTACCGTTTTCTCTTCATCGTGACGGGCAAGACGGTGTACATCCTGTATATACGGCACGGATCGATGCTGCCGCTGGTACCGGAAGAGTGAAAGAGTGGAGTGGTACCAGGAGAATGAAATGAGTATAGATGCATATTCACGGTCTGAGAAAGGCCGGGAGACGCTGACGATCTTAGCGTCGCGGATTTCGAATCCCTGGGCCGGGCGCAGTTTGTCAGCGGCTGAAATAACGGAACTTCAGCCTATCATTACGGCTTTTCTCAAATGTTTCCCGAGCAACAAGACGACAAAACGAGGATTATCAGCGAATGCGGTTAGTAGTAGCACCGCAACAATCGAACTCTTGAACTGGGAGTTCTAGCGGGCATTTACAGCGGTATATTCCCATGCTTCTTAGGCGGGTTCTTATCCCGCTTATTCTCCAGCATGGCGAGCGCCTGGATCAGTTTCTTGCGCGTTTCGTGCGGCTGGATGATCGCGTCGACGAAGCCGCGGTCGGCTGCGACGTAGGGGCTGGCGAAGCGGTCGCGGAATTCTTCGATCTTCCTTTGGCGTAACTCCTGGCGCTCTTGCGGATTCGCTGCGGCGTCGAGTTCGCGCTTGTAGACGATATCGACCGCGCCTTCCGGGCCCATGACTGCGATCTCGGCCGTGGGCCACGCGTAGTTCACATCGGTACGGATGTGCTTGGACGCCATCACGCAGTACGCGCCGCCGTAGGCTTTGCGCGTGATCACGGTGACCTTTGGCACCGTGGCTTCGGCGAAGGCGTAGAGCAGCTTCGCTCCGTGCTTGATGATGCCGCCGTATTCCTGCGCCGTGCCGGGTAAAAATCCTGGGACGTCTTCGAACGTGATCAGCGGAATGTTGAAGCAGTCACAGAAGCGGACGAAGCGCGCGCCTTTGACCGACGCATTGATATCGAGTGTGCCCGCCAGCATCGCCGGATTGTTGGCAACGATGCCGACGGAGCGCCCATCCAGCCGCGCGAATCCGACGACCATATTTCTCGCGTAGTGTTCCTGCACTTCGAAGAAGTACGCGTCGTCGACCACCCCATGAATTACGTCCTTCATGTCGTAAGGCAGATTCGATTGCGCGGGCACAATCTTGTCCAAGGCCGCATCGGCGCGGTCAATCGGATCATTGCAAGGTTTGCGAGGAGGATCTTCCAGGTTATTAGACGGCACGAAGCTCAGCAACTCGCGCACCATCGACAAACACTCGGCGTCATCATGAGCCAGAAAGTGCGCCACGCCTGATGTTTCGTTGTGCGTCATCGCGCCGCCGAGCTGCTCTTTGGTCACTTCTTCCATGGTCACGGTCTTGATGACGTCGGGCCCAGTGATGAACATGTAGGAAGTTTTGTTGACCATGATCACGAAATCGGTGATCGCCGGAGAATAGACCGCGCCGCCGGCGCAGGGACCCATGATCGCGGAAATTTGCGGCACCACACCGCTGTACAAAGTGTTGCGCAGAAAAATGTCGGCATATCCGGCGAGCGACGCCACACCTTCCTGAATCCGCGCCCCTCCGGAGTCGTTCAAGCCAATTACAGGCGCGCCCATCTTCGCGGCCAGATCCATGATCTTGACGATCTTGCCTGCGTTCGTCTCCGAGAGCGATCCTCCGAACACGGTGAAATCCTGCGCGAAGACGTACACCAGACGGCCTTCGATGCGGCCATATCCGGTGACAAAGCCGTCACCGTAAGGTTTCTGCTCGAGCATGCCGAAGTCGCTGCAGCGGTGCGTGACCAGTTTGTCGGTTTCTTCGAAGGTTCCCTCGTCGAGCAGAAACTCGATGCGCTCGCGCGCCGACATCTTTCCCTCTTTATGCTGCCGCTCGCGTCGTTTCGCGCCTCCGCCCTCTTCGGCAAGGCGATTGCGCCGCTCCAATTCCGCATTTTTTTCTTCTAGATTCATGGCGGCAAGGATTATAGCCGGTGCCTGGCGAGATGTTTTGTGAGCCGCATCACGCCGCCACTGAATTCGGATTCGCTACCGAAATCAGCGTCGAAAAGAGAGTTAAGAGCTCGCTTTACGCGCAACCGCCACCAGTCGCGTGGCTTCCAGATTGTAAGGAGCGCCCTGGAGGTCTCCAAACAACTGTATTTCGACGAACCCGCAGCTCAGCAGGCAGTCCTTGAGCTCGCGGCCGGAATAGATTGTGTGCTCAAAACTGAAGGTATGAGCACGTCCGTCCTTCACCAGGATCCAATCCGAATACACCCGGCTCCAGTCATCGCGAAGCTGAGGACGCTGCACCACCAGCGAACCGTCTGCCAGTTCGTTGCTGATCGTGTTTTGCCAGGTTCGCGCCAGGCGCTCCTTCCCTACAACCTCAACGATGAGCACCCCATTCTTTTTGAGGCTCTCATGAACGTTTCGCAGAACTTTGAGATTGTCCGCTTCCTCTTTGAAGTATCCGAATGAGGTAAACAGGTTGCATGCCAAGTCAAACGCCGCCGGACGAACGAAACTCCGCATGTCTTCGACGACCCACTCGATTGAGACTCCGGCTTGGGATGCGCGCTCTCGTGCCCGTTCCAGCAGAAAACGAGAGCGGTCAACTCCTGTGACTTGAAAGCCGCTCTGCGCGAACTCTACCGCATGGCGCCCTGGTCCACAACACAGATCAAGCAACCTTCCGCCACTGCATCGGGTTAAGGTGACGATCCGGCCGACCTCATCTTTCGCGGCCGAGAACCGCTCCGGAGGAAACATGAAGGGATAGAAGTCGCGCCAAAAATCTTCGTTTGCGAACCATTCCATAGCATCAGAGTTTACCGCGCGGTTGGCGTGAATAAAAACTCGACCTGTGTCTCACTTGAAAATAGCGGACTTGAAGCTATGATGAAACCCATGCCCAGGGCGATTGTGGCGATCGGTGGCGGAGACATCCGAACCAAGGGGACCGCAACGATTGACCGGGAGATCATCCGGCTCTCTGGCAAGAAACATCCGAAACTTCTTTTTATCCCGACCGCAAGCTCGGATTCTGAAGAATACTGGGGGGTCATTCAAGAATATTTCGGCAAATTCCTGAAATGCAAGACCGACGTGCTCTTCCTCATCAAGGAACCCCTTTCAAGAGAACAAATCCGGAGAAAGGTACTTTCTGCAGACATCGTTTATGTCGGGGGCGGCAATACCCTGCTGATGATGCGTCTCTGGCGCCGCCTGGGCGTCGATAAACTTCTCAAGCTGGCTTACGAGAACGGTACTGTCCTTTCCGGCATCAGCGCCGGCTCGATCTGCTGGTTTGATTCCGGGCACTCGGACTCCATGTCTTTCTACAATCCACGAAAATGGAGATACATCAACGTTAAGGGTCTCGGTCTCATTCCCGGCATCCATTGTCCCCACTACAACAGCACGACCCTGGGCGTTCCTCGAAGGAAACACTTCCGGCAGATGATTCAGAAAATCGGCGGACGCGGGATCGCGATCGAGAACAATTGTGCCATCGAGTTCATCGACGGCCGGCACTACAAAGTTATCGCCTCGAAGAGTGGCGCACGGGCCTACCGAGTGTTTAAGAAAGGCGGCGAGGTCGTGGCGGAGCGGGTACCACAGCAGAAGCAACTCGCGCCCATCGAATCGCTCGCTCGTCCCCTGGAAAAGCGATGAATCTAAAGTCCTCGGAGGCTTTTCGCCGAGCCCTTACTCCATATCCGAGCCCAGAATCTGGTACCGGTATTTCTTGCCATCCCAGAAGAGTACGGAAGAGGTCGATTCGCCTTCGCCTTTTTCTTCCATGTAGATTCCGAGAACAGTCCTTTTCTTGAGAGCCAGTCTTTTCACAGTGAGCGTTTTGAAAGGCAGATTGATCAGCAGAAATTTCGGCTTCTCTTTATCGGAACGCCAGGCCTCGGGACCCACTCCGTGAACGATCAGAAGTGAAACACCTTTGCGCTCCGGTTCGTCCGAGGCGAAAGTCGAGGTAACTTTGACATCACCAAAGCCGAGGAAGCTGTCATACGGGTCGGCCACGTGGAAGCCGTATTCGGCCTGGTCGGCCATGGGATTCTTGCAGCGGGCCGCGACCACCAGATCATCCACGCCATCGTAATCGAGATCACCGACGAACTGTGGTGGGCCGGAAAGCAGCGAACAGTTGTCGCCAAACTCTTTATGAATGTACTCATCAGTCACGGCGGGCACCGGAGACTTGGCATGAGCCGGCGGCGGAGGTGGCTGCTTCTTATCGGCGGCGAACATTGCAGAAACGCCTGAAATCGCGACGAAGGCCAGCACTATGTGGAGGTAGAAATTTCGGGAGGGTGCCATGCCCCTACTCTAATCCCGATTTTTCGACGAAGGTATAGGCACGGAGGGTAACCGGTCACCAACGTAACCACTATTTCCGGAAGTGTTCCCACCCTCGCGGTGCAAGTTCGCGCCTCAGACCGTCCCGGTTTGTGAAAAGGATTCTCCGGCCGCGTGTGATCCGCCCGATCTCTGTAACCGGAACTCCTGCAACGCGAGACGGGATCTTTCGGCTGACGGGCGCGGTGAACAGCAGTTCGTAATCCTCGCCTCCGTGCAGCGCAAGATCGAGATCGACCTCGCTCGGCGGCTTGCCCACCCTGGCTCTTGGCAGAGCTTCTGACTGAAGCTCCGCGCCCACGCCACTTTCTTCGCAGATGTGCGCCAGGTCGGTCGAAAGACCGTCACTGGTATCGATCATAGCCGAAGCCAAGCCCTTCTCGCACAGGTGACGGCCCAGCTCGATTCGCGGCTCGGGGAAGAAATGTCGAGGATAGTCCCGCGGATTCAGCTTTAGCGCGGGCTTTTTCCGCATCCGCCTGAGGGCTGCCGCCGAACCTCCCAGTTCGCCGCTGACATAAATCAGATCTCCAGGCCGCGCTCCCGAGCGCAAAACGGCTTTCCCTTTGGGCACAACGCCGAGGACGATTATGTCTGCCAGAACTCCCCGGGGTGATTCTGCGGTGTCGCCGCCGGCGAGAGTCACGCCGTATCTCTCAATTAATTTGAGCAGGCCCCGGGTGAAGCGGTTCAGCCAGCCTGGCGCCAGGTCACGCGGCAGGGCCAGAGAGAGAAACGCCGCCACCGGCTCGCCTCCCATGGCCGCGATATCGCTGAGGCCGCGCGCCAGGCAGCGATGGCCAACCGATTCCGCCGGGTGCCAGTCTCGCCGGAAGTGGATGCCTTCGAGAGAAAAATCGGTCGTGAGCAGCGTGTCTATTCTTTTCTTGCCTCGCGATACTCGAAGCACGGCGCAGTCGTCCCCGATTCCGATCGGAACAACAGGGTTTCTCCCTGACATTGCCAGACGGCGGATCTTGGTGATCAGCTCTCTTTCGGGGATCAGCATTCTCGCTCTCGCAGCATGCCACCAATATTAAGCGAAGCCCACTTCTCGCAAAAGTCGCGGGAAGTGAAGCACCCCGGCTCTTTGTCAGCCCGTTGTCGGAGCCCGGCATTGACATTGCGCTTGCGCTCTGGAAACATCGCAAGACTTGCCTTGGATGCGTATCCGGTGGCCGCACCGGCGGAGGGGTTCGAATGGTGGGGATTCGCACTCGCGACTTGCGCAAAATCTATACTTCCGTGCCTCCGTTCGGCGCGGGGAGCTTAGGTCCGAAGCCGGCGCGCGAAAAGAAGACCAAGCATCCGAAGCCGGAGATCGTTGCTCTCGACGGTTTGTCGCTGGAGATTGCCCCCGGGGAAGTATTCGGCTTGCTGGGGCCGAACGGCGCGGGCAAATCCACCACGGTGGGAATCCTGACCACGCGGGTTAGGCCCAGCGGGGGCGAGGCCTGGATCGGGTCGCACGATGTTTGGAAAGAGCAGGTTGCAGTGAAGCGACTGATCGGGGTGGTGGCGCAGCGGCCGAACCTGGATTTTTCCTTGACCGCGCGTGAGATTCTGCTCTTTCACGGCGCCTATTTCGGCTTGGATTCGCCGGTGCGGGCCGCGAGGGCCGAGAGTTTGCTGGAGCGCTTCAAACTTCGAGACCGCGCGGAGCAGATGGTGCGGGGATTTTCCGGCGGCATGATGCAGCGGCTTTCGATCGCCCGCGCCATGATGCACGATCCGCAGGTTCTGTTTCTCGATGAGCCCAGCGCCGGCCTCGACCCGCAAACCAGATTGCTGTTGTGGGAGATCATTCGCGAGTACAACCAGACCGGTAAAACGATTCTCTTGACGACTCACAATATGGAGGAGGCCGATGCCCTGGCCAACCGGCTGGCTATTATCGACCACGGACGCAATATCGCCCTCGGCACGCCGGCCGAACTGAAGGCTTCGGTGCCCGGCGGTTACCTGCTCCGGTTGCGCTTCGGCCAGCCTGCTCCCGAACTGCTGGAACGCTTGCGGTTGCTGACGGGAGTCCGGGAGGTGCGGCCCGCAACCCAAAACGGAAACGATCAAAGCGGAGCTGACTTGTACGCCGACCGCGGCGGCCAACTGATTGCCGAAATCGCCAGCCTGGCTTCGAGCGCCGGCGTGGAGTTGCGGGACGTACACATCTCGGAGCCGAGCCTGGAAAACCTGTTTCTGCACCATACCGGAAGGAGCCTGCGGGAATGAACTGGAAGACGTTTTTCGCGATGCTGGCGCGCGACGCCCACGTGGCGCGCCGCAACTTCGCAGTTTTGCTGATGCAGACTTTTCTGCAGCCGCTGATGTTCGTCTTTATCTTCGGCCGGGTCATGGTGCGCAGCGGCTACATGCCCGAAGCTTATAAGAGTTTGCTCCTGCCCGGCATCATGGCGATCAGCATGGTGTTCACCGGGGTATGGGCCGTGGCTATGCCGCTGATTGCCGAATTCCAGTTCACCCGTGAAATCGAGGACCGGTTGCTCGCACCCATGGAAATCTCCTGGGTCGCGGTGGAAAAGGTGCTTGCGGGGACGCTGCAAGCGGTGATCGCCGGGCTCGTGGTTATTCCTTGTGCCTGGCTGATCCTGCGGCCGGGCGTCGCCATCAACGTGAGCAGCCCGCTGGCCTTTGCCTGCGTGACCTTGCTGGTCGCTCTGTTTTCCGCCTGCGGCGGTCTGGCCCTGGGATGCAGCGTGAACCAGCAGCACATCGGATTGATGTTCAGCATGGTTCTCACGCCAATGATTTTTTTCGGCTGCACTTACTATCCGTGGAGCGCTCTCAACAGCTTTCCGGTCCTTCAGAAGATCGTGCTGGTAAATCCTCTGGTCTACGCCAGCGAAGGATTGCGGGGCACCCTGGTGCCCCAGTTTCCTCATCTTCCGGTGCTGGCGGTCGTGCTGGCGTTGACGGTTTTTGACGCGCTTTTCCTGACAGCCGGATTGCGCCAGTTCCGGGGAAAAGCGGTAAGTTGAAGCCCAGCCGGGCTGCCAGTCGCCTCACGTTTGCGGTTTTGGATCTAAAGCCTCGATGAGGGTAACTTGGCATGGCCAAAGTGACGCCGAATCAGGCCATTGCGGGCGTTACCGAAGTTTCCTGCGCGGCTTGCAAAGCATTGTTAATCAATCTCTTAGACGGTTATTCTTGAGTTGCGGACAGGCCCACCCACTCCCCAGCAACGCCTGCTGACGCCGTAAACGATGTCGACCAGCACACAGTCGTGGAGAAGTCTACCCATCGGGGCCAAAGGTTTCATCGGCCTGGTGATTGTTGGCGGCATGGCCTCGCTGCTGCCGGCGGCAATCCACCAGAGCAGCAAAAATATCGCGGAGTTCATCTGCTATCTGGGGATCGCGATTCTCGCTTCCCGCTTAAAAGTTACTTTGCCTGGCATCACCGGAACGCTTTCCGTGAACTTCCTGTTCATCCTGGTGGGTATAGCGGAGTTGAGCTATGCCGAGGCCATCACTTTAGGCGCGGTCTCCATGCTTGCCCAGAGCTTTTATCCGGACCGCCCCGGCGCGATTCAGCTGACATTCAACGTTTGTGCGGGCGCCGTTTCCACCGCCCTCGCCTTCTTCATCTACCACAACGGTCTGGCCAACGAGCTGATCGCCAGCCGGCCTTTGATCCTGTGCCTCGCGGCTTCGACTTACTTTGTGGTCAACGCCGGATGCATAGCCGCCGTGATTTCGTTCACCGAAGGCCGGCCTCTCCGCAAAATCCTGGTCGATTGCTATTTCTGGTCGTTTCCCTACTATCTCGTCGGCGCCGGAATTGCGGGGGCGATTTCCTGGTTTAACCGCACCTTTAACTGGGAGACTTCGCTGTTGTTCGTCCCCGCCATGTACGTGATCTATCGCTCGTACCGCCTCTATCTGGGCAAACTGGAGGACGAGAAGCGCCACGTGGAGGAGATTGCCAATCTGCATCTCCGCACCATTGAGGCTCTGGCCCTGGCGATTGAAGCCAAAGACCAGACCACCCATGCCCATCTGCAGCGGGTACGAGTCTATGCCATCGAGGTCGCCAAGGAGTTGGGCATGAAAGGCGCTGAATTGGAGGCGCTGCATGCCGCCGCTCTGCTGCATGACATCGGCAAGCTTGCTGTTCCTGAGCACATCATCTCAAAGCCCGGCCGGTTGACTCCCGAAGAATTCGAGAAGATGAAGATTCACACCGTGGTCGGAGCCGAAATTCTGGAGAGAGTTCGCTTCCCTTATCCCGTGGTTCCGATCGTGCGCGCTCATCATGAAAAATGGGATGGGTCGGGTTACCCCTTTGGGCTGCGGGGCACGGAAATTCCCATGGGAGCGCGCATTCTTTCCGCAGTCGACTTTCTGGACGCACTCGCTTCCGACCGGCAATACCGGCGAGCTATGCCGCTGGATGAAGTCATGCAAAAGCTGGCGGACGAGGCCGGTAAATCGTTCGATCCCGGCGTAGTGCACGTCCTGAGAAGGCGTTACAAAACCCTGGAAAATCTGGCGCTGGCGCAATCCGCGGTGGACGAAAACCCGGCAGTTTCCCAGGAGCTCAAGATCTCGCGCGGCCCCATTACAGCCCCGAATGCGGGCTTTGAAAGCTCTACGGTCTCCGATTCGCCGGGACGGGAAGCGACGTTCCTGTCTTCGATCGCGGCAGCGCGGCAGGAAGCCCAGTCCTTGTTCGAGCTGAGCCAGGATCTGGGAGCCTCGCTAAGTCTGGGAGAAACCCTCTCGGTCTTCTCGGTAAAGCTCAAGCCCATGGTTCCGTATGACGCGATTTCTATTTACATTCTGCGCGATAACGTCCTGGTCCCGGAATATGTGAACGGCGACAACTACCGCTTGTTCGCTTCCTTGCGAATTCCGCTGGGGGATGGGCTTTCGGGCTGGGTGGCGCAGAACAAAAAGCCGATTGTAAACGGAAATCCGTCAGTCGAACCGGGCTATCTGAACGATCCCGCGAAATTCAGTACTTTGCGTTCAGCCTTGGCGCTGCCTCTTGAGGGAGTGGCGGGCGTGATTGGTGTTCTTGCCCTTTATCGCGCCGAGCGCGACGCTTTTACCTCGGACCATTTACGCATCCTGCTGGCGGTGAGCGGCAAGATGGCTCTGGCGATCGAGAACGCTCTCAAGTACCAGCAGGCGGAAAGCTCCGCGACCACCGACTATCTCACTGGCTTGCCCAACGCTCGCTCGCTCTTTTTGCAACTCGATCGTGAATTGGCCCGCTGCAAGCGCGATAAAGCGCCGCTTACCCTGATGGTTTGCGACATGAACGGGTTCAAGAAAATCAACGACCGCTTCGGGCATCTGGAGGGCAATCGCGTCCTGCGTCTCTTTGCTCAGGCTCTGAAGGATAGCTGCCGCGAATACGACTATGTGGCTCGCATGGGCGGCGACGAATTTGTCGTGATCGCTCCCGGGTTGGCCGCCGATGGCGCCGCCAAGAAGGCCGCGCAGCTTCGGCCTCTTGCCCGCCAGGCCGGATTCGACGTCTGCGGGGAGGATATCCTTTCCTTAAGCGTGGGGCTCGCCGTGTCTCCCGAAGACGGAAACGACGCCGAGCAGCTCCTTACCCAAGCTGACCGCCGTATGTACGTGGAGAAACAAAAGGAACCTTCCCAGAAAGATCAGCGACTGCACACCCGCATGAAATGCCGGCTCACCGTCGAGCTTCAGCCGCAGGCCGGACCGCCCATCTTCGGAAACCTCATCGACATCAGTCTGGGGGGCTGTTACGTGGAAACCAGCGCCATCCTCACCCCCGCGTCGACCTTGACCCTGGTCTTCTCGATCGATGACGGCGCTATGACGATGGAAGGCAGCATCGCCAGAATCCATCCCGGATCGGGAGTGGCAGTGCAATTCAAGGAGATGAGCCGGGAGTCGCGGGAAAAGATGTACCGCATCCTGGAGTTCGTGCAGAGCACCACCACCCTTTACAACGACCGCTACCTCGAACATCTCTCCAAGCGCTAGTCTCGAAGGCCGGTAGTGGGTCAGTTTGAGTCTGTTTTGAAAGGGCGCGGCTTCAGCCGCGCCGTAAAATGCCTCAAATCAATCGCGGCTTCAGCCGCTGCGGGGATGTGTTTGTCAAACTGACCCACTACCCGAAGGCCTCGCGCCTTGAAGCGCGCTTCCGCCGCTCGTACACTTAGAAGATGCACCTCCACGCCCATGGCGGCAGCGGCCCTAAACGAGTGCTCAAGATTTCGCTCGGAGTGACCCTTGCCTACATCGTGCTGTTGGTGGCGGCCGGCATTCGCGCCCATTCGCTGGCCCTGCTCTCTGAAGCCGGACACAATCTCTCCGACTTTCTAGCGCTGCTGCTGTCGCTGGTTGCGGTGTATTTGCAGTCGCGCCCGGCTAGTTCTACGAAGACCTATGGCTATCACCGCGCCGGGGTGCTTGCTGCATTGGTGAATGCTGTCTCGCTGGTCGCGGTTTCATTCTTCATTTTCTACGAGGCATTTAAACGGCTGCAGCATCCCGAGCAGGTTCAGGCTTCGGTCATGATGTGGGTTGCCGGCGCCGGGGTGGTGATGAACGGCGTGATCGCCTGGCTCCTCTTTCGCTCAGGAAGGAGTTCTGGCAACGACGTCAACATCCGCAGCGCGCTCCTTCACGAAGTGGGCGATACCCTCTCCACTGCAGCCGTCATCGCCGGAGGCTGGGCGATTCTCGCGACCGGCGATTACTGGATCGACTCCGCTCTCTCGTTCGGAATAGGTGTGCTGATTCTGTGGTCCGGCTTCGGCATCGTACGCGAGACGTTAAACATCCTGCTGGAGGGCACGCCCCGTGGCGTAAAACTCGAACTGGTCGAGACCGCCATCCGTTCGGTCGAAGGCGTGAACGACGTTCACGACCTCCACTGCTGGAGCATTGGCTCGGAAACTCGTGCCCTCTCCTGCCACATCGCTATCGCCGATATACCCCCCTCAGTCAGCGAACGCATCCTGCACGACGTGAAGGACTGCCTGCATCGCAACTTCCGCATCGACCACACCACCATCCAGTTCGAACACGTGGAATGCGAAGTCGCGCACGGCTGCGTGATTCCGGTGGGTGAGAGCCAGGAGCATCACCACAGCCATTAGCTTTAGCGGCCGGCCTGCTTCTCGTATATCTCTCTGACTCGCTCCAACCCATCCGCCTCTGCCGCCGTTTTATCCGGCCGCAGTCGCACGATCCGCGGGAAGCGCAGCGCGTAGCCGCTCTCGTGCCGGTCGGATCGCATCATGTTGTTGAAGGCGACTTCCAGCACAATCTTCGGCTCGACCGTGCGCCGGAAGCCCTGGTCTTCGATCGTGTGCTCCAGAAACCACTGTGTCATCTCTGCGATCTCCACGTCGGTCAGTCCCGAATAGGCCTTGCCGATGTTGACGAGGCGATTTCTATCCGCATCCCACACGCCAAAGGTGTAATCGCTGAGCACGCCCACGCGCTTGCCGTGGCCGAACTCGACTGCGGTTACGACCACGTCGAGCGTGGCCAGTTCGCGCTTCATCTTCAGCCAGGATTTGCCGCGCTTGCCGGGAGTGTAAGCCGAGTTGAGGTCTTTGATCATCAGCCCTTCATT
>Ga0074045_10004183_pt1 | contig 12823 bp, 17 predicted proteins | sample BogForMeECP23OM2_FD_94442 | JGI IMG/M metagenome (GOLD analysis project Ga0074045, IMG submission 94442) | Bog forest soil microbial communities from Calvert Island, British Columbia, Canada - Bog Forest MetaG ECP23OM2 | ecosystem: Environmental > Terrestrial > Soil > Wetlands ... | reverse complement strand
GTCGTCTTCCCCGCCTGGCCCGACCTCCTCGAAGCCCTCGCCACCTTCACCATCCCGCCCCACCTCCTCTCGGTCCAAAAAATCCAATGAGAACCAAGCCACGGGGCACTTTTAGAATCGCTGGATTTCTGCACGGTCACAGAGAGATGTCGTCGTCCTGTTTGATGACCCATTTCTCGAAGTCGGTCGCAATGACGTTGCTCCCACAGATGATCGTCACAACCCGTTTGCCCCTGTAGCGGGATCGGTCCTCCAACATCGCCGCGACGCCAAGGGCGGCCGACGGCTCAACGATGAGTCCCGCATGGCGATAGAGCATACGCATTCCGGCGATGATGCTGTGTTCCTCAACCAGCGGGACGTGGTCGGCCACGGCCAGCAGGTCGTCCAGGACTGCCGGAATTGGGCGGCGGCCGGCAACGCCATCCGCGATCGTGTCGGTGCGGTCGGTCTCGACGACAGATTTGGCCCTCCACGACAACGCCATCGCCGGCGCGCCCTTGGGTTGCGCGCAAACGATCTCGACCGTAGGGGCTAGGCATTTGAAGGCGTAACCCACGCCCGTCGCCAAGGCCCCGCCCCCGAGAGCGATGAGCACGGCGTCTATGGGATCACCGTGCTCGATGAGTTCGAGTCCAATCGTCCCGGCGCCTTCACAGGTATCAAGGTTTTCGCTGTCCTCAACCAGAAACGCGCCTTCGCTGTCAGCCATCTGCCGCGCGAGATGGCGAGCATCATCAAAGTCGCCGTCGACAATCCGCACGGTTGCGCCCGAAGCGCGGATCCGTTCCAACTTATACGGGTTCGCGGTGGCGCCAGCCACGACCGTTACGGAAATCCCGCGGCTTTGTCCGCTGTAGGCCAGCGCCAGCCCAAGGTTGCCGACGCTCGCACAAACGGCCGACTTGGGACCGGGGTTGTCGGTCAGCCGCGCCATGACGGTCTCGGCGCCGCGGCCCTTGAAACAGCGCACAGGATTTGCGGTCTCGAGTTTCACAATGACTTCGCAATCCAGCGCGTCGCCCAGCGCCGGGCATGCGTATTGAGGCGTGTCTCGGAAGACCGGTGAAATTCTGGGGACTGCGGATTTAATCCTTTCCAAATCTAATCGGGTCTGGGGTTTGGACAGGGTTTGCTTGGGCGGCAGCATGGACACCTCCGGCCTTCGACCCCCGACTCGCGAGGGTCGCAGCCTCAGGCAAAATGGGCGAGACCAATAAAATGGTTGGCGTGTGGCCACCGACTGGATTCCCGCGCAGTGCACCACACAGACGCAACCTGTCCCAGGATCGGCATCGGCGGCGTCGAATCGCGCCGCGCCTCACGGCGCAAGCGGCGCGGTGCCGTCAAAGCGCGGTCGGGTAGCCGTGGCGCTGCTCGGAGGCCGTGATCATCGCCTTCGCCTTGGCGTCGTCGCCCGCCGCGCAGACGCTCTCCGCGGCGCCAATCTCGCGCTTGATCTGATTATAGACCGACTGCGCCACGTGCCCCATCGAGAGGTCGTTATCCTGGACGGCGCGATAGCGGGCGATTGAGGCCTTGCAGTCGCTGCCCTCGGGCAACTGGAAATTCGCCGGCGTATAGGAAACTGTCCCTGGCGTCGGCGGCGGCGCGGAGGGCTGCGGGGCGGGGGCGTTGCACGCGCCGACCGCAAGCGCGGCCAACGCGACGAAAACAGGCGACGGCTTCATGGAACGACCCCCAGCGCGGAGCTTTTGTCGCCCCTACCCTCTTCAAAAGGAGGCGCGTGCGTCAAGGGGCGCGGACGCCAGCCTTATGCAAGCCGAATCGCCGAGCATCCCCGCCATGCCGCCGACCCCATCCTCGCCCCATGCTGAGAAGCGCCGCGCGCCGCGCGTCCGCCGCCTGCTTCAGGCCCGCTGTGTCTTCAACGGCGGATCGTCGACGCTCGACGTGACGTTGCGCAATATCTCCCCCCTCGGCGCGCGCATCGCGGGCGACGCCCTGATCTGCCTGCCGCCCACGAATTGAGGATTCTTGACGGCTTCGGCGGCTATTCCGCCCGGCGCGCGCGCCTTGTCTGGTCCCGCGGCGCAACGGCGGGAATCGAATTCATTGACTGAAGGGGGAGCGGACGCGGGGCCCGCTCCCGTCTCGCGCTTCTCAGTGCGCCGCCTGTTCCGGAGAGTGGAGCATCCATATCTCCGAAACCGACGCCAGCGCCACGACCAGACCGAGCACGGCGAACGCCCAGACCGCAGCGTGCAGGGCCGCGAAACCGAGCGCCCATGGCGCAATGATCATGAGCACGCCCGCAATCAGCGCGATCCAGTCCTCCCATTCGGCAGACTGGACGAGCGTCGCAATCGCCATCACGGCGATCACGATCCCGCCGACCCAGCGGTGCGCGCGGCCGACGTGTCGTCGGAGAAGCCCATCGCCCAGGGCGCGATGAACAGCAGAACCCCGCAGACGAGCATGATCCAGTCTTGAACGCTTTTGCCCCCGCGCCACGAAGTCTCGATTGCCATTGAAGCCTCCTTCCTCCGACGCGGCTTCGTTCAACGCCTTGTCAAAGGGTTACCCCCGCGATTGCGGCGATTCACAGCGAGACACAGACCTCGCGGCCGCCCAACGTCGAGGAACGCCGCGTGCTGCGCGCGACAGTCGGCTCACGCCTCTGCGCTGCGCCTTCGACACGCAACGCCCCTCGACGGGACGCTCTGCTTTGATTACGGGCGCGAAACGGCGGGAATCGAATTCGCCAACTGAAGGGAACGGGCGCGAGGCCCGCTCCCCTGCATTCAAGTCACCGCGCGGCCGGCGCCGGATTGTGGATCATCCAGATCTCCGAAACCGACGCCAATGCGACGATCAGCCCGAGCGCGACGAACGCCCAAAGCGCATAGGTCATGGCGGCGAAGCCCAGAACCCATGGGGCGACGATCATCAGCACGCCCACAACGAGAGCAACCCATTCCTCCCACTCGGCGAACTGGACGAGCGCGGCGATCGCCATGACAGCGATCACGATTCCGCCGACCCAAGCCGCCCACGCAGGCGCGGTGACACCCGAGAAGCCCATCACCCATGGCGAGATGAACAGCAGCGCTCCGCAGATGAGGTTGATCCAGTCTTGCGCGCTTCTAAACCCGCGCCATGAAGTCTCACTTGGCATTGAAGCCTCCTTCCGTAGACGCGGCGTCAATTAACGCCTTGATAATGAGCTAGGTTCAAATCGCCGCAGTTCAAGACGGCGCGTAGGCGGCGGCCGTCTCCTCGCGGAGGATTTTTCGGAACCATTGCAGCGCGGTGTCGGCGGCGCGCAGGCGAGTGGAGACAATAGTCATCTCCAGCGCGTCGTCGAACGGCGGCGGCTTCAGGACGAGGTCGAAGCTCGCCGCGAAGCGCTGCGCGAAGGCGGCGGAGATCGTGGTGACGAGGTCGCTCGCCGCGACCGCGGCGACCGTCGCCATGAAATGCGGGGTCGTGAGGCCGATCCGGCGTTCGACGCCGGCCGCGCCAAGCCGGGCGTCAATTTCGGAGACGCCGTCGCCGAAGAACGATACGGTCGCGTGCCGGTAGAGGGCGTAGTCGGCGAACGTCCATTCGAGGTTCGCCGCCGGATGGCCGCGCCTCATGACCAGCGCCAGGCGGTCGTGGGCGATTGTGTCGCTGACGGCGCCGGGAGGCAGGGGCGTGGCGGCCGTGGCGAAGCAGAGATCGATCTCGCCCAGCTCCATTCGCGCCATGATGTCCCGCCCGATCGGCGAGAAGGCGAGATCGACGTCAGGCGCCTCGCGCTGGAGCCGGGCGACGAGAGCAGGCGCGATGAGGATCGTCTGGGCGTCGGCTGCGGCCAGACGGAAGGTCCGCTTCAGAACTGCCGGATCGATCGCCGACGGACGGAAGAGCCCACGCAGGCCATCGAGCGCCGCCGCCACCTTGGGTTGCAGCGCTTCCGCGGCGGACGTCGGCGCCAGGCCGCCGCCGACGCGAACGAGCAGCGGATCGCCGAAAATTGCACGCAACCGCGCCAGCGCACGGCTCATTGCCGGCTGGCTCACGCCCACCTCAGCCGCCGCGCGTGTGACGCTGCGCAGGCGAAGCAGCGCCTCCAGCGCCGGAAGCAGATTGAGATCGAGCGCGGATAAATTCACCTCACGCATGGTCGAAATAAAAACTATTCATTTGTGATATAAGTCAAGCAGGCGGTATCCTCCTGGCAACCTTGGAGGCTCCCCATGAACGACAGGATTGTGATTTTCGGATATGGCCCAACTGGGCGCGCGACCGCGGCGCGCCTTCTGGCCGAGGGACGCGAGGTCGTGGTCGCGCAACGCCACGCCCCGCCTGACCTGCCCCGCGGCGCGACCTTCGTCGCCTGCGATACGCTCGACCGCCAGGCTGTGGTCAAGACCACCGGACAAGGGGGGCAGTTCGTGGTCACCATCGGCTTTCGCTATGACGGAGCGGTCTGGCGCGAGGACTGGCCCAAGGCGATCGGCAATTTCGCCGCCGCCTGCGAGGCGACCGGCGCCCGTATGGTGTTCGTCGACAACCTTTACATGTACGGGCCGCAAACCGCGCCGCTCGTCGAGACCATGCCGCTCACGGCCTACGGCCGGAAACCCGCGGCGCGCGCCGTCGCGACGCGGATCTGGATGCAGGCCTGCACCGAGGGCCGCGCCCGCATCGCCGCGTTGCGCGCGCCGGACTTCTATGGGCCCGGCGTCGGCAACAGCTATCTCGGCGACACGTCAATTGGCGCCATGGCCAAAGGCAAGGCGGCGTTTTTCATCGGCTCGCCCGACATTCCGCACGACTACACCTACGTCCCCGACATCGGCCGCGCCGTGGTGACCCTCCTTGCGGCCCCGGATTCGGCCTATGGGCAGGTCTGGCACGTCCCCTGCGCCCCCACGCGAACGACACGCGACATTCTGCAGCTTGCCGCGGACGCGCTCGGCGTCCGGCTGAGACTCAACATCCTGCCGGCCTTCCTCCTCGGCCCGCTCAGCCTCGCCGTCCCCTTCATGCGGGAGGTGAAGGAGATGCGCTTTACCTTCGACCGGCCCTATCGCGTGGAGTCGAGCAAGTTCGCCAGGGCATTCTGGTCGGACCCGACGCCGTTCGAGGACGGAATTCGCAAGACCGCGCTCGCCTTCAAGGCCGCCGCCAAGGGATGAGCGCGGGGTATTGCCGACTCTGGAGCCCGCGCGGACATCAGGAATGCACAAACCACCGCCAGACTTGCACCGGCTCCGCGAGAATGGACGGCCCCACGACCGGCTGGGCGACACTGGCCACAAGACCGGGTTGTGGCTGCAAGAATTCGCCGCGCCCTCCTACGTTTTCAGAGACGCAGGCGCGGAGGCCACGCTGGCCTCGCCCGAGGGAGGGCAGCCGCGCTCGACTCGCGGAGCAGCGAGGCCAGCGCTCAGACCGACGCGACGCGTCGATTCGAGTCCGACGTTGAGGCGAAGGTCGCGCTCGCGCACACGAAAAAACTCTCGGACGTCGCGGCGAAGGACTTCGACGCGGTGTTCTACCCCTGCGGCCATGGCCCCTTGTGGGACCTCGCCGAAGATCCGGCTTCGATTCGCCCGATCGAGAGCACGGTCGCGGCCGGAAAGCCGGTGGCCCTCGTCCGCCCCCGGGGCGTTGAAACGCGTGAAAGGTCCCGATGGCGAACCGCTCGTCGCGGGCAAATCGGTCACCGGCTTTCTTCGACGCCGATGAGAAGGCGGTCGGCCTGACCGAGGTCGTGCCGTTCCTGGTGGAAGACATGCTGAAGGCGAACGGCGGCAGATACACGACCGCTGGCATGTGGAAGCCCCATTTCGTGACCGGCGGCCTCCTCACCACCGGCCAGAACCCTGCCTCGTCGGCCGAGGCTGCGACCAAGCTGCTCGAAGCCCTGCGCTGAAGGATTGTCGCCGGTTACGCGAGACCGGCCGCGCGCATCCGGAAGTCGACGCCATCCCTCTCGCCGCATTCGCGGCGATGCGCTAATTTTTCGGGATTGTCCCCGCCGACAGCGTCGCTTGATCCTCCCTGCATCGGAGCCGCGGGAGGCGCGGCGCGCGGCGAAAAAGGGAGGAGACAAATGCCTGTTCCCTTGCCCGTAAAAGGGGCCGCAGCCGAAGCTGCGGCCGGGCGCGCGACCGGCCGGGCGCGCAATGCGCTGTTGGCGATCGCGGCCGCCTCGATCGCTCTCCTCTGGCTGTCGCCATTCGCTCTGTTCGCCGCCGCCTATCTCATCCCGGCGCCTTCGCCCGGCGAGCACGGCCTCGCCTACGCGAGGGTCTATACGGTGCAGTTCACCCCGGCGGTCGCGCTCATCTCGGTCGCGCTGTGCGGCCATGCGTTTTTGAATTACAAGCCGTCCAGGCTCTTCGCGATTGCGACCTTCTGGACAGCGGTCAGCGGATGGTGGCTCTGTCTGTTCGCGTCGCCGCCATGACCGACGCCTATGCGAGCCGCACGCCCAAGCACCGCGGCGCGACTCCCATACGGGCTTGGTCGATCGCGCGTCGCGGCGCCGCCCTCGTCACGCCTCGGTAAGTCCGAGGCCGACGAGCTCCGGCGGAATGAAAACCCGCGGCTCCCGGCCCGGCTCGGCCTCGCCCTCGAAATACGCGCTGATCTTCAGCGCCTCCTGCAGGTGCAGGCGCGCGTACAGCCAAGCATAACCCTCCGCGTCGACCACCTCGACGACGAAAATCGGCGCTGCGGGCGCAACTCTGGACGTCGCGACTTTCATCGGCCTCTCGCTTCCCAGCTCCGCCACTATCGGCCGTTGTCGGCCTCGCGCATTGATCGACATCAATATGCCTGAAACTTCGCACGGTCAGTCGGCTCTCGATGGCATTTTCAGCGGACGCCGCCGCGTGGCGGCGCAGAAGCGCCTGTTGGTCCGATCCGAATATGCCGCCCTGTCGTACGCCGTCGATTGTGACGAACGTGCAACAATGTTAGTGAGGCACTGACGACGAGATCGGACCGCCCATCGCCCGCTTCCCACTTGTGGCATGGACGGAGAGCGTACCCCCTAGCGCCATACTGGTCTCGTCGTCGCCCCCGGTCCATTGAGACAGCTTGCGGGTCAGAGGGCCGGGAGTCCTCCCCTCCATTGATGATGAGGACGCTCCGCGGCGACGAAGTAATTTGCCTGCGCCGGCGCCTTGAGGAGCCCGTGGGCGCGTCGCTCAATGAGTTCGTCGGCCTTCGTCTCGCGCTCCGCTCGGTATTTGAGCTCCAGAAGGGAATGGACGAGCCAGGTCTCGATCGAGCGGCCCGGGTCGTCGGGGTCATGGAACAGGTTCCAGCCGTAGCCGCCGTCGCGCATCCGCTCATGGCCGATCTCCTGCATGAGCGTCAGAAACTGGGGAGCGTCGTTCGGGTCGATGCGGTATTCGATGAGGACCAGAATGGGGCCGGCGTCGTCTTCGAGCTTCTGCACGAAAGCGGGCGCGCGCCAGTGCATCGAGGGCGCAAGATCGAGAGCGGCCCCGGTCTCGAGCTTCCAGCGGAAGGTCACCGCCAGCCCGAGGGCTGCGCCCAAAGCCGCGGCGTTGAGGGCGAACGGCAGGCCTTGGAGGCTGGCGACCTCGCCCCACAGGCCGCTGCCGACGGTCATGGCGCCGAAATAGGCCGTCAAAAAGATCGCAAGGCCCCTGCCCCGCACCCAGTCCGGCAGAGCGACCTGGGCCGAGACGAACATCGTCGTCATCGCCACGATCCACGACGCGCCGGCGATGAAGCTCGCGATCATCGCGATTTCGGGCGTCCGCGCGGTGGCGAACAAGACGAGCGCCAGCGCCGTGCCGGCGGCGCCGACGCCCGCCGAAAGGTCCGGGCCGAGCCGGGCCTTCAGCGTCTCGAGCGAAAGAGAGCCGACGATCGAGCCCAGCCCCACGACGCCCATCAGCAAACCGTAAAGCTCGGCGCCGTCATGCAGGCGGTCGCGCGCGATCAGCGGCATCAGCGCCCAATAGGCGCTGGCGAAGGGAAAAAAGGCGATGGCGCGGATCAGCGTGGCGTCGAGGTCGCGGTTGTTGCGCGCGTAGCGCAGGCCGGAGGCCACGGCGGCGATGAGCCGCTCGGCCGGCAGGGTCTCCGGCGCCTTGCGCGGCGGCCGCCACCACAGGAGCGCGGCCAGCACGAGGAAGCTGGTCGCGACATAGATCCAGAACGGCAGCTTGATGCTGATCGCCGTAATCGCGACGCCTCCGAGCGCCGGGCCGATCGCCCGGCTCACGTTGTAGCCGGCGTTGCTCACCGCGATGGCCGCGTCGAGCTCCGGCCTCGGCACGAGCATCGGCGTGACGATCTGCCACGCCGGCGCCGCGAGCGCGCCCGCGGCGCCAAGCAGGAAGGTCGTCGCCAGCAGCGCCGGCGCCGAAGCCCAGTGAGCCGTCACGACCATTGCGAAGACGGCGCCGATGGCGACGACGCCGATTTGCGCCGCAATCAGCAGCCGGCGCGGGTCGACGACGTCGGCGAGCGCTCCGGCGGGAATCGTCATCAGAAACATCGGCGCCATCGTCGCGACCTGGACCGCGGAAACCATCAGCGGGTCCGGATTGAGTCCCGTCATCAGCCAGCTCGTCGCGGTGTCGAACATGGCGATGCCGACGCTCGAGATCGAGCTTGCCGCCAGAATGACGGTGAACGCGAGATGGCCGAACACGCCCCAGCGGGAGGCCGCGGGGGCGGCCGCGTTCGACGACGGAAGCGAAGGGCTGCTCAAGGGGACACGGACGGATGGGTTCGTACGCCCATCCGTGCGCTCATCGCAGGCAATTGGCAATGGCGCCCCGCGCCTCGACCGCCGTCCCAGCAGCGCCACACAAGTCTGATATACTACTGTATTATTCAAGCTGAGCAGTCCGCCGAGGGAACCGATGCGCTCCGCCCCGCGTCGCCGTCAGCAGCGCTTGTCCCGCCCTTTGGCCGCGTACGCGCTTCGAACGGAGCGTTTCCTCGCCAAGCTTGCCTTCGCGCTCCTTGCCGCCTCCGCGACCGTCCGTCCGGCCTCCGCTCAGACGACCGGCTGCTCGCGCTGCTCCGTCAATGCCTTCGCCCCTCCAACGACCGGCCCGGCGTCGTTCCCGGCCGAGCGCGCCTGGCGGAGCTGGGAGCGGCGGGGGTCCGCCGAATCCCGATCGCGACGCCGCGTCGCGTCGTTGGACGGGGCGTTGCCGGGCGGATCCGTCGTCATCTGCGTTCGAACGTGCGACGGCGGCTTTTTTCCGTTGCCCTATTCCCGCGCGAGCGGCGCGAGCCTGACGGAGATCTGCCAGGCTTTGTGCCCGAACGCCGAGGTCGCGCTCTTTTCGATGCCCTTCGGCGGCACGGTCGACCAAAGCGTATCGTTGACCGGGACGCCTTACACGAGCCAGCCGAACGCCCTGAAGTTCCAGCAATCCTACGACGAGACCTGCTCCTGCCGGAGACCTGGCCAAAGCTGGGCGGACGCGCTCGCCGCGGCGGAGGCGAAATACGGCCATCACGCGCATGAAATCATCATAACGGCTCAGGTTTCGGCGGAGATGTCGCGTCCGAAGCCGGACCCCAACGTGAAGCCGGCGGCAAGCGTCTCGAAGCCCGAGGAGAGTCAGCCGATCGGGACCCCAGACTCGCTCGACCCCGAGCTCGACGTCAACGGCGTGGACACGAAGCTCCAAGCCGCGACCAAGGCGGTCAGCCGCGAGACCTCTGGCATCAGGGATGACGAAGCCAAAGCGGCTTCGCATTTCGGTCTGACGCAAGGACAGGTCGTTGAAGAGACCGATCCCGATGGGGGGCGGCGAAAAGTGCGCATTCTCGCGCCGAGCTTCTGACTTCCATCACGACCGCGCGTCACTCAAGGGCCGTCGCCGGCGTTCACCGCACGGCGCAACGGACGCCATCGCTGGCAAGGATCGGCAGCAGCGCTAAAAACATCGCCTGCGCCGCGCGCTCGTTGCCGCGCTCGGTGAAGTGGACGATGTCGAGATAGAGATCGTCGTCCCAGTCGCCGTCGAGGCTGGCGATGGCTTCAACCACCGGTGCGTTCTGTTCGCGACCGAGGAGCCGCACCATCCGATTGTGGGCGGCGTTGGCGGCGATGATGTCGTCGATCGGCTTGAACACCGCGCCGTAAAAATCCTTCACCTCACGCGGAGAGGCCCCATCGACCGCCAAGCTCGACGTCGCCAGCACGACCGGGACGCCGCTCAAGCGGGCGAGCGCGATCAGCTTCCGGTAATCCTCGGCGTAGCGGCTCTTCGACAGCGCATCGTCCGAGAGCGGAGCCGGCGTCGGCGGACGGACGGCGTTCCGGGTCCGCCACTCGTGCAGCGCCCGCTCGATCGTCAGCACGGCCCGGCCCAGGAGCGCGGAGGCGCGCGGTCGCACGCCCGGCTCATTCGGCTCCGCCTGCTGCCGCAGGCCGAGCGCCAGCAGGCCGTTCATGCCATGGGTCGAGAGGATGAGGTCCGGCTTCAGCGGCAGGATGTCGCGACGCATCCGTTCGAGATTGTCCTCGAGCATGTAGGCCTCGGTTCCGGCGTTGATCACCTCGATCGGCCGGTTGCAGGAGGCGCGGGCGGCGAACAGGTCCTGAAGCCGCTCCGGCCACGGCTTCTCGCCCTCGTGCAGGGTCGGCCCGAAGGTCTGCGACTCGCCGAGCGCGGTGATCCGGAAGCGGTCCCCTTTGTCCGGCGCAATCTCCGGCCCGCGGAAGCCGGCGGAATTGATGCGGATCGTCGCATCGAACATGCGGCCCGAGCTTTTAGGAGCGAGCACGAAGGGCAGCTTTTTTTGCGGATCCGGCTTCTCGATCGCGCCGCGGATGCCGTCGTCGCGGATCCATTCGTTGAGGTAGTAGAACCACCACATGGCGAAGGCGGCGGGATTCTCGCGCGCAGAGCGATAGGAGTAAGTGGGATTGGCGACCGAGCCTGCAATCGGCACGCCGGTCGAGGACCGGTAGAACGCGTCGGCGACCGGCAAGGCGAGCGCGAAAAGAAGCAACGCCCGCGCCGCGGCCCCGAGGCCCGAGGCGAACCGCCCTGCCCTCTCGGCGAGCGCGACCGCCAGGACGGCCGCCGCGATCAGCGCCGGGTAGAACAGAGTGGGCTCGTTCGCCATGAAGGCGCTTCGCGCGAGCGCGCAGGCGGAGAACAAGGCGATGCCGAGCGCAGCGGATGGGGCCCAGCCGCGGCGCTGTGGCGTGACCGGGCCCGGCGTCTCCACGGAAGTCGCAGCCTGCCGAGCGCGGTAGTTCGGCCTCGCGGCAAGGATCGGCCGCTCAAAGCCGCGCCAGAACACGCTCGAGAAGGCGCAGATCGTCGCGAGATAGAGCGCGAGCTGCGCGGCGATCGGCCAGCCCGTGATCAGCGGCTTCAGCGCCATCACGATGACGATGTGGAAGAGATAGGCCGAGTAGGAGATGCGGCCGAGATAGAAGCTCAGCGCGGCCGTCCACGGCGCCTTGAACAGCCCGTCGGCCTCGCGGAAGAAGGCCACGGTAGCCACTCCGAACAGCGCCGACGCGTAGGGAAAGGCCTGCTGCGCCAGCCGAGCGCCTTCGAGCGCCAGCATGGCGACCCGGAACTCGACCGCCGCTACGGCGGCGAAAGCCGCGCCGAGCGCGACGAGCGCGCGGCCGCCGCCGACATGTCCGAGCGCGAGCAGCGGCCGCTTTTCCAGCGCCAGATAGAGGAGAAAACCCCAGACGATCGAATCGATGCGAAAGGCCGTCACGCGCCGAACGTTGAGGTCCCAGTCCGAAGGCGCGGCGAAGGCCCTCAAGGCCGCGACAACGATGATGAACAGAACCGCGAAGGCGACGTCGATTCTCCGGTCGCTGCGGCCTAGCGCCCGCCCGATGAGAAACAGGAGCGGCGCGAACAGGAGGTAGAACCACTCCTCCACCGCAAGGCTCCAGGCGACCGGATAGTAGTCGGCGGTGTTGGCCGAACGGAACAGGTTCTCGACGTAGAAGAGGTATCGCAGCGTATCGGCGGTGAAGAGATTGCCGGTCATCAGGGCGACCACGGCGACCGCCGCGACGTAAGGCGGAATCGTCCGCATCCAGCGCCGGGCCAGGAAGACGCCGAGATTGCGCCAGGGGCGGCCGACGACCCAGTCGATGATCTGCGGCGCGAGCACGAAGCCGCTGAGCACGAAGAATACTTCGACGGCGGCGACCGCGACCGACTCGATCGCGGGGCTGAACGGTGCGTCGGCGGTCAGGTAGTGCGGAACGGCGACCGACAGCGCGGCGGCGCCGCGCAAGAAGTCCAGCGAGGCGCTGCGCTTCATTGCGGCGGGGCGTACACGAAGGGCGCGTTGACCGTCTGGCCTGCGAGCGCGAACAGCAGCACGAACAGGGCGACGGCGATCAGCGCAGGTTTCGCCCAGGGGCGCGCCAATTGCTGGTCGAGGAACGCTTTCAGGAACACCGTGCGGGAGGCCTCATGCGGGCATCGCGCCCGCGTGGGCCGCCTTATACCCGCGAAGTCTCAGACGGCAAACGCGGCAAGGCGCCGATGGAGGCTCATGATCGCCCCCTCGTTGGAGGATTGCGCCCAGTCGTGCGCCTCACGCCAGCCGATCCGGCGGCTGGGCCCTGCGGACGGAGCCGTGCCTGCCTCGACCCGGAAGCCGCGAGACAGCGCCTGCGCCGCGAAAGCTTTCGCCTCCTTCTCGGTGGCGAAGGACGTGAGGCGCCAGTCGATGTCGGCGCCAACCTTGCGCGTTGTCGAAACGAACCAGGAGGTCATCGCCGCCTCTCCAGTTTTTTTAACCCCCAAGCCAGACTCACGCCCAATCGGTATCGAGCGAACATGGCCCAATGGCGGCGAATCCT
>Ga0074045_10004181_pt1 | contig 12826 bp, 7 predicted proteins | sample BogForMeECP23OM2_FD_94442 | JGI IMG/M metagenome (GOLD analysis project Ga0074045, IMG submission 94442) | Bog forest soil microbial communities from Calvert Island, British Columbia, Canada - Bog Forest MetaG ECP23OM2 | ecosystem: Environmental > Terrestrial > Soil > Wetlands ... | reverse complement strand
TCGGTTGTTACAGGCCCTTCACAAATCCGTTCCTGTTGCGTGACTACATCAGGCTGCTGGATCTGCTGAGCGTGGACCATACCCATTTTGATCGTGAATATTGTTGCGGGTGGCCCTTGATTGTGGGGAGCACAGGAGAAGAACTCGACCGCGCCCGAACGCTCAGCCTGGAATTCAACCAACTCAACCTCGACCTTGCCCGCCAAAAGGGAGCGAGCACCCTGGCTTATTGTTGTGTCGGGTGCGCGCATGCCGCGAAGCATGCCTTCAAGGATGCCGCAGATACCCACGTTTACATTGTCGACCTGATTCTCGACAAGATTGAGAATCACCGGCTCAAAACGAAACCGGCGGTTATCGGATACTTTGAAGGGTGCCACACCATCCATCGAGCCCTCTATCCCGGAACATTCCTGAATTGGAATCGGTATCGTCAGCGGTTGGATGGGATCGAAGGCCTAAAGGCCGTTGATTTGCCGAAGAACCTTTGCTGCAAGAAGTCTGCGGCCGACATCGTGAAAAAGGCTACGGAACTGAACCTGGACAAGATCGTTTGCACCTGTAACTGGTGCTATAGTTCGCTTAAGGAAAAAGCCACGGGCATGCTGCATGTAATGAGCCTGCCGGAACTCCTCCTGCAGTGTCTGGAAAACCATTGAAGAGGTGGGCCTATACCTTGCCTCTATCAGATTTTCCAAAGTTAAATGGGAAGCCGGGCATACGACGCATTGTCCAATGAGCCGTATCCGCACCGTTCCATCGTCCGAGACCCCAAGCAGTTCGATGTCACCGCAGTGAGCCTGGAGCTGCAGCCGAATTTCCGTTTCGATGACGTTCTCGATGGTCCGGTACCCAGGGCTTCCCTCCGTAGAAGCCAATTATGCCTTGATCCCGGCCAGTTCTTTTGCGAGACTCTTTTTGTGCTCGAGATTACCCTGGCGGGAAATCATGATCCTCTGAGCCTGGGGTGAACCAGCTCCGTGCATCGATTCAGTTCGGTAGCCAACAGCCGCTGTTCCCAATGTGATGTTCTCAATGAGCCTCAGGATTCGCATCCTGTGTTCGGTCGGAACCGAAGCTACCCCACGGAAGTACTTCTCGACCACCTTGCCGATTTCCGGATGTTTCAAGTCTTTCTCGGAGGCCATGGTCACCATGAGCCCGCCGGCGATATCCTCAGCCAGGCGCGCAATTTCATACGGATAACGGGTAACGTTCTGCTTGCAGACATTGGCCAGCAACATATTTATCAGGTAATTTCCTGAAGCCGTCTTGTTGCCTTCCGCTGAACAGGCTATACCGCAGGCATAAAGAGTCTCATTGAGGTGCATCATTTCGATGAGCTTGTCTTTGATATGGGAGGCCTTCATTGCTCCGTTATAGTCGGCTGCCAGCGCCGCTGCGCCGATGAGGACGTCACCCACGCCGACCTTGCAGCCGCCATAGCTCTGGCGGTGGTATCCGGCGAAACGCTCGACAAGGGCGCCGCTGAACTCATACTCTCCAGCCATAAAAACATCTTCCCACGGGATGAACACGTCGTCGAAGACCATCAGGGCTTCATGTCCCCCGTACTGCCTGTTGCCGACGTCTATCGGGCTGCCCTCCAATTTGCGGGTATCGCAGGACTGGCGGCCGTAAATGTAGGAAATGCCCTCCGCATCGGCCGGAGCGACGAAGGAGACAGCGTAATCGGCATCCTCTTTGGCCATGGTCATCGTGGGCATTACCAGAATCCAGTGTGAGTTGATCGCCCCTGTCTGGTGCGCTTTTGCACCGCGCACGACAATGCCGTCCTCTTTCCTCTCCACAATGCGCACGAAAAGATCGGGATCTGCCTGTTTGTGGGGAGGCAGTCCGCGGTCGCCCTTCGGGTCCGTCATTGCGCCATCCACCGTCAGGTCTTCTTCCTGCATCATCAGGAGGAACTTATTGAAGCGCTCGTAGTATTTCGTGCCAAGCTTCCGATCCATCTCGAAGGTGACGCTGTCCACGGCGTTGATCGCGTCCATTCCGACACACCTCTGGAAGCATGCTCCTGACTTCTGCCCCAGAAGGCGCTGCATTTTCACCTTCCTGATCAGATCATCGGTGCTCCTGTGCAGATGGCAGAACCGATTGATTTTGTTGCCGGTCAGATGGGAAGTTGCAGTCATGAGGTCCTCATGCTGAGGGTCCTGCGCAAGAGAATATGTGAGTTTCACGGAGTTCATCGAAGGCCGGATGATCGGATGATCGACCGGGTTCTTCACGATCTCACCCAGTAAGTAGACCTTCATTTTCAATTTGCGTAAACTCTCTTCATACTGTTCCGGGGTCTTGAGTGGCATGTCGCGTCCTCCTTGGTTTCTTCCTTTAAAATCGACTTTCGAGGCGCGCAGGGATCAAAATGATTATGAAACCCTGCCGCTCGACTCTCTTAACTCGATCTATCCGTCTGTCATCATTACACTAATCCAGTAGACCAATAATGAGAGCAAGACTGTGCCGGGAAGGCAAACCCCTGATCACCATAGAATAACAGAGGCTCTCCCGAATTGTTAATTCTATATGTGTGGAACGACAAATTAATTCCTGCATTAGTCTGGCTCCGGCAAAAAGGCTTCGAGCACAGACATTCCTCATGACCACCGAAACTGAAGCCTCCCGGGGTCGGGTCTGCTCTGGCCAAGCCAATGATTTGAATTTGTTTGAATTCTTACAGAAAATGGAGCTTTTATCGTCTTTAGAACCGCCTTTTTTCCCAGCAAAATGTTCGTTTTAAAAACGTCATGAAAAAAGCGGGCTTGAAAAGAGAATGTTTGGCGGTCCTGGCCGGACCAAGCCAAGCGGGTGGGGAGCGGGTTCGGTCCCGCTCAGACCGCCGACTTCGTCCGAACCAACTTGGTTCGACCCCGTCCGCTGTCCGACCGTCCGACAATTCCGTTACCTCATTTCCTGTCCCGGGTATTTTCCTTTCCAGCCAAGGATTCTTCCACCCAGTCCCCGTGATGAGGGATTTGTTCGAGGAGGATTAATGGGTAAGTTTCTTATCCGGTTTCTCAAAAAGTCCCCAGAAATCCGTTTTGGAGATGTCAAGCGGGCGGAGAACAGCTTCGATTACCGGCGTGGAAATCTCAGTTCCCTTCCCATTCACCCGCTCTTAATTCACCCTTCACGCTTGCCGCTTTCATGAAATCTTGCCGCCAGGCGACACGTTCGCCTCGGGAACAACAAGTTTGAGATCCAGCCCGTCGCGTACGGCGAGGATCATTCCGTGCGATTCGATTCCCATGAGCTTTGCAGGCTTGAGATTTGCCACCAGAACCACCTGCTTTCCGACAAGGTCTGCGGGTGAATGCGTTTTGGCGATTCCGGCCACGATCTGCCGCTCTTCCCCGATATCGACCATCAGCTTTACCAGTTTGTCGGACTTCGGGACTTTTTCCGCCTGTTTGATAAGGCCGACTCGCAGATCAACCTGCCGGAAGAGGTCGATATCGATCGGGCGGCCTGCGTCGGTGAGCCGGGAGGCGGGTGCGTCTTCGGCTTTTTGTTTCTCTTTTGGTTTTTGGCTTTCATCAGGCTTCCCATCGCCTTGTTTACCGGGTTTTTCCAGCTTTTTACCCGCCGTTTCGACCCGTGGAAAGAGCGATTCTCCTTTCAGGACCTTTGTGCCTTCTTGCAGGGTACCCCAGCAGGTATCCTCGGCAAGCCTCAGGTCCGCCGTTTTTTTAACGATTCCAAGCCGCTCGAGCATCTTCCCGGAGGTCGAAGGCATAAAAGGAGAAATCAGGACGGCAACGACTTTATTTACCTCCAGAAGAGTTCTCATTACAGTTTGAAGCCGGGGTAAGAGGCGCGCATCTTTGGCGAGGTTCCAGGGGGCGATGTAGTCGATGTATTTATTGGCCGCGCCGATACATTCCCAAATGGCTACAAGCGCCTTGTGGAAGCCGAGTTTCGGGATTTCATCCCGGAATTGCGCGATCGCATCCTCAACCTTATCGTGCAGTTCACGGTCCATCGTGTCGGGTTGTGAGCCGAAAGGGGGAGTTTTTTCGTCAAAATAGCGAGCAGTCATTGCAAGCGTACGGCTGAAAAGGTTTCCCAGGTCGTTTGCCAGGTCGGCGTTTATTCGCTGAACCAGCGCCTCCTCGCTGAAGTTCGCATCGAGCCCGAAAACCATCTCCCGCAGGAGAAAGTACCGGAAGGCATCGAGTCCATAAACGGGCGCAAGGTCCAGCGGCCGAACAACGGTACCATGGCTCTTGCTCATCTTGCCTTCGTCTGTTTTCCAGTATCCGTGGACGTTCAGGTGTTGGAATAAGGGGATGCCCGCGGCCTTGAGCATCGTGGGCCAGTAGATTCCGTGCGGCTTGAGGATGTCCTTGGCAATAAGGTGCTGCGCAACGGGCCAGAACTCTTTGTAAAGCTCACCGCCGGGATATCCGATTGCGGAAATATAGTTGATGAGAGCGTCGAACCAGACATAAGTCACATAGTTTTGGTCGAACGGAAGCGGTATGCCCCAGCTGAGGCGCTCAACCGGCCGGGAGATGCAGAGGTCTTCCAGAGGCCCCCTCAGAAACGCCAACACTTCGTTGCGATACCTTTCGGGACGGATGCAGCCGGGATTGGATTCTATGTGTGCTATAAGCCAGTCCTGATATTTGCTCATCCGGAAAAAATAATTCGCCTCCTCCCGCTCGACGGGAGGCTTATCGTGGTCCGGGCACTTTCCGTCAACCAGTTCCCGCTCGGTGTAGAATCTCTCGCACCCGATGCAGTAGAGGCCGTTGTAAGTGCTAAAGTAGATTTCACCAGCGTCGAAGACCTTCTGCAACACGTATTGGACGACTCTAACATGTTCGAGGTCGGTGGTCCGGATGAACTTGTCGTTTTCGATACCGAGTTTGGGCCAGGTTTGCCGGAAAAGCGCGCTTATCCTATCGGCGTAAGCTTTGGGCTCGACTCCCGCAGCCTGGGCCGCCTGGACGATTTTATCCCCGTGCTCGTCGGTCCCGGTGAGGAAAAAGGTCTTGAATCCCATCAGTTGGTAGAAGCGGTTCATTACGTCTGCGACTATTGTTGTGTAGGCATGGCCTATGTGAGGTTCGGCATTAACGTAATAAATCGGCGTGGTTATATAGAATCGATTCATTTATCCTCCCAAGATGGACTTGTACCAAGTTGCGTTCAAGGTGGTAATGCTTAATAACCCTTGAAAAGCGAGCTTTTCAATTACTTCAAGAGGCTGAAGTGCCGCTCGCGGCTCAGCGGCGGGGCTTGGGGCGGGTAGCCTCTCTTCTATGGCTCAGCGCAGTGTCTCATCGGATGATTCCGGAGGCGCACATCGGCATTCGCCCCGGCAACTGCAGCTTTTCTCGAGATCGATGTCTATTTCCTTCCCATCTTCAAGCTGAACCGTGAAGGACCTGGCCATAACGTTCTGCCGCACGACTTTGCCTTTGCCTTCGGGCAGTTCGACCTTCTTGCCCACTTTGGGCATATCTTTCTTGAGTTCCCTGTAGGTTTCGTGCTCGAACTGGAGGCAGCACATGAGCCTACCGCAGGCCCCGGATATCTTTGCAGGGTTGAGGCTCAGGTTTTGTTCCTTAGCCATCTTAATGGAGACGGCATGGAAATTCTTCAAAAATGTCGCACAGCACAACGGCCTCCCACAGCCCCCAAGGCCGCCCACCATTTTTGCCTGGTTGCGAATTCCGATCTGGCGCAGTTCGACACGGGTCCGCAGCCGTCTGACCAGGTCTTTGAGAAGTTCTCTAAAATCGACCCGGCCATCTGCAGTAAAGTAGAATATGATCTTGCTGCCGTCGAAGAAGTATTCCACGTCCACCAGGATCATCGGAAGTTGGTGGGCGGCAATTTTCTCCAGGCAAAAGCTCTTCGCGTCCGCCTCGATTTCCATGTTATTGAGAAGCCGTCGGATTTCATCTTCGGTTGCCGTCCGCTCGATCTTCTTTATATCCTGGCGATGGATTCGGGGGTTCTTCGGGTAAGGCGGCTCGACCACCTGCCCAAGCCCTATCCCCTGTTCGGTGTTCACGATTACATATTCGTCCTTGCCGGGAGAGTATTGGCCGGGATCAAAATGGTAAATCTTGCCTCCTTTTCGGAAACGAATTCCAACCACCTTTTCCATAGAGCGAGTCCTTTATGGCCAGGCAGACGACTTCAAGCGTCATTTGCAGATTTGCGTTCACTTTAAGACCCTGCATCGCCTGTTCAACATTGTGATATAAAAAGAAAAGACGCTCCGGCGGAACCGATCTTGCCGCCTCCTTCGTCCTACCGTTCAATTCGAATGTAAGCGGGGCGGCGGTGCCGCCGGGCGAGTTCGGCGCTGCCTTTGGCGGCACCTGACCTTGCCGGAAGCTTTGCGCCCCCGCGACCCGAAACAGGATAAGGTCCCGGACCCACAGCTTTATGAACTCAAGGTCCTGTTCGGCAGTTTCGCGGTTTTTCGCCCAATCGGAAACCATCGGGAAAAAATCGAGTATAGAAAGTCCGTCCAGATTTTCTAACTTCTCGACAACTTTTTTCCAACCCGCCACCCGGTCCTGTTCGGAAAACCATCGCGCTTTCTCGATGCTTCCCGCAGCCAGAGGGGCAATCCCGGCCGCCTGGTCCGTCGAAAGCCCGCCTTCGCGCGCCAACCATTGGGCTACGATCTCGTCCTCAAGCGGCTGAAAACGCACCTGGCAGCACCTGGATACTATGGTCGGCAAGAGCATCTGCGATTCGGTAGCAAGCAGGATGAAGATGTTTGCCTTCGGCGGCTCCTCGAGTATCTTCAGCATAGCGTTTGCCGCCAGCTCCATCAGCCTTTGCGCGTCTTGAAATATAACAACGCGGAATTTTCCTTCAAACGGCCGGAAGCGGAAACGCTTCATTAGATCGCGAATCTGTTCCAGTTTGACAAAAACACCTTCGCCGCCGATGCGGATCAGATCGGGATGCACTCCCTCTTCCAGCTTACGGCACGAGCCGCAGCAGCCGCATGAATCATAATCCTGCGGACAAAGGCAATTCAGAGCTTTGGCCAACTCCTTCGCCGCAGCAAACTTGCCGACGCCCGCCATTCCGGAAAAAAGAAAGGCATGTGGAACGGCTTCTTTTCTGAGAAGCTGCTTCAAAAACCGAATAACCCTTTGCTGGCCTTGAATATCGGTTAACGCCACTTTAGTTTCTCTTTTCCGAGATCTCATCCCCGGCGGCGCCATCGTTTTGTTTCGGAAAACCCCTGAAAAAATGCCTGCCAAAAATAGTCTCGAATCCGGTCCACGTACTGTCGTCTTCGGCTGAATTCGCAAGGATCCGGTTGATGGCGTTCATCTTTGCATCGAGATCGTCAGCCAGATGCAGGGCAAAGGCTTCCTTGCTCGCCGGCAGCCTGACCGCTCCGAACTGGGCCTCCCCGTGATGGCTCAAGATGAGGTGCTTCAGGAGAAGCGATGTCTCTTCTGGAAAGCCTTCAATTTGTCGAATCTTGTCCTCGACGATCTGGGTCCCCAGTACCATATGCCCTACCAGGCGTCCTGCGTCCGAATAGTCGATATGTGTATCATATACGAATTCACCGATTTTCCCAATGTCGTGCAAAAAAGCGCCCGCTATAAGCAGATCGCGATCAAGGTCCGGGTAATGGTTGCAGATTCTGTATACGAGCGTAATAACGGAAAGGGTGTGTTCCAGAAGCCCACCGATATAGGCGTGGTGCATTGACTTCGCTGCCGGAGCGAGTTTAAAGCGGGTCACGATTTCAGGGTCGGCCAGAATTGCTTCACACAGGCGGCGAGCGAAACAGTCGGCCATTCCTGACAGGAGCTTGCCTAATCGTTCGAAAAGCGCGTCCCGGTCGTAAGGGCAGACCGGGAGAAAATCGGCCGGATCGTACGCCCCGGCGGGAACCGGCATGATTTCGGCAATGCTGAGCTGCATCCTATCCTTGTAGAGCTCCGTTCTTGCCCTCAGGTAGACGATATCCCCCGACTGAAAACCCGCCGAGGCCTCAGCGGCCTTTTCCCACATCTTGCCGCTAATCTCACCCGTTTTATCCAACAGCTTCAAATCGAGGTAAACCGTTCCGTTGCGGGCGGTTTTCAACTGTTTTTCCGAGGCGACGAACAGGGAAGCGATTTCCAGGTTCGGCTTCAGTTCTGAAATGAATAGCTTGGGCACTGGCCACCTGCCTTGTGATTCACCAAAATGGATGAGAACCGGTATTGCGATTTGAAAGATAACATTCTAGTATATCCCTGCCTGACAGTCAAACGGCAGAGAGCTTGGCCTCACGAAGACAGAAGATGACTTGCGCTTTCGTGTGAGACCCTGTTTCTGAATTGCTCAATTCGGTTTATTCCGATTTCTGACTTGCGCCGCCAAGCACTAAAGTTTATAAATTTCCGCTAAATGAAGAAGTTTGGGATCGGCAGCCGACTGTCAGGCTGAAAACAGCTCGAGCCGGCGTCGGGGCGGATGGCAGGGGGTTGGTAGATGGACTTTAAGCCATTGAATTTACTGATACTTATGGTTATAGCAATTGTTCCTGTAATCCCGACGTTCTGGGCTATTGTGGATTTGCCAAGACGGCGCTTTTCCAGCACTAAATCCAAAGTGATCTGGTTTGCGGTAGTTTCCACGCTGCCATGTCTCGGCGCGACTCTTTACTTTCTGCTGGCCCGCCGCAACACTCAACCGCTTTGATTCGAGGAGGAAACCGGAGCCAATGCTCGATTTTGTCAGAAAATACTCCAGATCATGGGGTATCAAAGTTCTTCTCTGGCTGGTCATCATAGTTTTCATCGGCTGGGGTGGATACCTTTACCAGACCCGCCATGAATACGACATTGCCAGGGTGGGAGAGCACTATATAAGCAGCTCCGAGTACCAAACGGCCTACAATAATATGGTCGAAGGAGTCCGCAAGCAGTTCGGGGGGGCGCTGCCCGACGATCTCATGCGCTCTCTGAATCTTAGAGAGCGGGCGCTACAGACGCTGATCCAGCACTATCTGATTCTTCGGGGCGCCAAAGATCTTGGTCTTACAGCCACAATCGACGAGGTCAGGCGCAAGATTCTCGATATACCGGCCTTTCAGACCGAGGGAAAGTTCGACGCAAAACGCTATGAGGGTATGCTGCGGCAGATGCGAATGACCCCCGATATCTTCGAGCAGGAGATGTCCGAAGATATTACCACCCGGAAAGTCCAGGCTTTCATAATGGGCCGCGCGGTCGTTACTGAAGATGAAATCCTGACCGACCACCATTTAAACCGCGATCAAATAAAAGTCGCATACGTTGTCTTCGACCCCAGGTCATTCGAAGACAACGTCACCGTGGCGGAGCCGGACCTCCAGAGCTTTTACCAGAATAACCAAGATCGGTACATGGAACCGGAAAAGCGTGAAATTGCCTACGTACTGCTAAACAGGGAAGACCTGGAGAAGGAGATCCACCCCGATGAGGATGAAATAAAACGCTACTATGAGGACAATGTGGCCCGATTTAAGCGTGAGAAACAGGTGCGCGCACAGCATATCCTGTTGCGGATAAAGCCCGATGCGCCTCAGGCCGACGTGGACAAGATCCGGGCACAGGCCCAGAAAATCCTCGATGAAGCCAAGAAAGGGAAAGACTTTACCGAACTGGCGAAGAAGTACTCCCAGGACGAAGCTACCGCAAAGAAGGGCGGGGAGCTGGGCTTTTTCTCTTCCAAGCAGATGGAGCCGAGCTTTTCGGCGGCTGCTTTTGCCCTGCAGCCGGGCGAGATAAGCGAGCTGGTGCGAACTCCACATGGGTTCCACATAATCAAATCGGAGGAAATAGCCGAGGCGAGGACCGCTCCTATCGAGGAGGTGAGAGGTGAAATCGAGAAGGATATCAAGTCTCAGGGCGCCCAGGATATGGCCTTTAAACAGGCGCGAAACCTACGTGACCTGGCCTACGCCAGAAAGGATATAGACAAGGCGGCACTCGAAATGAAAATGAGGGTATCCGACCCGGTCTGGATAGCGATGCCGGAAGATCAGCCTCTTTTCCCCGAGCCGATCAAGGCGAAGCTGTTTGAACTCGGTCAGGGCGATGTGAGCGACATGCTCGAGCTTCCAAAAGGCTTCGCAGTCGCTCAGGTGAAATCGATAAAAAGACCTCAGCCGATCCCGTTCGAAAACGTCAAAGATAAAGTCACAAAGGATTTTCGCGCAGACCAGGCCAAGGGGCTTGCGCAGAAGAGGGCCTCAGAGATTCTGGCGCAGGCCAAAGAGAAAGGTAGCCTCGCCGATGTGGCCAAAGCCCAGAATATCAACCTCAGGCAGAGTGGATTCTTTTCGAGGCAGGATCCCGATAAAGACTTGAAGCTGCTTCGGGGCTCAAGTCTCAGCAGTATCTTCAGTCTAGAGGACTCCAAGCCTTTTCCGGAATTGCCATTGGAACTGGGGAACAGGTTCATGGTCTGCCAGCTCCAGGGAAAAAACCCGTCCGGTGAGCCTTCTCAAGAGGAAAAAGCCGAAATATCCGGCAGGATACTCCGGCAGAAACAGACAGCAATCTGGACAGCGTGGCTGATCGAGGTGGGAAGAACTACCAAGGTCGAAAAGTTAAAAGAGGTTTAAGAACAGTGAGTAGTGAAGAGTGAACAGAAGAGACAGTTCTTAGTCTCACAACTCGAAGTTATTTTCTACTCACCGTTCGCTATTTACGGTCCAGGTTCCAGATTCCGTCCCAATCCCTACTGAGATAGACTTAACAAGTCCAGCTCAGTAACAGAGAACGGCATGTCGCAGACATGCCGCTGGCGGCGGCGGGTCACTTGATGAAAGCGTGAATAACTCCAGCCTGGACAAAGTTAATTTGAAAAACAGAGAGATCAGCAGGCATGCAAGTCGAGTGGAGCATTTAAGTGAAGCCCAGCGGGTTTTTTCAGCGCACACCCGCTTTTCTTATCAACATCTGCTTCTTTTTGGGCTCTGCGCGGCCCTTTTTTTCTGGTCGATGTTCTTCAGGGCGTCGAATGCAATCATAGCCCCTCAGTTGCAGAAGAACCTTTCCCTTACGCCGGAGAAGCTGGGAATACTGAGCGCATGGTTTTTCTATGCTTTTGCGTTTACCCAGGTCCCCATTGCACTTCTCCTGGACAGGCTCGGAGCCAGGCGCATAATGACTGTCCTGACTCTTGTCGGCTCGTTGGGGGCAGTCATATTCGGCCTGGCAGCCGACTTTAGTGGAGCGGCAATCGGCAGGACACTGCTTGGCTTCGGCATGGCGGCAAACTTCATTGGAGGCTTGAAGCTTTTCACGCAATGGTTTTCTCCCAGGGAATTCGCCACTATGTCAGGTCTGCTGACGGGGGCCGGCACCATAGGCAGTATAGCCGCAAGCACGCCCCTGGCGCTGCTGGTCGATCGGATCGGTTGGAGAGCGTCCTTTGTAGCCATCGGGGTGCTTACGGCAGCCATGGCGATCTTATTTTATGTGGTGGTCCGGGAGAGGCCTTATCCGACTGAAGGGCCTTCCGGCGATGTTCGCGGCACTTCCCGAAGAACAAGCGTCATTGCCTCGCTGAAGACCCTCTTTTTTAACCGTGACTATTGGCTGATTTCCTGCGGGACTTTTTTCAGATACGGAACCCTGATGGCTATCCAGGGTCTGTGGGCAGGCCCTTACCTGATGCAGTGCTTCAAGCTTTCCCCTGTGCAGGCCGGAAATATCATAACAGGGACCATCATCGGCTACGTCGCCGGTTGCTCCGGTGGGGGGTGGCTGTCCGACCGCGTGCTCTGCTCCCGAAAATACGTTGTAATCCTGGGTATGGCCGGAATGGCCGCAACAACCATGTGCCTCACCTGGTCACTGGGCCAGAAAAACCCCGTTTTTCAGGCACTCACCTTTTTTTCGCTGGGTCTTTTCGCAGGGATCGGCAATGTTGTTTACGCACACATAAAAGGAATCATGCCTTCCGAGATGGCCGGAATGGCTCTTACAGGCATAAACTTTTTCACCATGCTGGGCGTCGGGGCGTATATCCATCTAATGGGAAGGGTGCTCGCATGCGTTCCCGTGGAAAAACAGGCCGGACTGGAAGGGTACGAGACTGCTTTTTTGCCTGCTTTTATAGGTTTGGCCGCAGCGACGCTTCTCTATTTTTTCACACGGGAGTCGAAGGAATTCTCAAACGCGCGGGAAAAGGCATAGAGATGGCTCAAACCTGCCCTAAAAGAATTCATGCCGGAAGTTCCAGAACGCGGTTATCTATCAGCCGGGTCTTTCCCACCCAAACGGCCAGAGCGAGCAGAGTCGGCCCGCTTATAACCTCCACGTCCTCGATAGTGTCCGGGTTGCAGAGCCTGGCATAATCAACCGTGGCCCCGCCGCCGGTTGTAAGGCAATCGTTAACGGCCTTCAAGATCACCGTTGCGTTTCTTTCTCCCGAATCGACAAGCTCTTGCGCTTCCTTCAAGGAGTGGTTGAGCCGCAGGGCCACAGGCCGCTCCTCGGGTTTGAGGTAGGTGTTCCGGCTGCTCATGGCAAGGCCGTCTTTCTCCCGGACGATCGGGTGACCGACGATGTCGATATCCATATTCATATCTTTGACCATGCGCCTGATAGTTACAAGCTGCTGAAAGTCCTTTTCTCCAAATACAGCAATATGGGGCTTTACAGCGTGGAACAGTTTGCTCACTACGGTGGCGACACCGCGAAAGAGAATCGGCCTGCTCGTGCCGCAAAGGTTTTCGGTCACATGGGTAACATTTACATATGTCTGGAACCCCTCCGGATACATCTGATCCATCCGGGGGACGAATGCCACGTCCGTTCCCAGC
>Ga0074045_10004179_pt1 | contig 12829 bp, 9 predicted proteins | sample BogForMeECP23OM2_FD_94442 | JGI IMG/M metagenome (GOLD analysis project Ga0074045, IMG submission 94442) | Bog forest soil microbial communities from Calvert Island, British Columbia, Canada - Bog Forest MetaG ECP23OM2 | ecosystem: Environmental > Terrestrial > Soil > Wetlands ... | reverse complement strand
TCGCCGCGGCGGACGGTCCAATCGAGCCCGTCGAGGATGAGCGCGTCCCGCTCGACCCGCAGTCCGGTGATTGCGATCACCGGACGGGCGTTTTTTTTGGCGACGATTTTTTTCGGCACGATGGTTTTCGGCAAGATGATTTTCGGCAAGATTTGCCGCCCGTTAACCAATCACGCCTTGCTGGCGCAGGAACGATTCCATCGCGGCGACACATGCCTCCGGCTTTTCGATCTGCAGGAAATGCGTCGTGCCCGGAAGCGCTTCGTAGGCTAGACCGGCTTCCCGCGCGGCCGCCCGGCCGAGATGCGCGGGCGGCCCGGCGTCGGCCAGCGCGGGATCGGCGCAGATCAGCTTGACCGCCACAGGTATCCGCGCGAGCTCAAGCCAGGTGCGCGGATCCCGGTTGCTGCGGAAGACGTGCGCCTCGAATTCCCGGGGACAGGCCAGCACCCATTGATTGGTCGCCGGATCGTACCGCAGGGTTGCGCGCGCCATCAGTTCATAGGCCTCGGGCCGCCAGCGGGTCAGCTTCCGTGCGAAGCTCGCCGCAAGTTCGCCCGGGTCGCCGTAGCCGGGCGTGCGGCGCTCGGCCCGCGCCGCGATATCGTCCTCATTAGCCAGCTGGGCGCGATGCACCTCATGGCCGGGGGGCGGATAATAGGGCGGATCGAACAGCACGAGCGGGTCCCAGCGGGCGCCGTGCCGCTGCGTCTGCATCGTGGCGGTAACCGCGGCCAGCGAGTGAAACACGCCAGCCGTACGCCGCGTGCCGAACGCCTCCTGGATTGCGCCGAACACGCGTTCGAGGTCGTCAATAAAGCGCGGCCAATTATGACCCTCGAAGCGATGGAGCGGGTTCTGCCCGTGATTGCGGAAGTCGAAGAGGATCAGTTCATAACGATCGGCGAGCAGACTCCAGAACGGATAATAGCCGTCGATCGCGAGCCCGTTGCCATGACTGAGCGCGAGCCGCGGCCGGCCCGGCGTGCCGTGCTGACGGAGGCGGATGATCGCCCCATCGTCCATCACGACCTCGACGGTCTTGAGCGGTGCGGGAAGGTCGAAAGCCAAGGTTACTCTCCGGTTCTCGAGCGGCTTGCGCCCGAAGCCGCAGAATCTAACAGCATCCGCGGGCTGTGCGCAAAATCACCGAGGTAAGCGCGTCCGGGATCTGCGGCCACCTCAGGCCGACCCCTCGTGCTCGCGCTTAGGCGTCGGCACGAGGGGCTGAGTCGGCATGAGCCGCGCAAGCGGCACGGGTTTCCCGGCTTGCCGTCACTCCGAGGTTGGAGCGACGAGCGGGGTAAAATAGATCGTATATCCCAACATATTCGGGGTGCCCTGCGCCTGGCACTGGAAAGTGCTGGTAAAGTCGTCGAACGGATAGCTGTACGCCGAAGGACAGGCTTGCTTGAGGTTCGCCAGCCAGGGTTGCACATCCGATGCCCAGACGGGGTCGTTGTTGGCGCAGGTTCCGCTGGCGACAGGCCATAGTGCCGAGAGCGGGTTAACGGACTCGGTCGCGCATCCGCAGCATCCGGCGGTAGGCGAGGCGTTCGCGTTGTAGCAGGAGGCTTCGTTTGCCGGGTTGCCGGCTTGCGTCGAACTCGACGCGCCGTTGCATCCGAACAGACTGGCGATATTCGTCTGATTTGAATCGCCGTCCGTAATACTGCCGCCGCAGTTTAGCACGGTGCCGCCGTTGAAATCGATCACGTTGTTGGCGTTGCCGCACAGATCGTCGGCGGTCCACCATCCTTGAAAGCTTCCGCATTGCTGCAGGTAAACCTGCGGCGAAAGGGGCGGTGTGCCGCCGATTCCCGGGACGAATTGACTGCCGCAGAACTGCCCCGCCGAGCAATCGCTCTGGGCTGAACACTGACAATAGGAATTACCGTCGCCGGCCGGCAGGCATTGCAGCCCGGTCGAGCATTGACTGCTCGCAGTACATTTTTGGTAGCACACGCCATTGAGGGCGCCAGTGGTGCCGGAGCAGGTGTAGTTAGCGGATGGGCATCCTGTTGGCGTACCGCCGACCGTGCAGGGCTGGCCGGTCAGCATCAGCAACGGCGAGTAGTCGGTAGTCTGGCCGGCGGGAAGCGGAACCACCGACGTATACTGGCCAAGATTAAAGTTGCAGCTTCCACCGGGCGTCGCGCACCAGTAGTTCGGATCGACGGCGCCGGGAGTCTGCGTGGCAGTTGGAATCGGCGCCATCTGCTCACCAACGTTGGCGCCATTGATTAATGTAACGTCGTAAAAGTCCGTGGCGGTTGATTGGAGCGTGAATTCCGCAATCGTTGCGGGCTGCGCCCCGCCCACTCCGACCGGACAGTCGGCGTTCGGTACGGAGCTGCCGCCCACTGACGTGTTGCAATCGCCGGTCAGGCAGCTGGTGCCGTCAGACTGACAGCCGGTTCGCGCGCCAACGCCGCCGCTCCACCAGACCGCCGAGGGGATGCTTGCGCCGTTGAAGCTCACGGTTGCTTGAGCAAGGCAGAAAGTGGCCGTATCACCTGCTGCGGGCAGCTCCCAATTCCACGGACTTGAAGGGCTAAAACCCGTGAATCCGGTGGGCGAAGGGAGCGTAAAGTAGCATAGGTGGGTGGCCGTATTGCAGCCCGCACCCGCGCCGCAGTCGGCGTTCGCGTTGCAGCTACAGTTCAGACCATTGCTGGTCGGCGCCGAGGTTGTGGTGGGGCAGGTCAGCGTCCCCGCCGTTCCGCTGCACGCACAACCGCCGCTGGGAGTGCTCAGGCAACTTGAAGTGCTACTTACCACACAAACGGCGCGCAAGGCTCCGCCGCCGCCCGACACCCACACCGGCTGGCTGGTCTCGTTGGTCACGTTGAGCTGACGTAGTCCGCCGGAACAAGCGACCGGAGTACCAGTCGAGGTTGGGGTTGGTACGGAGCTGCCCGTCGGGGTTGGACCCGCGGTCGGTGATGTGGTGCCGGTCGGGGTTGGACCGGCGGTTCCGGTCATCGTCGCGGTTGGAGCTATGGTTCCGGTCGCCTGCGGCGACGAGCTGCTGTTATCGCATCCCGTCGAGACCAGGCTTAGAATCCCGAGGAGCAAACCGAACATCACCCACGTCCTGTTCGTGGTAGTCGCCAAACGGCCCGACAACCACCGGGAAATCAGGCTCGGCGTGCCAGAAGCGGTCTGATGTTTCGCGATGGACGAGTATCTGGCTCTGCTCAAAGGGTTGGACCTCGCCGTGAAGTTGCTAACTAATAGTTAATTTCTGTAACCACGTCGGAACTCACTTTGACAGAGCGCCTATTTGTGTCAATCACCAACCTCGCTAAAGGCAAAATTACTCCAGATAGCCATTGTAGCGCTTAAAATCCGCGATAACGGCTGGATTTGCGCGTTGCCGCTCGCCGGACCGGCCGCTATCGTTTTGCTATGCAAGGCGAAAATCTTCTCGATAACGTAATCGTCGTCACGACCAACGATATCCCCGGCTACGAAGTCGTGCAGGTGCTGGGCGAAGTGTTCGGCCTGGTGGTGCGGGCGCGCAACGTCTTCTCGAATCTGGGCGCGAGCCTGCGCACGATCTTTGGCGGCGAGGTGACGCAGTATACCCAGTTGCTCGGCGACAGCCGCAACCAGGCGATCGAGCGGCTGCGGCTCGCCGCGCAAGAGCGCGGCGGCAACGCCGTGCTGGCGATGCGCTTCGATTGCAACGAAATCGCGGACCTGATGAGTGAAATCGCGGCCTACGGCACCGCCGTGATCGTCCGGAAACGCTGACCCTGCGGCGTCATCGCTGAAAGATCACATCATATTCACCGGATCGAGATCGATCGCGACCCGGACTTGGGCGCGTTCCGCTTCCGCCGCGATCGCCGTGCGCATCGCCGCCAGCGCCGCGCGCAACTCGTCGAGACGCGGGGCCTTGACCACCACCTGCCAGCGAAACCGTCCCCGAATGCGTTCGATCGGCGCGGGCGCCGGTCCCAGCACGCGCATCGTCTCAGGCCGGGCGAGCCGCGCCAGATGCGCCGCCACTTGCGTCGCGACGCCGCTGACCCGCGCCGCCTCCGGTCCTTCGATCCGCACCAGCGCCATCCGGCCGAACGGCGGATACCCAAGCTCGCGCCGGAGTTCGAGCTCGCGCCGCATGAAGCGGGCGTAATCCTGATCGCGCGCCGCGCGGACACTATAGTGATGGGGGGCGTAGGTCTGGATCAGCACGCGGCCGGACCGCTCGCCGCGCCCGGCGCGTCCCGCCACCTGGGTCAGCAATTGGAAGGTCCGCTCCGCCGAGCGAAAATCCGGCAGATTGAGCGTCATGTCGGCGAGCACCACGCCGACCAGGGTCACGCCCGGAAAGTCGAACCCCTTGGTGATCATCTGGGTGCCGACGACGATATCGACCGTGCCGCGCCGCAGCCCCTCGACGATTTCGGCACGCGCCGACCGCCGTCCGCTGGTGTCGCTGTCCATCCGTTCGATCCGGGCCGCGGGCAGCAGCTCGGCGAGCGTCTGCGTCAGGCGCTCCGTGCCGAAGCCCCGCCCCTCGAGACCCAGGCCGCCGCACGCGCCGCACTTTTCCGGCGCGGCCTCATTCGCCCCGCAGTAGTGACAGCGCAGCGTGCGGTCGCGCAGATGGAACGTCAGGCTGACGCTGCAGTTGGCGCAAGCGATCACGTTGCCGCACAGATGGCATTGCAGAAAGTTGTGATAGCCCCGGCGATTGAGAAAAATGACGCTCTGCCCGCCGGACGCGAGATTGGCGCGGAGCGTGTCGATCAGCAGCGGTGAGAGCGGCACCGGCGGGACGGTACTGGCGCCGTCACCGTCATCGGCCTTGACGTTCGGCTCCTTGGCCCGCAGATGTTCCCGCAGGTCGAGAATCTCGATCGCCGGCAGCTCGCGCCCCGCCACCCGCTCCGTCAGTTGCAACATCCGGTAACGGCCGCGTCGCGCATTGGCGTACGATTCGGCGGAGGGCGTCGCCGAGCCGAGCACGACCGGACAGCCGCTCAGCCGCCCGAGCATCACGGCAAGGTCGCGGGCGTTATAGCGGATACCCTCCTCCTGCTTGTAGGCGGGGTCGTGCTCCTCGTCGACCACGATCAGGCCCGCGTCATGGAGCGGCACGAAGATCGCGGAGCGCGGTCCGATGATCACCCGGGTTTCGCCGCCCAGCGCCGCCATCCATCCCGCCCAGCGCTCAGCCACGTTTTGCGCGCTATGCACGACCGCCGCCAACGACCCGAAACGCTGGCGAAAGGCGCCGACGACCTGATCCGCCAGGGCGATTTCAGGCACCAGCACGATCACCTGGCGGCCGGCCTTGAGCGCCTCGGCGGCAAGCTGGACGTAGACCTCGGTCTTGCCGCTCCCCGTGATCCCCCACAACAGAAAGGTTTCGAATCGCCGCTCGCGGACCGCCGGTGCGACGGCGGCGATCGCCAGGGCCTGCTCGGGAGTCGTCGCGAAGGGCGACGCGGCAGCAAAGTCGCTCGTCGCGCCGCTCCCGACCTCGTCCGATCCCGTGGACGCGATCATCTCGACAGCCCCCGCTTTGAGGAGGCGGCGCAGGGCAAGCTTGGCGCCCGGAACTTCCGCGGCCAGCCGCTCCACGCTGAGACCGCCAGCGCCCTCCGCGGCCAGGCGCTCCGTGATCGCGCGCTGCACACCGCCGCGGAAGCGCTTGCCGTTCGCCGTTTGACCGGCGGCTTCAGTCAGGCGCACGACCTCGGTCAGCCCACCGCGATGGCGGCCACGCGTGGCTTCGCGCTGTTCGGCGAGCCCCTCGGCCATCAGCCGGTTCAGTGCGGCGTCGACCGCTTTCCCTTCACCCAGCCTATGCAGTTCGCGCAAGGCCTGCGGACGCCGGGCCAACGCCGCAACGATCACACCTTCGAGCGGAGTGAAAGTGGCGGCGGCGAGCGGCGAGGGTGGCGTGCCGACGTGGAACAACCGCCGCGACTCAACCCGGGCGGTCGCGGGAATCACGCTGCGATAGGCCTCGCCGAGCGACGTCATGTAGTACGACGCGAGGAACTCGATCAGGGCGAGATGCGGCCCGTCGAACAGCGGCCGCGCCTCGAGTAACTCGAGGATCGGCCGCGGCGTTGCGCCGCCGGTGTCGAGCCCGGCGCCGACCTCGAGCACGATGCCGGTCACGCGCCGCGTGCGCATCGGCACGAGCACCCGATGGCCCGCGCATAGACGCCCGGCCAACGCGGGCGGAACCGCATAGGTCAACTGCTCGACCGCGCCGGAATCCGCGGCGATCACCACCCGGGCGCGGATCGCTTCACGACGCTCCGCCGCGCCGTCCTGTAATTCCTGCACCATTCGCCGACCTGAGCTCGCCAGTTTAGCACGCGCTTGCGTTCCGCCACCGTGAGCCCGGCTTTGGCTTTCCGGCTTGAGCTTGATAGAAAGTTAGACGCTAGCGGGACCGAAGTAGGCTTAATTAAAAACGACCGTGCCGGAGGCTCGGAACAGGGACGCACCAGCGAAGCCGAAGGCGTAGCGAGCAAGTGAGTCTGCGAACTGCGTTCAGAGAACGGAGTCTGCGACGCGCGGCCAAAGTTAGGTACACATGAGACTCGAAAATAAAGTCGCGATCGTGACCGGCGCGGGGCGCGGGATGGGTAATGCGATCACGCGCCGCTTTGCCGACGAAGGCGCACAAGTCGTGATCGCCGAGGTCGACGAGGCCAGCGCCCATCAGACGCTCGAGCAGATTGGCCGCCGCGGGATCCTCGTGATGACCGATATGAGCAGCGTCGCGGAAATCAACGCGCTGGTCGACAAGACGATCGCGCAATACGGCCGGGTCGATATCCTGGTCAACAATGCGGGCGTCACCAAGAGCCTTGGGTTCTTCGACGTGACCGAGGCCGATTGGGATTGGATGCATTCGATCAACGCGCGCGGATTGTTTTTCTGCATGCAGAGGGTGGCGCGCGAGATGGTCAAGCAGCACGCTGGCAAAATCGTCAATATCGCGTCGATCGCGGGCAAGGGCTTTCGCGGCACCTCGAATATCGCTTACGCCGGCAGCAAGGGCGCGGTGATCGCGATGACCCGGATCGGCGCCGCGCAACTCGCCCGCGACAATATCAACGTCAACGCGATCTGTCCGGGCGCCACGCGCACGCACATGTACGAGACGATCCAGAATGAAATCGTCGCCAAGCGCGGGATGTCGTTGGAAGAGGCGCAGCGCCGGATGGACGCGCAAATTCCACTGGGGCGTTCGAACGCGCCCGCCGATATCGCGAACATGGCCTGCTTCCTCGCCTCCGCGGAGGCCGACAATATCACGGGCCAGTCCTATAACGTCGATGGCGGCCTGATGTGGGATTGAAATGGCGCTCTTCAGAAAAAAAACCCCTGCCGCCAACTGTAGGTTACCGCTTGATCGAGCCGTGCGCGCGATGTGGACGGCGCGAAGGCCTGTTCAACGTGCCGTGGCCCGACCTTCCGCGCGATCGCGTCTTCACGGTTTGCGCCCGCTGTTTGTGGGGCAAGTTCCACGAATTACCGAAGGGACCGACACGCCGCGCACTCGTGAGGAAAGTCTTTGGGCGCCGCGTCCTTGGCCCCGCCGGCTAGTCCGGCCGACGACGGGGTCGCGGCCCGGATCGAGCTGGACGAGCTGCGCGCGGCGATGCGCGGATGCGTCCGCTGCGCCGCGCTGACCCGCTCGCGTTCGCGCGTGGTCCCGGGCGACGGCGCAGTTCCCGCCGCGGTCTGCTTTGTCGGCCTCGCGCCGGGACGTCTCGGCGGCGATCGCACCGGGATCCCCTTCAGTGGCGATCGCTCGGGCGAGTTGCTCCGCCGCATGATTCGCAAGACCGGCCTGACGGCGGTGTTTATCACCAACCTGGTGCGCTGCAATCCGCGTGACGCCGCCGGGCGGAATCGCGATCCCGATCGGGTGGAGATCGCCAACTGCCGCGCGCATCTCGCGGCCGAACTCGCGCTCGTGCGCCCGCGGATCGTGGCCTGCCTGGGCCGGATCGCCTGGCGAGAGCTGGCCGGTCCCGACCTCCCCTTCACGCCGCGACAGCCCCGCCTGGTCCGCGCCAACGGCTTCGATCTCTATCCGATGTACCACCCGGCGTACGTCAATCGCGGCGCCTGCTCACCTCGGACCTACACAACGCACTTCGCGAAGCTCGCGCGGTTGGTGCGCGGAATGTAATGGGTCAGCCTGATCTGAGGAATGGTTAAACGTACCACGGATAGGGAAGGAGTCTACCGATTGTCGGGTACTCGATGCCGACTATGTCGCTTCGTGGAATGGTCCGCCCTTCACCGTCGAAGTGAGTATTATTTTCAAAGTCCATCCCCATTCCCCACAGACCCGAATAACAGTAGCGAAGCGCGATTTTGGACACATCTTCGCGTGGGTCTGTCGATCTAAATTTAACGATGCAAGGCTTCGTAATTGCTCGGAATCTTTCAACGCCCGCCCCGCCGTTAAAATAGTCGTCTACGATCTCAGGAGTTTCCAGATAGTCATGCGTGAAGGACCACCGCCGCGTGATGGCATCGCGAACAAGAAAAGCGAACGGTCCATCGTGTCTCGAATTGCTGGTTTTGAGCGTGTACTGAAATCCGCCCGATACCTGCGACGTTGAAGACCCCGCAGATGGTAACTCGGTCGCCAGCGTCGCCAGGAAAGATTTGATGGCGGGAAGAATCAACCTGAGAGGTTGAACGCCATCGTTGAAATCTGTTTCCGGTCGCACGCGCGTAGCGTGAAACCAATGGATGACGTGTGGAACAGGCGGCGGCGTTCCAAACCCGACGATTTTATTCCACAGAACTATATTCGGCGCCTCAAGCGACTGGCCTATGAGTGCCTCGAATTCATCTGGTTTTAGGCTAGTAAGGGACGCCTTCAACTTCCGTTTTTTTACACCTAACAGGCCGGCCAGCGAGATCAAGGCGGATTCCACGGACTCGCAATCTAGAGTGCCTTCAAGGGGCTTAGTTCGCGACATGATGGAGCTATGCAGCTCGACGCTTTTCGCAGAAATCGTGCTGATCTTTGTGCCCGTGTTGAGAACTGGCCGGCGGCATTGTCTTAATTGAATCTCCGGCTTACAAAATGGCCTTTCGAACGACAAGAATTTTAGCGTGGTCTTGAATGCAACAGCAACGCTTTTCGCAGAAACGCTTTTGCAGGTTGACTGAACAGGTTGCTCCGGCAATCCTCAGCGCGTGGAGATTACCCCCGAGTTCGTCAGCGCGGGACTCAAGCGCGCGCGTTACATCACCAACGAGCGGGTCGAAACGGCGATCTTCCTCGCGCTTGCCCTGGAGCAGCCGCTGCTGCCGCAGCTTCAGGGGAGAAAAGGTGAGATTTAAATCCCAGTAGCCAAGGGAACGGAAAAATGCGAAAGCTAAAACATTTTGCTCTGAGAATAGCTGGCGGCCGACCTTGGACAGAGACAGTAATAGGCCTAATGCTCTGGGTAGGCATACTCTCCACGTTAGGCTCTTTGTTCCTTTCGCCCAGTTTGTTTCCACTGGCGTTAGCAACTCTTGTCGCAATCTGGTTCGGTGCGCTCTATTGGCGTGCGATCACCGAGTCGAACCATCTGAGCTATTACATCGGATACTTGCTGCTGCTGGACGACACGCGAGCTATTCACAAGCAATCGTTTGAAGATTTGCTTCGTCAGTCCGATGCAAAAGACGCGAGCACTCTATCTATCGCAGCTATGCGGGCGATTCGGGAATTGTCCGATCGGCTAGCCGCGGGCGATCCGAAGAACCCAGCAACCCCTTCAGTCCTTGGCTTCCAGGCTCTTGTTTGGAATCGGAAACTCGGAAGGGCCTGAAAAGCGGTCGTGTACGAAATGTGGGCACGCCCCGTTCGCTCTTGGGTGTTGCCTACGACACAATCGGTAGGCGCGCTCGCAGGAACTCGCGCGCGATGTATTGCATCTAACCGCCACGCGCGGGGATGACAATAACCCCTGCCTACAACGAAATCAAATTGACCCGCTACCCTGCAGGTTGACTGAACGGATTGCTCCGGCGATCCTCAGCGCGTGGAGATTACGGCCGAGTTCGTCAGCGCGGGACTCAAGCGCGCGCGTTACATCACCAACGAGCGCGTCGAGACGGCCATCTTTCTCGCGCTCGCGCTGGAGCAGCCGCTGCTGATCGAGGGTCCGGCCGGCGCCGGCAAAACCGAAGTCGCCAAAGTGCTGGCCGCGATGCTCGAAACTCAACTGGTCAGGCTGCAATGTTACGAGGGACTCGACGAGGCGCGCGCCCTCTACGAATGGAACTATCAGAAGCAGTTGCTGCGGCTGCAGGCCGGGGAGCATCAGGGGCAGCGCTGGGAGGAGTTGTCGCACGACATTTTTTCGCGCGACTATCTGCTCGAACGGCCGTTGCTGAAGGCGATTCTCGCGCCGCGCAAGGTCGTGCTGCTGATTGACGAGATCGACAAGGCCGACGAGGAGTTCGAGGCTTTTCTGCTCGAAGCGCTGGCGGAGTTCCAGGTGAGCGTGCCCGAACTAGGCACGCTGCGCGCCGCCGAACGGCCGGTGGTGGTCCTGACCTCGAATCGCGCGCGCGAGTTGTCGGAGGCGTTGCGCCGCCGCTGCCTCCATCTGTTCATCGATTTCCCCGGAATCGAGCAGGAGCGCAAGATCATCGAGCTCAAAGTTCCCGACCTCCCAGAACGGATCGCGGCGGAGGCGGCCCGGCTGGTCAACGCGCTCCGCAAACTCGATCTCAAGAAGGCGCCGTCGATCGCCGAGACGCTCGACTGGACGCGCGCGCTCGTTCGGCTCGGCGTCCGCGAGCTGGATACCGCCGCGGTGCGTTCGACGATCGGCGTGTTGCTCAAACATGAGGACGACCGTAATCGCGCCGAGGGCAAGCTCGCGACGCTGATCGGCCGTTCGCGCTAGCCGGGCTGGTTGTGCGGCCGCGGCCGGCCCGTTAAGCAATGACGCGACCGCTCAGCGACTTGATCATCGAGTTTGTCGCCGGTCTGCGCGCGGCCGGCGTGCGGATCTCGGTCGCGGAGTCGCTCGACGCGATGCGCGCGATCGGCGTCGCCGGTCTCGCCCTTCCCCGGATGCGCGAGGCCTTGCGCGCCGCGCTGATCAAGGACGAAGCCGACAGCCCGATCTTCGATACGCTGTTCGCGAGCTATTTTCGCGGACCACCGCACGATTCCGATCCCAACCCAAAGAGCCGTGGGATGCGGGCCGGGGTGATCGGTGGGCAAGGCGGAAGCAGCGCCGCCGCACCTGAACGGCCCGCGTCCAAGTCCGCGGCGGAAAAAGGGGTGCAGACCGATCCGACCGAGCAGGATGAACCCGAGGAGCGATCGACCGCGCCCGGGCGCGCATCGGATAGCGGTGACCCCGGCGATTCATCAGAAAATCCGGTGGAGGCCGGGAGCCCGGAGGGGGCTACCGCAGTCGCGGGCCGAGGGTTTTCGCCGGAGCATCATGACGACCGGGATCATCACGGACCCGACGCAGCGCTCGCGAATCTGCGGCGTATCGAAAGCGTCCCCTTCGCAAGTTATTCGCCGCTGGAATACGACCTGGCGCGCGACGCCCTTGCGATCCTGCGCCGCCGCTGGCAAACCCGTCTCGGCCGCCGGCTCCGTCGTGCGCGCCGCGGGCGTCTCGATTTTCGCCGCACGATACGCGCCTCGTTGCAGCACGGCGGCCTGCCGCTCGAGCGTCATTTCCGTGCGCGCCGTCCCCGTCATCTCGATCTCGTGGTGCTCGCCGACATCTCCGGCTCGGTCCACTATGCCTCGCTCCTGATCCTCGAACTCCTGGCCGGCGCCGCACGCGAATTTCGCCGAATGCGCGGCTTCGTCTTTATCGATCGCCTCGCCGCAGCGGACTTCGAGCGGGGTCATCTGGTGATGACGCCGCATCTCGATATGTACGCGCGCTCCGATTTTGGGCGGGTATTTGGAGAAATTGCGTCAGCACATCCGGATATTCTCAATCGCGCGACCGTGATGGTAATATTAGGCGTCGGACGGAACAATAAACGTCCGCCGCGTACAGATATTCTCCAAACGATCGCTAGTCGATGCCGCGCCGTGGTCTGGTTGAACCCCGAGCCGCCCGAGCGTTGGGGTACCGGCGATAGTGCTATCGAGAGCTACCGTCGCGTCGTGGACTTCCTTCTCCCCTGCGGTAGCCTGCGCGAGCTTCAAGCCAGCCTCGTTAACATTATCTAGCATCTTAGATGCTAGCATTAACACGGCAACGCCGTGATAATGCTATTCCGACGTGTCAAGAGATGATTTTACGCTTGATACATCGAAACGAATGCAACGTACACGGCTAAACGCTAGAAAATATTGGCAGAAAGCTGCGCAGAGCGCGTTTCTAGCGTTATTGCTGGTGTTCACATTACAAGGCGTGCTGGTCGCTCAGACGGGACCAGCAGGATCGGTCACGGCGCTGCAGGGCAAAGTATCGATCGAGCGAACCGGCAGCACCGCGTTCGCGGCTCAGGTGAGTCAGGCGGTCCGGATCGGTGATCACGTCACGACGGGTGCGGGCAGCCGCGTGACGATAACGTTGAGCGATGGCACCCAACTCGGGCTGTCCGAATCGAGCAGTCTGGTCGTCGCCGATAGCCGCCTCGACGCCAGCGGCCATCGCGCCCATACCGAAATCGATCTGATCCGCGGGCTGCTCCGCTCCCTGGTGCGCCACACGGAAGGCAACGCGCCCAACTACGAGGTGCATACCCCGAACGCGGTCGCGGCGGCGCGCGGCACCGATTACGACACCGACTATGTTGAGGGCGAAAAGCGCAAAGGGCACGACGACTGCCGCAAGTT
>Ga0074045_10004178_pt1 | contig 12833 bp, 8 predicted proteins | sample BogForMeECP23OM2_FD_94442 | JGI IMG/M metagenome (GOLD analysis project Ga0074045, IMG submission 94442) | Bog forest soil microbial communities from Calvert Island, British Columbia, Canada - Bog Forest MetaG ECP23OM2 | ecosystem: Environmental > Terrestrial > Soil > Wetlands ... | reverse complement strand
GCCGGGATTCACGATGCGGAAGCCGCGGGGACGCTCCAGCCGGGAAGCGATCGAGGCCACCGCCTTGGTGCGCGCGGCGCCCACGGAAACGCTCAAGCCGGTTTTGCCGAGGATTTCCGTTTGCAGGCGCTTCAGCATGGCTTCGTAATCGGGATACAGGCGTTCGGTGCCGGCGAAATCGAGATAGAAATCGTCCAGCGCGGCGGTTTCCACGGCGGGCGTGTAGGTTTCCAGGATGCGACGCACGCGCTCGGCAAAATCGGCGTAATGCTCGTACTGGCCGGGAACGACAATCGCTTTGGGGCAAAGGCGCAGCGCGTCGCGGAAGCTCATGGCGGTTTTCACGCCGCGGAATTTGGCTTCGTAGCTGGCGGAGGCCACCACGCCGCGGCCCACCAGCACGGGCTTGCCGCGCAGCTTGGGGTTCAGCACCTGCTCGACGGAAGCGAAGAACGCGTCCACATCCACGTGGACAATGTGCGGCATTTTCTCTGCCGCGCGCGCTTTGCCCAGCCCCAGCCAGCGCGTAGGGAACCACGAGCGTTTTTCGTTGTCAGTTCGTGTCTCCGGGGAGGGCACGGCTTCAGCCGTGCCGTAATTGCTGCCAAGCAACGCGGCTTCAGCCGCTGATGGCGCGCTATGCTCCGTAGCGCCAGCCCCACCTTCCGCTTTCTGAAACTCGCCACTCGCCACTAAGCACTCGCCACTTTCTCTTTCGACACAGGCATCCATGGCAGCTCCTGGCAGGGAAGGAAAAGTTGCTATAGATTTTCAACGGGTGGCATACGGCTCGGGAGAGCCCGAAGGCAATGGAGCCGCCGCCACCCGTTCCCGTTTCCTCTACCGGGAGGAAATATAGGCGAATAAAAAGCGAAAGTCAATAACTTTCTTCGCTTTTTCTACGCCCCCCTTCCTTTTTCTTCCTCTGGGTTCGCTCTAACCGCGTAGCAATCCCCGCATCGAATCCTCAGGCAGTGCGAATCATCGCCTGCGCATAGTCCAACCAAGCGAGGTCCACCCATCATGCAAAACCTGCAACCCGAACAAGGCACGCTGCTGCTGCAACTGGCGCTGCCCGTGCTGAAAAACGAACATAAGACGACGCGCCGGGTGATCGAAGCGATTCCACTCGACAAGGGCGATTACCGCCCGGAACCCCTGGCCAAGACCGCACTGGAGATTGCCTGGCACATCGCCGCGGCGGAGCAGCGATTTTATGCGGGTGTGGTGGCAGGTGCGTTTGACTTCACACCGATTCACCGGCCAGAGACGGTGCGCAACTCCGCGGAACTCGCGCAATGGTTCGGCGAATCGTTCGCCAGAAATTTCGAGCGCCTCAGCAGTTTGAAGGGGGAACACCTCGTGAAGGTGGTGGACTTCCGTGGCGTGCTCCAGATGCCGGCGGTATTGTACCTGGAGTTTTCGGTGAAGCATTCGGTGCATCATCGCGGGCAGCTTTCCACGTATCTGCGGCCGATGGGCAGCAAGGTCCCGGCCATCTACGGCGAAAGCTACGATTCGGCCGAAGCGAAGAAAGCCGCGCAAGCGTAAGCCGCAACAGACCCGATCCGCCCCTCCGTGTGTCATTCCGAGCGGAGGTCTGCGCCGTTTGCAGACCGCGGTCGAGGAATCGTGGCAAGACTCCCCCGTAACAAATACCGATGAGGCCCACCGCACCCGTCTGCCGTCATCCCGCCCGCAGCCATCGGGAAAAGGCTCCGCACTAAAAAAACTTGACTGGACCATTGCGGACTGGCGAGGGTGAGTGTATGCTACCCGCCCGCCGCGAAGTCAAAATAGAGCTCCGGGTTAGAACGCTTCTCGGCGCCCGCAAAGAAAAACGACCGATTTGGGCCCCTGACTCTCTGCTCTTGCCGGAGGTACTTATGGGGAATTCGCTTCAGCGGTCTTTCTTGTTGCTCATTGGCGGTTTGGCGTTCTTGACGTTGGTGCCGGACACCTGGACCCAAGGGCCAGAGGACCAACCCCCGGCAACGCCTTTGAAGGACGAGGTTAAGGACAAGTGTGGAGGTGGCAAGCGTGAATTAACTCTCGCCGCCGGCAAATACGCACTTTCTGTGATCGTTGTCGGTGGCCGGAGGAGTTGCCCCGTTTTGGTGCAACCGCCGGAAGGACTGACCGCCGCGGGTACGAACTTGCCGTTCTCCCCGGTCACTGTGCATACCAGTCTAGGCAAAGACTTCAATGTTCCGAATGATGGCAAGGTGTACAAGCTGGTTCTCCAGTGCGGTACTCCCGACGCCAACCAGAAGGACTGCGATTATACGTACAGCGTCACTCCCGCTGCCAGCGCGCCTCCCCATCATGCTCCGCCGGTTGTGAACCCATCTCCGGCGCCAGCTCCGGCAACGGGGCCGGCTCCTCCTCCAAAGCCCGGACCGCTAACCGGCGCACCGGAGGCAAGACTCTGCAAAGAGAATCATGAGAGCAAGGTGATACACAAGGCGCAAGGGATATTTATCCTCACCGTGTACCACGATTCGCAATGCCCGGTCACGGTCACGGATGGGATCAATCTGACCGTCGAACCCGGAAAGACGTGCATCGTGGCGCGCAAAAACGTGACCGCGGATGCGCCCCTTACTCTGAGTTGCGGGGATTCCGAAACAAACTACTGTCGCTATAAGGATCAGGAACTGTCAGCCGTGACCGGCACCATCATCCAAGAGCCTGTGGATACGATCTGCAAGGACGCGGCAACGGTTCTCGAAACCGATACTGCGGGCTTCTACTTTCTCGATGTGGCCGCGGATTCCAAGTCCGATTGTCCACCGGAAGTGAAGATACCGGGCGGTGCGACGGTTTTTCAGGACGAAGCCAATCCCGTGCAGCCGGGGACCACAAGTCAGTTTGGGTTTACGATCCCCGCCGGCAGCGGGCCGGTAACAATCGAGATTTCGTGCGGCGCGGAAACGGACAAGAAATGCATCTACACCTACAGATTGTTTAATGCCAAGAGGAAGCTCGCGAAACCTCCCAAGCTGAAGGCCCCTTGAAGTGAGTGGAAGGGGGGAAGCGCGGCGCCACTGGAAAAGTCAACACCCCCACACCTAAAACCGATGTGTGGGGCACCTGAATTCGTCTTTACTGCTACATCCGGGCCCGCCTACGCGGTCGGCGATGGGCAGCAGAATCGTGGCGACCGGGAGAAGCCCGGTGAGTTATAATCGAGCAGCGCAGGGTATACGCTGCACATGAAACCTACAGGGGATAGCGTCTCGCGCATCATTTCCGGCGTTCCGGAAGCCAGCATAGACCGATCCAAGCGGGATTTCCTGCGCGCCGCCATGGCGTTGCTTGCCGGCCTGGGTTTGCCCAGAACATCCCTTGCCGGTGGAGGCCGACATGGCGCCGGCGGTTCCGGGCAGCGCGTGGTTTTGGTCGTTTTTGGCGGAGTGCGCCGCGCCGAGACCTTTTCCCCTCAGGGACTGGTGAACATCCCGCATTTATCGGGCGACCTGCTTCCCCAGTCGTTGTTCTATCGCGACAATCGCAATGAAGGCGTGACGGCGCATTTCAACGCCATCTCCAGTATCCTCACCGGCAACTGGCAACGCGTGGATGATTGGGGCAAGCTCGCGCCCACCACGCCGACGCTATTTGAGCAGTTTCGCAAAGGGTTGGGCGCGGCGCAGAGCGACACCTGGGTCGTAGCCAGCAACAAAGCGCTCACCAACCTGATCGGCGCGAGTTCCGCCACGAATTATGGCCCGGGCTACGGCGCCAACGTGGTATTCCCGAAACAGCTTATGGTGGCGGCCGTGGCCAACGCTCTGCGCGCGGGACGCAGCCGCAACATGGCGGACCGCGAGAAGATCGAGGCGGAGCTGCAAAGCATGTTGGAAGCGGGCAACTACGAAGGCCTGGGCTGGAGCGTTTTCGACGGGGCCGAACGGCTGGATCCGCGCGTGCGCGGCACCATCGAGGAAGCCATCACGTCTTTTGTGCGCAGCGGCGGCCCCACTTCGGGCGACGAACTGACGTTCCTGGTGAGCCGCGAGGTCATGCGGAAATTTTCACCGCGCCTCCTGGTGGTCATTTTTTCGGATGTGGAAGTGGCGCACTTCGGTTCCTACGCGATGCACGTCGGGGGCATACGAACGGGCGACCGGCTCAGCTACCAGATGTGGCAGGAAATTCAAGCCAATCCCGAATATAAGGGCAGGACCACCATGGTGGTGATGCCGGAGTTCGGGCGCGATCCGGATGGCTCGACCACCAACGGCTTCTTCAACCACCGCGGCGACACCGAGTCCACGCGCAGCACGTGGATGATGGCGTTGGGCGCGGCGGTTGAGAAGCCTCAAATCATTGAACGCCCCATCCGCCACGTGGATCTCTGCGCCACGCTCGGGGATTTGCTGGGGTGCCCGCCCATGGATACGCAAGGCGCACGGCTGAAGGAGTTGCGCGGCTAATGAAATTTGCAGGAGGAATGTCCTATTGACGCGAAGAGAAAGCAGGTTCCTCGCTGCGCTCGGAATGACAAGCTAGGATATTACCGGGGAAAGGTTGCGGAGTGAGTAAGAGGGCGCAAGAAAAGCTGCCGGACAAACTTCAGGAGGCCTTGGACAAGGGCTTGTTGAAGCGCCTGCCGATTACTTTCCAGCCCGTCACCCGGCAGCAATTGCGCGAATGGGACGTCCTGTTTCCCTACGAACGCCAGTCGATTCTTCGGTTGCTACTCTATCTGGCGAGTTTGAACGAACAGCAGCTAGCGGAACTTTTCCGGGAGGTGGTGCAGCTCGAGGAGAAGATGGGTGTGCGCAACTGGCAGTTCTCTACGGAGGAGCAAACCATTCTGAATGCATCGTTGCTGGCGCGCTCGTCCTACTACCAGGAATGGCGCAAGGCGGTGCAGAAGGTTTTCGATGCGGCGGAGCAGCATGCTTCGGTGGAAACGAGCGGCGAAACTGGAGGCAACCGGCTCATCCTGATGACGATGCCCCAGGTTCTCCCGTTGGACCGCGCGAAGGTCTGGGAAAGATGGCAAGGCATGGGGCGTCCGGTGCGGCTGGATCTGGCCATGTCTCGCGAGACGCAGAGTGCCGCGGAATCGCTGCTGCACGCAGGCAGCGCGGGTGAAGGTGGAGGGCTACTGGAAGTGGTGTCGCGCCGGCCCAACGCATCCTCTGCGGACTGCTGGGTCTTGGATGCTGGATCGAAACTCGTGGACTGCGCGTTGCAGCAAGCGGCTTCTGGAACAGGCGCGCCGACCGCCACGTTGCTCAGCAATGAACGGCTTGCCACGCTGCGCCAGAATTTCTCGCGCGAAGTGAACTCCATCCGCAAGGACCTTGCCGACGCCGACGCTCTGTACGATCGTCTGCGCAAGGCCGATATCACGGCGTGGTGCCCTGCGGAGGTGGCGCAGGTGCCGGTAGTCCGGGAGTTCCTGCGGTCGCTCTACCTCAGCGGCAACGGCGCGCTGATTTTCTCCAATTCTTTCGTCGAGTGGAGCGCCGCCGAAGCGTTTCGCCGCGCGCGGCCTTCCTTTGTGATGGCGCAATTCGGCGTGCGCAGCAAACCGAAACCTTTTACCAGCGTGGCCGTGTTCGATAACCCGGATGAGGTGAACCCGCTTCCGGCCGTGGACGACTTGCCGGGCAGCGCGTTGGATGCACAAGAGCTGGCGTTGTACGTCTGGCTGGCCGCGAGCCGCTATGACGAATACCGGCGAAACACCGTGTGCCTTTGCATCGCTGAGAGCTTGTCCGAAGCCTATGTTGTCGCTCCGCCGGAATTTGCGCTGTGGCGCGAGGCCGAGCCGATCACGCTGGACCGCCTCCGCGCCGCCCTGACGCACTGGCTGGCATGATGCCCCCGCCGAACGCTGAGCAGACGGAACGGATTGACCTGCTGCGGAGTGGCTCCGTGGTGTCGAGCTTCGCCGGAGCGTTTGGGAGCGCGTTGCGCGAAACGCGGCTGACGGCGATGCTCGGTTACGTGATAGCGCTTGAGCCGAAGAGATTCTGCGATGCCTTCGGATTCCTTGGCACGCCGCTTTCTGTGGGGTTGGAGACGCACCATGCCTCTGACCGCTCCGACATCTTGATTAAAACGACCGCAGGGTTGGGTGTGGTCGAAGCCAAAGTAAGTGCCGAAGACCCATTCCGCCAAGCGATGAAGTACCCCGCCAAGTGGCGCGTACTTTTGACGGAGTACACGGCGACCGGCAAACAGAAACGACTACGCGGAGTGAAATACCTTCGTTGGCGGGCTTTGGTGGGACCGCTTCAGGAGCTGAAGAAATCGACGAATAGCCAAGCCCGGTTTGTCAGCCAGGACTTGCTCAGATATTTGGGAGAACACGCTGTGATCGAAACAAATAAGCCAGTGGAAATCTACGCGCGAGAAATCAATGACGAAAAGTCCCTGAAGCTGTTTTTGCAGGGTCAGATGTACGGTTGCCACTACCAAAAGAGCAGACGAATGGCTGAGGCGCATTATTTTGCCCCGCACTTTGGGCAACGGATTGCCCGTAGGCATCCGGGGGTGCAGGTTGGCATCAGCTACATCGCAAGGATTGAGCGCGTGGAAGTCAGAGAAACGTGGAAAGAGTTGCTGCAGATAACGCAAGAGATCAAAGACAAGCACTGGCTAAACAGCCACATGGATTTGCTGCAACCGTTGCATCGTGATTGGGTCTGGCCTCGCAAGCGGAGCTTCCTGTTTCTCTCAAAGCCCCGGCTGGTGTTTAATCCGCCTGTGCTGAAAGAGAACCTTCACCTGGGCGCAGGCTTCCTAGGCAAGCTGTTTTTCTCCTTTGACGAGCTCTTTGAAGGGTGGGGCTGCTGACAGGAACTGCTATGGGCACCCATTTCGAGTGTGAAATATGTGCCAGCAACTTGGCCGATTTAGATCACCGATTTCAAATTAGGACAGTACCAACTGCCTCCTTTGCTTGCCAAGTTCTCCAGCCGGACGCTACACTTCAAATCCAGTGAAACGAATGCGTGAGCGAGGAATTCTTGTTGGCGCGGCCAATTACACCAAAATAGTTTTACTCAGTTTGTTGCTGATCGCTCCTAGAGTCTCGGCGCAGGGAATGGCGCAAGGTTCCGGTCCGCCGCCCGGAGCCAAATCGATGAAGTGCAAAGATCGCGCGATTCCGCAACTCGTGGACGTTACCGAGAAGTCCGGCATACATTTCTTCCACACTTCGGCACCCGAAAGCCGCTACATCATCGAATCCATGAGCGGCGGCGTGCTCCTGCTCGATTATGACCGCGACGGCTGGCTGGACATTTACTTCACCAATGCTCCGACGGTGGAGATGGCGCTTCGAGGGGAAAAGTCCAAGGGCGCGCTGTATCACAACAATCACGACGGCACGTTTACCGACGTGACCGACAAAGCCGGGATCGGCACGCCTTGCTTCGCCATGGGCGGCGCGGTAGCCGATTACGATAACGATGGCTGGCCGGATATTTATGTCACCTGTTATGGGGGCAACGTTCTTTATCACAACAATGGTGATGGCACGTTTACCGATGTCACCAAGAAAGCCGGCGTGGCCGATGGCCGCTGGTCCGCCGGAGCGGCCTTTGGCGATTACGATGGCGATGGCTTTGTGGACCTGATGGTCGCCAATTATGTGGACCTGGACATTCACAACCCGCCGGTGTTCGGCAGCAGCGTCACCTGCAAGTTCATGGGCATTGATGTGCAATGCGGGCCACGCGGACTGAAAGGGGCCGGCGACTCGCTCTTCCACAACAACGGCGACGGCACCTTCACGGACGTTTCCAAAAAAGCCGGCGTGGATGATCCCGATGGCTATTACGGCCTGACGACCATCTGGGCCGATTTCAATAACACGGGGCGGCCGGACATTTATGTTGCCAACGATTCGACGGCCGGTTTTCTGTATCGCAACGAGGGCAACGGAAAATTCACGGACATTGGCTTGGAATCAGGCACCGCGCTCGGCGAGGATGGCCACGAACAAGCGGAAATGGGCCTGGCGGTGGGGGATTACCTGCACACCGGGCGGCCCTCCCTGGCCGTAACGGATTTCTCGATGGACAACACGGCGTTGTATCGCAACAACGGCAACTGGGATTTCCAGGAGGTCTCTTACGCCGCGGGAGTCGGGCTGCCGTCGGTCCCGTGGGTGAAATGGGGCATTGCGTTTGTGGATCTGGATAACGACGGATGGCTGGATTTGGTTACGGTGAACGGCCACGTCTATCCGCAAGCGGACAAGCTGGCTTCTGGCGCGAAGTATCGCGAACCGAAACTGGTCTATTACAACCAGGGCGACGGCACATTCTGCGATGCCAGCGAGGAATCGGGACCGGCGATAGTCAGGCCCAACGTATCGCGAGGACTTGCAGTGGGTGATCTCTTCAACGATGGCAAGATGGATTTGGTGGTCGAAGAGTTGACGGGGACTCCGCTGGTGCTGCGGAATCCCGGAATTCCCGGCAACCATTGGGTGAGTTTTGAGCTGGCGGGCACGAAGAGCAACCGCATGGCCATCGGCGCCCGGCTGAAGCTTGTTGCCGGCGGATTGACCCAGACGGATGAGATCCACAGCGGCGGCAGCTACATTTCGCAAAGCGATCAACGCGTGCACTTCGGTTTGGGCAAAGCCACGAAGATCGACAGCCTGGAAATTCGCTGGCCCTCCGGCAAAGTGGAAATCATCAAGGATTTGGAGGCCGACAAGTTTTACAGCGTTCTGGAAGGCGAGGGCATCGTGCCGCGCGCCAGGATTCTTCCCGCCGCCAAAAAGCAGTAGCGGCCCAGTGCTGCGTCAGTTTCCGGCAGGTTAAGCGGGCGTGCGGTTGGGATTAACGGCGTCACTTTTCCCATCTGATCGCCACTACTGTGGTTTTACTACTTGGCGAACTGCTTCTTATTCACGGTGCGGATAAAAGTGCGAAGGTCTAGAATCACTAACATAGTTAATATGACGACTATCTATCTAAGCCTTCTGTCGATTTGTCTCCTGTTCGTTGGCTGCCCAGCCCTGGCACAAACTGACTTTGAAAAGGAGAACAAGGAACAACTTGAGCGCAATCCCCCTGGAGTGACAGTAACGCTACGTACGACAGGTGGGAAACCAACTTTCCATCTCTTTGAGACAATTCCCATTGAGCTGGTTTTCCAAAGTTCACGTCCGGCGACCTACTCGATTGAACTGGACGAAGTCATGAACGCTGCTGGCCAGTCCAACTGGTTTAAAGTGGCTCCAGTTCAGACAGTATTCGTAACCGGATTTTCGGTTCCCGGGATAGTTTGTTGTTGGACGAATCGACACTATCTGTCGTCAGAGCCAATCATCTTGAAACGGGAGCTTACGGATTATCTCCGATTCGAGAGCGCTGGCACTTACTCTATCTCCTATTCGACAAACCGAGTTTTCCGAGGCCTAGGAAAGAAAGAAGATCCACAAAGAAGTCCCTTAACGGTTATTTCAAATGTACTCACTATCACCATCCTGCCGGATGACCCCGAATGGGACGCGCAGCAGCTGGCGGACACTCTCAAGAAGCTCGAAGATCCAGACGTGCGCGCGAGGTACGCCGCCGCGATGCGACACGCTGGAAAACTGCAATCCGAGACGGCAAGAAACTTCTACAATCAAGCGCACATCAGTCAAACAGAATTCGTAAGGGCACAGAAAGCCCTGAACGTAATGGACACACAGCAGGCAATTCGAGAACGCATTCGATTGATGCGCATGAATTCTAAAGAAGGCCTTAAAATGATGCGGGACCTCCATTCATGGGAGGCTGTGAGTGAACCGCTTTTGTCAGCAACAACTCGGCCAGATATTGTCGTTGCCTGCATGCGGGAACGTGCTGAGACGCCAGAATTTGGCGTGGACTACAACTACGTTGTTTGGTGGTCAGGATTCTTGGCACAGCAAGAGCATCCAGACTTGTTTCGCCCATCGGACGGGGGACAGCACTACGGCGGAGAGCGGGCTTCTGCCTACTCTGCAGTTACTCAGACGGCAAAGCGAGAAGTTGTAGTAATTCTCCAGTCCGCACTTGCCAACAAAAGGGGCGATGCGGCGGACCTAACGGCTATCACGCTCAAGATTGTCGACGCCGGACTTAAGTAGCCGCGGCAACGTGGTTCCGAAGCATTTGTTATGGACTTCCTCGCGTCCTATCACGCCTCAGTGTTTGTTGAGCCGCTTAACTGACAACTCAACCATAGTGCGTAGCCAGCGGTGCTTGACGAGGCGATGGGCATTTTATATCGTCAACGCAAAAGTGGAGTAGAGTTCGGTAGAGTCAGGCGGACAGGCACCAAGTTTCATCGCGCCTTGTACGGAAACATCCATCTCTGGAAATCGAGGGCCCATCATGCCCATGCGCTACATACTTGCTTTAGACGCAGGCACCACCAGCGTTCGCGCGATTCTTTTCGATCACAGCGGTAACATCGCCGCCGTGGCGCAGCGGGAGATTCGCCAGATCTTTCCGCAGCCCGGCTGGGTCGAGCATGACCCAGAAGAGATCTGGTCTTCCCAAGTCGCCGTGGCCATGGAAGCACTCGGAAGTGTCGGCGCGGCCCCGGGCGAGATCGCCGCGATCGGCATCACCAATCAGCGGGAGACCAGCATCGTTTGGGACCGCGAAACGGGCGAGCCGGTGCACAACGCGATCGTGTGGCAGGATCGCCGCACCGCGGGAATGTGCGATCAATTGCGCCGCGATGGCGCCCTCAAAATGATTCAGAAGCGCACGGGCCTGCTGCTGGATGCCTACTTCTCCGGAACCAAAGTGGCCTGGATTCTGGACAATGTTGCGGGGGCGCGCAAGAAAGCCGAGCAAGGCAAATTAGCTTTCGGCACAGTGGATAGCTGGCTGGTCTGGAAACTCACCAGCCGCTCGCGTCACATCACCGACGCCAGCAATGCCTCGCGCACGCTTTTGTTGAACATCCATACAGGCGAGTGGGACCCGGAGCTGCTGAAACTGTTCCGTATTCCCGCCAGCATGCTGCCCGAGGTGCGCTCTTCCAGCGAGGTATATGGCCACGTAAATTCCACGCTCGGGCTGCAGGACATTGCCATCGGCGGCATTGCGGGAGATCAACAGGCCGCGCTGTTTGGGCAGATGTGCGTCAAGCCCGGCGGAACGAAGAGCACCTACGGGACGGGATGCTTCCTGCTGCAAAACACCGGCGCGAAGGCGGTGGACTCCAAGAACCGCCTGCTGACTACGATTGCCTGGAAAATCGGGCAGAAGACGGACTACGCGCAGGAAGGCAGCGTGTTCATCGGCGGGGCGGTGGTGCAGTGGTTGCGCGACGGTTTGAAGCTGATACGTTCCGCGCCGGAAGTGGACGCGCTCGCCGCCACGGTGAAAGACAGTGGAGGGCTTTTCCTGGTGCCTGCGTTTGCCGGACTGGGCGCGCCGCATTGGGATTCCTACGCGCGCGGCCTCCTGATCGGTATCACGCGGGATGCCACGGGCGGGCATGTAGCGCGGGCAGCCCTCGAAGGAGTGGCTTTCCAAGTGGCGGACCTGCTGGAAGCCATGCAGTGCGACACAGGCAAGAAATTGCGGGAACTCCGCGTGGACGGAGGCCTGACTCGCAGCGAATTATTGATGCAATTCCAGGCGGACATCCTCGGCATCCCGATTGTGCGTCCGGCGGTTACGGAAACAACGGCATTGGGTGCTGCATACCTGGCGGGACTTGCGACGGGTTTCTGGAAGAACCTTCAGGATGAGGCTTCGCAGTGGAAGGCGGAAAAAGTGTTCGAGCCCAAAATGCGGCGGGCGCAAGCGAGCGAGCTTCGCGCGCGCTGGCAGGAAGCATTGGCCCGGGCGAAGCAGTGGGAACATCCCGCGGAAAGCGGGAGGAAGGGAAAGAGGAAGAGGAGCAAGGCACAATAACAGCGTGATGATAGAAGTGGAACCCTTTCTTCAGGGGCTGAAGCCCAGTGACTGTTGGGGCTTTACGCCGGGGCTGAAGCCCCGGCCTCCTAAAGAACAAAGTCGGAAAGGAGAATTCCTACGAAACGCGAGGAGATGCTAGCTCAGGTTCGTGCCCAGCGCGGGCCTTTGGACATGATTGTCATCGGAGGCGGCGCGACAGGTGTCGGCGTGGCCGTGGACGCCGCCGCGCGTGGCTACAGAACGCTGCTGCTGGAGCAGCACGATTTTGGTAAGGGCACGTCCAGCCGCAGCACCAAGCTCGTGCATGGCGGCGTGCGCTATCTGGAACAAGGGCAGGTTTCGCTGGTGATGGAGGCGCTGAAAGAACGCGGTATTCTCCGACAGAATGCGCCGCATCTGGTGAGCGAACTGCCGTTTGTCGTGCCCAATTATTCCTGGTGGGAAGGGCCGTTCTACGGCATTGGGCTGAAACTGTATCAGGCCATGGCGGGCAAGTATGGCTTCGGCCCATCGGAACTGCTGTCTAAGGAAGAGACCGTCGAGCGCATCCCGAACATCAACACGGACGGGCTGCGCGGCGGCGTGATCTACTACGACGGGCAGTTTGATGACGCGCGCCTGCTGATCGATCTGGCTGCCACCGCCGTCGAGCAAGGCGCGATCCTGCTCAACTACGTGCAAGTGACGGGACTCACGAAAGACGCGGACGGCCTCTTGGACGGCGTCACTGCGCGAGACATCGAGAGCGGCGAAGAATTCGCACTGAAGGCGAAGGTGGTCATCAACGCCACCGGTCCATTCACGGACTCGGTGCGCCACCTGGCCGATCCGAACGCAGAGGATATGGTCGCTCCCAGCCAGGGCGCGCACATCGTTCTGGAAAAATCATTTCTCCCGGGAGATCACGCCATCATCGTGCCGCGCACCAGCGATGGCCGGGTG
>Ga0074045_10004177_pt1 | contig 12836 bp, 10 predicted proteins | sample BogForMeECP23OM2_FD_94442 | JGI IMG/M metagenome (GOLD analysis project Ga0074045, IMG submission 94442) | Bog forest soil microbial communities from Calvert Island, British Columbia, Canada - Bog Forest MetaG ECP23OM2 | ecosystem: Environmental > Terrestrial > Soil > Wetlands ... | reverse complement strand
TTGTCGTTCACTGCACTAGGTATTCCGGCGGCTCTGAGTGTTTCTGTTACGTTACTTACAAGAGTTGTGAGCTTGTGGTTCCGCCTCGTCGTATCTTACAGTGCGTTGCAATGGGCGGGCATCAAAATTATGCTTAACAAGTAAACGGTTTTCTCAGCTGGGAGCCGCTTTCTTGGCTGTCTGCTAGGAAACTTTTTAATGCAGCCTAGGCTAATCAGTTATTGTAGGATAGATTGATATGCCAACAGCCTTTGTACTGATAAACACTGAGATTGGTTCGGAATCCGACGTTTTGAAAGAATTAAAGAAAGTCGAAGGGGTAGAGGAAGCGTCAGCCGTCTACGGCGTCTACGACATTGTTGCACGAGTTAAAGCTGACACGATGGACAGGCTTAAAGAGCTGGTGACATGGCGAATTCGACGCCTCGACAAAGTGCGGTCAACGCTGACGATGATTGTCGTAGAAGAAAAATAATCGTTTTTTTAACTCGTTTTCTTTCAAATTGGAAAAACAGTTTTAGCCCAAGAAATCTCATGCCAGCATAAAGCTAGCATGTGATTGTATACATACAGTCACATAATTTTAAATTTTTTGCAATTGAATAAACCCTTGTGCATCTGAAACCCGTAAGTGAGAGACCAAAACGCAGAAAATTGATAACGTGTCAGTGAGCTACCATCCTTCAGCGAAGGCTCTCATTTTTAACGGATGCGCAAAATTTTTTGGTGGTTGGATAAAAGAGATTTGGATACACGCCGATCTTTTTTGTCGTTCCCCTTGAACATGAAAGAGCACCCAATCTCTGAAACCAACCCTTTTAAAATTCAGGAATTTGGAAAAAAATGCCCATGGCTTACGTTCTGTTAAATACCGAAATCGGAGCGGAGAGCAAGGTTCTTGAGGCTTTGAAGAAAATCGACGGCGTGGAAGAAGCGCATAACCTGTGGGGAATCTATGATATTATCGCCAACATAAAGGCTGATAGCTTAGAGAAACTGCGGTACATAATAGCTAAGAGAATAGGTCAAGTTGAGAAAATAAACTCGAAGTTGACTATAGTGATAACCGAAAAGCCGCAGCCGACTTTGGAAGATCAAGTGTTTTTTAGGCAAAACCCAATGGAGACCGCCCTCATCCATTAGCCTCAACCCAAATGTTGTTGTTTAAACAACATTTTTTTAACCTTGTAGTTCACTTTCTATGCTTGCTTGGAGGAAGGCTGCTTTGGTCCAGAAACAGGTAATGCACATTGGGTTAGATGACACAGACTCAACCAAAGGAGGCTGCACAACCTACCTTGCGGCTTTGCTTGTTGAAAAACTCGCCAGATTCCAGGCAGAAAACATCGATTACCCGCTCCTAATCAGACTTAACCCGAACGTGCCGTGGAAAACAAGAGGTAACGGCTCCCTGTGCTTAAGATTCAATCACCCAGCAGAATTTGAGCAGGAAATAAAGGAAATTGCTTTGGGGCTGTGGGAAAAAAACTCTGCCATCAAAGAAAAAGGTACAGACCCAGGTATCGTATTTTTCGGTAGACAAGAAATCCCCAGGGAATTCACGGCTTTTTCGAAAAAGGCTGAAACCACTGTCGTAACCCTTGGTGAAGCTTTATCGCTTATCAAGCAATTCGGCGGCGAAGCATGCGGGTTCAACTCTTGCCGGGGCATCATCGGTGCTTTAGCAGCAATCGGTGAAACCCTCCGATGCGACCACACCTACGAGCTCATCGCCTACAGAGCTCCTCAGAACTGGGGCATAAAACGGCAGGTTGACGCGGCATCAATTTTCGAGATGGACAAAAAGCTTGCACCTTACACTTTTAACAATGTAGATCAAGAGAAAAAAAGAGTCATAATTACTCCGCGGGGTCCAGACCCAATTCTCTTCGGCATCAGAGGCGAAACACCCGAAGTAGTAAAAGCCGCATACGCGTTGGTTAAGCCGCTTGAACCTGTCAAAAGATGGGTCATCTTCCGCTCAAACCAAGGCACAGACGCCCACCTTACACAAGTCCAAACATTGAGCAGCGTTGAGCCATACAGCTCCGTGATCGCGAAAGGCCACGTTTCCCAAAACCCGCGTATTGTCCCCCTTCGCCACGTCATCTTCTCGATACGAGATAACTCGGCAGAGGTTGATTGCGCCGCTTACGAGCCGACGGGTGACCTGCGCAAAATAGCAAAAGAACTCATCATCGGCGACTATGTTGAGGTCTACGGGGCCGTGCGTAAAGCGATAAACGACAAACCGTTGACAATCAACCTTGAGAAAATCAATGTACTTAGCCTTGCATCAAAAACGCGTTCAGAAAACCCGCTTTGTCCAAACTGCGGCAAACATTTGAAATCGATGGGGAAAAACCAAGGTTTTCGGTGTGAAAAATGCGGCGCAAAATTTGCAGATCTAAAGAAGAAAGATTTGTTTGTGCCCCGAACTCTTAAAGTTGGGTTGTATGTGACTTCAACGAGGTCTCAGAGGCATCTAACCAAACCGCTCAGACGTTACGGTCTGGAAAAAACTACTGCGTTGGATGCGCGTTTGATAGGCGAGTGGCATTGTCCGTGAAACATGCTATTCTAAAGATTAGCAACAGACGACACAGTATTCTCCACGCCCACTTTCCTAACAAACCCGCGGTTTTCTTCCGCCAACAACCCCCGTTTAATTGAAATCCTTTAAATCAGTGAAATCCAATAAGCCTCTCCAACAGCAAGCAATCTTACATTAAAACGAGGCAAATGTCTATGACGGATAAAACGTTCCCGGCGGAAGCTTATGCTCTTCCATTCTTCAAGGAGGAAGGCTTCGTTCGCAAACATTGCCCAAAATGCGACGAATGGTACTGGACCCAAAACCAAAGTCAGGAAACCTGCGGCGAATCCAGTTCGGACGAATGCGGATTCTACACTTTCATCAACAACCCAGCAACCAAAAAGAGCTTCACGCTGCCCGAGATGAGGGAGGCATTTCTCAGCTTCTTCGAAAAGAATGGACACACACGCATTAAGCCCTACCCTGTTGTCGCCCGATGGCGCAAAGACATTTACCTTACGCACGCGAGCATAATTGACTTTCAACCTTACGTCACAGAAGGCATCGCGCCTCCTCCAGCCAACCCTCTCGTTATTTCCCAACCCTCCATCAGGCTAACCGACATTTCCAACACAGGACCAACTTTTGGAAGACACCTGACAATCTTCGAAATGGGAGGAGCGCACGCATTTAACTATCCCGACAAAGAAGTCTACTGGAAAAATGACACCGTACGATTTCACCACCGCTTCGCAACCGAAGCACTCGGAATAAAATCCGAGGAAGTCGTCTACAAGGAAGGCGTGTGGATTGGCGGAGGCAACGCCGGACCCGACGTTGAATGCATCGTCCGCGGTTTAGAAGTCGGCACATTGGTTTTCATGCAGTATAAGGTTGTGGGCGACGACTTCGTAGAGTTGCCTATCCGCACCGTTGACACGGGATACGGGATTGACCGTTTCGCATGGATAAGCCAAGGCGTCCCAAGTGCGTTTCAAGCGATCTATGGAGAAATGATCGACAAAGTCTACGCGATGGCAGGCTTAACCAACGTTGACAACGACTTTTTGGCTCAAGTAGCGAAGTATTCGGGTTTAGTTAGCGTTGACAAAACCGCAAACAGGATGGTTACAAGAAGACGCGTTGCTGAACTTTCAGGCATCGACCTCAAGACATTGGAGAGTGTGCTTGTGCCAATTGAAAATGCTTGGGCAGTCACGGACCACACCAAAACCCTCAGTTTCATGCTGAGCGAAGGAGTCGTTCCATCCAACATTCAAGAAGGTTACCTTGCTCGGCTCCTGTTCCGAAGAGTTTACCGTCTATTGCGAACCCTGAACATGAATCCAGCTAGACTCTACGACATCTTGGACATGCAGGTTGATTACTGGGGGAAAGACTTCCCGCACATCAAAGAAATGCAAAACGAAATTGTTGAAATGCTCAAGGTGGAGGAAGAAAAATTCCAAGATACTCTTGTTCGCGGCGAAGGCATGGTTAAACGCATAGCCGGCGAGCTTAAAGCGAAAGGCACCTCCAAAATTCCCGAGAGCATCCTTTCGGAACTTTATGACTCCCATGGGCTTCCGCCTGAAATCGTAAAACAAGCAGCTGAAAAGGAGGGTGTTCAGGTTGAGGTTCCCGAAAACTTCTACGCGCTAATAGCTAATCGTCATATGGCAGCATCCGAGCCCGCTGAGGAGGAAGAGGCGCAGGGTGAAAGAATGTTGCAGAAAGCGGTTGAACAACTACCCCCAACCGAGACCCTTTACTACACAGATACTTACCTGCGGGAATTCAACGCTAAAGTCCTCAAAATAATCAACGATATCTACGTTGTGCTGGACCAAACATGTCTCTTCCCCGAAGGAGGGGGCCAACCCGCCGACCACGGATGGATAACAGCATGCAACGCAAAATACGAAGTGGAAGACACCCAGAAAATCGGCAAAGTCGTCGTTCACAAACTAGGCTCAGCGCCCACGTTCAAGGAAGGCAGCCTCGTCCACGGCGTTCTCGACTGGGACAGGCGCTACTCATTGATGAAGGCACACACTGTTACACACCTCATTAACGGCGCGGCAAGACGGGTTCTCGGGGAACACGTTTGGCAGTCAGGAACCCAAAAAGGCTCGGAAACTTCACGTCTCGACATCACCCATTACCGCAGACTAACTCAAGAGGAAATCCACAAAATAGAGCAGCTGGCAAACCAAGCTATTGCCGCCGACATTAAAGTGACCATAAAATGGTATCCCCGCAACGAGGCAGAATCACTCTACGGCTTTAGACTATATCAGGGCGGCGCCGTTCCAGGAAAAGACATCCGGGTCGTAAGAACGGGCGATTGGGATGTGGAAGCATGCGCTGGAACCCATCTGCGAAGCACCCTGGAAGTTGGCTACGTGAAAATCATTTATACTGAACGTGTGCAGGATGGGGTTGAACGTTTAGGCTACGCAGTCGGGTTAGAAGCAGTCAAAGCTGTGCAGAAACAAGAAACAATGCTGTGGAAGACTTCAGAGGTGCTAACGGCTCCCGTTGACAAGCTGGATAAGACCGCTGAAAAACTTGTCAAAGAACTCAAGGAAGCCAATGTTGAGAAACGCAAGCTAATCAAAGAATTGGCGGCGAAGGAAGGTGCAGTTGGGCAAGATCAAGCGGCTGAAGCAAACTTTGAGGCGAACGGGGTTACGATCGTTAAAAGGGATTTCGGCGACGTCATCGACGTTGATCGTATGGTACAAACCGCGACGGAAATAATAAAACGTAATCCGACAGCCGTCACTGTCTTCTATGGTTCAGATGAGAAAACCTGCAGATTAATGATTATGGCTGGAGAAGAGGCAGTCAAAAAAGGCATTAACGCAGGAAACGTAGTGAAGGTGTCGGCGCCTGTTTTCGGAGGCGGAGGCGGCGGAAGACCCAACTTCGCTCAAGGCGGTGGAACAAAACCTGATAGAATGGCGGAAGCGATCAAAAGGGCTGAAGAAATCGTTAAAAAACAACTCGGATGCTAAAACCAAACGCATTTTCCTGCTTTGTTGTAGTATAGGTACAGTCACATCATTATTTATGATGCGGTACTATGGGTAAGTAACAGAGGTTAACTCAAGGGCAGGCGGATCGATTCTCCCCTCTCTCTTCCTGAATTCTTGCGCTTGCCCTCAAGTTAGCTCCTTTTTCTTCTTCACTCAACATTAAGATTAATGTTGAATGAACTGTCAGAGTTCTGTTTACATATGCGTTTTTTTGTTTTGATCGGCGGAAACCTTAAAAGAGAGAACAGGTGTGCTTTAGGTGAAGCGGTGCAATTGTATGTATGCGCTGGTGATGTAAATGCGTAGAAGTTTAACAGTAACCCCTGAAAACGACAAAAAAATCCTACTCACAAAAGGACGATTCCTCACCGGAGAATCCCCTTTCGACATAGACTACACAACCATGGTTAACATATTCCTCGAGCTAGGCTACAAAGTCATGTCTTCAGCATGGGGCGACAGCGAAAACCCAAACGTCGTCATCAACAAAAACGAAATAACAGATTCCTTCAAAAAACACTTCTTTGATGCTGAACTCAAAGAAGAATCAGTCGGGGACCAGGTCGCCGAAATAATATTTAGAAAACTAGTAGAACAAACCAGCTTGGCGGCATGTGGCCAGACGCAGAAAGAACAAACCCCTGAATTGCCTTCCACGCAACCAAGGCCCAGAGACACAAAAAAGGAAAAATACATCGCGTAGAGTAAACCAGTGGAGATTGCCTAGAAATATGATTGACGAGAAGGAACCTCAGCCGCTGAACTTTGAGGAAAAACTTGATTGCGAAAAGAAGCGCTCCGCAGATTACCTGACCAGACTAACATACTTGCAAGCGGACTTCGAGAACATGAAAAAGAGGTTTGACCGCGAAGTCGAACAAACAAAGAGCTACTGCAACGAACGCATAATCATGCAGCTCTTAGAAGTCGTTGACGAATTGGAGCTTGCCGTGAAAAACGGGGAAATCTCTTCTCAATCCACTGAAAACCTGCTTGAAGGGGTAGAAATGACACTCAAAAAGCTCAGAAAAGTACTTGAGCAAGAAGGAGTTACGGAAATTGCGAATCCTGAAGGCAAGGTCTTTGACCCCTCAAAACACAACGCCGTTGCCACTGTAGAAAGCGACGATGCAGAGGACGGTATTGTGCTCGAGCAAATCAGGAAAGGCTACATAATGAGGGGCAAAGTGATTAGACCAACAATTGTTAAAGTCGCAGTTAAAAAATCAAAGTAATAAAAAATGGAGGAAAAAATAAATGAGTAACCAAAAAACAAATGAAAAAGTATTAGGAATCGACTTGGGAACAACTAATTCAGCAGCCGCTATATACGAAGGCGGACACGCCTCTGTTATTCCGAGTGCGGAAGGTCCAACAATGGCGGGAAAAATGTTTCCTTCAGTCGTAGCCTTCACGAAAGACGGACAGCTTTTGGTAGGTGAACCAGCAAAAAGGCAAGCAGCCACCAATCCCGAAGGAACAATTTTTGAAATAAAGCGCAAAATGGGCACAGACTACAAAATCAACGTTTACGGAAAAGAGTATAGTCCACAGCAAATCTCAGCGTTCATCTTGCAGAAAATAAAGAAAGACGCCGAAACCTATCTTGGCGGCACAATGCGCAAAGCAGTCATCACTGTTCCAGCGCACTTCAACGACAACCAACGCCAAGCCACCAAAGACGCCGGAGAAATCGCGGGCTTCCAAGTCATGCGCATAATCAACGAACCGACAGCGGCATGCCTCGCATACGGCATAGACAAAGTTCAGCAGGAAATGAAGATCCTTGTCTTCAGCTTCGGCGGCGGAACCCACGACGTAACCGTAATGGATTTCGGCAAAGGAGTCTTCCAGGTGCTCAGCACAAGCGGCGATACCCAGCTAGGCGGAACAGACGTTGACAAAGCAGTCATGGATTACATCTTAGGAGAGTTCAAACGTCAAACGGGGATAGATATCTCAAACGACAGAATGGCCATGCCAAGACTTAAGGATGCAGCCGAAAAAGCCAAAATCGAGCTCTCAACGCTTATGAGCACGGACATTGACCTGCCTTTCCTAACTGCAGATGCTTCAGGACCAAAACACCTGCACCTAACGTTAACACGTACCAAACTTGAATCTTTAGCACAGCCAATCGTTCAAAGAACCCAGCCAACCCTTCTAAAAGCCCTTGAAGACGCAAAACTAAACCCGCAGCAAATCGACAAAATCATCCTCATTGGCGGAATGACCCGAATGCCCCTTGTACAAAGGTTTGTGGAGCAAATCCTCGGCAAATCACCCGAACGTGGAATTGACCCAATGGAGAGCGTTGCCATCGGAGCAGCCATCCAAGCAGCAGTAGTCACGGGAGAAGTAACAGATCTGCTATTGCTCGACGTTACACCCTTAAGTCTTGGTGTGGAAACCATGGGCGGCGTAGCTACTAAAGTGATGGAAAAGAACACGACCATCCCCACTAAACGTAGCCAAATATTCACCACAGCAGCGGACTTCCAAACAGCAGTCACCATCCACGTCCTTCAGGGAGAACGTGCAATGGCAGGAGACAACGTCTCTCTAGGTATGTTTAACCTAGTGGATTTACCACCGGCACCCAGAGGAGTTCCACAGATAGAAGTGACTTTTGACATTGACGCCAACGGCATATTGAACGTGAACGCAAAAGACTTAGGTACAGGAAAACAATCAAAAATAACCATAACCGCAGCTACTAAACTGTCTAAAGAAGAAAAAGAGCGTTTAATCAAAGACGCCGAGCAATACGCCGAGCAAGACAAGAAGAAAAGGGAAGAAGCAGAACTGCGCAATAACGCTGACAGCTTAGTTTATACGGCAGAGAGAACAAAAACGGATTTGGCAGGAAAAATCAGTCCGGAAGAAGTGGGCAAAATTGACGCTGCTGTTACTGAACTTAAAAACGCGTTGGCAAGCAACGATATGAGCCAGGTAAAAACGAAATCGGACGAGCTTCAGAAGGTGCTTCAGGAAGTCGGAACAAAGGTTTACCAGCAGGCAGCGCAAGAATATGCTAAACAACAAGAACAGCAACCGGGACAGGCTCCGCCTGGCGGAGCAGGTCCAGGTCCACAAATGCCACCAAGTGGTGCTGAAGGTCCTGAAACCGAAGGCTCAGGCGAAGAAAAAGTAGTTGACTCAGAAGACTACAAGGTAAAATAGCCTAACTTCTGACTTTCTCTTCTTATTTTTCCGTGAAACCTTTCTTTCAGAAAAAAATGGGTGCCTTTTGTTTGTCAAAAAAACACAAGATAGAAGGGAAATGGTATAAATTCGAGTCAGGAGCTATAGACAAAGTTAAGCAAAAACCTGATTTAGCGGTAAATGCTGATGGCTGAAAAAAGAGACTACTACGAGGTTCTGGGAGTTAAGCGGGAAGCTTCGCCAGACGAAATCAAAGATGCGTACCGAAAACTAGCAATGCAATTTCATCCAGACCGAAACAAAGATCCCGGGGCGGAGGAAAGGTTCAAGGAAATCAGCGAAGCCTACGCTGTACTAAGCGACGCCCAGAAACGGCAGCAGTACGATACTCTTGGCCACTCCGGCTTTGACCAACGTTACAGTTCAGAGGACATTTTCAGGGGAGCCGACTTCGACTCAATTTTTCGAGACATGGGGTTCGGCGACATTTTCCGCACATTCTTCGGTGGAGGCGGATTTAGCGAGCGATCAAACCGAGGCAGAGATTTAGCCTTTGACATAGAAATAACGTTGGAGGAAGCCGCGCGTGGAACCGAAAAAGAAGTAGAAATTCCAAGGACAGAAAAATGTGATGTCTGCGGCGGCTCAGGAGCAAAACCGGGTACCCAAGCCAAGATTTGCCCACGGTGCGGTGGGTCAGGTCAAGTGCAAAACATGCAGAGAAGCCCCTTTGGAACCTTTGTTCAGGTTGCAGCTTGCCCACAATGCAGAGGAAAAGGTAGACTGATCGAAACACCTTGCCCCAACTGCCACGGCACAGGCTTGGTGCGGAAACGCAGAAAAATCACAGTTCGCATCCCAGCTGGTATAGACCAAGGCTACCAGCTTAGGCTACGTGGCGAAGGCGAGATGGTAGCTGACGGCGAAGCAGGTGATCTCTACGTCGTCGTTCACATTAAGCCGAATCAGCAGTTCCTTCGAGAGGGCGACGATTTATGGTACGTTGCCATGGTAACTTTTCCGCAAGCGGCACTGGGTGCCGATGTGAGCATCCCAACTCTTGAGGGACCTACAACTGTTAAGATTCATCCTGGGACCCAGGCAGGCGAGATTTTAACCCTGCGGGGAAAAGGCATGCCGCGATTCAGAGCCTACGGTAAAGGTGACCTGCATGTGCGAATCGGGGTTTCCGTGCCTGAGAAATTGACGGGTCAACAGCGTGCGCTTATAGAGCAGTTAGCCAAAGAATTCAGCAGCGACGTCCAAAAAGGCCACAAGTTTCGTCTCTAGCAAAAAGCTAAGTGATTAGAAGCCTTTCTCGCAGTTCATAGCGCTTACTTGTTTTCCGCAAAGTTTATTGTTGCAAATAATCATATGATAATTTGATTCTTGCGGAGCTTGATTGTTGATGAAGTTTGAGACAAAAATACTGGGGATTATTCCTCGAACCGCGGATGTAACCAGCTACAGGTTCCCGCGACCTCCCGAATTAAACTATAAGCCTGGACAATTCTTTTTTGTTGCCTTAAAACAAGGCGACAAGGAACTGAACAAGCATTTCAGTTTCAGCAGCAGCCCAACCGACACAGGCTTTATCGAATTTACAAAAAGATTTACCGACCACGAGTACTCGATGGCTCTTAAAGCAGCCAAAGTCGGCGACTGGACAAGAATAGACGCACCCTACGGCGCCTTCACTTTCGAAGGCGAATTCCCCAAAATCGCTTTGCTCGCAGGCGGCATAGGCGTAACCCCTTTCATGAGTATCTGCAAAAACGCCACCGACAAGCAGCTGCAGTCGGAAATCACCCTTTTCCTGGGTTGCCGCACACCAAACGACATTCCCTTCAGGCAGGAACTCGAAGCCATGCAGCAAGCAAACAAAAACCTCAAACTACATTTTGTCGTTAACCAGCCTACCCCTGACTGGAAAGGTGCAACAGGCATAATTACAGCGGATATGATTCAGAAAGAACTTCCCGACTACAAAGACAACATCTTTTACTGTTGCGGACCACCCGGAATGGTTACCGCCATGGAAAAGATGATAGACAGTATCGGGCTACCGAAAACCCAGCTGAAACTGGAATACTTCACAGGCTACTAACAAGTAGCATTTCCCAAGCCATTTTGCCCACCGCGTTTGAGGCCGTTGCAGAAAAGTCAGTTTAGGGATGACGGTTTATGGGTAGAATCTGCGAGTCGTCCTAGGGAACGGTATGGCGTCAATGATGTTATCTAAGTCAAGCATCCATGTTATGAGGCGTTCCAAACCCATTCCAAAGCCAACATGTGGAACAGTGCCATAGCGCCTCAAATCAAGGTACCACTCGTAATCCTCGGGTTTAAGTCCCTGCTCTTTCATGCGTTGAACAAGAACTTCTTTGTCTTCCTCTCTTGCGCCGCCTGTGCTTATTTCCCCGATACGCGGCACCATCATGTCCACTGACATTGCAACTTCTGGGTGTTCGCGGTACGTCTTGCAGTAAAACGCCTTGATCGCCGTCGGGTAATCGTAAACGAAGAAGGGTTTGCCAAAGTCTTCGGCCAAAACCTTCTCATCCTCATACCCCAAATCAGCTCCCCAACTCAACGTGGGATTTTTCACTTTTAGTCGGTCAATTGCCTCAGCGTAAGTTATGCGTGGGAATGGAGCTTTCACTGTTTTCAGTTTTTCGATGTCAGCGCCGATTTCCTTGAGTTCTTTTTGGCAGCTGTCGCCGACGATTTGGCAAACGTGAGTCATTAAGCCTTCTTCAAACTTCATTAAGTCATTCATGTCTGCGAAGGGCCACTCCGCCTCCATGTGCCAATACTCGGTTAAGTGACGTATTGTTCGACTTTTCTCCGCACGAAAAGACGGCGCAACGCAGTACACGTTTTCTAGCGAATAGATCAGGATTTCAAGGTAAAGCTGACTACTTTGGGTTAGATAGAGGTCTTGATCAAAGTATTTCAGGCCGAAGAGGGTTGAGCCGCCTTCAACCGCCGCGGAAATGAACATCGGCGGTGAGACCTCGGTGTACTCCTGGCTTTTGAAGTAGTCCCTTGCAGCTTCTAGCGTTTTAGCTCGCACCTTCATCATCAAATTCATTTTTCGGCTTCGAAGCCAAAGATGCCGCATGTCACGGATGAACTCTTCACTTTTGTCTTTCGCAATTGGGAACGTTTCCGCCAAGCTGATTATTCCGATGTTTTCTGCGCTGATTTCGTAGCCGCCTGGCGCACGTTTATCTTCCCGAGCGGTACCTTCAAGTGTTAGGCTGGATTCAATCGTTAATCGCTGCGCCTCCGCCCAAGCAGGGCTGATTTTTTTCACTGTGCATTGGATAAAGCCTGTTGAGTCGCGGACAACTAGGAAAATGAGTTCTTTGCCTTCCCGTTTACGGTAAACCCATCCGCGAACGGCTACTTTTTGATCCTTAACTGAGCCTTCTAATATGTCGCCAATCTTAGAGTAAGCCATCTGCATCAACCGTTTCCTTTAATACTTAAATTCAACCCTAAATGCCTATCGATTAAGGTCTTTCAAGTTTCTCTAACCCGATCCTTTCTTTGAGATTTGTTTTGAGCTCGTTCGAAATGTTTTCGCTAACTTGTGCCCGCAATTCTTAAATCGCTCTCGCAAAGACCTTTCTTTAGACTGGGTAAATGCAAGGATCTGTAGATGGCAAGTATAAACTTAGGGCGCTTAGAATTGCAGCGGTCGCGATTTTCAGCGTCGTTATAGTTGAGGTTTCAATAGGTTTTTTCGTTAATAGCTTAGCTATTCTCAGCGACGGATTACATGCACTTCTCGATGCAGTATCAACCGTCATGTTGTTTTTTGCAGTTCGTGCTTCAATAAAGCCCCCAGACGAAGAACACACCTACGGACACGAAAAGTTCGAAACCATAGGAGGACTAATCGGAGGTGTAGTCTTGATTGCAGTTGCATTCTTGATTTTTTACGAAGCTGCTTTAAGGCTGACGGGAATGGCGAACGCGCAGATCAATCAAGGGCTGGAGTTTTCGGGTTTCATTGCCGTAGGCTATGCTATTTTTGTTGCTTCCTTAAGAGTTACTGTTTTCAGAAAAGGTCAGCACATCGAAAG
>Ga0074045_10004176_pt1 | contig 12836 bp, 11 predicted proteins | sample BogForMeECP23OM2_FD_94442 | JGI IMG/M metagenome (GOLD analysis project Ga0074045, IMG submission 94442) | Bog forest soil microbial communities from Calvert Island, British Columbia, Canada - Bog Forest MetaG ECP23OM2 | ecosystem: Environmental > Terrestrial > Soil > Wetlands ... | reverse complement strand
GCGGCTGCTTGACCCCGAGGAGATTGCCGAGGCCGCCGTTTACCTCGCATCTCCCGCCGCGCGTGGCGTTACGGGCCAAGCAATCAACGTATGTGGCGGAACCATCACGCACTAGCGCCCGCATATGGCCCGGCTGATCGCCATCGAGCCGACGCGGCGCATCGGCGTGCGACGGGATGTAAGGCCTGCGCGATGAAGTTGCAAGACAAAATCGCCGTGGTGACCGGCGGCGGCCTCTCCCGGTGGGAGAGGCTCGGTCCATAAGCTCACAGTCGATTGAGGGCTGGCCCCTGCATTCGTATCGATCCTGTGACGACAATGACAAGATACAACTAGTGCGGAGGAATCCGGATGGGAATCAAAGTTCAGGATATCGCGTTCGTACGGTTCCGCGCGCCCGATCTAGACGCGATGGAGGCGTTTCTGACCGAGTTCGGGATGCTTCCCGCCGCAAAGACCGCCGACACCCTGTATATGCGCGGCGCCGATCCCGATCCTTTTCTCCACGTCACCCATCGCGGCGACCCCGGCTTTGCCGCCGTCGCCTTCGAGGCCGCATCGCTTGACGACCTGGAGCCAATCGCGAAGAGCGAGCACGCCTCGGTCGAGCGGCTCGACGCCCCCGGCGGCGGCAGCGTCGTCAGGCTTGCCGATCCGGACGGATTCGCGATCGAGATCGTCGCTGGCCGCGCGCAGGCTGCGCGAATCGCGCCTGCACGCGTCGCGCCGGCCAACGATTCGTACGAAATGCGGCGGCAAAATCTGGTCAAGCGGGTGGCGGCCGGCCCCTCGCACGTCGTCCGGCTGGGCCATTGCGTACTCGGCGTCAGGAATTTTCGCGCGTCGGAAACCTGGTACAAATCGCGCTTCGGGTTGATCACCTCGGACGAAATCCAGCTCGGCTCGCCGGAGCGCGCGCTGGGCGCGTTCCTGCGATGCGATCGCGGCCCGATTCCGAGCGATCACCATGCCCTGTTTCTGCTTGGGACCGGCGCGCCGAAGTTCAATCATGCCGCGTTCGAAGTCGCCGACTTCGACGATCTCATGTGCGGGCACGATTGGCTGGCGAAAAAGGGGCGGCGGCACGAATGGGGCGTCGGGCGGCACATTCTCGGCAGCCAGGTGTTCGACTACTGGCGCGATCCGTGGGGCCACACGCTCGAGCATTGGACCGACGGCGATCTGCTCGACGCTAAATGGGGCTCGCGCGTGGCGCCGATCGAGGATCTCATGGGCGTGCAATGGGGACCGCTGGCGCCTCCGACCATGGGCTTATAACGGAGCGGACCAATGAAGCTCGCGACCTATTCCGACCGCGGCATCGTGAAGCTCGGCGCGATCAAGGGCGATGGCGTGGTCGATCTCCGCAAGCACCTCCCCACGCTGCCGGCTGGCATGATCGAACTCATCGCGCAATGGCCCGGCGTGCGATCGCAAGTGCGGGAAGCCGCCGAACAGGCCGCTCCCGATGTCGCGCTTGCCGGCGTCCGCCTGCTGGCACCGGTGCCGCGTCCCGGCAAGATCATGGCGATCGGCCTCAACTACGCCGACCATATCAGAGAGACCGGCCAGCAAGCGCCCAAGGATCAGGTCTGGTTCTCCAAGGCGGTGACCTCGATCAACGGACCGTTTGATCCCATCGAGCTGCCGATCGCTTCCGCGCAGGTTGATTACGAGGCGGAGCTGGTGGTGATTGTCGGCAAGCGCTGCAAGCACGTTCCGAAGGAGAGCGCAGCCGATGTTGTATTCGGCTATTGCGCCGGCAACGACGTGTCGGTGCGCGATTGGCAATTGCGGACGCCGCAGTGGGTGCTCGGCAAGTCGTTCGACACCCACGCGCCGATCGGCCCGTGGATCGTCACCGCGGACGAAATCGGCGACCCACACACGGTGGGGATTCGGTGCTTGGTCAACGGCGAGTTGCGCCAGAACTCGAACACCAAATATTTGGTCTTCAGCGTTTTCGATCAAATCGCGCATCTGAGCACGGCGATGACGCTGGAACCGGGCGACGCGATCTTCACCGGGACGCCCGGCGGCGTAGGCCTGGCGATGAATCCGCCGAAATGGCTAAGCGCAGGAGACCGGGTGCGGGTTGAAATCGATCGGATCGGCGCAATCGAGGCGGTGATGCGGGCCGAGGCCACTCCGTAACGGGCGCATGGACCTCGAAACCGAAGTTCTGATCGCCGGGCTGGGCCCGGTGGGCGGCGCGCTCGCCGGGTTGCTCGGCGATTGGGGCGTATCGGCGCTCGTCGTCGAGCGCGACACCGAGATTTACCGGCTGCCGCGCGCGGCGCATTTCGATCACGAGATAATGCGGCTGTTCCAACAGTTAGGTATCGCCGGCGAGATCCGCGATCAGGTGCGCCCGCTGCGAACCTATGAGTTTCGCAATGCCGCCGGCGGAACCTTGATGCGCTTCGATCTGTCCGGTCGCCGCACGTTGTCCGGATGGGAGCCGAGCTACACGTTTCATCAGCCGGCGATGGAAGCGGCCCTGCGCGGGCGGCTCGCCCAATGTCCGCGGCTCAAAATTTTGACCGGTCACAGCCTGACCGGGATCTCCGCCAACGATGAGCGCGGCGCAACCGCGACGATCGCCGGGCCTGGCGGCGCTGAATATCGCGCGCACGCGCGATTCCTCGTCGGCGCCGACGGCGGGACCAGCCTGGTTCGGCGCCTGGCCGGGATCGAACTGTTCGATTACGGCTTCGAGGAGCCGTGGATCGTCGTTGATACGATCGCCGCCGACGAATCGGGTCTGCCGCCCCATGGCGTGCAAATCTGCGATCCGGCCCGGCCCACCACCGTGATGCCGATGAGTCCGGGGCGGCGCCGATGGGAATTTATGCTGCTTCCCGGGGAGTCCGCCGAGGAAATGATTGCGGACTCGCAAGTCGCCGCGCTGCTCAGCACGCACGTCCGTCCCGGGCAGGTCGAAGTCATCCGCAAGGCGGTTTACTCCTTTCATGGATTGGTCGCAAAGCAATGGCGGGCCGGCTCGATCCTGCTGGCCGGCGATGCGGCCCATCAGATGCCGCCGTTCATGGGACAGGGGATGTGTTCGGGGCTTCGCGATGCGGCCAACCTCGCATGGAAACTGGCGCTGGTCTGCAAAGATCGGGTCGATCCGGCGTTGCTCGACACCTACCAGGTCGAGCGCGAGCCGCAGGTCCGCTTCATCGTCAAGCAGGCGATCGAAATGGGGCGGATCGTCTGCACGTTAGACCCACAAGCGGCGCGCCTGCGCGACGAGCGGATGGCCGGCGGCAAGCCCGGCGCGATTGACGTCGCGACGCCCGCGCTCCCGGCCTTAAGCGGCGGATTCCTCACCCAAACCCCGATGGCCGGCCAGCTCTTCCCGCAGCCTTGGGCCAAGCTCGCAAGCGGTCGCGAGGGCCGACTGGACGACTTGATGGGGCCGCAGTTCTGGCTCATCTCCAGGAGCGCGATAACGGGTGGGCCGCTCCGGCACGTCAACGCTGTTCAGCTCGGTTTCGATCTTTTCGACGACGGTTCGATCGAGAACTGGCTTCGCAAGGCCGATGCGCAAGCCGCGCTCATACGCCCGGACCGATACGTCTTCGGCACTGGTTCAGCACCGGCTCTGGTCGATGATCTGGGCGCGTTCCTTGTGAACCCCGCGGCAGCCACACCAGCGGTCGCTCCCTAATCTGTGGCGCTGGGGCGCGGTTGCGCCAGCGTGGCGAGTTTCGTGCCTGAGAGTTGTGGGTACCAAAAACTCCCTCTGAGCCAGAATTTGAGCGGCTGCGAGAATTGCTATCGAATTGATCTGCTTTAGTGACCGCGCTGCGATCTGAACCACGAGCGGCTCACCAGTCGCTCCTCATCCAAAACTTGATCCACGTGAATTGGTTGGTGGTTTCGATCGCCTGCGGATAGCCTTCGTTCAAGGCGATGCTGGTAAGAGGCTCTCCCTGTTCTCTGGATCGAATTCCCTGTTACGTCGAAAAAATTCCCTGTTCCTCCAAAATAATTCCCTGTTTGGTTGAGTAGGGAATTTCGATGAAAACCCCGGAGAAGACTAGGCTTTTTCGGCTCCTAGTAGGTGTGTGGCGAATTACTGATTTTCCAAGAAATCAGCAATTCGCCACACACACGCGACGAGTTGCGGATTTCTCGACCGCTATTTTAGAGGAGTGTGTACTTGAAGCGTCTTACAAAATGGCTGCTAGCGGCGGTCGTCGTAGCGGTCGGTATCGCCGGCGGATATGCATGGTACATCCTTCGGCAGCCCGGAATCCCGCCAGGATTTGTGTATGGAAATGGCTGACCCTACCAAAAGCTCCGAAAGCGGCGAAAAGTCGAGTTTTTTGAGATTCACCGCCATGATGTCGCCGGCATAGGTAGTTCCAAAGGACCTGCTAACCAGCCAGACAAGAGGGGATTATACTAATGTTGACTCCAACTATAGAAAACCATAGATTTTATCAGGAGACTTCGCACGACGGAGATTGTTGCTGTTCGGCGTGTGAGCCTATTCAGGCGCTTGTGGCGGGATTACCACCGAAACAGCGCGATATTCGGTGGATGCTGATGTATCAGGCTTACCTCGACGACAGCGGCCGTGCTTCTGGCCCGACCTACGTTATTGCCGGATTTCTTTCGACGGCCAAGACGTGGCGTTGGGTAGCCGCGAAGTGGAAGGAACTTCTGGATATTACGCCGGGGCTTGCCTACTTCAAAATGAAAGAAGCGATGAATCCGGGCGCTGGTAAGCTGCGCCGCGGTCAGTACTATGGTTGGCCGCGCGAAGAGATTGACGAAGTAATTGAGCTATTCACGGAAATGATTTGCCGCGCGCTTTCCATGCGCATCCGAATAACTGTTCCGAACGTCGGCTACGAACGAGTTTTCAAAGGCAAGATTGGGCGACAGTTTGATTTTCCTTATTGGCTGGCTCACTTTTCAGCGATGATGGAAACGACGCGGCTATTGGCCGCGCATGGCATAAAAGAAAAGGTTGATTTCATTTTCGACACGGCCAGCGAAGAGGAACAGTTTTGGGTCTTGAACGCATGGCACTTCTGGAAACGGAATGAGTGGTTCAAAGAACGAGAGGCTTTATTTGGCGATCCCCCGATATTCAGAGACGACAAAGCGTTTCTTCCGCTTCAGGCCGCAGACCTATATGCATGGCACGCGCGAAAAGACAGCGTCCTACGCTCGGAAGGGCGCGAGTACGAGCATCCTGGATGGAAAGCGATAAACGAAAAGATCGCAACTGTAGCTGAGAGAGACTGGACGGAAGACGAACTAAAAGAGCAGCTAAAGAACGCCAACATCATGCGCAATTTGAATAAATGGGGAACGTGGCCTTACGAACGCAAGCGTCGTAAACGCTAGCTTCCATACCCGCCTCTGTAACCAGGATCGTAATCAGAATGGGGATCGGGTGGAGTCTTTCCCTGTTTTTCGACTTCGACGAACGCAATCGCGGGGGAGCGAAAATGAATGCTGGCCAGTAGCGCTAGCACGAGACCCCAACCGCCAAACCACCAATAGCCAAGCACGCAGACGATGACGAGCCAGATTATTCGCAAGAGCCACACGATCGCTATTGGGTGTGTGGTGGGTGTGGCTGATTTTCTACGACCAAGAGTTTAAGTTTTTCACGCAGCACAAGTAACCGCTCGCGCGAAGTTTTCATTGACTCTTGCACTCGCTTGGAAGCATCCAAGGCGTCCTCGATTAGTTCGCGCCGCGCGGTTCTTTTTGTAGGGGGAATATCACGAGACAAACCAAATGTTTTCGCGTTCTCAATCATTGCGTCTGATACCTCTCGGTTGATTCTCTCGACCACATCCAAAAGTTCCAGATCGCCCTTAGCCCGTGCTGATTTAGCGATCTGGATACAGAGAGTCTCTATCTCCTCGGCGTATTCGTTTGCTTCAAAATAAAGGGCTGCGATTCGCTCGTCAGACCTGACAAGCTCAGTCCACAGCGCGCCTGAGCTAAGAGCATCCACATTCAGCGAGCGGGACGATCTTTACGCGGCTTGTTGTCGGCGCCAGCCAGCACCTTGATCACTTTTTTCAGCTTTGCCGGATCGACGTGCTTTAATTGCTCGCGTAGCTTCTCGTCCGCTTGCCGCGTTTTTTCGGTGATCGCCACGTCGCCACTTTAGCGCGGCGACGTTCACACGGCTAGCGCTCGACAGTTTGAAGCATTTTCTCGAACATCGCAGGGTCTTTCCGATTGTTGAAACGGAATGCAAATTCGTTCAAATACAGCGGTAGATACGCATCCGAGACGTGATGATACTGGCCCATGATGCCGCGTTTGATCAGGCTCCAGTACGACTCGATTGTCTGCGTATGGACGCTGCCTACCACGTACTGGCGCCGACGATGGCTGACTTTGGAATGCTGGTAACCGATCTTGCCGAGATGCCGGTATCCCGAATGCTCGTCGGTCGCGACCAGTTTTGCGTTTGTCGATACGGCGCTGCGAACGAACGCTTCCTGAGTCTCGAACCCCAACTGCTCGATAGCCTGACAGATTACGTTGCCCTTGCGCGCGATCGCGCCGATCACCATTGTCTTGCCGCCAGTTCCCCCTTTGACTCTGCGCTTGCCAAGAGGCTTATTGGTTTCCTTCCCGCCGATGAAAGTCTCATCCACTTCGACTATTCCGCCGTCACTACCCAAGGGCGGGATCACGTCCCCGCGCATCGCGGCGCGCAAGCGCATCGCCACGTACCAAGTCGTTCTGTATGCGTGTGTGGAGTCTTCCCCGAAGATGATCCGGTGAAGCTGTAGCGCGCTGATTCCCTTTTTCGCGGTCAGGATCAGATAGCCGATCTTGAACCACAGCTTGAGCGGGATTTTCGTGTTCTCGAAAATCGTGTGCGTGATGACGCTGAAGCGATACCCGCCGTTCTTGGCGCACGTCAGCACTTCGCCAGTCTGCTTGTCGGTAGTCTCCGCGCCGCTCTTGCAGACCCAGTGATACGGCCGCGCGGGCATCGCCCATACCTTGTCATTCCCGCAGCGCGGGCATCGCACGCCCTTGGGCCAGCGTGTCGCAACCAGCGCCCTTTTGCAGGCTTCCTCATCGGGCAGCAGGGCATCAAATTCGGCTAATGTCTTCATACCCGCGATACTAGCGCATTGTCGCATTGGAGTCAACACTAGCATAATCTCCAGACAAGACCCGCGAATCTTTCGCGAATCAAGCCGACTTGTCGCTTCTCAAAACCTGGATTGCGCCGCGCCAGCCGTCCGTCGGAACCATTCAACACGCCCCTGAGGCTGTGCGAGGCCGTCTAGATTTGCGAAGAAATTCGGACCGGACCAAGTTTCGAGAAGCGACAGCCTTCGCCAGGAATTAGTAACCAACGAAATCCTCGAGTTGATCAGCGGCTCCGCCGCGCTAGCCTCAGTTTAGATCCTGGCCGCGCTGGAATTCCTCACGCCGTATGCGGCGTTCTCTATTGCCGGAATTTTCACAAGCGAGGGCGACTCGCTGCGAGCCACTCCAGCCATCGATCCATTCCCTCGCCGGTGAGCGCCGAGACTGGAAAAGCCCGCGGCTCCGGCATCACCCGCGCAAGCGCTGCGTTGAACATTTGGAGATTTACCCCGCCGAGATGAGGCAACAGATCGATTTTGGTCAGCAGCACCGCTTGCGCGTTACGGAACATCACGGGGTACTTGAGCGGCTTGTCTTCGCCCTCGGTGACCGAGAGCGCAACGATGTTGAGCGCCTGCCCAAGATCGTAGATCGCCGGGCAGACGAGATTACCCACGTTCTCGATGACGAAGATGTCGAGGCTGTCGAGGGCGAAGTCGTGCAGCGCATGATGCACCATCTCGGCGTCGAGATGGCACGCGGAGCCGGTGGTGATCGTCGCGGCCGGGATTCCCGCGGCGCGCAACCGCTGGGCGTCGCGGTCGGTGGCGAGGTCGCCGCTGACGGCGCCCAACCGGTGGCGCGAGGCGAGCGCTCGCGCCGTCGCCTCCAGAATCGCGGTCTTACCAGAACCGGGCGAGCCCATCAGGTTGATTGCCAGCACGTTATGCGCGGCGAAATGCTCGCGGTTATGGCGCGCAACCCGGTCGTTGCCGGACAGCAGCCGTTCGTGAACTTCAACCGGCACAATCTCCGGGTCACCGCATCCGCAGTCCTGGCACATTACGGCACCTCCATTTCGATTCGCTCGAGGATGATTTCGTCACCCGACATCAGGCGCGCCGGCATTCCGCATCCTTCACAGCTCAGGACTGCGCCGCGTTCGAGGGTTCGGCCGCATACGGGACAAACCCATCGCTCCGCGACGCGCTCGACGCAGAGTTCGGCGCGGGCGCAGATCGTGCCGGCGCGAAAATGTTCGTAAGCCTTCGACAACAGCTCGGGCTCGATGCCCGCGGCATCGCCGATCCGCACCGTGAGGCGATACACTGCGGTTGCATTGTGCGCCCGCGCCTCGGCACCAACGCGTTCGAGCAGCGCACTTACTATCGAATACTCGTGCATCGCGGCGGACTGCCTACTTGCCGTTGAAGCGCGCGGGCTGTTTGGAGAAGAACGCGTCGATACCGGCGGCGAAGTCGCCGCTGTCTGCAATCCGCGCGAGGCTCTCGAGTTCGCGGTCAAGATGGTAGTCGAGCCGGTCGACGCCAGCCGCCTCGTTGATGAGACGCTTGGCGACCGCGTATGCGGCGGTCGGCCCGTCGGCAAGCCGGCGCATGACCGCCATCGTCTCGGCCTCGAACTGGGCAGCGGGATAGACCTCGTTGATGAGGCCCATCCTCAGCGCGCGTTTGGGATCGATGCGCGGATTCATCAGCACCATTTCCATCGCGCGACGAAGCCCGATGAGCTTGGGCAGAAAGAACGTCGAGCTCTCGGCGCCGGTCAGGCCGGTCTTGCTGTAGGCCCATTCGAAGCTCGCGCGGTCGGAGGCGAGGACGAGATCGCACGCCATCGCGATTCCGAAGCCGCCGGCCGCGGCAACGCCGTCCACCGCGGCGACAAACGGCTTCGGCGCGCGTTTGATCTCGGAGATGGTGCTGTGGATGTACTCGAGGATCTGCTTGAAGAGCGCGCCGTAGCGATCATCACTGCCGCCGCTTGCTTTGGGTGCGAGATAACTCAGGTCGGCGGCGTCGCCACCGGCGCGGATATACTTCAGATCGGCACCGCTGCAGAAGATTCCGCCGGCGCCGCGAATTACCACGGCGCGCACGCCGTCGTCGCGCGCGAGCTGAAGGCCCGCCTTGCGCAGGTCCTGCGCCGTTGCGACATCGAGCGAGTTGAACCGCTCGGTGCGGTCGATCGTGATGATGCCAACCCCGTCGTCGCGCTCCACTTTGATATGCTTCATCGCTGCATCACCCGTTTCGTTCAGCAGATTCGCGGCAATAGCTCTCCCTCCGGCTCGGCGAGCAGGCGCAGCCCAAACCCAGTGTCGAGGATAACAAAGCCCGGGCGTTGCGCGACGCAGCTCCCGACGATCTCCGCCTGCCTGCCGAGCGGATGTGATCGCAGCGCCGCGAGCACGCTCGCAGCCGCGTCGGGGCGCACTCCGAGCACCGCCTTGCCCTCGTTCGCCGCGTGCATAGGATCGATCCCCAGCAGCTCACCGGTGGCCTGAACACCAGGGTTGACTGGAATCCGGGATGCCTGGAGCACGATGCCAACGCGGCTCTTCTCGGCCATCTCGTGCAGCGCGCTTGCGAGTCCACCGCGCGTCGGATCCTTCATCGCGACCACGCCGTCGCCACCGGCTTCGAGTGCGCGCCTGATCAAGCCGTTGAGGGGGGCAACGTCGGAGAACAGCTCGCCTTCGAGCTCCAGCGAATGCCGCAGCGCCATCACGGCGAGGCCGTGATCTCCGATCGTGCCGGTCACGATAATCTGGTCGCCGAGCCGAAGCCCGCAGTCGGGCACGACGCGGCGCGTGAAAGCCACGCCCGCTGTGTTGAGCACGATTCCGTCAATCTCGCCGCGGCCCATCACCTTGGTGTCGCCGGTAACGATCGCGGTACCGGCTTCAGCGCAGGCAGCGCTGATCGACGCCTTGATCCGTTCCAGGTCGGCGCGGGGGAAGCCCTCCTCGATAATCACGGCGCAGGTCAGCGCGGCGATCTCGGTCGCGCCCATCATCGACAGATCGTTCACCGTGCCCGACACCGCGAGGCGGCCGATATCGCCGCCGGGGAAAAACGGTGGCTTGACCACATACGAATCCGTCGTCATCACCAGCCACTCATCGCCCACGCGCAACGCCGCGCCGTCGTCCATCGCGGCAAGTCCGATGCCGCCGTCGGCCGGCGCTTTCGCATCGCCGACGAACACCTGCTGGATCAGCTCGCGCATCGCGCGCCCGCCGGCGCCATGCTTGAGCATCACCTTCGCATCAGCCGCAATTCTGGACGCGCTCATGATTGCCTCAGGTCGAGTTGCCCGCCGTACTGATGCCAGATCCGGCAGGTGCCCTCGCTGCTGACCATGCACGCGCCGACCGGATTGTCAGGCACGCATTCCTTGCTGAACAGCGGACAGGCCGAAGGCGAGGCGATGCCCGCCATGATGTCACCGCAGATGCAGCTTTGCGCGAGGCTCGGCGGCGCGTAGTCCCAGAGCCTGCTCACGTCGATTTTGAATCGCCGGCGCGCGTCGAAGCGCGACCATTCATCGCGCAGGCGCAGGTTGCCGTTGGGAACGTGCGCGATTCCGCGCCATCGCCCGCCCACAGGCCGAAATACCTTCCACAGCACTTCTTGCGCACGGCGGTTGCCTTCACGCCTGACGCATCGCGGATACATGTTCGCAACTTCGGCCCGGCGGTCGCGGATTAGTTCGAGCAGCTTCGCGAGCCCGGCCAGGATATCGAGCGGTTCGAAGCCGGCCACGACCACCGGAATCCCGTGGCGCTCGACGAAGCGTTCGAAAATCGCGCAGCCGGTGATCGTCGCCGCGTGCCCCGCAGCGAGGAAACCCTCCACGCGCGTTTGCGGCATCTCGGCTACGATTTCCATCACCGGCGGGATGTACTTGTGTGCGGAGAGTATCGAAAAGTTTGCCGGCGGTGCGCTCAGCAGCAACGCGGCCGTCGCGACCGCGGTGGTCTCGAAGCCGCTGGCGAAGAAGACCAGCTCTTCGTCGAGGTTCGCCGCGAGCTGCGCCGCCTGCGCCACGCTGTACACGACGTCGATCTTCGCGCCCGCGGCCTGTGCGTCGGCGAGCGATCGCGCGGTGCCGGGCACGCGGAGCATGTCGCCGTAAGTGGCGATTCGCACGCCAGCTTCCGCCAGCGCGACCGCCTCGTCCACTTCAGGCATGTCGGTCACACAGACCGGGCATCCCGGCCCCATGATGACTTCAAGCTTGCGCGGGAAGATCGCGCGCAATCCGAAACGCGCGATCGCTTGCTCGTGGCTGCCACACACATGCATCACCGACACCGAATCGCGGCCGATTTCTTGCACCAGGTGCTCGAGCATTTCCGCCATAGCGGCGGCCCGCGCGGGATCGCGGAACTGGAGCCGGTTGCCGCCCATGTCACTCATTTTTCTTGTCGCCGGCCGCGACGATCTCGCCCCGGATGTCGGCGGCAAGCAGATCTTCTTTCGACACTGCTGCGAGCAGTTGCTCATACAGCGCAATTGTTTCCTCTACTTCAGCGGGCGGGATGCGGCAAATGGCAAAGCCGACGTGATTCATCACGTAATCGCCCGGTTCGACAGGCTCATCGACGATATCGAGTCGCACGTTGCGGCGGATGCCGAAGAAATCGACCGTGGCAAGCATTCCATCGATCGACACCACCTTGCCGGGAACGCCTAGGCACATACCGAACCCCCTGCGCGCATGCACGCGTCGGCGACCATCGCCTGTCCCAGTGCGATACCGCCGTCGCCGGGCGGAACCGAACGATGCGTGTAAACGTCAAAATTCCGCGCGAGCGCGGAGGCGATTCCTTCCGCAAGGCGCGCATTCTGGAAACATCCGCCGGTCAGCACGATCGGCACTCGCCCGACACTCGCCGACGCCGCGCGCACGACCTCGGCGGCCGCGTGCACAAGAGTATTGTGAAAGCGAGCCGCGACCACGCCCGCCGACATCCCTCGGAGCAGATCGCGCACAGCTTCGCGCACCGCCTGCCGTAGATCAACTTCCCAGGGCGACGAGTTGCGATCGACCTCGAAGCGGTAGTGCGCGAGCTCGGCCGAATCGGCTGCCCATTCGAGGCGCATCGCGACTTGCCCCTCGTAGCTAGCCTGCGAAACTCCCAAGACGAGCGCGCCGAAGGCGTCGAAGTAGCGGCCGACGCCGTGCGCCAGCGGCGCATTGAAGCGGTTGGCGATCATCCGGCGCATGACGGCGACGTCGCGCGGTGCGATCTCCGCGAAAAGCGCCAGGTCGTCGAGCGGCGCCGCCGCGCCGAAAGCGTCATCGAGCATCGCAAGCGCGATCCGCCAGACCTGGCGAATAGCAGTATCGCCGCCCGCGAGCGCGAGCGGACGAAAGGTCGCAAGCCGCATGAAGCCGCCGAAATCTGCGAGCAGAAATTCACCGCCCCAGGCGTGGCCGTCGCTTCCATAGCCGGTTCCGTCGAACGCGAGCCCGAGCACCGGGCCGTTAAGCCCGTGCTCCGCCATCGCGCTGGCAACGTGCGCATGATGGTGCTGAACTTGCACCGCGATCAAGTCGCTTCGCGAGCGCGCATACAAGGTCGAGAGGTAGTCGGGATGCAGGTCATGGGCGATGACCTCGGGATTCACCTCGAGAAAGCGCTCCATCCGCGCGATTGATTCCTCGAACGACTGGAAGGTGTCGAGATTTTCAAGGTCGCCGATATGCGG
>Ga0074045_10004175_pt1 | contig 12839 bp, 11 predicted proteins | sample BogForMeECP23OM2_FD_94442 | JGI IMG/M metagenome (GOLD analysis project Ga0074045, IMG submission 94442) | Bog forest soil microbial communities from Calvert Island, British Columbia, Canada - Bog Forest MetaG ECP23OM2 | ecosystem: Environmental > Terrestrial > Soil > Wetlands ... | reverse complement strand
TTGCCAACAACAGAGCCATGCACAAAACGACTGCTGCTACCGCTGTCAGCAGGTGGTTTAGTCTGAGGGTCAGGTGTCGCATTGGGGAAGCCTTCCTTTGGGACGTGGGTCCGATAGTCACCCAGGAGGCACAAAGTGGACGGAACCCTGGGGAAATGATTGGGCGCTATTGTGCAATCGCCGGGCCACAATGTGCAAGCTGAATTCTCAGCTGCTTACAGCCGTTGGCAAGGCAGGGATTCGTCTTTTCACATGGGAAGTTCCAGATTTGGAAGGCTGGAGGGTGTTTCATATATGGGTGTGTGGAGCAGGAGGCTGCTCCCTTGAATGTTGCAGCCTGCAGAATCTGCAGTCTTCAAACTTGAGATGAACGCGAAGATGCAGGCACGCGGGCCTCGGTTGCTCTGCGTTGCAGGCCGAGGCGCGCTATGCGAGGAACAATGATCAAAGCGACCGCGTAAAGGAACATGGAAATGGCGATGGATCCCGAGTGGCCGCGGGGCAAGTCTTCGAACAGAAGCTTGGCGGTGACAAAGGCCAGAGTGCCGTAAGCGGTCCAGACAAGCTCGATGCGCTGCCAGCGGGAGCCGGCGAAGGCGAGGATGAGCGCCAGCGTGCAAGTAATGAGAGTGCGGATGACGGCGATATGAGGAGCGCTGGGATTCATGGCAACCGCCGCCAGCCAGACCAAGGCAGAGACCAGCAGGGTGGCGGCGGCGCTGGCGGCCAGAATTGCCGACAGCAAGCGAAGCAGGCGTTGCTTCCACTGTTCTCCTGGGAAACGTCCTCCGACGGCGTAGCAGAGAAGCACAGAAGCGGCCACGAGCCAGACTATCCAGCCGGGTGCGTTTGGGAAGGTTCCGGCCAAAGCACTGGCCGCATAATCCAACAGGCCAGAAGCAAGAGCCGCCGCCGCCAGATACAACAATCCGTGGAACTCAAGCGTCAGGTGATCGGTACGGACGCCAACCACAGTGGCAAGAATTGCGGCCGCGCTCAACAACAACACCAGCGGCAGCGGCGGGAGACAAAGAAAGCTGCCGGCCAGAAGGAGAAAGGCGCTCCAGGTGGAATACACGTAGTAGTTGCGTTGTTCCGGCAAATGGTCGAAGCGGATAAACGCTGCTGCGTAACACGCGGCCGAGAAGAGTAAACAGAAAATCCCCAAGCCCGCGCGAAGAACAGGCTCGAACCAAAACAAGCCGAAGGCGGCCAGCAGGAAGGTGATAACGGTCTGCACGATCTCGAAGATGGTGATCCGTTGTCGCAACCACGTCGTGCGCACGGTAACGCTCGCGCCATAGATCAGAAACAGAACCGCGGGGAGAGTGAGCAATACCGCGCTCGGGAGGTCTGGGTAGTCGGAACGGAAGTGTGCGGGAAGGGAATAGATGTAGAGCAGGATCCAGACCGCAAGGTCGGTGGCGGGCGCCACCAGAAAACGCAGACTCACCCAGCGATTGCGATCCGCCGCGACTTCACTGGCCACAGCCATAATGAAGAGCGCCGCAATGAAAGGCGGAAGATCGTGCGTTGCAATCATCAAGCCGAGGGCGGCGAAGACGGCGGTGACGCTGGCTACCCAGACGAGCGGCGCGAGATTGCGTTTCCACGCCAGGACCAATGCACCAGCCACGAACGCGCTCAGTATTCCAGCCGTCGCGGCGACTGGCAATATCTTGAAACGGAGAGTGAGTTCCCAGAGCATGGGAGCGAGAATCAAGGCTGATGTAACCGCGTATGCGGTGCTGGTAAAAGGAATGTTTGCCGGGACCCGAGCTGCCCATAGCAACCACATTCCGGCATAGGCAAGGGCCAGGGCTACGACCACCCATTGCGGCAAAGCGCCCGATTCGTTGACGGCCCGGAGCAGGTAAGCACCCGCAATTCCGAGCATGGCCTTACCCACAACCGGAAACACTCCTTCAGTTCGGGGAACGCCGGATTCTTCAGCGGTAGGCCTTACCCGGGCCGGCGCGATTGCCGGGGAAGGGCGAGAATGGGCGGTTGCGGAGGAGCATTCCAGGGCGGAGATGCGGCGCTCTAGCTGCTCCAGTCGTTCGGTTAGCCGCGCTGAAGCGTCGAGAAGATCGTCCATAATCTCCACCGCTTTGGAACTGGCAACGAATACTGGTCGAACGTCGTCCTCAAAACTGTCGTGCTCGAAACTGTTGGATCGTCGTTCTCGAACTTAGTCCGCGGGCGTGGCGTCGGGAAGTGCGCCCGAATGTTTCTCCGGCCATGGTGGCAGGAGCTTCACCAGTACCCACAGGATCGCGAGCGGCAGAACGGTCAGTACCATGGCCACGAGCAATCCTTCGCGCGTGATCAAGCCCATCTTGTAAGTGGTGTATCCCAGGAAACTCTTGGAAAACAACTGGCCGCCAATTACGACGTTCCAGCGCATGGCAAAAATACCGATCAGGGTCAGACATCCCGCCAGGACGTAAATGCGTTTGCGGGCCGATTCACCGAGCCTCAACACCTGGGTCAAGGCGAGAAGCAAAATCGGGGCAACCGTCCCCAGCACAATCTGGACCACAATATGCGACATGTACAGCTTCGTATGAACCATGAAGTCGAGGCTGCGGAAGCTTTCATCGGCCTCGTAGATGCGGTGAATCAAGTCGAGCATTTCGAGGCTGAAATCGATGATGAAAATGTAGAAGAGGTAGCTGGCCACCGTGTCCACGCAACGCATGTCGATGGTCTCTTTGCGAGACCACGTCATCAGCATGTAGAGCAGCAGTACGGCGGCGATCCCCGACACCATGGCTGAGAAAATGAACACCACTGGCATGAGCGGCGACGACCACCACGGGTTGGCTTTGACGGAGCCGAAGATAAAGCCGACGTATCCGTGCAGCAGGAAGGCGGAAGGGATGCCGATGAGGGTGACCGTCCAGCCCACGCGTTCATCAATCTCAAGCGCGCGCGGGCTGATGTTGCTTGAGCCCAGCGTCATCAGCCGGTAGATCCAACGCTTCCATCCGGCGGTAGATTGGGACTGCAGCACGATGTCGTGCCGGTAGTCAAGCCAGATTTCCAACACCAGAACCGCCATCAGATACCACAAGTACACAAAGCCGAACATGGCCATCGCCGAGGTTTTGTGCGGCGTCAGATACATCTCGTAGGAGCGTTCCGGATGTCCAAGGTGCAGTTGCAGCGGCAGCGGCGCCACCAGCAGGAAGGCCAGGGCGGTCAGCAACGCCAGCCGATAGGTGGGCTTTACCGCTTGCACCTGGAAAACGCGCTCCAGCGAAGCCAGAATGAATGCGCCCGCCACCAACCCTGTGAGGAACGGATACAGCACGATCAGAACGCTCCACTGGAGCTCGATTTCGTTCGGATACATGAAGCCTTCAACGCCGTTCATATCCGTTACCAGTCTCCTTGCCGCATAGAAGCATTCATCACGCTGCTAATCGCACTGGTCATCGCACGGAACCATCCAAGCCGTTGTAAAACACCTTAGCGTGCGTCGCCATGTAAGGCTTCAGAACTTGCACACTATGGGTTTTCAGGAATTCGTGGATCGGGTCGTTGGGATTCTTCAGGTCGGCCAGTTGCCGTGCGCCCGTAGGACAGGACTCGCAGCATGCGGTGGTCAAGCCTTTCGTGATCCGGTGATAACAGAGAGTGCATTTCTCAGCGGTATTACTCTTCGGGTTGATGAAGCGGCAACCGTAGGGGCAGGCCTGCACACAATACCGGCATCCGAGGCAGTATTTCTTGTCGATCAGAACCACGCCATCCGGGCTTATAAAGGTTGCGCCCACCGGACAGACTTGCGTGCAAGGTGAGTCGGCGCACTCGTTGCACAACTTGGGCACGAAAAAGTTTTTTCCTCCCGCTTCTTTCGTTGGGGGAAATCCCTTTATGCCGCCATCGGGAGAGTCCACGTGAGGATTCTCAATGTCGTAATCTGTAACGTGGTAACGCTCTACCCAGGTGCGGAAGTATCCGTCGGGCACGTCATTCTCAGCCTGGCAGCCTCGCACACAATTCCCGCAGCCGATGCATTTGGTCAGGTCGATCAGCATGCCCCACCAATGCTGGCTCATGGTGTAGTTGGGGGCGGACTCCGGGGTTCCGGCCAGAACGTGCTTCCAGGCGACGGCCGCCGCGGGTAACAGCAGAAGCATATGGCGCCGGGAAATGCTCATTTCGTTTCTCCGCTAATGGCCGGGTTGTGCGGCTGGTGGCAGCTATCGCAGGCGAGACCGGAGGAGTGATCGGCGGAAGCGACCTGTGGGAAACTTTTCGGTTTGGCGGCGTTGGCCTCGTGACACTTCACGCAGAGTACAGCCGCGTCGAGCTTCGGGGGCTGAATCGTGGCCGGGTCGTCGGCATGCTTGGCCTGTGCGCCGTGGCAGGCTTCGCAATTGACGTGGGCATGCTTGCCATCCTTTTTCTTGTCGAGGACATCGGTATGGCAGCCCTCGCAAGTCTCATGGCCAGCGAAGTTGACGGGCTTTGCGGCGATATCGGATAGCGCGTCCCCGCGGTAGTGCCCGTATTCTCCGAAGCTTTTTGGGACGAGGAAGCCGCGGATGACCAGGAACACGAGGATGCCCGCGACAAAGACGGCTGCCAATCGCAAAAGGTGTCCGGAATCTTTGAAGGCATTCATCGTGGTTCCAGTGCTCGATCCTTGCGCCGGAGAGTCGCATGCAGTCCTCCGGTTGGATGTCGCTCTCAAGTTCATACAGGAGACTCCGCACAGAGCGCTGTGTCCCGTGTCACGCGTCGCGGGTGCGGAATATCACAAGTGAGTGTGACGTGCGCGCGCTTTATTCGGCGATCATGAACTTCAGGCACACTGGAGATGGGACGTGGAGGGTCTGGCCGCTGGGGATTAGTCTTCCATTGTTGGGGTCGATTCGGAAAACCACGATGCTGTTGGTGTCCTGGTTGGCTACCAAGAGGAACTTGCCGGTGGGATCGATCTCGAAATTACGCGGCGTCTTACCTTGTGTGGGGAAGTGATCTACTAGAGTTAGCGCTCCGCTGCGGCCGTCGATGGAGAAGACGGCGATACTGTCGTGTCCGCGATTGGAGGCAAATAGAAATTTGCCGCTGGGATGGACCCGAATTTCGGCGGTATCGTTGCTCCCGGAGAATCCCTTTGGGATGGTCGAAACCGTGATTAGCTTCTTGAGGGCGCCATGGCCCGGATCATAGCTAAAAGCTGTGATGGTGGACTGCAATTCATTGACTACGTATGCGAACTTTCCGTTGGGATGAAAGGCGAGGTGGCGCGGTCCGGCTCCGGGATCGAGACTGGCAAAGGGAGGATCGTTTGGAGTTAGGGAACCCTTACTTGCATCGAAGCGGTAGACAAGTAACTCATCCAGACCTAGATCGACTGCGATCGCGAAACGATTGTCGGGCGTGGTTTCGATCCAATGAGCGTGCGGGCCCTCCTGGCGTTCTTTGTTGACGCTCGACCCTCGGTGCTGAACGAACGCAGAGGGCTCGCCGAGGTGGCCGTCTGGCTGAACCGGGAATACGGCGGCACTTCCTCCGGTGTAATTGGCGACCAGAGCGTACTTACCCGTCTCGTCGAACGCGATGTAACACGGGTCCGCGCCGCGCGATGGCACTTGATTCAAAAGCGATAACTTGCCGGTAAGTGAGTCGATGGCGAAGGCGCTTACCGCTCCGCTGCTGGCGCCTTTGTAGTTCTGGACTTCATTAACCGCATACAGGAACCGGCGGCTCGGGTCGATCGCCAAGAATGAGGGATTGGTCGTTTCTGCCGCGACACCGAGCAGAGTTAGTTTGGAGGATGCGGCATCGAAGCGGTAGGCATAAATGCCCTTACTCTCCTTCTCGGTGTAAGTGCCGACGAAGAGGAGATATTTGTTTTTTGGGGATTCCTTGGCGGCGGTGATGATCGCTAGCGACAGGATGACTAGGAGGACGAGCCACGGCAAGCATCGGCGGAACGAAATTGTCATTGGATTATCAAAAACTATTTACGGGTGGAGCGCAAGGGCGGGACCCCTCCTGCGGTATGCTTTCAGGATGCCACCGCGGCGATTTCCCATGCGACGATCACCCATGCGACGATCACCCATGCGACGACTGCCATCTGCAGATTCGATGCTAATCCAGATCGTCGATGCAGCTCTGGCCGATGCCACGCACCGTAGCGGCGAGTGGCTGGCGTGTCGTCCGGGATGCACACAGTGCTGCGTCGGTGTGTTTGCCATCAACCAACTGGATGCAGTGCGGTTGCAGCGGAGATTCGCTGACTTGGAAAAAACGGACCCTCAGCGGGCGGGTCGGATTCGCGAGCGGGCGCGAGATTTGATTCAGCGATTGGCGGCGGATTTTCCCGGCAATCCAAAAACGGGCGTGCTCGACGAAGGAGTGTTCGATGAAGGCTCGGAGGCACAAGAACGCTTCGCGGAATTTGCCAATGATGAGCCGTGTCCGGTGCTTGATCCGGAGACCGGATTGTGCGATCTCTACGATGCGAGGCCGATGACTTGCCGAACGTTTGGCCCTCCCGTGCGGGCGGAAGGTGGGCTGGGAGTTTGCGAGCTGTGTTTTCATGGCGCAACTGATGAACAGATTGCTAAGTGCGAGATGGTTGCCAACCCCGACGACCTGGAATCGAAGCTGCTAAGGAAACTGGAGAAGACGCGAGGTCCGCGTGGGCAGACGATAGTTGCGTTCTGCGTGAAGTGAGTTCGCGGACAAGAGTGTCTTCGGCGCCACGTTACAAATTATTAAAGAATTCTTAATTCTCAGTTCGATACTAAAGATAACTTCCGCGGTGAGATAGAAAATGGTAGTTTCGTGCTGCGGCGAGTTCCAACATGCAAGCTAACGAATACGATCTGGTAGTTATCGGAAGCGGCCCTTCGGGACAGAAGGGCGCGATCTGCGCGGCGAAGATGCGCAAGAAAGTCGCGATCGTCGACCGGCGACTCACCATGGGAGGGGTTTGTGTTCATACCGGGACGATCCCGAGCAAGGTAATGCGGGAGGCTGTGCTCTACCTGAGCGGCTTGCGGCAGCGGTCGTTCTATGGGCGTGGTTACGTGGTGAAAGATCGCATCATGATGTCGGACCTGGTGCTGCGGGCGCAGGCGGTAATGACGCGGGAAGTGGACGTGATCAAAGCGCAACTGCGGCGGAACTACGTGACCGCGCTTGAAGGCGACGCTCACTTTGCCGATCCGCATACGGTAGAGATCGTGTCGGATGACGGAGTGCAGCAGGTTCGAGGCGAGAAGATTCTGATTGCCTGCGGCACGAGGCCCGCGCACATTGATGGGATTCCGGTGGATGGGAAGCGCATCTTCGATTCGGACCAGGTGCATTGCCTCGAGGAGATACCGCGCGAGTTGATTGTGGTGGGCGCGGGGATTATCGGACTGGAATACGCGTCGATGTTCGCGGCGCTTGGGGTTAAGGTGACGCTGATCGACCAGTGTCCGACACTGCTGAATTTTGTCGACCGGGAGATTATCGAGAGCTTGTGCTTTCAGTTGCGGCAACTGGGAACGGTTTTCCGGGTCGGGGAGAAAGTGGTTTCGGTTGGCTTCGACGAAGATCGGGATAAAGTCTTTGCCACGCTGGCGAGTGGAAAGAAGATTCGCGGGCAAGCGCTGCTCTACACCATCGGAAGAAAAGCCAACAGCGACAAGCTGAAAATCGAGGCCGCAGGGCTGACGGCGGAAGTGCGCGGAAAGCTGGCGGTGAACGAGCACTTTCAGACCTCCGTGCCGCACATTTACGCGGCGGGCGATGTGATCGGTTTTCCGGCGCTGGCCAGTACCTCGATGGAGCAGGGCCGGTTGGCGGGTTGTCACATGTTCGGCAAGCCCAGCCGGATGCTGCCGCATCTGATTCCGTACGGCATTTACACCATTCCGGAAATTTCCATGGTGGGTGCCACCGAGGAAGAGTTGACGCTGAGCAAGACCGCCTATGAGAGCGGTCTGGCGCGCTACTCGGAACTGGCGAAAGGGCAGATGCTGGGCGACGATCAGGGGCTGCTGAAGATTCTGTTTGATCCGGATACGCTCAAACTGCTGGGCGTGCACATTATCGGGGATCGCGCGGCGGAGATTGTGCACATCGGACAAGCTGTGCTGACGATGGGAGCGACCATCGAATATTTTCGCGATACCGTGTTCAACTACCCGACGCTGGCCGAAGCTTACAAAGTGGCAGCGCTCGACGGCCTAAATAAACTCTGAGCAACCTTCATTGCCGCGCTTGATACCAACGCCGCACGGCCACCACTGACCAGATCGCCTCGACCACTCCGAAGGGCCACGCGCCTTGCAGAAAACCATAAACAGAGCCGAGCGCGCAGGCGGCGGCGAATGCCAGGATGAACCATGTGCTCCGGCTCTCCAGCGCATAGGTGACCAGCATTGCGGTCACTGCGAACAGCCCGAACAGTGTCAACATACTCACGCAATCCAATATTACAGACTCGCAACATCCTCGGGAGATTGCGGTACAATCGCTGGCAATTTCGCAGTCAACTTTCGCAAGTACGCTCACCAACAGTTTTCACGGAGGAGGCAATATGAGTCTATCGAAACGGGCCATCGCGGAATTCTTTGGAACCTTCTGGCTGGTGTTTGGGGAGTAGACGGCGACCACGTCCACTTGTAGAGACGGGGCTTGCCCGTCTTAGGCGCGGCCGCCGTGTCTCTAGGTGAAGAAATCCATCAACTGATGCAGTAACTCGAATTCTCCGCTCGAACGGAAAGTTCGCGGACAAGAGTGTCCGCGCCACACAGGCAATGGCTGAGTCCACGGAAATCCGGGAGGCGTCGCTGGGGGAGATCGCCCTGGTGTTTCTGAAGCTGGGCACGATTGCGTTTGGCGGGCCGGCGGCGCATCTGGCGATGATGGAAGAAGAATTCGTGCGCCGCCGGCACTGGATTACCCAGGCCGAATTTCTCGACCGGTTGGCTACCGCGAATCTGATTCCGGGGCCGAGTTCGACCGAAGTCGCCATTTTTGTGGGCCAACTGAAACGCGGCTGGCGCGGACTGATTGTGGCGGGCTGTTGCTTCATCATTCCAGCGGCGTTAACGGTGTCGGCGATCGCTTGGGCCTATGTGCGCTTTGGCTCGCTGCCGAAGGTCGAAGGCATACTGTCGGCGATCAAGCCGGCCGTGGTCGCGATCGTGATTCAGGCGCTGGGGAAACTGGGACGAACGGGAGTGCGGACGGCTCTGCTGGCGATGATTGCCGTGCTGGCGGCGGGGCTGAAAGTTCTTGGGGTCAGCCCGGTTCTGGTGCTGGTGTTTGCAGGGTTGGTATCCGCGGTGGTTTTGGCGATGAAAAACCGGCTGCTGGGCGCGCTTGGATTTCCGAAAATATTCGGCCTTAAGAAACTTGTGGCCGCAGCGATGGCGGTCACGGCTGTGGGCGCGGCTTTTCCGGTCGGGCTGGTGCGGCTGTTCCTGTCGTTTCTGAAAATTGGATCGGTGGTGTTCGGCAGCGGATATGTTCTGCTGGCATTTCTTCAGACCGAGTTTGTGGAGCGTCTGCACTGGCTGACCGAGAAGCAAGTGATTGACGCGGTTGCGGTGGGGCAGTTTACGCCCGGTCCGGTGTTTACAACAGCGACGTTTATCGGGTACGTGGTGGCGGGATGGGCGGGCGCGGTGGTGGCGACGGTTGGGATTTTTCTGCCAGGGTTCGTGCTGGTGGCGGTGAGTGGGCCGCTGATTCCGCGACTGCGAAGATCAGGAGTGGCGGCGGCAGCGCTCGACGGAGTGGTCGCCGGGTCGCTCGCGTTAATGGCGGTGGTGGCGTGGCAGTTGGGGAAGGCGTCGATTGTAGACCGGACAACGCTGGTCGTTTTCGCCGTAAGCTTAATTGCATTGCTTCGGTTTCGGGTGAACTCGGCCTGGCTAATCGTGGCAGCGGCAGTTGCCGGGTGGTTCATGCGGTAACTTGCAGATTTCAGAGTTGAGGGCAGCAATGGGGATGAGCAAGATGCTGATTCGGACGGCGGAGCGTGGGGATCTGGCGCGGATCACCGAGATTTATAACGATTACGTTCCGAATACTCCAGGGACGTTCGACGTTGAAGCTTATACGGTGGAGCGGCGGGAGGCATGGTTCGCGCAGTTTAGCGTGACCGGACGACACCGGCTGTTGGTAGCCGAAGAAAATGTGATGGTTGTGGGGTACGCGGGGACGACACGGGTTCGCCCGAAACAGCGTACGAGACAACAGTGGAGACGACGATTTATTGTGCGCCGGAGACGGCGGGGAAGGTATTGGGAAGCGCATGTATACGGAGTTGTTGAAGTATTGAGGGGCGAGGATATTCATCGTTTTGTGGCGGGGTATGCGTTGCCGAATGCAGCGACCGAGGCGTTGCATCGGAGATTCGGATTCAAGGTAGTGGGGGTATTCGGCGAGAATGGGCGGAAGTTCGGGAAGTACTGGGATGTGTGCTGGGTGAAGCGCGCGGGGTGAGATTTACTCTCCCGTTTTAATTGACTGTTACTAAGTCGCTCGTACTATGTTGTGGAGGGTGATTGTGGACGGACGTGCAAGGACGATACAAGTGGTGTCCTGGTTGATGTTATGTACGGCTATGACAGTTGTTAGCGTGACCTCGCCGCTGTGCGCGGAGGCTGTTTCACTGCAGGCGCTGGTCACTCCCTCCACCACGATCGTCAAGGATGGCCGGCCGGTGACGTTCGCGCTCCATGGCTTCATCGAGTTGAAGTCGCTGGCCGAGTTATTGACGTACATCGAGTCCGAAACGCAGCGCTGGAATGTTCCGGACGGCTTGGATGAAGAGCAGCGGCGGCAACTGGCGGGCGAATTGCTGCGGCGCGGGATCGAAAGCCGAGTGATCTCTATGGAAGACGAGCGGCCGCTGGAGACTTTGGTCACGCACACCGGCGGAGAATTGCGGCAGGCGCTAGCTCGCGTAACCGAACCGGTCCCGCCAGGGTATGGCGAGGCGTTTCTGGCGGTGCAGGAGAAATGGAAGCATTCGCTGAACTGCTGGAGCGCTTCACCCTCGATTTCCGGACGCGTGCTGTCGAACTGGTACCCGATTGAAGAAGGCATCCAGCTTTACGGCGCTACTTACGATTCGACGGAACATTTCTGGCAGGCTGTGAAGTATCACCCCGAGGTTACGTTGGCGGATGTTTACGAGCTACTCGACTTACTGGAAGAGAAGGACTGGGGCCCGTGGTTGGCGCGCCTGGATGACGATCCCAAGCTCTACTTGCCGAACGCTTACGCGGTAGAATTCCTTCGGCACAACCTTGCCCGGCAGCGGCTGCAATGGTTTCGTGGCGAACTGGGGCATCACGCGCTGAGCCCGAGCGATCACGCGCGGGCGGTTCAGCTACGTGGCGCGTCCTCGTTCCGCTTCAGTGCTTTCGAAGAAAAAACGCTATGGGGCGATCTGGCGGATGTGTTTCACCTCGTCTATGCATTCTCTCTACTCGACGATCCTATTCGGAAGGCACTCGGCACACGGCATTTCGACGCGATTTATTTGGGAGATCGTAGGATGGGTTTCGTCAGCGAAGAGTTTCGTTCGTTGATGCTCGAGATCTGGCGAGTGAAGTATTTGAAGATGGCACGGTTCCGCGAAGTTATCAGTTCGATCCCCATGGAGATTCGGCTGTCTCATTTTCTGAATGATGGCGACTCGCCGGATATCCCGATTCCGGTGTATGTGGGGTACCTGAATCAGATTCGGGAACTTGCGCGGGCGAGGTAAGGCAGTTCCGCTTTCAGCCATCGGTTCTCCGCGATCAGTTCTCAGCTCCCAACTCTTTAGTCTTTGCTCCTGGTTTCTGACGCCATTGTTTCGGCGACTTGGGGTTCGCCCGTCGCGACAAGTCCGTGCGGAGATGGGGTTGCGGTTATTCTTCGTCCTTGGGGAAGTAGAGGTTAGAATGGATAATTCCGTCCCTTTCCCCGGGGGCACTGTGAACCGAGCGAAAGTTATCGCGGAAAGGTGTCTCTGAAGAAGGCACACTGGGACTTGCTTCGTGGAACCTGTGAACAATCTCGAAAGAGAAAGAGAACGCGCGGACGCCTCGCCTGATCCGGGCGCGTCAGCAGTTGCCCTGTCGGCCCCGCCCGTCGTTTCGCCGACGCTTCGTTCACGGCCTTCGTCTCCTGTTTATTGGCGTGTCGAGGGAAGTCTGCTGGAACTGACCACGGTCCGTCCGATCGCTTTTTTTACCTGGAACAGCCAGACATTTGTCGCGCGGGCGGCGCGTCGCTTCCTCGTGCTTTTGATGGCGTTGCTGCGGCCATTTTTATATGCAGCGAACCGCGTCGCCGCGACTCGAATCGTTCACGCTGTGCTGCGCGGGATTACCCGCGACCGGCTCGATCTGCTGGGCGAAGAAGAATTTGAATACAAGCTGAAGCCGCTGCTCAAAGAAGAAGGAGTGAGGCACCTGAAGGCGTTGCAGGCCACAGGCGTCGACGTGGTGCTGGTGAGCCAGGGGTTGGAGCATGTCATGCGCCCGCTGGCGCGGTATCTGGGAGTGCGGTGGATGATTACGAACCGTCTCGATTTCCGCGATGGAGTTGCCACCGGGCGGCTGCTGAGTCCGGTGATCCGGCCGCGGGGATTGTTTGCGAGGATTCGCGAAGCGGGTCCGGATGGGCAGCAGAGTCCAGCGCGATGGGTACGGGCGCTCGGATTGCGCGGAACCAAGGCGCTGACCTCGGCGATTGTGCCGGCGGTACGGGTGGAAGCGCCGCGGGTTCGTCCGATAGTGTATTTCAACGAAAAGCGGCATCCGGAGCCATTTTCGGTGCGCAAGGCGCTGGGTGGCAAGAGGGTCATGCTG
>Ga0074045_10004174_pt1 | contig 12840 bp, 8 predicted proteins | sample BogForMeECP23OM2_FD_94442 | JGI IMG/M metagenome (GOLD analysis project Ga0074045, IMG submission 94442) | Bog forest soil microbial communities from Calvert Island, British Columbia, Canada - Bog Forest MetaG ECP23OM2 | ecosystem: Environmental > Terrestrial > Soil > Wetlands ... | reverse complement strand
GCGCTCAGGTTGAACTTGAATCCGGTTCGGCTCGGAAGGAGAGGAGGCGTGTCACTACAGCTTTTTCAAAATCCTAACTTGTTGATACCTGCCAACTTCCGCAATCGTGGTGTCGAAGATGAGCCAGACCGCAATCGGCCAGATCGACAACTTCCGCGACAACTGGTGGAATTGGGAGCCCGATAAGGAAGAGCCAGCGCCGGCCCGCTCGCAGCGCCTCACGCCAAAGAGCTTCCTGCCGCCGGCCGAATTGGCCCAAGGCGAAAAGGAAGCCAAAGATCTGCGGGCCGCGGCCGAATTTGTGCCTGACTATTTCTGCCAGCAGACGCTCGATTGGGCTCGGCAGCTCCCAACCGACCCGCGCGTGCCGGAAGCGCTGCATCTGGCCGTGCGCGCGACCCGCTACGGCAACACAGGCCCCAAGACCACCGGCTTCTCGAAGGCCGCGTTTCAACTGTTGCACACGAAATACGCCAGCAGTAAATGGGCGGCGCAAACGCCGTACTGGTATTAACCGCGCACCGGCGGCCCCGAAAAAAACGGCCACGACGCCATCGAGATGACGCCGCGGCCGTTGCAAACAAATAGCTGGTACCGAACGGGGAACTACTGGACGTCGCTCACTTTACCGTCGACAAAGGTCACCTTCATGTCTTTGTAGACGTAAATCTTCTTGGCACCCAGGTTGACCATCTTCACCGGGGCCCCCAGCGCCGCGGTCACTTGATCGATGGTCTGACCAAGTTCGACGCTGACTGGTGCGGCGGCAGGCGCCGGCGCGTTAGGCCCAGGGCCGGAGGCTCCCGCATCCGCGGTAGCTTCCTTCTCCGCCTGGTCGGCTGCCTGCGATTGCTGATTGATCTCGGCGGAGACTTCGCTCTCCGGCGGAGGCGGCGGCGCGAGGGCGGCCATAGGGCTCTGGACCGGTGGAGCGGCGGCGGCGGCCGGGGCTGCCGGCAATCCATTCTGCCCCGCCTTCTTCTGCATCTCCTGCATGCCCGCATCGATGGTCTCGCGCATATGGTTCTGCATGTCCTGCAGATCCTGGAGCGCCACCGAAACGACATCGCCCCTCGGGCACTCTTTGCCGCCCTTACTGGCGAGCACGGCCAGGTTCGCGGCTTGCGCGTCCGGCGCGACCCCGCCGCGGAGCTGGAGCGCGTCGCCTTCGCTCAGCGCGCACTCGTTGCCTCCGGCGTCAGTCACATCGAGATCGGCGCCAGCCACAAACACGTGCGGCCGGCCATCGGTGAGCAGACGCTGAATGCTGCTGGAGGCGGCATCCGGTTCGGCGTTCGGGCTGGCGGCCTGGGCCTCGGTGTTCTCGAGAGCAATCTGTTGTTTCACTTCATCGGCGATCAGCTGCTTCACTTCCGGCGTCAACGGCGCGGGATTAGACATGGCTGCGGCGTTCGCTTGATACGCCGCCTGCAGCGAATTGGCGATCAGATAATCCGTCAGCCAGAATGACGGGCCGGCGTAAGCCGGATATGGCGTGAAGTAACCGCCATAGTATCCGTACCAGGGATTGCCGCCCCAGCCCCAGCCATACGCAATCGGATTCACCCAGGGATTGTAGGCCCAGCCATAAAAAGCCGGCCGGAAGTAGAAACTGGGGAAATACGGATTCACGTACATACCGTGATAGTAATAGCGCCCGTAATAGGCATGATAATAGTGGCCGTCGCGATAGTAGCCGCGCTGTGCATACTCGTGGCCGTGATACATATAGGGCCGTTGCACATAGCCGCGGCCGCCGCGACCGACGTAGACGCGAGAGTGATCGCCGCGTTCCACCATCACGTGGCGGCTTCCATTGAGCCCGTGATGAACGTCCATGCCGCGCCGGTTGTCGTGGAAGCCGGCTACGTGTCCATCCGGCCGCCTGGTAACGGCGCCATTCCTGCCCTGCGTGACGGTGTGCCCATGCGGGGTCTGCATGCCATGTCCCGCGCCGGGACCGCCGCCGTGGGTTGCCATGTTGCCCGAATGGCCACCGGGCGTATTGGTCCCAAAGTGCTGCCCGCCCTGCGCTCCAGTGCCGTGTGACGCGCCGGCGGAGCCAGTCGTGCCCGTATGACCGCCGGTCGTGGTGGCGCCGTGCGAGGTGCTGGCACCTCCAGTGGTGGTCGCGCCGTGCGACCCAGTCGACGCCCCGGCCGAGTGCGATGCGCCGCTGCTCGCTGCGCCCGACTTAGCAGCCGGCGTAGCAGCCTTGGGAGCCGCACCTTTGGCCGGTGGGGCCTTGGGCTTATCCGTGCACAGCGCCGGATAAGCGAGAAACAGCAACGCCAACGATGCCGTCAGGCATCTGGCGGAAAGTAAGGTACGAACTCCACTCGTTCTCATCGAAGATCTCCTAAGTCGGCACTTACCAACCCGCTTCCCGGCGGGTTATTGCACGTCCGTGACTTTTCCATTCACGAAAATGACTTTCAAGTCCTTGTAATAATAAATGTCCTTCGTTCCAATCTTGGCCTTCTTGACGGGCTGGCCCAAAGCCGCTACCACTTGATCGATGGTTTGTCCCGCGGAGACTGACACAGGGTCGGCTGGCGGTGGCGGCGGAGCTTCGATGGGCGGTGGCGGAGCCTCGGCGGGCGCTGGAGCAGGGGCCGCCTCGGGCTGGCTGGGCGCCGGCGATTGCTGCTGACCGCCTTCAGGCGCGGACTGCGACTTGTCGCCGCCCTTGTCATCGGAAGGCGCCACCGTGATGATCCCGGCGACGGCCTTCAGCGCTTCCTCCGGCGTGGGCGTGATCGCTCCGAAGGGTATGTCCAATGAGGTCGCGTACCGCGTGTCGTTGATGGCATCGGTGAAGAAGCCCAACACAATCCCCGGTTCCTTGCCGCTGTCCCTGACTTCGATCTTGGTCACCCAGAACTTTTCTCCCGTCACGAAAGTCCTGCTCGCCGGGGAATCCGGGACGCTGCCTGCGCCAGGGAGCATGCTCGTCCACCTGGAGACCTTCTTGAGCTTTTCATTGGTCCTGCAGGGTCCACTTTGCGTGACCTTGCCGTCCTTGTAAGTGTTTTTGCACGGATTGCTGCTGGTGGACGCCAGCATCAACACGTTGTCCTTCTGAAGGACCACCACGGAACCCGCGGTGACGATGTCCGTCTTGTCGGCGGTGGTCTTGGTGAGCTGATAGACGGCTTCCAACTTCTTTTGGATGGCGGCTGCCCCTTGATCCTGAGCGTGTGCCGCCCCCATGCACAAAGGCAGGAGCAGCGTCGTGTACAGCGCCGCGTGTGTCCAAGTGGATCGCGCGGTCTTTTGATCGATAGCTGGCATTTTCAGTGTCTCCTCACTGCAAGTCGCGGCTGCCGGGCGCGGGAAAAGTGCAGCAGCCACCCGTCGGGCATTGCGGAGGCGATGTGTTCGAAAACTCTCCGCCGGACGCGCACTGTTGTCCTCCCCATTCCCTAACGCACCAAATCTCCCGAATCCAGTGCATCCCTGTGCCCCAGTAGTCTCATTGGAGGTGGTTCTTGGGTAGTGGGTAGTCCGGGGGGCTCGCCGCCAGATCGGGACGGTGCTCTCTATCCTTTTGCCTCGCACCCCGCAGACTAGACCGCCTCCGTTTCTGCGATGGTATCGGAGGCCTGAGCGATTGTCAAGCCAACTGCCAGCGTGATCCAAGCCGATTCCCTTTCTAGCCTCGGCGGACGCAGGAGCACGGCGGCTGCCAAAGCCAACCATCCAATTTTCCATATAGTTACAGAGATCAGCGGGGACTGGCGGTGGCCGTAAACCACCAGCACGGTTGCGTTGGAGCACGCCGTATCGGTAGGACCAAGGGCTTGTGCAGTGCCCCAGCTCGCTCAAGACAGCCTCCAAAACAGAAATGCTCACCCCGAAGGGTGAGCATTTTCTTTTCCCCCCTGTTCTACCAGGGGTGATGTTCGATGGGAGAATCATTTTCGACGGAATCGCAATCCGCCAAAAACTTTGGTAGTTGGATCTTATTTCCTCCCGGCCTCTGAGTCAAGCGGAAATCTGGCACGATTTTTGGAGCCGCTAAGATGCTCGTATGCCCCAACTTGCAGCAACTTGCATAATCTTACAGCGGTAGAGCAATGGTGGAAAAGGCCTCGAAAGGACCTGAGGATTTCCGTCCAATGTACACATATAAGGCACTTTACAAAAAAGCACCTAAGCTCAATCCAGGTGCAGGGTTATCATTGCTTCGGGCTCTTCGCCGTGACGGAGCATACGCATGAGCACCCGGAAAGCGCCCAACAAGAGACCGGAAAGAGCCGCAAACAGAATCAGTATCCCAATGAGTTTAAATATGCTTAGCAATAGGTTTCCAGGGTTATCGCGCGCCGTGGGTACGTATTCGTCGCGGGTGACCTCGGCCTGCCAGCGGATCTGGGCCAGCAGACGCTCGGCCAAGTCCCGGTCTGCGGGGTCCAGGAATACCGCAACCAGCGGGCCACTCCGTTTGACCATGGCGCCTGGAAGCTGTTCGAAATCGGGTACCTTCCGCATGGCGATTTGCGGCGACGGGTAGTTGAAGATGGCCAGCGGCATGGCTCCCTTCGGGCTGTGGAAAACGCCCATCTGTGCCTCCGCGTCCAGGTGGAACCCTGCCACGGAAGGCGAAATGCCGGGCAGGAAGCGGGCGAGGCTGGCCGGCCCGGTAATGTAGCGCTCGCTATTCGGCACTAGACCATCGCCAGGCAGGTAGCCAGGCAGAACCGGCAATACGCTCGTATCCAGGTTCTTCAGTGACTTGCCGACCGCGGCGAGTTCGTCGGCCACTGGCTCATGGCCGGCGAAGTCCAACAGGTACTGACCCTGAGCGCAGAGCAAACCGTCCTGTGTGGTGGCTGCGAGCGGAGCAAGTTTGGATGGCCTGGCGTTCTCGGGGCGTTGCCAATCGAACGCCGCCAGCGCGGACGTGGGGTCGCCAAGCTGCCATACCGTGACGGTAAAGCTGGACGTGCCCGACCCATAGGTGGCCTTCTCCCAGTCTTTGAGCCCGTATTCGTCCCAAACGGCGCGGTCGGTCAGTGCGGGCTGCGAGACTGCGGTGCGATGGGCTGGGCCGATTGTGTCCGGAAGAATGGACGCCGCGACCAGACAGGGAACGGCCAGCAGAGCCAGGAAAGAGCGCATATGTTTATTAGACGCCAAAACCGGGCGGCGGAGGTAGCCCGATTGCAAAGGGGCGGCGGCAACGGCAATCCTGCTCCGTGCGATGATGGTGTTTCCCCATGGCAGAGGAAGCGGAGAAGCGGGAATGGCTGGCGGCGGCACGCACGGCCATGGAGATCGAGGCGCGCGCGGTGTCGCAGGCGGCGGCGCGGCTGGATGGCGCGCTGGTGCGTGCCGTGGAGTTGATACTGGCCCACCCTGGCAAGCTGGTAGTCACAGGCATCGGCAAGTCGGGGCACGTTGCGCGCCGCTTGGTGGCCACGTTGTCGAGCACCGGTACGCCGGCCGTATTCCTGCACCCGTCGGAGGCCGCGCATGGCGACGTGGGCATCTACACACCGGGCGATCCCACGATTCTGGTGTCGAACAACGGCAGTTCGGCCGAGCTGATTTCGCTGGTGCCGCTGCTGCGCGATTTTGAATCGCCGCTGATCGGCATTCTGGGCGCCACGTCGTCACCGCTGGCCAAACTAGTGGACGTGGTATTGGATGCCTCGGTGGAGCGCGAAGCCGATCCACATAACCTGGCACCCACCGCCAGCGCGATGGCCGCCCAGGCGGTGGGCGATGCGCTGGCCATCGCCCTGATGCGCGCACGCGGCTTCACCGCCGAACAGTTCGGCCGCTACCATCCGGGCGGCCAGTTGGGGCGTAATCTGCGGACGTCGGTGCGGCAGGCCATGCATGGCGCCGCCGAAGCTGTGATGGTGCCGCCGGAGACATCCTTTAAAGATCTGATCATCGCCATGACGCGGCTGCCGCTAGGCGGAGCGTGCATTGTGACGCCCGAGGGCCTGCTCGCGGGTTTCATCACCGATGGCGACTTGCGGCGCGCCCTGGCGCGCCACGACGACATCCGCGGCTTGCGCGCTTCCGACATCATGACGGCCACGCCGGTGACCATCGCTCCGGACGCCAGTTTGGCGGCCGCGCTGGAGCGGATGGAGCGTCGCGCCTCGCAAATTTCCGTGTTGCCGGTGGTGGACGATCAGGGCCGCGCACTGGGCATTCTGCGGCTCCACGACGTCTACCTGGGCTTCCGCGGCGCTACGCCGGCCGGCGCCTGAGCCGGGCGCTGGCTAAGAGTGCACCCGCACGCGTGCCTCCGTCATTCAACATCGTTAAGCCATGTATGCTGGAAGATAAATGACCTCGATGCAAATTTGCACACGACATCTGACGGTGGCTGTTCTGACTCTAGCGGCGTGCACGGCCGTACCCCGGACCGTTCTGCTGGCACAAGCGGCGCCGCCCAAGCCGCAGCCCGACGTGTTGATCCTCAACGACGACGAAAAGCTGGTCGGGAAATTCCTGCACTCCAACGGCGGCGACGTGAGATTCAAGAGCATCATCCTGGGCGAAGTGACCATCCCCTGGAGCAAGGTCAAGGAGCTGCACGCCGCCGGCCCGTACACGGTGGTCGGCAAGGACATCAAGCTGGGACGCAGCTCCGACACATCCAAGTTGCCCAAGGGTAGCCTGGATGCCACGGCCAAGCAGATCACGGTAGTTGGCACGACGGGAACGGCGCCGGTGACTGTCGCGTTAGGAGACACGGCGCACATCATCGAGTCGAAGGAGTTCGAACAGCAGGTGATGCACAGCCCTGGGATTGGCGAGGACTGGACTGGTGCGATCCGCGCCGGAGCCGCGCTAGTGGATGCCACGCAGCAAAGCCGCAGCTTCACCGGCGGTTTCGCCCTGTCGCGGGCGGTTCCGGTGGAAGCTTGGCTCGACCCGCGCGACCGCACGCTGGTGAGTTTCAACTTCACCAGCGGCTCCGTCAAGCAGCCGGGAGCGGCCGAAATTAAGACCGATATCATCCACGGCGGGCTGGAACGCGACGAGTACTTCTCGACCCGCCGCATGTTTGGATTCGCGCAGGTGACCTTCGATCACAACTATTCGCAGGGCCTGGACCTGGGGTCGCAACTCGGCGGCGGCATCGGCTGGACCGCGGTGAAGAGCGCCACCAACGTGCTCGACGCCAAGGCCAGCATCACGTATTTGAACCAGAGCTTCGACGGATCCTCGAGCGAGAACAAGAGCCTGGCAGCCTCGAATTTCGCCGAAGCCTTCACCCACAAATTCCAGCACGGCGTGGTGTTTGCAGAGACGTTTTCGGTGACGCCCACTTGGAACGAAACCAACGACTGGCTGGCGAACGCCTCCGCCACGCTGACGGTGCCGGCGTACAAGCGGCTGAACATCGCGCTGGGCGCGATCGACGGCTACCTCAACAATCCTCCGTCCGGCTTCAAGCGGAACTCGTTCCAGTTCACCACCGGGCTGACGTATACCCTCAAGTAGAGCGAGGGAACGCTTCGCCGCGCCGCGCTCCAGGGAGGGCTATTTTGCCTGCAGGCCCACCGACGTGACGATGATACCCAGTTCGCGCCGTTCGGCGCCTGCTGGCGGCATGGCCTTGTCCAGCGAGAACTGGATGCGCACGGCGTCCTTGGTTAAAGCCGACGCGGGAACGTCGCGCCGGTACTCGTAGCGGCCGGGCTTGGCGTAAGTTTCCGGCTGCAACGGCGTGCCTTCGACGGACGCCGAAAGCGTCAGCGAGCCGGCGTGATCGAGGGCGACCTGGGGCACGGTGAGCGCCATGGAGAGCGTGGCTCCGCTCTGCGCCGCACCGATGGGGGCGCGCAGCAGCACGCTAAACTGCTTGGCGGTCCAGCGCCAGGAGTTCGATTCGATGCCATAGAAGCCGTTCAGGAGCTGTGGTTCCTGACTGGTGTCCGACGCCCTCACGGTGGAGGCGAGAGCGGGCGCCTCGGTCTCGGGTGACGCCACTTTGACGGTCTTCGGCGCGCGATTGCAGCCCAGCGGCGCCAGAGCCAGCGCCAGGGCCAGCCCTCCGGTCAGGAGGGACAGGCGGGAACGTCTCTTGCGGAATGTTTGTGTCATCGATCTGAAGATTCTCTCCACTTTCATTCAACTACTGTAAAACACTTGTCGACGGTCATGCCGTGGGGAGTGGCTGGGCCTGGATCGCGGTTTCGAAGGAAGTTCCATTTTTGCGGGGGCGTTTTCCATGCGCGAGAGCGCCGATGCTGGTAACATTCTCTTGCAGGCTATCGCCTAAGCAGACAGCAGCCTATGGAGGCACACCGTATCCGCAAGCACTTGAGGCGATTTCTGACCGCGTCTCTATCGGTCGCGTGTCTGCTGGCTTCCGAGCATCACGGATGGGTCAACTCGGGCGGTATGCCGGTGCCCGGAGCCACGGTCACCGTCACGCAGGGCGACAAGAACTTCGTCACCTCGACCGACGATTCCGGCGCGTATTCGTTTCCGAACCTGCCGGACGGCATCTGGACGTTGCGGATTTCGATGCTGGGGTTCGCGCCCATGGAGCGCGAAATCGGCGTGGCGCCGGAGGCACCCAACCCGACTTGGGATTTGAAGGTGCTAACGCTGGACGCGTTGCGGAAGCAAATGACACCACCAGCACCGGCTGCAACGGCTCCAGCGGCACCCGCGGCAACCGCAGCAGGGACCCAGCCAACCGCGTCCGCGCAAGCGGCTGCCACCAAGCCAACGGCCGCCAGCGGGCCTGCCGGCGGAGGCCGCGGCGACTGGAGTGGCGGGCGCCCCTCGCTACGGCAAGGCATGCAGCAGCGCGGCGGATTCCAGCGGCTGGATGTGAATCAATCGGCAGACACCGGATCGGGCAATGGCGGTGAGAACGTCGCCGAGGTGGGGACGGGCGACGTCACGCAAAGCTCGGACGCATACGTGGTCAACGGCAGCGTCAACGGCGGCCTGAACATGCCGCAGCAAAATGACTGGGGATTTGGCGGCCCCGGCGGGTTTGGCGGGCCCGGCGGCATAAACGGAGTCGGCGGTCCCGACGGGCCGGGTGGGCCGGGCGGACTGGGCTTGGGCGGTAACCCAGGAGCAGGACCCGGCGGACCGGGTGGACCGGCGGGAGGCCCCGGCGGCGGGAGCGGCGGCGGATTCGGCGGACGCGGTGGTGGAGGCGGCTTCGGCGGCAATTTCGGAGGAGGGCGCGGTGGACGCAACTGGCAAAATGGCCGGGGCAACCAGGCTTCCTTCGGCAACGGGCGCCGCAACCCGCGCTCGCATTACAACGCCAACATCGCGCTGATTCTGAACAACTCGGCACTGGACGCACGGCCGTTTTCGCTGACGGGCCAGGATACACCCAAGGCTGCGTTTGCCAAGTTCCGCTCTACCGGCATGTTGGGCGGACCGCTGAAGATTCCGCACGTGCTGAGCGGCAAAAACACATTCTTCACCATCAACTATCAGTTGTCGCGCGGGCGCAATGCCAACAACGTCACGGCGCTGGTGCCGACCGCGGCCGAAGAAGCGGGCGATTTCTCCTCGCTGCTGGCTGGCAGTAAGCCGACCATCATCTACGATCCGCTGAGCGGCGCCCCGTTCCCGAACAACATCATCCCGGCGTACAGCGCCCCCTCGCTGGCGGGGCAGGAGCTGAATCCCGCCGCGCTCGAGCTGCTGAAGTTTTACCCTGCGCCGAATTTCTTCGGCGAATCGCAATACAACTACCAGGCGCCGATCGTCAGCATCAGCAATCAGACCAACATTAATTCGCGCATCAGCGAGACGATCAACGCGAAGAATCAGGTATCGGGAAACTTTGCCTGGCAAGGCAGCAACTCATCGAATCCCAACCTGTTCGATTTTGTCGATACCACGAAGATGACCGGCATCAATACCGGCGTGCAGTGGACTTATCACATTACGACCAGATTGATCAACAGCCTGCGCTACGGCTTCAGCCGGTCGGCCACGAACAATACACCGTTCTTCGCCAATTCGGAGAACGTCTCGGCGGATGCGGGAATCGTGGGCAACGATCAGGCGGCGCAGTTTTGGGGCCCTCCCTCACTCGCGTTTTCGAACGGCATCTACGGATTGAGCGATGGCAATTACCAGATCAATCACAACAACACCAATCAGGCCGGCGAAAGCCTGATCTGGGTGCGCGGCGCGCACAATGTAACGTTCGGCGGCGACGTACGGCGGCTGGATTTCAATCAGATTGCGCAGCAGAATGCGCGCGGCAGTTTCAGCTTCACAGGCAACATGACCGGGCAACCAGGCTTGAACGGTCAGGCCGCCGCCGGCACGGGCTTCGCCTTGGCCGACTTCCTGTTGGGCTTGCCGGACACCAGTTCGCTTGCATATTCGCAATTCGGCGCGGATAAGTACTTCCGCGCCTCCTGGGCGGATACTTATGTGACCGACGACTGGCACATGCGCAGCAACTTCACTCTCAACTTCGGACTGCGCTGGGATTTCCAAGCGCCTGTAACGGAGCTGTACAACCGGCTGGTCAGCTTGGAGGTGGGCCCGGATTGGATCTCCACGACGCCGGTCTGCGCTGCCGCGCCGCCCACCAACGCTGCCGGGACCTGTGGCCTCGCCAACCAGGCCGCGCTGCCCAAATCGCTGGTTCGCCCGGACTATCGCGAGTTTCAGCCGCGCATCGGCCTTGCCTGGAGACCAATCCCGAAGCATTCCACGGTGGTGCGGGCGGGCTACGGCTTGTATTACAACACCTCGGTGTTTCAGCCGTTGGCCAACCAGATGTCGCAACAGGCGCCGTGGTCGGACAGCTCCATGGTACGCTACACAGCCGCGGACGCTGGGACATTATCGCTTGAGAACGCGTTCGCACTGTCGCCGAGCACACAGACTTTCGCGCTCGATCCGAATTTCCGCATCGGCTATATCCACTATTGGCAGGCCTCGGTGCAGCAGAACCTGCGCGGATCGTTCGTCGCCACGTTCACTTACAGCGGCAACAAAGGCACCCATCAGGTGCAGGAGTTTCTGCCGTGGACGACTCCGGCTGGCGCCCCGGCCAGCGGTTTCCCAAGTGGCTATGTGTATGAGACCTCGAATGGTAACTCGAACTACAACGCCGCCAGCGCGCAGTTGCAACACCGCTTCCACAACGGGTTCCTAGCCAACGCGACTTATGTGTTTTCCAAGGCTATCGACGATGCCCAGACGCTGGGCGGACGTGGCGCGGCTGGATCGGGCTACGCGCAGAACTGGCTCGACCTCGATGCGGAGCGTTCGCTCTCGAGTTTCAACCGGACTCATACGCTGAACATGACCTTCCAATACTCGACCGGGATGGGAACGCGCGGCGGAACTCTCATCAATGGATGGAAAGGCGTGCTATTGAAAGACTGGACGCTGGGTCCGAGCGTGACTCTGGCGAGCGGGCTGCCGCTTACACCCACCGTGCCCGGGCTGCAGGCCGCCGGAACGGGAATCTCGGGCACCACGCGCGCCGATTACGTGGGCGGGGCGCTCGCCACGGCCTTGCCCGGCTACGGCTTCAATACGGCGGTCTTCGCGTCGCCCCCGAACGGCCAATGGGGCGACGCAGGCCGCGACATCATCACCGGGCCCATGCAGTTCAGCCTGAACGCATCGGCCGGCCGCGTGTTCCGCTTCGGCGAGCGGCGCAGCATGGACATCCGCTTCGATGGAACCAACGTGCTCAACCACGTGACCTGGGCGTCGTGGGATACCATGCTAGGCAACTCGCAGTTCGGCCTGCCGACGGCGGCCAATGCCATGCGAAACATACAGGCCACGGTACGATTCAGGTTTTAGCGCCATGCAAAAAACGCTCGTCGTATTCTCAATTTGGCTGTTGACGGTTTCCGCGCAACAGGGAGTTCCGCAAGGCGGCAGCAATACCACGGGGCTTCCCCGCGGCTCGGTGACCTTCAGCACCACACGTCAGCTTGTGGTGGAGGATGTCATCGTCAAGTCGTCAAACGGGAAGCCCATCGACAATTTGAAGGCTAGCGATTTCCTGGTGACCGAGGATGGCAAGCCGCAACAGATCAGCGTCTTCGAGTTTCAGAAGCTGTCGAACGAGCCCGTGCAGGCTCCGCCGCCCGCTTTGCAGCACCGGACGGAGTTGGTGGCAGCCACCGCGCCCCCTGCGGTCAAACCGCTAACGGCCGTTGAGATTGCACCGGAGAAGCCGGGCGACCTCAAGTACAGGGACAAGCGGCTGATGGTGATGTTCTTCGACATGACCTCGATGCCGATTCAGGATCAGATGCGAGCGCAGGCTGCGGCGCTCAAGTTTCTGAACACGCAGATGACCGCGTCCGACCTGATGGCGATCATGACGTTCGCGGCCGACATCAAAGTGGTCGAGGACTTCACCGACGACCGCGACCTGTTGGCACAGGACATCAGGAAACTGGTGATCGGTGAGGGCCAGGGCCTGGATGAAACGGTGTCCGACGACAGCGCTTCCGATACCGGCGCGGCGTTTCAGCAGGACGACACCGAGTTCAACATCTTTAATGCCGACCGGCAGCTTTCGGCGCTGGAATCGGCGGTGAAGATGCTGGCGTCGCTGAACGAGAAGAAGGCGTTGGTGTATTTCGCCAGCGGCATGACGCGCAACGGGCTGGATAACCAGGCTCAGTTACAGGCCACCATCAACGCCGCCATCCGCTCGAACGTTTCTTTCTACCCAATCGACGCGCGTGGACTGGTGGCGGCGGCGCCGCTGGGCGATGCCACCAAGAGCTCGCCCGGTGGCCAGGCCATGTACTCAGGCAGCTCGGCGCGAGCGGTGGTGAGTAACTTCCAGGGGCAGCAGGAAACGCTCTATACGCTGGCATCCGATACCGGCGG
>Ga0074045_10004172_pt1 | contig 12845 bp, 9 predicted proteins | sample BogForMeECP23OM2_FD_94442 | JGI IMG/M metagenome (GOLD analysis project Ga0074045, IMG submission 94442) | Bog forest soil microbial communities from Calvert Island, British Columbia, Canada - Bog Forest MetaG ECP23OM2 | ecosystem: Environmental > Terrestrial > Soil > Wetlands ... | reverse complement strand
GGCACCCGCCAGGTATCCCCACCAGCCCGCCGAGGAGCTGCCTACGTCCCAGCGCGGATACACGAAGACGAGGCCGAAGGGCCAGGCGAGCTTGCCCAGGTAGAACCAGATGACGCGCCCGGCCAGCAGGAAGCGCGTGGCCGGCGAGAGGTCGAACGCCGCGCCCTCGGCCCCTATGAGCTTGCGCTCGACCAGGGCCGTGAGGAGCCCGCCGGCGATCCCCGCAGCGAACCAGGGGATGAGGGGCCAGGCGTCGCGGGGGGTCAGCCGGCCGCGCTTCCACCAGAGGACGACCAGGAGCGCGGCCGGCAGGGTCGCCGTCACGCTCTTTGTCAGAAGCGCCGCGACGAAGAGCAGGGAGGCGAGGACGTAGGCCCGGCCGGCGCCGGGCCGGCCGCGGCTCCCGTCAAAGCCAAGGTACGCCAGGGCCGACAGGAGGTAGAATACGAGCGAGAGCGTGTTCTTCTGCTCGGAGATCCAGGCCACGGACTCCACGCAGACCGGGTGCACGGCGAAGAGGACCCCGGCCAGCCGGGCCCCGGGCACGCCGAGGCGCCGCAGGACGAGCACCAGCAGGACGGCGGAGGTGGCGTGGAGGAGGACGTTCACGAGGTGGTAGCCGAGCGCCGAGTCCCCCCAGAGCCTGTGCTCCACCCAGAACGCGCTGTGGAGCAGCGGATAGTACTGCTGCGTGGCGTGAAGGTTGGTCCAGATCTCCCACAGCCCGGACACCGACTGCAGCTCGAGCCTGGTGACGTGGGCGTCGTCGTCCCACACCTGCTGCCCGTGGAGGGCCGGCCAGTAGCAGGCGAGCGCCAGGGCGAGGATCAGCGCCGCCGTCCACCAGAGGCTGGCGTGGGAATTTGAGGGCGCGCCCCGATCCTCCATCGCGGCAATCTACCCGCCGGCCGGGCGGAATCAATGGCGTTGCCGCCGGCGCGGGGGGCCCCGCGCCCGGCGAAATGCTTCGCAACCCAGGCGCCTCGATGCTAGCACGGCCGCCGTGGACAGCGACGTATCCGTTCACGAGCGGCTGGTGCGGCTCCTCACGGAGTCCGGGGTCGCCTTTCGGCAGCTCCACCACGAGCCGACGCCGACCTCCGCGGACGCCGCGCGCGTCCGCGGCGAACCCATCGGGAGCGGGGCGAAGGCCCTCCTCCTGAAGGCGGACAACCGGTTCCGGCTGTTCGTGCTGCCGGGGGACCGCCGGCTGGACTCCGCGTCCGTCAAGAGGCAGCTCGGGGTCCTGCGGCTGCGCTTCGCCTCGAGGGAGGAGCTGTTCGCCGAGACCGGCCTCCAGCCGGGCGCCGTTCCCCCCTTCGGCCCGCCCATCCTGCCGTTCGAGCTGACGGCGGACGTGTCGATCGGCCAGGCCCACGCCACGGTGGCCTTCAACGCGGGAAGCGTCACCGACTCGATCATCATGTCGGCCGCCGACTGGGACCGCGTGGCGAAGCCCGCCCGGCTCTGCATCGTCGAGCCCCTGGGCCCGCCGGGCGCGGGGCCCGGCGCTACTGCCCCCTCCTGACGACGTTGCCCGCGCAGACGACGAGGTCGACCGGGTTGCCCCCGACCTCGAACGCCAGCATCCGCTCGTCCGTGTGGTGCAGGAGGATCAGGTCGGCGCGCTTGCCGACCTCGACCGAGCCGCGGTCCGCCAGCCCGAGGACGGCCGCCGCGTTCACGGTGCAGGCGGCGATCGCCTCCTGCGGCGTGAGGCCGCACCAGCGCACCGCGAGGGCGATGGCGAACGGCATCGAATGGGAGGGGGCCGAGGCGGGGCTGAAGCCGGTGGCGAGCGCAACGGCGCCCCCCTGGTCGACCAGGAACCCGGCCCGCGCGAAGCGCCCGTCGCCGTGGAAGCCGGTGCACGGCAGGATGACCGCGCAGGTCTCGGACTTGGCCAGGGCCACGAGGTCGGCCTTGGTCGAGGCCTCGAGGTGGTCCGCGCTGCGCGCGTGGAGCCGGATCGCCTCCGGCACCATGCCGAGCGGGCCGGACTGGTCGGCGTGGACGCGCAGGGGGTGGCGTTTCGACGCCCTCTCGAGGAGCCGCACGCAGGCCTCCCGCGTCCAGGCGCCCTCCTCGGCGCAGGCGTCCACCGCGATGCCGGGGAACTCGCGCGAGACCTCGGGCAGCATCTCCTTTACTACCATCCTGGCGTAGTCCTCGAGCGCGCCCTCGAACGAGTGCGCGAGGAGCGCGGTCGGCACCACCGTCCCCGCCCAGTCCTGGCCCGCGCGGACGATCGCGCGCAGCATCTTGAGCTCCGCCTCGGTCGTGAGCCCGAACCCGCTCTTGACCTCGACGGTCGTCGTCCCCTCGACGAGCATCCTCGCCAGGCGCTCCCGCAGGGCGGCGGCGAGCTGCTTCTTGGTCGCGTCCCGCACCGCGAGGACCGTGGCGTGGATGCCCCCGCCCCTCCTCAGGATCTCGGACTGGGCCGCGCCCCGCAGCCTCTCCTCCCAGTCCCCGAGGCCGCTGCCGGCGCAGCAGGCGTGGGTGTGGCAGTCGACGAAGCCTGGCATGAGCACGCGGCCGTTGGCGTCGATCGCCTCCGTCCCCGGGGGGGCCTCGAGCTTGGGCCCGACCGCCGCGACCGCGCCGTCGGCGACCAGCACGTCCCCGACGGGGATGACGGAGAGCTCCCGCAGCTCCGCGCCCCGGCGCGGGCGCGCGCCTGCGGCCATGGTCAGGATGCGGGCGTTGCGCAGGATGAGGCTCACGCGCGGTTGCCGGTCACGGCCGGAGGCTCGGCTGGCGATGCCATGATTGAGGACACGTTCATCATCCCGGCCGGGAGCGCCGGGGCGCCCCGGCGTCTACAGCCTGGCGTGCGACCCGTCGCAAAAGACCCCGTTCTTCGTGTGCTTGCAGCCGCACCAGGCGACGGTCTTCGTCTCGGCGAGCTCTACCCTGACCGGGGCGAAGCCCGTGCCCTTGTGGGAGCCGTCGCAGAACGGCTGGTTCTTGGAGGAGCCGCATGCGCACCAGAAATAGACTCCGGGCGCGGTGCTCTTCACATAGGGGGCCCTTTGGGGGACGTTGGGGTTGCTCATGTTCCTTTGGAATCGGGGGCCCCGTGTTGGGGCCTCGCGTCCCGATGATGCAGCCTGAGTGCGCGCTTGCTACCCAAAAAAAGGGCGCGGTTGACGCAGGGCCGGCCTCGGCGCAAAAATCGCCGCGCCGGGCGCGCCTCGCGGCCCCCGGCCCGCGTCCCTTGAACCCTCCCGAGCCCCAGCCCGAGCACCTGCGAACGACCGGCCAGCAGCTTCGCCGCCGATCGTGGGCGGAACCGTGGAAGATAAAGATGGTCGAGCCGATCCGGAAGACGACGCGAGACCAGCGCGGCGCCGCCATGAGGGCCGCGGGCTACAACACGTTCCTGCTGCGCTCCGAGGACGTCTATATCGACCTGCTGACCGATTCCGGGACGAGCGCGATGAGCGACTGGCAGTGGGCGGGGATCATGCTCGGGGACGAGGCCTACGCCGGCTCGAGGAACTTCTACCACCTCGAGGACGCCGTCCGCCGGCACTACGGGTACAGGCACCTGATCCCGACCCACCAGGGCCGCGGCGCCGAGCACATCCTGAGCCAGATCATGATCCGGCCGGGCGACACCGTGCCGGGCAACATGTACTTCACGACGACGCGCTACCACCAGGAGCACGCCGGGGCGCGGTTCGTCGACGTCATCATCGACGAGGCGCACGACCCGCAGAGCCTGCACCCGTTCAAGGGCGACGTCGACCTAGGCAAGCTCGAGCGCGCGCTCGAGACCGCGGGGCGCGTGCCCTACGTGTGCCTCGCCGCCACGGTCAACATGGCCGGCGGGCAGCCCGTGAGCATGGCGAACGCGCGCGCGGTCCGCGACCTGTGCTCGCGCCACGGGGTCCCGGTCATGATGGACGCGACGCGCGCGGTCGAGAACGCTTGGTTCATCAAGTCCCGGGAGCCCGGCTACTCGGGCCGGACCTGCGCCGAGATCCTGCGCGAGTTCTGCTCGTACACGGACGGCTGCACCATGAGCGGCAAGAAGGACGCACTCGTGAACATCGGCGGCTGGCTGTCGCTCAACGACGACGCGCTCGCCGACAAGGCGCGCAACCTGGTCGTCGTCTACGAGGGCCTCCACACGTACGGCGGCATGTCGGGCCGCGACATGGAGGCGATGGCGCGCGGCATCGAGGAGTCGGTGCAGGACGAGCACATGCGCGCCCGCGTGGGCCAGGTGGAGTACCTCGGCGAGCTGCTCCAGTCGTACGGCGTCCCGATCGTGCTGCCGATAGGCGGGCACGCCGTCTATCTGGACGCGCGCCGCTTCTATCCCGGCATGGCGCAGGACAACTTCCCGGCCCAGACGCTCGCGGCCGAGCTCTACCTGGACGCGGGCGTGCGCTCGATGGAGCGGGGGATCGTCTCGGCGGGCCGCGACAAGGCGACCGGCCGGCACCACTACCCGAAGCTCGAGCTCGTGAGGCTCACCATCCCGCGCCGCGTCTACACCCAGGCGCACATGGACGTGGTCGCGGAGTCGGTGCTCGCCGTCCACCAGGGCGCCGACAAGCCGCGCGGGCTTCGCATGGTGTACGAACCCGAGCACCTTCGCTTCTTCCAGGCGCGCTTCGAGCCCGCGGTGCCCGCTGAAAAGGGGTAGGATCCGGGCCCGTATACCGGCATATGTTCCTGGCGTGAAACCGGTTGCGCTGCCCCGGCCGCCGCGGCCGCCCCGGGAACCCCGAGCTCGCGGCTTGCGGCGGAGGTGGTACGCTACTTCCTTGCCTGCCTCCCATTCCCATGACTGACGAAGAACTGAACAACGAGGCCAAGCTCATGCGGCGCGTCCATCGCGAGCTCATCGACGACTACGACGAGGAGCTCGAGATGGAGAGGGACGACTGGGAGAAGCTTTCCCCGACGGCCCCGCTGCGCCCTCTCAAGCACGACTCGGACCTGGACGCGCGCAACCGCTACTTCAAGGAGCTCTTCCGCCTGCAGGGCGAGCTGGTGAAGATGCACGACTGGGTCGTCGAGACGGGCCACCGCATCGTGATCGTCTGCGAGGGCAGGGACGCCGCCGGCAAGGGCGGCGTGATCAAGCGCATCACGCAGCGCCTGAACCCGCGCGTGGCGCGGGTCGCGGCGCTGCCCGCGCCGACGAGCCGCGAGAAGACGCAGTGGTACTTCCAGCGGTACGTGGCGAACCTGCCGGCGGCGGGCGAGATCGTGCTCTTCGACCGCAGCTGGTACAACCGCGCCGGCGTCGAGCGCGTGATGGGGTTCTGCACCGACGCCGAGTACGAGGAGTTCTTCCGGTCGGTCCCCGAGTTCGAGAAGATGCTCATCCGCTCAGGCATCCAGCTGATCAAGTACTGGTTCTCCATCCCGGACGAGGAGCAGGAGTTCCGCTTCCGCTGCCGGATCAACGACCCGCTCAAGCAGTGGAAGCTGAGCCCCATGGACCTCGAGTCGCGCAAGCGCTGGGAGCTGTACACCAAGGCCAAGGAGGTGATGTTCGAGCGCACGCACCTGCCCGAGTCGCCGTGGTGGGTGGTGCAGGGGGCCGACAAGAAGAAGGCGCGGCTCAACTGCATCCACCACCTGCTGTCCCTGGTGAAGTACACCGAGGTCAAGCACGAGCCGATCACGCTGCCGCCCCGCGTCCACCACCCGGACTACCGGCGCGAGCCGGTGCGCCCGGAGATGATCGTGCCTGAGATCTACTGAGCGGGCGCCCGCGGGCGTGCCGCATTTGACACGCGCAGGCCGCGGTGCGAGCCTGCGTCGCCTCCGGGACGGCCCGCCGAGACCGGCGCGCAGGCGGCCGCGCCGCCCGCCCAACCCCGTCCGGAACAACCCCCAGCCCACCAGACCATGCCCCCGATTGAATCGCCGCTTACCAGACTGCTCCCGGAGCGCCGCCGTTTCCTGGCCCTCGCCCTCGCGGCGGGCGCGCTGGCGCTGGCGCCGGGCCACCTTCGCGCCCAGCCGGCTGCGCAGGGGGCGCGGTGGGACCACATCAGGACCGCGCTCTTCTTCACGGACGGGGACGTGAAGGCCCTGCTCTCCAAGCCGGAGGACCGGCGCGCGACCCTGGCCTATTTCGCGCCGCTGAGGCTCTCGAAGGTGTACCTGGACAGCTCGAGCACCGACCCGGCCGCGGTCGGGCCGCTCAAGGAGATCGCGGCCGACCTCCGGAGCCACGGGCTCGAGGTCTCGGGCGCCGTCGTCCCGGCGGACCGCGGCCCGCTCTGCTACAGCGACCCGAAGGACATGGCGCTCCTCGAGGGCCGGGTGAAGGTCCTCGCCCAGGTCTTCGACGAGATCATCGTGGACGACTGGCTCTTCACGAACTGCACCAGCCCGCAGAGCCTCGCGGAGCGCGGAAGCGAGTCATGGGCCGACTACCGGAGCCGGCTCGTGCACGAGCAGTCGAAGCTCCACCTGATCGACGCCGCCAAGCAGGTGAACCCGGCGGCGCGGGTCATCATCAAGTACCCGAACTGGTACGAGGGCCACCGCCAGAACGGCTACGACGTCGCCCTGCAGACGCCGCAGTTCGACGGCGTGAGCGTGGGCATCGAGACGCGCCAGCCCGCGACGCAGGACCAGCACATCCCGACGTACTCCGGCTACGTGCTCCAGGCGTGGATCGGCGGCGACGCCGGGCCGAAGTGGCGCAGCGCCTGGCTCGACAACTCCCAGATGACGCAGGTCGACTTCAGCGAGTTCGCGGGCGAGGTGTGGCAGGCGGTCCTGGCGCGGGCGCCCGAGATCATCTTCTGGTGCGCGGGCGAGCTCCATCCCCCCAACCCGTCCTCGGACGTCTACCCGGCGCTCTCCGAGATGATGCCGGACTTCGACAGGCTGGCGGGCATGCTGGGCGGCCCCGCCCGCGGCATCCCGTTCCACCTGCCGCTGGGCGCGGTGGGAGAGTACAACATCTTCGGCTACCTTGGCGCCATAGGGCTCCCCATAGCCCCGCGCACGGCGTTCCCCGCCGACTCCAAGGTCGCCATCTTCACGAAGCACTCGCTGCGCGACCCGAAGCTCGCCGACGAGCTCCTGGCCCGGGTCCGCTCGGGCAGGGAGGTCTTCCTCACGTGGTCGCTCCTGCAGGAGCTGCGCGGCAGCGAGCTCTGGCGGGCCTTCGACTTCATCAGCGACACCGGCGCCGTGGCATCGAGCACGTTCCGCGTCCGCGAGGCGTTCTGGTTCGCGAAGCCCGTCGAGGCGCCGCGGCCCTTCACGTTCCCGAGGATCGAGCTGTCGACATGGCCGTACGTGCGCGAGGTGGGCCTCGTGCGCGAGGACGGGGATTTCGGGGTGCTGCTTTCCACGCCCTACCTCGAGGGCAGGATAGGGGTGCTCAACATGCCCGACAACAGCTACGACCTGCTGCGCCTGCCGGAGCCCGTGCTCAACTCCATCCGCCGGGTCTTCTTCGACGAGCTCGGCGTCCGCCTTCTCGGGCCGGGCAACGTCGCCCTCTACCCCTTCGGCGACCGCCAGTACGTCCTGTACAACATGAACGGGACGCCCGCGAAGGTGTCGCTTCACTTCCCCGAGGGCACCCCGACCCAGGGCTGGCGGGAGCGGATGCACGGCGAGATCCTGAAGGCGTCGGAGGCCGAGGTGGGCCGCGAGCCGTTCATGCGGCGCGACTTCCACCTGCCGCGCGAGACCGAGGTGGCGCTCACGCTGCGGCCGTCCGAGATCGCGCTCGTCGAGCGTCAGTAGGCGCCGGCGCGCGGGTCGAGGTGGCCCGCCCGCCGCGCGTGCACGAACTCGGCGGCCCGCTTGAGCGCGATCCCGAGGCGCTGCCGGTCAAAGGGCTTGAGCACGTAATCGGCCGCGCGGATCCCGAACGCGTCCACCGCGAACCTCTCGTGGGCCGTGACGAAAACCACGGCCGGGCGCTCGTCGGGCCCGAGGCCTGCGATCACCTGGAGCCCGTCGCAGCCGGGCATCTGCATGTCCAGGAGCGCGATGTCGGGCCTGTGGAGGCGTATGGCCTCCAGGGCCTCGGTCCCGGTGGCGTATTCCCCGACGACGTCAAAGTCCGCCGGCATCAAGGCGAGCAGTCGGGCCCGCGCCAGCGGCTCGTCGTCGGCCACCAGGACGCGCAGCCTGGCCCCGGTGTCCGCCTGGGGGGTGTTCGCGGCGGCCGCTTCCGCGTCCGCCCGGGCGGGCGCGGAGGCCCTCTGGGCGCCGGAGCCGTGGGTGCGGCGCAATAGCCGGCGCGCCTCCACCGCCCGGGCCAGCTCGCCTAGGGCTGGAACCGTCGCCTCCCAGGCCAGGCACCCGTCCGTGACGCTCTGCCCGTAGACAAGGGGCCGCCGCGCCAGTTCCTGGGCGCCGCCGACAAGGTTGCTCTCAAGCATGACCCCGACGATGGCGGGCTCGCCCGAGCGCAGCTGGGCCGCGAGCGCGGATGCCACGGCCGGCTGGCGCAGCGGGTCCTTGCCGCTGTTGCCGTGGCTGCAGTCCACGACGACGTGCGGGGGAAGGCCGTGCCTGCGCAGGGCGGCGGCGGCGGCCCGCACGTCCGCCGAGGCGTAGTTCGGGCCGCGGGCGCCGCCCCTCAGGATGATGTGCGTCTGGTCGTTGCCGCGCGTCACCTCGACCGCGGACGCCCCGCTGCGGGCGAGCATCGGGAAGCGGTGCCCTGCGCGGGCGGCGCGGACGGCGTCCACCGCCACCTGGACGTCGCCGTCGGTGCGGTTCTTGAAGCCGATCGGCATGGGCAGTCCCGAGGCCAGCTGCCGGTGGATCTGGCTCTCGACCGTCCGGGCCCCGATCACGCCCCACGAGATGAGGTCCGCGTAGAACTGCCCGAGGAGGGGATCCAGGAACTCGGTCCCCGCCGCAAGGCCGAGGCGGGTGATCTCCAGCAGCAGCTGGCGGGCGCGGTAGAGGCCCTCGTTGATCTCAAAGGTCCCGTCGAGGCGGGGATCATTGACGAAGCCCTTCCAGCCGGCCACGGTCCGCGGCTTCTCGAAGTAGGTCCGCATGACGACCAGCATGTCGCCCGCGTGCGCCCAGGTGACGGCGGCGAGCCGCCCGGCGTAGTCCAGGGCGGCCGCCGGGTCGTGAATCGAGCACGGGCCCACGACAACGAGGAGCCGGTCGTCGCTGCCGGCCAGGATGGCTGCGATCTCGCGGCGTGTCCTGGCGACGAACTCGGCCCCGACGCGGTCCATGGGGAGGCGTTCCTCAAGGTCCGCCGGGAAGGCCAGCGGCCTCGCCGCCGCGGGTTGCCCCGGCTGGCCCCGCGAGGAGTCCCGGCCCGGTTCCCTTCGCGGCGAAGTCGGCGATCTCATGGATGGCCCTGGCGCCGCGCCTCTCAGATGACCGCCACGGCCTCCATCTCCACGAGCAGGTCGTGCCGGCAGACGTCCGCCAGGACGCACACCTTTGGGAACGCCGGGACGCCCATCAGCTTTGACACCCGCTCCCAGGCCTCCCAGGCATTGCGGTCCTTGCAGAACAGCGTCGCCGACGTGATGTGCTGAAGGCTGCCACCCTGCCCGTCGAGGATCGCCGCGACATTCATGAGCGTGTCGAGGCTCTGGTGCTCCGCGTCGCCGAGGTGGGTGCTCGCCCCGGCGGCGTTGATGCTCGCCGTGCCCGAGATGTGCACGGTCCGGCGCCCCTCGATGTCGAGGGTCATGCCCCGCGAGAACGATGAGCCGTAGGCGAACGATGAGTCCTGCCGCGGGCTCCGGCTGATCGCCTCCGCCCTGGCGAATTCGGGCCCGTCGGAATCGAGCGCGAGCACGTCCATGATGCATTCCTCGTCCTCGCTCCTGCCCATGATCCCGGTGCTCGCCGGGAACTCGGGCCCGCCCTCGACGCCGAGGCCCGCCCGCCAGTACATGTCGGTGCGCACGCGGTTCATCTCGGAGTACCACTCGAGGAGCCGCGCGACGTAGATCCACGTCCGCACGACCTGGGTGTATCTCATGGCGTGCGCCCGCAGGCCCAGCTCCACGTTTGCGAACATACGCGTCGCCTGGGCCGCTGGCCCGGCGGCCAGGGACCCGTCGGCGGCCGTGCCGCGCACGCTCGGCAGGTGGAGCATCCGGAAGCCGCGCCCCGTCCAAAGCCGCCCGCGTCCCGTCGCGGGGTTCTCCACCGTGGCGACGCACCTCTCGCCATCGAGCGGCGCGATCCCCCAGAGCTGCAGGCCGGCGAAGTCGCAGCCCTGCACCGGCGCGCCCTGGATCCACGTCACCGGCATCGTCCGGTCGAGGCCGTGCCCGCGGTAGATCGCGTCACGGCGCTTGAGGACCTCGTCGCGCGCGGCCGTCAGTCCGTAGAGCTTCTCGTGGATCGGCTGGATCCCGCGGTGCGCGAGGGTCGCCGCGACCTGCCCGAACAGGTGGTCGGCCGCCGCTTCCGCGGGCATGGCGCCGTCGACCATGGCCGTGAGGTAGTACCCGGTGAAGGAGGTGTGCTCAACCGCCCGCATTTCCAGCCGGCACACGCCGGACGTTTCGATCAGGTTGGTCTTCATGATTGGTGAATTGCGCGGGGCCGCCCGCAGCCCGTGCCTGCGGAACGGCCCGGGACGCGCGCCCGGGCGCTTTTGGGGTTCGGGATGGGGCTCAGCCTCATCTAATGTGATCGATAAGCGTTGTTAATGAGTCACTTACTCTAATATTAGATGCATTGCCTGCCCTTCAGCCGGAACACAATTGGGACGAAGTGCCGGTTTTCAGCCGCCAAGTGCCGGCATTCCAGCGCCAGAATGTCCCCTAGTCCTTGTCTTTGAAAGGGTTTGCGCGATGCGAAGGGTCTCGCTCGACCCGGCGCCCTGTCGCTTCGGGTGTGCGCTTGGCGCCGCCCCGGCCGGTGGCTGGCTCCGGAAGCCCCGGCAGGTGAGAGCGGCGCTGAACGAGCGTCGTCCCGGGGGTCCACGCGCGAGAGGTTCTAGGCGGCCCTGGCGGCGGAAATCGCCGCGCGTTCAGGCTCCGCTGCAGAGGTCGCAGCGGACCGGGGGCATGTCGCGCTGCGTCCGGTTCACCGCCTCCAGCCGCTCGCGCCGGGCGGCGAGGCAGCGGGGGCAGGTGGAGAACGGCTCCAGCGCCCAGGTATCCGCGAAGACCCGGCCGCGGCCCAGCGCGAGCGCGGCCCGCTGGGCCGCCTCGAGCATCGCAAGGGTGGGCGGAACAAACTCGCCCGATTCGCCTAGCCGCTCCATCGCTCCGTTGCCGGCGCGGGTTGGTATGAGCGCCACCGCGCCCGCGCCGCACCCAAACGCGAACTCGGCGGATTTCACCGCCCATTCCAGGCCCGACCGCTCGTCAAGGAAGGGCGGGTTCACCAGGATGAACGCGCGCAGCGCGATCCGCTCGGCCGCGAGGAATTCGGCGGCCCGCGCGAACTGGGCCAGGTCGAACTTCTTGTTCAGCTTCCTCAGCACCTCCGGGTGCGCCGTTTCGAGCCCCAGGGCGACCTCGAGCGAACCGGCCAGCAGGTCGCGCAGCTCTCTGGCGCGGTCTCCGACGAGGAGCGGGTGCGACTCCACCACGACCTGGCGCGCGAAAGCGATCCGCCGGGCGACGGGCGCGTAGTCGGCCGGCGGGATCGCCGCGGGATCGAAGAAGCTGCCGCTGTTGTAAAGCTTCACCTGCGCCGGGAGGGCCCCCGAGCCCGACCACGTCCGAACCGCGAACTCCACCTGCCGTGGAATCGCCCCCTCCGGGACGGAATCGCGGGTCGTGTCCTTCCAGAGGTCGCACATCAGGCAGCGCCATGGGCACTCGCGATTGGTCAGCAGCACGACGCCGGAATCAACGACCGCGCCGGACGCCAGGCGCTCCTTCTCGAGGAAGACGCCGTGGGGCGCGTTCGGATCGGGTGCGGCGGGCCGCGGCGGACGCTGGGCGAGAATCCACGCCGTGCGGCCCCGCGCCGGGTACGCCGAGACGATCTCCATCACTGATAGATCGCGAAATACTGCCGGCGGTAGTCGGACTCCAGCGTTCCGAGCCGGCGACGAAGCCGCTCGACGGGAATCGCCCCGTGCTGGAACCGGCGCTTCGCGAAAACCGGCATGTCGACGCCGAAATGGGCCCTGATGCCGCGCCGGGCAATCTCGCCCTTGAGGGAGTAGAGGCGGTCGACCGACATGCCGCTCAGCGCCGCGAAGGGGATGCCCTCGGCGACGGAAACGACGGCCGGCCGTGTGAAGGGGCTGAAGCCCTCGAACCCGCAGTGCCGGGCGGGCGCGTAGGTGCGCGCGTAGCTCCGGCTGAGCCCGCCGCTGTAGGTGAGCGAGTGCTTGATCCGGCCGACCCCCCAGCCCTCCTGGTAGAGCATCAGGTTGTTGACGACGCTGCGGATCGTCAGCTCGGGATTCTCCTCGATCGGGTAGTCCTTCAGGTTCTCGTCGCCGCCGTCGCCGTCGACCAGGAACCTCCACTCCGGATACCGGGCGCGGATGCCGCGGCAAAGCGCGAGCCCCATCGACGCGCACTCGACGTCGAGCGGCTTGTAATCCTCGAGGACGCGCAGCGTCTCCGCCGCGTCGAGCGACGCCGGATCGGCCTCAATCGTCTCGAGAAAGAGGCCGAGCCCGAGCCGGTCGAGGAATTCGCGCGCCTGGCGCAGATCGGGACCGTCGCCGAAGTTCAGGGTGAACGCCTTCAGCCGCGCCGGGCTCAGGCCGAGCCTGCGCATCACGTGGCAGACGGTGAGGAAGACGGAGCCGCTGTCGACCCCTCCGGAGAAGCACACGCCGACCGGTTCGCGCTCCGGCAGGCCGCCGAGCCATTTCGCCGTCTCGTCCGCCAGGGCGCCGATGTAGCTACGGCCGATCACGTCGAGGTCGGCCG
>Ga0074045_10004171_pt1 | contig 12854 bp, 12 predicted proteins | sample BogForMeECP23OM2_FD_94442 | JGI IMG/M metagenome (GOLD analysis project Ga0074045, IMG submission 94442) | Bog forest soil microbial communities from Calvert Island, British Columbia, Canada - Bog Forest MetaG ECP23OM2 | ecosystem: Environmental > Terrestrial > Soil > Wetlands ... | reverse complement strand
GTGGCTTCGATCGTGCGCGGCCGGTTCAGCAGCTTTTCGGCCAGCGCCTTGATCTCGGTTGAAAAGGTAGCCGAGAAGAGCAGGTTCTGGCGCTGCTTCGGCAGCAGCGCAAGGACCCGCTTGACGTCGGGGATGAACCCCATGTCGAGCATGCGGTCGGCCTCGTCGAGCACAAAAATCTCGATGCGGGAGAAATCTACGTGGCCTTGACCATGATGGTCGAGAAGGCGACCCGGCGTGGCCACGAGGATGTCGACGCCGCGCTTGAGCTGGGCCGTCTGCGGACCCAACCCGACGCCGCCAAACAGCACCATCGACGTGAGCTTGAGATGCTTGCCGTAAGCCTTGATTGATGCCTCGACCTGCGCCGCGAGCTCGCGCGTCGGCGTGAGAATGAGGGCGCGCAGCGGTTTGCGCGGGCCCGCTGCATAAGGCGACCGCCGCATGGACAATCGCTGCAACATCGGCAGCACGAATCCGGCGGTCTTGCCGGTACCGGTCTGTGCGCCGGCAAGCAAGTCGCCGCCGGCCAGAACGGCTGGAATCGCCTGCGCCTGGATCGGCGTAGGGACGGTATAACCTTTATCGGCGACCGCGCGCAGCAGCGCTTCGGATAGCCCGAGTGAAGAAAAGGACATGGCAATACTCAATAGGGTGCTCGGCCATTCGCCCTAAGGGGCGGCCAGTCACAGCCAAACGGGAGAGACTACGAAGGTCGGAATTGACTGCGGCGAGGGGACTGGAGCAATAGCCGCAGCCGCATTATATACCAAAAGGCAGCCCGGGCCCCCGGCTGGCCGAAGACGGGTACCCGTTAATCCTGCGCGACCCGCCGCGTCTAGGCCAGAAACTTCTCCAGCGGTTGCCAGTAATTGGCTTTCCACCCCGCGGCAAGATGCTCGCCCTGGCCCTTGGGAAAGCCGGCATGGTCCAGGACGACCTGGGTCTCGGCGCCTTGCTCGACGAGCTCGAAGCGCACGATGGAGTAGGCACCGGGGCCCCAGCTGGCCGCGCGCCACGCTTGAACGATGCGTTCATTGGGAACCAGTTCAAGGTGTCGGCCCACGATGTAGCCGCCGAAGAGTGAGAACGGGTCTCCCACCTCACGTCCGATGTGCGTCGGCGTCGTGCCGAGCGATCCTGACTGCATGGCTGCGCTCAACCGCGTGACCTGGTTGAACTGGTCGCTGTCGGTCAGTGCGTCATAGACGCGCTTTCGACTCGCTTTGAACAAGGTTTCTTCGTGGATCGATTCGGCGCTATGCGAGATCTCATTCTCGGCGGTCGCCCGGGCCCGGGTTGAGGTAAGCAGCAACCCGCCCAAGGCGACCGTGCACCCGATGATGACCTGTCGCCGCGACAATGCCTCGACGGCTGCGGCGTGCTCGCTTCCCTGGTCCATCCTTGCCTCCATGTTGTAAGCGACTCTGCTGGCGCGTGCGCCCCGGCGTCCTGGGCATAGTACCAAGACGCAGCAGTATATAATCTCGCTTTCGGCCGGACGCGTTCGCCGAAAGCCATTGGAGTACTTCATGCCGGACAAATTGATCCTTCGTTTCTCGCGCTATCTCTGCGCGTTGCTGTTATTCGTGGGCGCGCAAGGAGTCGCGCTGGCGCAACGCAGCGACCAGCAGGAGTTGGTCGACTCCGCCGACCAGAGCTTCTCCAACCTGATGCGCGATCCCGACATGAGCTGGCTGCAGTACAACATAGGCCGCGCCAAGGCCGTGATGATCGCGCCGCAGGTGGTGAAGGCTGGCTTTATCTTCGGCGGTTCGGGCGGCCGCGCGGTGACCCTGGCCCGTGATCCACAGACCGGCAAGTGGGTCGGGCCCGCGTTTTATACCCTGGCCACGGCGAGCTTCGGTTTTCAGGCCGGCATCTCGGTATCCGAAGTGGTGACGCTGGTCATGACGGAGAAGGGCCTCAACTCGCTGTTGTCGCCCTCCGTGAAGTTAGGCGGTGACGCGAGCATCGCAGCCGGGCCGGTGGGTGCTGGCGCCAAGTCGGACATCGTTGCCGATTTCATCTCGTTCAGTCGCGCCAAGGGTATCTACGGTGGCGTCAACCTCGATGGGACCGTGATCGCGATCGCCAACGATTGGAACGGGTGGTACTACGGCAAGGATGGGCTCCTGCCGCCGGACATACTGGTCCGGATGTCGGTACACAATGAGGGCGCCAACAAGCTGCTGGAGGACGTCACTCGCGCGGCTACGAAGTACTGACACCTTTTCCGTGCTGCCCGCCCCTGGCGGGCTCCCGTTCGACCGCCTGAAAGTCATCCCAGCCCGAGACGTGCGGGAAGCCATAGGGAGAAGGCCGGCACGAAAACGAGCAGTATCAGCACGACAAACAGGATTCCCAGGTATTTGAGCATCGGTCGCCACACGTTCTCCAGCCGTGTTTCGGTGATCGCGCAAGTGGCGAATAGGCCGAGCCCTATCGGTGGCGAGAACAGGCCCAGCCCCATCGCGATGACCATTACGGTCCCAAAGTGAAGTGGATGGACGCCCAGTCGCAACGCGATGGGCACGAGAAGCGGCCCGAAGATGATCAGTGCGGGGGCTCCCTCCAGAACCGCCCCGAAAACGATCATCAGGAGCACGGAAACGACGACAAACACGTTGCTTCCGAATTGCTGCCCCAGCGTGATCAACGTCGAGGACAGGTATTGTGGTATCTGCAGAATCATCAATGCATAGGAGACGCTGGATGCGGCGGCGACGATGAACAGAATGCTGCCCGTAATGGACCCCGATTGCAGAAATAGCCGCAGCACCGACCGCCAGGTCAGTTCGCGGAACGCTATGCCACCGACGACGAAGGCATACACGACCGCAAAGGCCGAAACCTCGGTAGAGGTCGCGACGCCGGAGGTTACGCCCTTGCCGATCATCAGGATCATCAGCAGACCGACCAACGCGCCGCCGAGGAGCTTTACCATGGGCGTGCGCGCGTCGAAAGCCTCGTCCGGGTTGATGCGCGTGCCGAAGTAGATTGCCACGGCGGCGAGCGCCAGCGCCAAGACTGCGGCGGGCACGAGTCCGGCCATGAACAGGCCGCCAATCGAGATATTGGCCACGAACCCGAAAATGATCAGGTTGACGCATGGCGGAATGGTCTCCGCCATGACCGCGGTCGCGGCGAGCAGCCCGGCTGCAGCGTTGGGGTCCTGTCGCGTCCTGCGCACGGCGGGCATGAGGATGCCGCCAACGGCCGCGATGTCCGCCAGCTTCGAGCCCGAGATTCCGGAAAAGAACGCGGTGGCGGTGATCATGATGAGATTGAGGCCACCGCGCATCCGGCCGAAAACGCGCAGCAACAGCTCGATTAGCCGCGATGACATGCCGTTGGCTTCCATGACCAGGCCGGCAAGCACGAAGAACGGGATGGCCAACAAGACGAAGTGATCCATGCCCGCAAGTACGGTCTGCGAATACACCAGCATGGGGAGCGACGGATCGGAAAGGAAGAAGAGCAGTGACGAAAAGGCGAGAACGAAGGCGATCGGCACGCCGAGGATGAGGCCGCCAAGAAAACCGCCGAAGAGCAGAAACCAGGGCTTGATCTCGTAATCCGGGAGCATTGCGTTCCATGCCCAGATCGCCAGCGACGCGACGATGACGGCGGAGAGCGTCGGCCACACCGTCCGGCGCGGCCCTGCCAGCGCATTGACCGTGCCGAACAAGGTCATGGCCAGGCTGCCGAGGACCACGGGCAGGACGAGAATGTTCTGCGGCAGGCCGAACGAGGTCGTTTGTCCTCTTGAATCGCCAAACAGCGCGCAGGAAGACAGGAACAGCGCGAGCGACACGCCGACAATGATCCAGTGACAGAGCTGGACCATCGCCGGATGCCAGCGTCGCGGCAGAAGTCCGCGCAGGGTGTCGATCCCGACATGGCGCTCCCGGCCGAGCACCGTGGCGGCTCCGAAGAACACCTGCATGACCATCAATGCGCGCGCGATCTCTTCGGCCCAATCTACCGGATCATGCAGAAAGTAGCGATAGATCACCGCCACGAAGACAACCAGCACGTCGAGCGCGAGTATGAATCCGGACAGATACTCGATGGTTTGCAGGAGGACGGTCAATCCCGGCGCGGCCCGACCGGCGCGACGGAACGGAACATGTTGCGCGCCAGTGCTAGGAGTGTTCATGGACGCCGAATCGGGGCCACGCACAGGGCACGCCGCGCTCGCACGCGCGTTGATCCGGACCTGTCGCTTCAGGTGCGCGCTGCCGCGATGCCATCAAACAGGGGTTGCGTGACCGGGTATTCCTTGATGAACGGCGCCCATACGCGGGCTTCCATCTCCTTGCGTACCTGTTCGCGTTCTGCCTTTGCCATCGGTGTAAAGGTCACGCCCAGGCGCGTCAGCTCCGCCGTCGCTTCCTTGCCCTTTTCGGCCGCCACGCCCCGTTCGTAGACCGTGGCATCGTTTGCGGCTTTGAGGAATGCAGGCCGCATATCGGCGGGAACCTTCTCCAGCCCGCGCTTGCCAATGACGGCGACCATCGGGCTGAAAAGATGCTCGGTTAGCCAGCAATATTTGACCTGCTCGGCGAACTTGTACTGCAGGACGCTTGCCGCATCATGTTCGAAGCCATCGACTACCCCGGTCTGCAGCGCCGTATAGAGCTCGTTGATCGGTATGGGTGTGGGGATGGCGCCCATGATCTTGAAGGTCTCGATGAACGCCGGCGCCGGCAGCACGCGCAATTTGACACCCTTGAGATCAGCGAGGTTTTTGACAAGGTTCTTGGTATAGACGCTGCGCGGTCCGAAATGCGACGCCCAGTCGAGGACCGTGCAGCCGGTACGCTCATACAGAATCTTGCCGAGCTGCGGGCCGACTCCGCCATCCAAGGCCTTGAAGCAATGGGGATAGCTGTCGAAGACGTAGCCCAGATCGAGCATACCGAACTCGGGGGCCACCGTGGCCCATATCGACGAACCGGTGATCATCATGTCCACGGAACCGACCTTGACCTGCTGGACGATGTCGGCTTCCTTGCCCAGCTGGCTGTCGGGAAAGTAACCGAGTTTCACACGGTCGCCCACGGCGCCCTGGAGGTTGGCGGCAAAGCGCTCGTACCAAATGTAATGCGCGGCATTTCGGTCGGCGCTCATCGACGAGGAAATGCGCATCGTGATGGTCGACTGGGCGCGTAGCGGCCTCGCCAAGCTGGCGGTAAGCGCCAGCGTTCCGGCGGACGCAGCGGTCAGAAAACGGCGACGGGAATCGGAACTCATAGACTCTCTCCTTGGCGCAGGCGCGCATCCATTTTTTGCTTCTGGCGCGACGGCAATCTCACGTGGGACGTCGCGGCTCAGGGTCGGCCATCGACCGTGGCATTCGACCGGCTAGGAAGTGTAGCAGCCCGGCGCGGCCCGCTGACATTTGCCGGCGCCGGCAAGCTAGAGCCCCCCTTGGCCGGGGGTGCCCGAACCGCGCAAGGCAGCTCGACGCACGGCGAGGTACTATGTGCGCAACGCCCTCGTCTGCGCTCGGCGCACACCGGTCCGGGCCAATGAGTGGGACGAAGCGAGGTGACAATTGACGAGGCGAATCCCTTTTCCTGATGATCCTATGCGGCGCGGCTTATTTCTGAGCTCTCGGGTAATTCCGGACGCCGGCGTCCATCGACGGCGGGATGATGGCGGCGGGGCGGCTTGGGCAGGGGCGGATTCGCCTTCGGCGCACGCTGGCCGTGGCACCGGACATTGTGCGGCACTCAATACCGTCACACGCGCTTCCGCAGTCTTGATTTGCGGCATGATCGTTGGTACGGCCCATGCGCAAGACCCGCAAGCCCTGCTGCGGAAATACGACTGTTATGTATGCCACGCCGATATGGAGTCTCGGACGGGTCCGGCTTATGTCGACGTGGCTGCCCGATACAAGGGTAACCCGAACGCGGTTTCCACCCTTGTCATCAAGGTCCGGCAAGGCGAGCACGGAGCTGGCCCGTGGCACATGCCCCCGCACCCTGAAGTGCCCGAGGCGGATGCCAAGACGATGGTGCGCTATATTCTATTGTTGAAGAAGTGACCCCGCCTGGCGTTGCGCGCGTGCCTTCGCGCCCGGAAAGCCGCTGCCCGCCGTGAATTGATGCAGAAGTACGAGACTTGACCATGCCTAAGTCGCGACGCGGATCAATCGGAGCCAAGGCGACAAGGCGGGACCTTCGCCTGTCCCAAGTGTATCGCGTGCTCGAACCAGGGCCCGTTGTGCTGATGACCACGCAGCACAAGGGAGAAGCAAACGTCATGGCGATGTCGTGGCACACCATGATGGAGTTCGAACCGCCGCTGATCGGTTGCGTGATCAGCAACCGCAATTATTCGTTTACCGCTCTGCGGGTGACGAAGGAATGCGTCATCGCTGTGCCGACCGCGGAGCTGATAAGCAAAGTCGTCGGCTGCGGCAACACGTCGGGCAGGGACATCGACAAATTCGCGGTATTTCACCTGACGCCGTCGCCCGGCGCACGCGTGGGGGCGCCGCTTGTCGATGAATGCTATGCCAACCTCGAATGCCGCGTGGTCGACGCGCGGTTGGTCACCCGATACAACTTCTTTGTGCTCGAAGTGCTGAAAGCATGGATCGGCACGCCGCGGCGCTACCCACGCACGATTCACCATCGTGGCATGGGCGTGTTCATGATCGCCGGCGGGTCGATCAGGCTTCCATCAAAGATGAAGTGAGGCGCGCCGCTGCTCCGCGGACTTGCAGCACCCGCTTGCCGCAATCGATAATAGATTATGGACCCTAGTTCCCCGCGGGGGATAACTCGCACCGATGCGCTGGAACACGCTTCGCCGCCAGTGCGCCCTTCGCCGCTCCCCCGCTGCAAAGAATCAGGCCGTCTCCTTCTCGTCTTCGCTCCGATTCTGGTGCTCGTGGCGGTCACGCTGGCGCTGGCGCTTTGGGCTTGGGCCTTCGGGTGGCAGCGCGCAGAGCTGGTCATCGCCGCGGCGTCGGCCGGTGTTGGGCTGATCCTGCTCGCCGTGGTGCTCCTCTATCGTCAGGCGAGGGAGCGCCAAGACGCGCAACGTTCTCTAAGAAACGCCGAATCGCGCGCGACCGACCTCGTCGAGGCGGCCATGGATCCCATCATTACGGTAGACGAACGGCAGATCATTCTCGTGTTCAACGCCGCCGCCGAGAGCGTGTTCGCGTGGCCGCGGGATGCGGTGATCGGGCAGCCACTTGATAAGCTGATCCCGGAACGATTTCGCGGCAGGCATAGGTCGTACATCGAACGCTTCGCGACCGCCGGTGTCACGTCGCGTCGCATGGGAGGTCCAACCGTTCTGACAGGCCTGCGCGCAAACGGGGAGGAGTTTTTCATCGAAGCGTCAATCTCTCAGCACAAGGAGGATGGCAGGAAGCTGCTCACGGTCATCCTGCGCGATATCTCCGAGCGGGTGCGCGACGAGATGCGGTTGGCCCAAAGCGAGGCCAGACTGCGTGGCGTGCTCGACTCGGCGATGGACGCGATCATCACGATCGATGCCAGCCAGCATATCGTGTTCTTCAACGCGGCAGCAGAAGCCATGTTTGGATGTTCGCAGGGGGATGCGGTCGGAGCACCGTTAAGCTGGCTGATTCCTGAACGCTTCCGGGAATTGCACGGCGATCATGTACGGCGCTTTGGCGAGACGCCGACGGCTTCGCGACGGATGGGGGCTCAGCGCATCGTGACCGGATTGCGCAGGAATGGCGAGGAATTCCCTATCGAGGCGTCTATCTCCCAGCTGAGCGGGCAGGGCGGCAAACTGTTTACGGTGGTGTTGCGCGACGTGACGGCGCGCGCAAAAGCCGAAGAAGCGCTGCGAAGCTCCAGGGAGGAGCTCCGCGAGCTCGGTACAGCCGCGCAGCAGGCGCGCGAGCAGGAAAAGAGCCGTATCTCGCGCGAGCTGCACGACGAACTCGGGCAGGCAATGACAGCGCTGCAGATGGACGTTGCATGGTTAAAGCAACGCCTGTCGGAAGCGGACCAGGCCCTCCTCGCCAAGCTGGATAAGATGGAAGCGCTGCTCAATACGACTGTCGCGGCTGCGCGCCGTATCGCCGCCGACCTGCGCCCCCTGGTGCTCGACGATCTGGGGCTGATGCCCGCCATCGAATGGTTGATGGAAAGCTTCACGCAGCGGACGGGCATCGCGTGCAAGCTCGAACCCAAGGAAGAGGAAATACAAGTATCGGACGCACAGGCGAGTGCCGTATTCCGGACCATTCAGGAGTCACTCAATAATGTCGCCAAGCATGCCCGGGCTTCTCGGGTGGAGCTCGCCATCGTCGAGTCGGATGCGCAGATCAGCGTAATCGTGCGCGATGACGGAGTTGGTTTTGTGCTTGGCGATACGCGCAAGCCGAGCTCGTTTGGCTTGATAGGGTTGCGCGAGCGTGCATCGATGCTTGGAGGCCAGGTGAACATAATCACGTCTCCGGGTAAGGGTACGCGGATCGAGGTGTCATTTCCCATCGAGCAACGCGGTTCCACGCCATGATCCGCATTGTTATTGCCGACGATCACATGATCGTCCGCGAGGGTCTTAAGCAACTGCTCGCCAACGAACTGGACCTCGTCGTCGTTGGCGAGGCAAGGGATGGTCACGAGGTGCAGCGGCTGGCGAGAGAACTGGAGTTTGATGTCCTGCTTCTCGACATGTCGATGCCGGGAAAGAGCGGGATGGAATTGATCAAGCAGGTCAAGAGTGAGAAGCCGCGTTCGCGCTTGCTGGTCTTGAGCATGCACCAGGAAAATCAATATGCGGTGCGCGCGATCAAGGCCGGTGCGTCGGGTTATCTGACCAAGGACAGCGCGTTTGGCCAGCTCGTTTCGGCAATTCGCAAGGTCGCGGCGGGTGGAGCATTTATCAGTGCCGACGTGGCCGAACAGCTGGCGTTGAGCGCTGCACCGAATGCAGAGGGCCTTCCCCATACGACCTTGTCGAACCGCGAATTCCAGGTGTTTCAACTGCTCGTTTCGGGCGTTGCAGTTTCGGAAATTGCCGACCGCCTGAACCTCTCGGTCAAGACGGTCAGTACGCACAAGGCGCGGCTTATGGAGAAGATGGGCCTCGACAATCAAGCTGAGCTCATCCGTTATGCCCTCCGCCATCATCTCGTCGAGGATTCCGCTGGCCCTGGCTGAACTGCAGGGCAGCGTGTAGGACGAGTCCTACCCGACCCCGGGTCTGCGCCGACCCGATAAATCGGATGTGACCGACGCTGTCTTTCAGCGGCCGCCGATGGTGGGCCGCGGCGTGGCTGCGCACAATCGCAGCCATGGAAACACCGACTCCCGCTACCGTATTCATCGTCGACGACTCGCCATCGATTCGGGAACGGCTGCTTGATCTTCTGCGTGAGATCGATGGCGTAGAGGTGGTCGGCGAGGCGGAAACACCGGCTGATGCCATCGAAGGCATCCTGAAGCTGAAGCCCGCGTGGGTAGTCCTCGACTACCAGCTGCGCGGCGGCACCGGTGTGGACGTGTTGCGCGCGGTGCATCCCACCGCGCCTGGCGTCGTGTTCGTCGTGCTCACCAATCATCCGACTCTGCAGTATCGCCGGCTATGCGTTGAGGCGGGTGCGAGCTGGTTTCTGGACAAGAGTATCGAGTTCTCCAGGATCAAAGACGTGATCCTGGAAGGCAATGCAGCGGGACACTAGGTCGCAAACCGATCGATCTCAGGAGAACCATCATGCGAGCCGTAGCCATGCAACCCGTGCAACCCATGCAGATCAAACCCCGGTTAACGATCGTTGTCCGGGAGGATGCCGCGTTTGAGGATGCAACCCGGAAGCATGGCTTATGCTCAACCTGCCAATCGCACGATCGGTGCCTGTCGGCGACGCTGCATTCGACTTCGGGATCGCCGGTTGACGACCTTGTCACGGTGCGCAGGCGCCTGCGCAAGGGCGACGCGATGTACCGGGCCGGCGACCGCTTTTCCGCGCTGTATGTGATTCGGTCCGGGTCGTGCAAGACAGTATTGCTAGACGAACACGGCCAAGAGCAGATCGTCGGCTATCACATGGCAGGCGACATTGTCGGCATCGACGGAATCGGTACCGACCATCATGAATGCGAAGCTAAGATGCTCGAGGACACCGAAGTCTGTTCGCTGCCGTTCGAGGAGCTTGAGCGGCTTGCTCGCGACGACGAAGTGCTCCAGCAGAATGTCCACCGCTTGCTGGCTCGGGAAATCGCTCGCGCGCGTCGGCTCATGCTGCTCCTGGGAACGATGCGTGCGGAGCAGCGGCTGGCGGTGTTCCTGCTCGACTTGTCGGAGCGTTATCTTGCCCGTGGCTACTCCTCATGCGAATTCGTACTGCGCATGACGCGCGAGGAGATTGGCAGTTATCTGGGACTCAAGCTCGAAACCGTCAGTCGGCTGCTATCGCGGCTTGTTGACGAAGGTCTCATTCGTGCCGAGGGTCGGAGCATCAAGTTGCTCGATCGAATGGCGTTAAGGCGCCTCCTGGAGAAGTGATGCCGGGAATACTGAGGATCGCCTACAAGCTTCTGGTCAACGACCGGGCCAAGTTCGCCGCCCTTTTGGTCGGGATCACGTTCGCGGTCTTTCTCATGATCGAGATGACGTCGCTTTTCTCGGGGATCCTCAGTCGCTCTTCGGCGACCGTCATCAACATCGGGGCGTCGATTTGGGTCATGGATCCGGCGATCCAGACGGTAGCCAATACCATCCCGCTGCCCGATTACGTCCTGGACGAGGTCCGCAGCATTCCCGGCGTCAAATATGCCGTGCCCCTCTATTCGGGCTCCGCGCTTCTCAAGCTGCGTGACGGCACCTACCAGGCGGCGAGCATTCTGGGGCTTGACGATACCAGCCTGTTCGGCAGACCGACACTTCTCGCCGGAAACATCGAGGACATCTTCGCCGAGAACGGGTTCATCGCGGTCAAGGACTCCGAGTTCTACAAGCTTGAAAGCCCGCAGATAGGAACCGAGTTCGAACTCAACGATCACCGTGGCGTCATCGTTGGCATCGCGGAAGTGGCGTCGAGCGGTCTGTTCGGCGTCCCGACACTCTATACGACGTACAACCGGGCATTGCAATACATACCGAATACGCGTTTCACCATGTCGTACCTTCTGGTTGAGCCGAAGACGCCAGCCGACGTGGCGTCGATCAAGGCGCAGGTCGCAAAGGCGGGTTACCTTGCGCTTACCAAGGATGAATTTATCAAGAAAATCGCCGACTTCTACAAATATCAAACCGGTATCGGGACGAACATGCTGCTCATGACGGTGATCAGCTTCGTCATCGGGTTGTCCATCTCGGGACAGACGTTCTATACCTTCATTCTTGAAAACATCGACAAATTCGGCGCGCTCAAGGCGATCGGCGCGAAGGGACGCGAGCTCGTTTCGATGATCCTGTTTCAGGCGACATTCGTGGCCCTGACCGGGTACGGCATCGGCGTAGGTCTCTGCGCGACGCTCATATGGCTTGCCCGCCTCTATCTTCCCGATTACGCGGCGATCATTACCTACACCAACCTCGGGCTTGCCTTTGCCATGGTCACCGTCATTGCGGCGATTTCGAGCTACGTCGGCGTGCGAAAGGTTCTGACCATCGAGCCCTTCGATATCTTCCGAGGATAGGCATGGCCGCTATCGCGATCGAGGCTGTCGGCCTCAAGAAATGGTTTGGCGAGGGCGAAGCCAGGACCGACGCGGTGAAGGATGCCAACTTCGAGGCGTACTTTGGCGAGATGCTCTACGTGGTCGGCCCGTCGGGGAGCGGCAAGACGACGATGCTCAGCATGATCTCCGGAATCCTCAGGCCGAACGGGGGTACGGTGAAGATTGAAGGCTCGGAGATATGGGATCTTTCCAACGACGCGTTGGCCGACTTCCGGCTGCATAAGATTGGATTTGTGTTCCAGGACTACCACCTCTTTCCGCGCCTGACGACGGCTGAAAATGTTGCAATTCCTCTCATTCTCCAGAATCGCAAATGGGACGAGGCGCTCAAGGAGGCCGCGCTCAATCTGGATATCGTTGGATTGAAGTCCCGCACCGAGCTGCCGCCGGTGAAGCTGAGCGGAGGGGAGCAGCAGCGCGTGGCGATTGCTCGCGCGATCGTCAGCCGCCCCGACATACTGATTCTAGACGAGCCGACCGCATCCCTGGACGGGGATACGGGGCGCAGCATCGTAGGCTTCGTGCGAGAGCATATTCTGACGGACAAGCGCTGCATCGTCATCGTGACCCATGACAGTCGCATTTACGAGTATGCCGACCGCATCTTGAAGATGGAGGATGGAAAGCTGACCGGAATCGAACGGGAGAATTTGGATGCGCAATAAAGTGCTTTTCGCTCTGTCGTTTATGGGCCTGATACTGGCCATCGTGAGCGCCTTCATTTTTGGCCGGCAGCCGTCCGCACAGCCGCCGGTCTTCAACCCCGCCGCCAATCCCTATGCCAACGGTATTTACGCCAACGGCATCATCGAGAGCGTCCTGGCCGAGGGCCAGAACATCAGCATCTATCCGGAGGTTTCCGGCCCGATAACCCAGGTCCTGGTCGGCGAAGGCGCCAAAGTGCGTGCCGGCGACCTATTGCTCACTATCGACGATTCGGTGCAGCGGGCGACAACGGAACAGCAGCGATCCCAGGCGGAAGCCGCGTTGACCGTATTGCAGGAACTGAAGGCGGAGCCGAGGCCGGAAAATCTTGACGTGGCGCTGGCACAGGTTCAGAACGCCGAGGCAAATCTCAAGAATGCGCGGGACCAGCTCGCCAGGCAGGAGCGCTCGTTCGCCATCGACCCCAAATCCGTTAGCGGCCTGACACTGGATATC
>Ga0074045_10004170_pt1 | contig 12854 bp, 12 predicted proteins | sample BogForMeECP23OM2_FD_94442 | JGI IMG/M metagenome (GOLD analysis project Ga0074045, IMG submission 94442) | Bog forest soil microbial communities from Calvert Island, British Columbia, Canada - Bog Forest MetaG ECP23OM2 | ecosystem: Environmental > Terrestrial > Soil > Wetlands ... | reverse complement strand
CGTCCTCGTCCATCACTCCACCTCCGCCCTTCTTCCATCATCCACGCCCCGCCCTGCGAGGCGATCCCTCCACTGACAAAAATTCACAAACTCTGAGCGGAGTCTGCGAAACGAAGAATCCCGGCGGCCCCGGCCTTCAAATCGAGTGATAGCATTCACGATTTGAGTGATCGATCTCAGCGCGCGACGAGATCGAAAGCCTCGGCGAGCAGCTCGTAGGAGCGCAGCCGCGCCTGATGATCGTGCACGATCGTCACGACCATCAACTCTTGCGCACGCAGCTCATCCGCCATCAGCGTGAGTTGATCGCGGACCTTCGCGGGCGAGCCTACGACGTAGCGCGGATAGCCCTCGGTCAGTTCATGCGCCACAGGAGTCGGATTCGGCCCCAGCTCGCTGAGCGCGGTCGCGACCGTCGGGATCGGGCGCACGTCGCCATTCCTGATCCGGCGCCGAAATAGCCGCGCGCTCAGGATCAGGCGCTCCGCCTCCGCGTCAGTTTCGGCGCAGACCACGCCCAGCGCGAGCATCGCGTGCGGCGCGCGCAACGACGACCGCGCAGCGACGAAATTCCCGCGATAATGCTCGAGCGCCGCCCGGGTTGGGCCGGGTTCGATAAAATGCGCGAAGGCGTAGGGCAAGCCGAGTTGCGCGGCGGCCGACGCGCTCCACAGGCTCGAACCGAGCAGCCAGACCTCGGGCACGCCCGGCATGTCCGGCGAAACCTCGATCCGGCTGAAGGGATGATTCGCCGGAAAGCTGTGATTCAGGAACGCGAGCAGCTCCGGCAGTTGCCGGCCGAAGTCGTCGGGTGGCGGATAATGATCGCGATCACGCCACAAGGCAAACGAATCGAGCGGGGTACCGCCCGGCGCGCGGCCGACCCCCAGATCGATCCGGTCGGGATAGAGCGCGTGCAAGACGCGAAAGTTCTCCGCGACCTTGAGCGCGCTGTAATGCGGGAGCATCACACCGCCCGAGCCCAAACGAATACGCGAGGTCTCCGCGCCGACGCGCGCGATCAGCACTTCCGGCGCCGGACTGGCGAGCGCCGGAATCGCATGATGCTCGGCGATCCAGTAGCGCGCGTACCCGAGCCGATCGGCGAACCGCGCCAGCTCAATCGTGTTGCGCAGCGCGTCCGCCGGCGTAAACCCCTCCGGGACGGGTGATTGATCGATAACCGATAGCTTCACGCCATGAATCTTACACCGTTCGCCCCCCTGTCTGGCCAGCACGTCAGTCCGTTAGGCTCTTGCCGTCAGGTTCTTGCGGGACGAGGACGTGCTGGCTTACTTTGAGATGGTTCCAACAACGGGAGATTCACCATGCATGACCTGGTAATTCGCAACGGCCGCATCGTCGACGGGACCGGGGCCGCCGCGTTTGGCGGTGATGTCGCAATCGACGGCAATAAGATCGCGGCGGTCGGCGGCAAAGCCGGCGCCGGACGGCGCGAAATCGACGCGAGCGGCCTGCTGGTCACGCCCGGTTGGGTCGATATCCATACGCATTACGACGGGCAAGTGGCCTGGGATCCATATCTCTCGCCGTCGAGCTGGCACGGCGTCACGACCGTGATGATCGGCAACTGCGGCGTCGGCTTCGCTCCTGTGCAACGGGGCAAGGAGGATTTCCTGATCAGTCTGATGGACGCAGTCGAGGACATCCCGACCGCGACCCTGACGGCGGGCATCGATTTCAAGTGGGAATCCTTTGGCGAGTATCTGGACGCGCTGTCCGGGATGAAACGCGTGATCGACGTCGGCACCCACGTTCCGCATTGTGCGGTGCGCGCCTACGTGATGGGCGAGCGCGGCGCGGCGAACGAGGAGGCCACGCCTGAGGATATCGCCCGGATGGCGGCCGTGGTGCGTGACGGGGTCAAGGCCGGAGCGCTTGGCCTCAGCACGTCACGCACCTTTGTCCATCGCACGCGCGACAAGGGCTATGTACCGGGAACCTTCGCGGGCGTTGACGAGATGATGGGTCTCGGCCGCGCGCTGGGGGAAGCCGGTCACGGCGTCTTCGAGATCATCTCGGATATCAACGGGCCAGATGCGGACCTTGAGTGGATGGCGCAGCTGACGCGGGAGACCGGTCGACCGATCTCGCTCGCGGCGCTGATCAGCCGCCGATCGGCGATGAAGATGCGCGACATTCTGGAGTTCATTGCCCAGCGCAACACGCAGGGTGCGCATATGGTCGCGCAGGTCGCCGCGCGCCCGGCCGCCTCGCTGATGAGCCTGCAGAGTTCGCTCCATCCGTTCAGTACGCATCGCAGTTATCGGCGTCTGCTCGCGGGACTCGATCTGGCCGAGCGCGTCAAGCGGATGCGCGACCCGCAAGTGCGCGCGGAGATTCTCAGCGACACCCCCGCCGTCAAGGAAGAGCAGACCCTCGCGATGGTCGCGAGCTTCCAGCATCATTTTTCGCTCGGCGATCCGCCCGATTACGAGCCCACGGCCGAAATGAGTATCCTTGCGCGCGCCCAACGCGCCGGCAAAACGCCGCAGGAGATCGCCTACGAGACGCTGCTCGAGCGCGACGGCCGCGAAGTCATCTACATGCCGCTCGCCTACAAGGGCTACTCGTTCGACCCGATTCGGCCCCAGCTGCTCAATCCTTCGACCATATTGTCATTGAGCGACGGCGGTGCGCACTGCGGTGTAATTTGCGACGCCAGCATGCCGACCTATCTGCTTACCCATTGGGTGCGTGATCGGAGTCGCGGCGAACGCATCCCGCTGGAATTCGCGGTGAAGCGCCAGACGCAGGACACGGCCCGACTGTACGGACTGCAGGATCGCGGCACCCTGGCCCCCGGCATGAAGGCTGACGTCAACCTGATCGACTTCGCTAATCTGCGGTTACATCCGCCGGAGATGGTTTTCGACCTGCCCGCCGCGGGCCGCCGTTTCGTGCAGAGGGCCGACGGCTATCGCTATACGGTGGCGGGCGGCGCGGTGACTTTCGAGAATGGCGAGCCGACGGGCGCGATGCCTGGTCGCGTGATTCGTGGTCCACAACACTAGCGAAGCGAGGCTTGGCGAGGAGGCGAGTCAGCGACCTGGGTCAAAAATCCTGAGTTTAGTACCATAAGGGCTGAAGAGAGGGGTTTTTCACGGCCTCACCAATCCAATTGTGACAAATTATATAATCGGTTAGAGATGCGGCTTAAGCGAAACGGATCTTGCGATCTGGAGGCGGCTTTGTCTAATGACGGACGACGAAATCATAAATCTGGTTCTAAAGCACGAGGGCGGTTTCACCAATAATCCGAACGATCGCGGGGGGCCGACCAACTTTGGGATAACGGCGGCAGATTACGGTCGCTATCTCAAGAAGGGCGCGCCGGCCACCGCCGACGAAGTAAAAGCGATGGATGTGAGCGTGGCCCGCAAAATCTATGAAGAATCCTACATTAAGGATCCGCAATTTGATCGGATCACCGATGACAAGCTCAGGCTGATCCTCGTCGATTCCGGTGTCCTTCATGGCGTGAAACGAGCAACGATCTGGCTTCAACTTGCTCTCGGTATGGATCGTCCGGACGGTCGAATCGGCACGGAGACGTTGGCAAAGCTGGCTAGTCATCAAGCTCCTGACAAATTGCCGCGCCTCGTGCTCGGACATCGCTTTCAGGCGATAGCCGAGATTGTGAAAAAACAACCGACACAGATCGTTTTCCTGCTGGGCTGGATAAATCGGGCGGTAAGCCTGCTCGACTACGTGTGAGAGTGAAATGGCGAGTGACAATAAGGACCTGCTGAAGGTGTTGAAAGCAGCTATCGTGAACGACGCACCCGGCTTGGCGGCTTTACTCGACGGATCAAACTTCGCAGTTGCTGTCAGCGCGCTGGGGAAGGCCTTGTTGGGAGATGCTGAAGCGTCCCTTGCTGAGGTTACCGCCGAAGCGCAGAAGGGCGACAAATTGAAGATCGTCGCTGCCGAACAAGAGGTTCAACTCCGTCTGCGTCAGAACGACGCCGGATCGTTGGACGCCTTTGCAGCGGCGCTAGAAGAGGACAAGGCTCATCTCGCGGATACTCAATCTGCGCGCGAGATGCAGATCAAGACCCACGACTCAACCAACCGCTGGCTGGCCTTCACAGTTTCCGCGGCGTTTTTTCTTATAATTGCCTCGTTGATTTGGTGGCCGCCGAAAGACACCGGCTTCAAAGATATCCTGTACACGCTGCTCGGCGTTGTGGCGACCGGCTGGGCCAACATCATCGGCTTCTACTTTGGCAGCAGCGCAGGCTCGGCGCAGAAGTCACAAACGATTGACGCCGCACTGGCGCGCAGTTCTTCAAACAATCCGCCAAGCGGCGCCTGATGCGGGCGGCTATAAGTTACTAACCGGCGCAGCTCCCAAGTTGCGCACGGGCCATCGGTGTATAGGTAGGCGGGCTGATCAGCTCGATGCCAATCCTGACAACCGCCGAGATCAAGTCGCGCGCATCGCCTGTCGCTCGTTGCCGTCGCGCTAGGCCGACTTCAGACGTTCGCCGAATTTTTTGTGCAACTTGGCGAGCTTCGGCCGGATGACGAATTGGCAGTACGGCGCGTACGCGTTGTTGCGGTAGTACTCCCGATGGTAATCCTCCGCCGGGTAAAACGCTTCGAGCGGCTGCACTTCGGTGACGATCGGCGCGTCGAAAACTTGGGCTTCGGTCAGTTCGGCGATAAAGCCCTCGGCCACCCGCTTCTGCTCGTCGGTCGTGTAAAGAACAATCGAGCGGTATTCGGTGCCGACGTCCATGCCCTGCCGGTTCAGGGTCGTCGGATCGTGCGTGGAGAAAAACACTTCGAGCAGATCGCCATACGCGATCCGCGCCGGATCGAACTCGATGCGCGCCACTTCGGCGTGGCCGGTGCGACCGGTACAGACCTGCGCGTAGGTCGGGTTCGGAACGTTACCGCCGGCAAACCCCGGCAGCACGGAGGTAACGCCGTCGAGCATCTCGAACACCGCCTCGGTGCACCAGAAACAGCCCCCGCCGAAAACGGCAATTTCGGTCTTGCCTTTGATCTGATCCATATCGTTGCCTATGCAAAATCCGCAGTGCGAAGACGTTACGGCGATCCGGCCGCAAGAGTCAAATATTTCTTTCGAGCTCGCCGCCAAAAGCCTGCCGCGCCACGCCGTTGAATTCGTGATCCCAACGCGGGCCATGGTCGATACCCTCGTCCAGCGTGCGCAGATGGGCCAGCTCATGCACCAGGGTACGAAAGTTGTAATAGCCCGTGTGACGACCGACCAGAATCGTCCGATGGTTGCGCAACGTCACGCCGCAGACCGTCCGGCCATAGCGCTCCTGGATGAAGGTCTTGCGGACCAGATAGACGCGCCAGCCCGCCGGCATCGGGTCGGCCCAGATGCGCGACCAGGTCTGTCGCGCCAGCTCCGTTATATCCTTGCGCCGGACGGCGCGCGCCACGCTCGGCATATGCGGTGACGCCCTTTCGACATTAGATCGCCCGCCAGACGGTACCGTCAGGCGCCGAAGATTTCCTTGAAAAAAGCCGTCATCGACTCCCACGACCGTTGATCAGCGAGCTTGTTGTAAGCCAACCCCGGCACGCCGGCGCTGGCGGCGTCAGGATTGGTGAAACTGTGCACGGTTCCGCCGTAACTGACGATCTGCCAATCCGCGCCACTTTTGGTCATCTCCTCGGCGAAGGCGTTGACCTGCGTAACCGGCACGAACGGATCGTCGGCGCCCGTACAGACCAGCAGCTTCGCTTTGATCCCGCCCGGCGCGGCCGGCCGTTTGGTTTCGAGTCCGCCGTGAAAGGAAACGATACCACGAAGCGCCGCGCCGTCACGCGCCAGCTCAAGGGCGAAGGTTCCGCCCATGCAGTAGCCAATCGCGGCCAACCGGTTCGGATCGACCTGCGGAAGGGACACGAGCTTCTCGAGCGCGACCCGCGCGCGCTGCCGGAACTTCTCGGGATCCTCGCGCAACGGACCCGCATGCTTCATCGCCTCCTGCAGATCCTTGGCGATCAGGCCGTTGCCGTACGGATCGCCCGCCAGTGCGACGTATCCCAGCTGAGCGATACGCTCGGCGCGTTGTTTGGCGTGGGGTCCGAGCCCGAACGCCTCGGGCATCACGAGCACTCCTGGACGCTTGCCGGAAGCCTGGTCGTCGTACGCGACGAAGCCGTGCAGGGTTACGTCGCCGTCCTTGTACTGAATGTTCTCACTCTTCATGTGATGGCCCTCTTCCTCTCAGGTGAAAAGTCGTTAACTCAGTTTATCGGCCTCACGCCTGGGTGTTCAGCTCGCGCAGAAATCCATCACCGCTTTGACCGAAGCTTGCGGTTGTTCGGCGAAGAGTACGTGCCCCGCCGCAGCGATCTTCTGGACCCTCACCGTCGATCCGACCATCAGGCGCTTGAACGCCTCGGCATACGACGGCGGGACGATTCCGTCCGACTCGCCCCAGAGGATCAGGGTCGGCGCCTTGATCCGGTAGAGCCGCTCATTTAGTCCGCGGTCGCCATTCGGCCAGAGAAAGCGCCCAGCCATCGCGAGCGCCTTGGCCCGCCCCACGATCGCCTCGGTCGCCGCCTCGGGATCGCTCGGCACCGCGACGAAAGCCTTCGCGACTTCGGAATTCGGGTCGTGAAAGGCGGCTTTCGCGAGTTTATCCGGGCTGCAAGCAAAGAAATCCAGCGTCGGGTCTTCGGCGAGAAAGAGTCCGGCGGGAGCCACCAGCACGAGCTTCTTCACCCGGCCGGGCTCGGTCGCCGCCATCTCGGCCGCCATCATACCGCCGAACGAATGGCCGACCAGAATCGCGCGCTCGATTTTCAGCGCGTCGAGCAGGTCCCAGCCCCAAAACACCAGCTTCTGCACATCCTCGTGCAGATGCTCCTCGCCGGTTGAACCAAAGCCGGGGAGTAGCGGCGCCGTCACGGTAAAGCGCTTGCTGAATTCCTGCAGCTCGGGCGTGAAGGCCGGCAGTCCACCGGCGGCATGCAGGAACACCAGATGATCGCCGCTGCCCTGCTGATAGTATTTGACGGAGAAATCCCCGCCACGAAGCGTAATTGTCTTAAGGTCACTCATTTTGACTTCACTCGTTCGAGCGCGGCCCGCGCGGCCTAGCGCGCCTCCGCCTGTCCGGGAACGGCGCGCTCCTGCAACGGCAGCGGCTTGGGCGACCAGCGGTCCTCCCACTCCTCGGCCCAGATCTTCTTGATCGAGGGCATCACTTCCTTGGCGAACAGCTCCGTGTTCTTCATCACCAGATGCTTGGGCATGCTGCCGATCTGCTGCAGCGCCATCAGCTGCCCGACATTGAGGTCCTTCAGGATCCAGGTGAGCTTGTCACGCACGGTGGCGGGCGACCCCGCAACCACGTAAGAGCGGTCGACGAAGTCCTTCCACTTGAGCCCCTTGCGGAACATCGACGCGGCGTTGCCGCCCTGTCCGCGGAGACCGGCGCGGACCGTCGCCTCGGTGCGATAGCCGGGCGCGTCGGCGAACTCGTCGCCGATATGCACGCACTTGTTGTAGAAGTATTCGAGATGCTCGGCGTAATCCTTCTCGGCTTGCGCGTCAGTTTCCGCGACACAGATGAGCTGCAGGTAGCCGAAGCGATAGGGATTCAGGTCCTTGCCCAATTTCACCGCGCGATCCCAATAGCCGTTGCCCACGCGCTTGCCATATTCGTAGCCGAGGTATGACAACGCGCAGTACACGTAATCGTGTTCGAGCGTCCAGTCCCAAGTCTCGACCGAGCCGCCGCCCGGAATCCAGATCGGCGGATGGGGCTTCTGGACGGGACGGATGAACATATTGGTGTAGCGCACCTTGTTGTAGCGCCCGTTGAAGACGAACGGCTCTTCTTCCGTCCAGGCTTTTTTGATGAAGTCGTGCGCCTCGTAATAGCGCTCGCGCAAGGTCGCCGGGATGAAGCCGTAGGCGAAGTTATCGTCGGGGCTGCTGCCGACCGGGAAACCCGCCACCAGACGCCCGCCCGAAATCAGATCGAGCATCGCGAACTCCTCCGCCACGCGGAGCGGCGGATTGTACATCGCGATACTGTTGCCCAGCACGATCAGATTGGCGTTCGTGGTTCGGCGCGCGACCGCGGCCGCCATCAGATTGGGCGACGGCATCATGCCGTAGGCGTTGGCGTGATGCTCGTTCACGCAGATCCCGTCCAAACCCATTTTGTCGGCGAACTCCATCTCGTCAAGGAATTCATTGTAGAGATGATGGCCGCGCGTCGAGTCGTAGAGCTTGGTGGGAATATCCACCCAGACGCTGTGATGATCGTTCTCGAAGTTCGGTGGCAGAAACCGCCACGGCATCAGATGGAACCAGTTTACTTTCATAGCTCGCCTCGCACCCTTGGCTGATGGCGCCCCGCCTGGAACCCGCCACTGGGCTTATTCCTTCGGACATTAGCAACCCCGCGTCCGGATTAAAAAAGATTAGGGGGCGTCCTCGTAGAGGGTTCGCGAGAGGGGGTTGGACGTCCCACCGTCGATCGTAAGGATCGCGCCTGTGGTGAAGCTCGCGGCGGGACTCGCGAAGTAGAGCGCGGCGCCCGCGACCTCCTCGGCCTCTCCGGCGCGCTGCAACGGAAAGGTCTCCTTCGCGCGCTTCGTGTACTCCGGCGTGCGCGACCATCCCTTGCTGATATCGGTATGGAACGGACCGCACATAATACAGTTGACGCGGACTTTAGGTCCGTATTCCTGGGCGAAGGTTTGCGTGAGTACGTTCAGGCCCGCTTTGGCGGCGCCATAGACGGCCATGTCGGAATCGGGCCGAATCGCGGCGGTCGACGTAACGTTGATGATCGCACCGCCCTCGCCCGCCGCCATGCGCGAGCCGAAGAGCGCCGATAATCTAAAGGGTCCCTTGAGGTTTACGCCGACAATCTTGTCGAAGAGATCCTCGCTCAAGTCGAGCGCCGAGGGCGCCAGCGGCGACAGACCGGCGTTGTTGATCAGCACGTCGCTGCGCCCCCAGCGCCCATAGACCTCCTCGACCAGACGGTTGCAATCCTCCCATTTGCCGACGTGGGCCGCGTGCGCCGAGCCGTCGCTGCCCAGCGCGCGGATCTCCGCGACCGTCGCCTCACAGGCGTCGAGCTTGCGGCTCGCGACCGCGACGCGCGCACCGGCCTTGGCAAAGGCGAGCGCCATCGCGTGGCCAATCCCCCGGCTGCCGCCGGTAATCACGACGACCTTGCCCGCGAAGTCGTACAGACGCGCGATGTCGTTCATTGCGCGGTCACCTCCCGCTCGATCAGCTCGCCATATTTTTTGATCGCGGCCTCGCGCAACGCCGGGATATGGCCGCTCGGGAAGAGCCCCTTGGTACCCTTGTACTCGCGCAGGATTTGCCGGGCCAGGGTGATCTTATGGACCTCGGTCGGACCGTCCGCCAGTCCCATCACGAAGCTCTCCATCACCTGGTCCACGAACGGCATCTCGGGCGTTACGCCGAGCGAGCCGTGAAGCTGCAGGGCGCGCACCGCGACATCGTGGAAGACCTTAGGCATCTGCGCCTTGACCGCGGCAATATCCTTGCGCACTTTCAAGTAATCCTTGAACTTGTCGATGCGCCACGCCGTCCGCAGCACGAGCAGACGGAACTGCTCGATATCGACCCACGAGTCGGCGATCTTCTCCTGCACCATCTGCTTGTCGGCGAGCAACGACCCTTGCGTGGTACGGGAGAGCGCACGCTCGCACATCAGATCGAAGGCCTTCCGCACCTGCCCGATGGTGCGCATCGCATGATGGATACGGCCGCCGCCGAGCCGGGTCTGGGCGACGGCGAAGCCGCTGCCGCGAGGTCCCAGCAGATGGTCCTTCGGGATTTGCACGTCCTTGTAACTGACGTAGGCGTGCGCGCCCGTCCCTTCCGGCTCCTGCCCGACACCCACGTTGCGCGTGATCGTCAGTCCCGGCGCGTCGTTCGGTACGATAAAGGCCGACTGCCGCAGATACGGCGCCGCGTCGGGCTCCGAGACCGCCATCACGATCATGAAGGACGCCCAGCGCGCGTTCGAGGAAAACCACTTCTCGCCGTTGACCACCCAATTGTCGCCGCGCAGCTCCGCGCGTGTGGTGAAGACCTTCGGGTCGGCGCCACCCTGCGGCTCGGTCATCGAGAAGCACGAGACAATCTCGTTTGCGAGCAATGGTTCGAGGTAGCGCTTCTTTTGCTCGGGCGTGCCGTACTTGGCCAGAATCTCGGCGTTGCCGGTATCGGGCGCCTGGCAACCGAAGACGGTTGGGGCGAAGCGCGAGCGTCCGAGGATTTCGTTCATCAGGGCGAGCTTCACCTGCCCATAGCCCTGCCCACCGAGCTCGGGTTCGAGATGGCAGGCCCAGAGCTTCTGTTTGCGCACCTCGGCCTGCAGTGGCCGCACGAGCTTGTTGCGTTTCGGATCGCGCACGTCGTAGGGCGATTCCAGCAGATAGTCGAGCGGCTCGACCTCCTCGCGCACGAACTTCTCCATCCAGTCGAGCTGCTTCTGAAATTCAGGTTCGGTCTCGAAATCCCAACTCACGGTTGATCTCCTTCATTACGCTGGCCGCCGCTCGAGGCGGAGCGGCTGTTCCTTCGTCGTCATATGGCTTGGCAAACCCGGATGAAGCGAGAGTGCCTCAGCTACCCGCGCATCTCAAGGGGCGCGAAAGTCCGGCGCGATAAGCGGGCGAGCGGGCCTGGTCGGTCAGTATCCGCTCAGCCGCGCGACGCGTTCGCGATGATAGGCCGGTGAACCGAAATAAGCTTCGTTGAAGCGCGCGCGCTTGAACCAGAAATGGATGTCGTGGTCCCAGGTGAAGCCAATGCCACCGTGCATCAGGACGGCGCGATCGGCGCCGCGCATAAACGCTTCGCACATCCGCGCCTTGGCCATCGCGGCGGCGCGCGACGCCTCCGCCGGAAGCGCGTCGAGCGCATAGGCGGCATACCAGACCAGGGCCCGCGCCGGCTCGAGGTCGGCGACGATCTCCGCGGCCGCATGCTGCAACGCCTGGAAGCCGCCAATCGGCTTGCCGAACTGTTCGCGCACTTTCGAGTATTCAACCGCCATTTCGAGGGCGCGTTCCAGTCCGCCCAGCGAATCGGCGGCGACCGCCACCGCCGCGAGGTCCACCACGCGATCATAGAGCGACGAATCGCCTGACAGCTTGCACTGATTGTCGAGCACGACCGCATCCAGTTCGAGCGCGCACACTTTGCGGGTGACGTCCATGTGGTTGAAAGGCGGGGAAACCTTCACGCCCTGCGCTTTGAGATCAACGGCGAACAAGGCGACCGCTTCGCTCGTGCGCGCCGCGACGATCGCGAAGTCCGCCACATGCGCGTACGGCACGAACATCTTTGCGCCGTTGAGCACCCAGCGCGAGCCTTCGCGCCGGGCGACCGTCGCAAGTTCCGCCGGGTTGAGGGTGTCATTGCGCTCGACGATCGCAACCGTCCCAATCACGCGTCCTTCGGCCAGCGGTGTCAGCCATCGCGCATTGATATCATCCGAACCGCCGGCGACGAGGGTGGCGGCCGCGATCGCCGAGGAGAATAGATACGGTCCGGGCAATCCCGCGTAGCCGCACTCTTCAAGCACCAGACTCATGTCGAGCATGCCGAGACCAGCACCGCCGAAGCGTTCGGGGACCACCAGCCCATGCCATCCAAGCTTGCCGATTTCTGTATGGAGATCGCGGGGAAAGGCTTCGGCCTCGCTAAGGAATTGGCGGATTTTTTTCGTGTCGCATTCCTTGCTCAGGAAGACCCGGGCACTCTCTTTGAGTTGCAGTTGCTCGTCGCTTAAGCCGAAATCCATCCCGCTCTCCCTCAGTCGCGCAGGTTGCTCAGCGCGCCGCCTTGGGCATCTTGAGCCCGCGTTCCGCGATAATGTTTTTCTGGATGTGCGACGTCCCACCGCCGATCACCAGTCCGAGCGAAAACATCCACTCCGCCGGCCAGTAGCCCCGATCCAGCGCCTGATCGTCGCCGCGCGCGAGCAGCGCATAGTCGCCCAGCGCTTCCATCGCCGCCGTTGAGAGATCATGGTTCAGCTCGGTGCCGACCAGCTTGTTCACCATCGCGGCGATGCCGGGGTTGCGTCCACGGATCGTGTCGGTGAGCTGGCGCAACAGATGATACTTCATCGCCTCGACGCGAATCTCGAGATCGGCGAGGCGTTGCCGGAACACGGGATCCTTGGTCAGCGGCTTGCCCTCGCGCATCACGGAAGCGGCGAGGTGCTTGAGCCGATTGAGCAGAGCCTGCGTGGTGGTAGTGGCGCCGAGCGCATTGCGCTCGTGGAAGAGCGTGGCGTTCGCGACCATCCAGCCTTCATGCAGCTTTCCGACCAGATTTTCCCGCGGGACGCGAACGTTATCGAAAAAGACTTCGTTGAAGCCGCGTTCGCCGGTCATCTGCACCAGCGGACGAACGGTGATGCCGGGGGTTTTCATGTCAATCAGGATGTAGGAAATGCCGCGGTGCTTGGGCGCCTGCGGATCGGTCCGCACCAGACAGAACATCCAGTCGGCGTAATGCGCCCCCGAAGTCCAGACTTTCTGGCCGTTGACGACGAACTCGTCACCGACGATCTCGGCGCGGGTCTTGAGCGAGGCAAGGTCGGAGCCGGCCCCGGGTTCGGAATAGCCCTGGCACCAAATTTCTTCCGCCGAAAGAATTTTGGCGAGATGCCGCGCCTTCTGTTCCTCGGTGCCCCAACTGATCAGCGTGGGACCGAGCATGATGACGCCGCCGCCAATCGATCCAGGGGCGCGTGCGCGGATCATCTCCTCGTTGACGATCGCTTGTCGCACCGGATCCATCGCCTGACCGCCGTATT
>Ga0074045_10004169_pt1 | contig 12856 bp, 13 predicted proteins | sample BogForMeECP23OM2_FD_94442 | JGI IMG/M metagenome (GOLD analysis project Ga0074045, IMG submission 94442) | Bog forest soil microbial communities from Calvert Island, British Columbia, Canada - Bog Forest MetaG ECP23OM2 | ecosystem: Environmental > Terrestrial > Soil > Wetlands ... | reverse complement strand
GGAGAGGCTTCGGCGCGAGAATATTGCGCTTCGCGAAGAAATTGACAAAGCATCCATGTTTGAAGAGATTGTGGGCGCTTCGCCGGCTTTGCGGGCGGTGCTTTCCCGCGTCGCCAAGGTCTCGCCGACGGACTCCACCGTCCTCATCAGCGGTGAAACGGGCACAGGAAAAGAGCTGATTGCGCGTGCCATTCACAAAAGGTCCCAGCGGTCGTCACGGGCTTTCGTCAGTGTGAATTGCGCCGCGGTTCCCGCCGCTCTCATCGGATCGGAACTCTTTGGCCATGAGAAGGGCTCCTTTACCGGAGCAACGCATCGGCGCCTGGGCCGCTTCGAACTTGCAGAAGGAGGCACGATCTTCCTCGACGAGGTGGGAGAGCTTCCGTCCGAAACCCAAATTGCCCTGCTGCGTGTTTTACAGGAGCGGGAATTTGAGCGCGTGGGCGGAAATCAGGCGATTCGAACAGACGTGCGAGTGATCGCCGCCACAAACCGGGACTTGGAGGCCGCCATCGCCGAAGGCACTTTCCGAAGAGACCTTTTTTACCGCCTCAACGTCTTTCCGATTGAGATTCCTCCGCTGCGCGAGCGAAGAGAAGACATCCCCTTGCTCATGGAGTATTTCATTGATCGTTACGCTCGAAAAGCGGGAAAGAGCATACGCTGGGTAAACAAAAAGAGCCTCGATCTGCTTCAGTCCTATTCCTGGCCAGGAAATATTCGTGAATTGCAGAACGTTGTCGAACGGTCGGTAGTGGTCTGCGAAACAGAGAATTTCTCAGTGGACGAGAGTTGGCTTTCCCCGCAGTCGCCCGTCGGTGAGCCGAAAAACGCGCTGGAACTCTCTGAGAGGCTGGCTGCCCAGGAGAAGGAGATGATCGAGGCTGCGCTGCGAGAAAGCGACGGTCGAGTCTTCGGACCTTCCGGCGCCGCTACCAGGCTTCGAATGCCGCGATCGACGCTGGAGTCGAAAATCAGGGCGCTGAAAATCGACAAGAATCGCTTCAAGGCGGCACGTCCAGCGAAGAGCGATTAGCCCAAGAACAGCGAATTAGGACCGTCGGGTAGAACGCCCGGCAGTTTGTACAGAACTTCGCCAATTGGTGAACCATCGCCATTTCCCGCAAGCACCACTGCATTTAGATTCAATGGCTTGACAGTGGAGCCAAAACTGCACCTCTAGGGCATGGTTTGGTTGCCGGAGAGGCCGATGCTGAGGATACAAAGATCAGCGAATAGGGAGGTGGTTCTTACGCTGATCGGACGGATGGACTCCGAGGATTTGCCGGAGTTGAAAACACAATGCCAATCGGAAGCGGAAGGCCGCCCGATCGTTTTGGACTTAAAGGACCTAACGCTGGTGGATCGGGACGCGGTCCGCTTTCTCGAGCGCTGCGAAGCGGACAGCATCCAGCTCACCAACTGCCCAGCCTATATCCGCGAGTGGATTAAGCGGGAAAGACAGGCAGAATGACCGGCGTTAGCGAGAGCAAAGTTCGGAAGTCAATATGCGCATGTTTGGGGGAACGACATGAGTTTGACTAATGTTTCGGATTACGATCTCTGCGACGAAGTCTCACGGCCAGCGAGTGACACTTCGAGCAACATGAACGGGAAGCCGCATTTGGTAAGGAAGATCGATCGCTCAACAGGTTTTGAGGAAATCGTCGGGCAAAGTCCGGCCGTGCGGGAGGTATTGCAACTCGTCGAGATGGTGGCGGCAAGCGATTCGACGGTGCTGCTGTTGGGCGAGACAGGCACCGGCAAGGAGCTGATTGCGCGCGCTATTCACAATTTGAGTTCCCGGAGAGGCCGGGCATTCGTCAAGCTCAACTGTGCGGCCATTCCGAGCGGGCTGCTCGAAAGCGAACTGTTCGGCCACGAGCGCGGCGCCTTCACTGGCGCCATCATGCAGAAGACTGGCCGGCTGGAGCTGGCCGACCAAGGCACGCTGTTTCTCGATGAGATTGGCGATATCCCACTAGAACTGCAACCGAAGCTGCTTCGAGTCTTGCAGGAGCGGGAATATGAGCGGCTGGGCAGTACGAGGACCAAGCAAGTTGACGTTCGGGTGGTGGCCGCCACCCATCGCGATCTGGAAGGAATGATCGTTGATAAACAGTTTCGCAGCGACCTCTATTACCGCCTGAATGTCTTTCCGATTTACATTCCTCCTTTGCGCGCGCGTACGGAGGACATCCCGTTACTGGTGCGCCACTTCGTCCATCACTTCGCCCAGCGGATGCACAAAACGATTGATTCGATTTCTCAGGAAACGATGCAGGCGCTGATTCGCTATCCATGGCCCGGAAATATCCGTGAGCTGCAAAATGTCATCGAACGGGCGGTGGTGGTCTATGAAAAGGGCAACCTGCCGGTAAAGAAGAGCTGGCTCACGCGCGAATGCTTCCCATTGGAACCAAATGCACGGCCACTGTGCAAGAGATCGGCGATGGACGATCGAGAGCTGATTGGGGCTGCCCTGGCTGAGACGAGAGGCCGCGTGTCGGGACCTTCCGGCGCGGCGGTGAAGCTTGGTATTCCGGCATCCACTCTGGAATCGAAGATCCGTTCGCTACGGATCAACAAGTATCACTTCAAGGCCTTCTAAACGGACGGGCCCCTGGAATTGAATACTCCGGGGCCGTGATTCGCGGCGAGCATCATGAATTTCGCGAATTCGCGAAAAAATCGCGACTCCGCGATAAGCAGGCGCCAGCGTTTTGAGCGGCTTACGATTGGCGTCTGCCATGCACTAAGAAAGCCGACGGTGCGGAATAGAAAGGAAACAACATGGACAGAATGCTAGTAGTAGTTTTTGATACCGAAACCAAAGCGTACGCGGGAAAGCAGGCGCTCATTCAACTGGATAACGAAGGCAGCATTAGCTTATACGCTTATGCAGTGGTCGCAAAGAATGCCGATGGCACGGCAAACGTGAAACAAGGCGATGATTCGGGACCGCTGGGAACTCTGACCGGAACTGCGGTCGGAAGCCTGATCGGACTGCTTGGCGGGCCGGTCGGCTTTGCGATCGGGGCGACTGCGGGTATGGTTACCGGCGGCGCGGTAGATCTGCACAACGCCCGAATTGGTGAGGATTTCGTCGCCGACGTAACCAAGGAACTCACGCCCGGTAAGTTCGCGGTCGTGGCCGAGGTTCAGGAAGACTGGACGACTCCGGTGGATGTCCGGATGGAAGGCATCGGCGGAAAGGTGTTCCGGCGGGCACTCTCGGAAGTGACGCACACCGTTAACGAAAAAGACGTCACCGCTATGAAAGCCGATGTCGCCCAGATGAAAGCGGAGCTTGCGAAGGCTCACGCCGATCGGAAAGCCAAGATCCAGGAGAAGATCAACAAGCTCGACTCCAAGATCCAGGCCCATCTGGAGAAAGCCAAGGAACGTCGAGACGCCGCGGAACAGCAAGCCAAGGCTAAGGCCGAAATCCTCAAAGCGAAGGCAGCCGCTTTGAAGGCCAAGGCAGAAACAGTACACGTCTAGGCCCCTGCGCACTCAGAAGAAGCGTGCATCAGCAAAGGTGGAAGAGCAGCCGGCCTTGGAACCAGTCAAGGAGCGGTCGGTCGGGTACCGTGTTGATGCACGCTCAGTGCGCTTTCGAAGAATGAGGCGCGTATGGGGAACATCGCGGATGCAGGTCAGGTGCGCAAATGCGCGAACGAGCAGTGCCAGTGCCAGGTTTCATCCACTCAGGAATACTGCTGCGAGTACTGCTCGGAGGCGGATGAAGTCGATAGTGTCGAGTTGCAGTGCGAGTGCAAACACGCAGATTGCGCGCTGGATGGAGCGCGTTTTTAGGCGAAACGCAGGCCGATGTCGACAGTGGGAGACGAACGAATGAACGTAGTTGAGTTGCTCCGTAAGGGATCGCGGCGAAACGCGGCTTGCCGGCTCCTCTGTGTCACCGCCGCGGCGTTGTGTGTTGGCGCATTGGGGGGATCGGGGAGCATGCGAGCCACAGCCGCCGGTCAAGGGAGCAACGGGGACGAGGAAGTGCAGATCGGCCAGGAGGTCTTCAACGAACTGAAAGCCAAGGCCGAAATCATTGAATCGTCCCCTCTGTACGACCAGTTGAAACCGGTTGCCGATGCCATTACCCGTGCAGCCCAGCCCCACTACAATCACCCGTTCAAGTTCTACCTGATTCACGAAGCCCAACCCAACGCGTTCGCAACTCCAGGCGGCAACGTGTATGTGGTCGATTCGCTGCTGTATTTTGTCAAGAATACCGACGAACTGGCCGGAACTCTGTGTCATGAGGTTTCCCACACCATCCATCACGACACCATGACGTTGATGGAGAAACGGGAAAAACTCTTGGCGCGCGAAGCCGGAGCGGCTCTCATCCTGGGACCCACAAAGGCGCACATCCTGGCCATCGCGCTCATCGGCAAACTGCATTCCCTCTCTTATTCTCGAGATGTCGAATCCCGCGCGGACCTCACCGGATCCGATGTTTGCGCCGCCGCGGGATATAACCCCTGGGGATTGGTTTGGCTGTTCCAGGACTTCCAGAACGCCGACGAGAGCGAAGTACCGCAACTTTTGTCGGACCACCCTGACAACCAGAATCGCGTGGACACCGTGGAGCGGCATTTCAAAGCCAATCCATCTGTCTTTGCAAACTTCAACTCGGACCCTAAGTCGGCGAAGCCGCTGTCCGTGTCGAAGAAGACCCCGGTTGTCTTCTTGCGCTGATACGTGCAGAGGCCGTGGCGAGAGTAGAAGCCACATGTTTTCACTCGATGAACGTGCCGGGAACATTCTCACGACGATAGCGCTCTTCGGGATTGCGGCGGCTATACTTTACCTGGCCCGCGGCGCTTTGCTCGTCTTGCTACTGTCCCTTCTTTTCGCCTACCTGCTCGAACCAGCGGTCGCGTTTTTCCAGTTGCATTCCAGGTTGGGCCGGAGGAACCGGGCGTGGGCAATTACCATGGTCTATGTAATCGGAGCAGTCGTGCTGGGCAGCTTGGGGTACGAGTTCGGCCCGCACGTTGTGGAGCAAATAAAGAACCTGAGCGGGGTTGTACGAGAGATCCTTGAGGGCCATTCGAGCGCAAAGGCGCCGGCCGGTCTGGGAGACCTGTGGGCGAGCCAGCACGACGTTATCACCGGGATCATTGGGCGTCTTGTGGCGTCGGCTGCTAACCTCGCAGCGAATGCGGTTTGGCTTTTTGCGATCCCCATTCTGGCCATTTTCTTTTTGCGAGATGGGCAAGCAGTGATGGACGCAATTGTCGAAGCATTCGACTCGCGGGGCGACCCGACACGGGTAAAGCGTATCCTGCAGCGAGTTGACCGTATGCTGGCCAAGTACATTCGCGCGCAGCTGGCGCTCGCTGGCCTCTCTTTCGCCTTCTATAGCGTCTTCATGCTTATTCTGGGATTCCCGTATGCGATCGCTCTCGGCGCTCTAGGAGGCCTTCTGGAGTTCCTGCCGGCGGTTGGATGGGTGGCATCGGCCGTCGCGATTCTGTCAATCGGTTTCCTGACCCACTCACACTGGATCTGGATGGCGGTCCTTATAGCCGTATGGAGGATCGTCCAGGATTATGTGAATTCACCGCGCATCATGGGAGACACGCTGGAGCTACGACCCCTGACCGTCATCATTGCTCTGATGGTAGGAGGCCAGGCAGGAGGCGTGGCGGGCTTGTACCTGGCGGTACCAACTGTGGCCTTCCTCCGAATCGTGTACATGGAGTGTTTCCAGACTCAGAAGTCCTCGATATCCCCCTCTGATCAGCCGCACGCGCCGGCCAAGGCCTGATCCTCTATGCCCGGCATGGCGTCTCTCGCGGGGTCATAGTCACACTTCGGTCTTTAACGAGCTTCGCGAATTCGCGAAGGAATCGTGATCCGGCAAACCGTACGCTCAAATCCTTTCAAGGGCTTAGGTGTGGCCTTCACGTTGCGGTAAGGAAGGTGTGGTTTCAAAACCAAATTTGACAGACGAGGAGAAACACATGAGCGTAGATGTGGGCTTAGCGAAACAGGTAGTGCAAGAGAAGCTCGAGTCTCGGCTTAAGGACGCTGAGGCGAGATTGCATGCATTGAAATTGAAGGCTGAGGTGGCGAAAACGGCGATCGAGATCAAAGCGATCGTTGACCTGCTGGGCAAGGCGCCGGCGATCCACCACAAGCTGGAGGAGTTCAAGAAGGCCGCCGGAGACCGGCGGGAGCAGGCAAAAACCGATCTCGAGAAGCGCGTTGGGGATTTCGAGAACTCGGTGAAGGCGATCGAATCGAAGACCAAGGCAAGCTAGGAGCCGAGGGCGGCAATGTTCGTAGCGCGGCCATGCGAGGAGGAATGAGAATTAGAAACTGATCCTCGCCCTCGCTCCGGCATCGTTCGCAAACGCACGTTCAGCCCCGGATCTGCGCAGATCTCATTCGAGAAAACAACAAAAGGAGAAAACACATGACCGTACAAAGCACCACAGGCATACTCAAGCAAGCGACCGGGATGTCCATCGGATGGTCCATCGTCATGATCGTTCTGGGATTCCTCGCCGTGCTTCTGCCCTTAGGAACAGGCCTCGGCGTTTCTCTGGTGGTCGGCTGGATCATCTTTTTCAGCGGTTTAGTTTACCTGGCGTACGCGTTCACGGCCCAAAGCGCAGGAGCTGTCATCTGGCGAATCCTGATCGGGGTATTCTACGTGGCCGGCGGCGGCTATCTTGCCTTCCACCCAGGACTCGCGTTGGAGTCCCTCACCTTAGTGATGGCGGCGATCTTCCTCCTGGAGGGATTATTGGAGATTGCCGTGTTCTTCCAGTTTCGCGTGCTGCCGGGATCGGGATGGATCCTGTTTGACGGCATCGTGACCCTGCTGCTGGCCTACCTCATCTGGCGCCCCTGGCCGGAAAGTTCCTCTTGGGCCATTGGAACCCTCTTGGGCATAAACCTCATTCTGAGCGGCTTCACCCGGCTGATTTACTCGCTGGCCGGCCGCAAGGCGCTCAACGCGATTGCCTCATAAAACAGTGCGGGACCTGCTTCGCAACTGAACCGAACTCCGCCTAAGGGTCCGGCAGCGGAGACTTTAAGAAAGGAGAGATAACAATGTTGGCTCAGATTGATGTAACGCTAATTCAAATAACCCCGGAGATGACTAGTAACTGGGGTTGGTTCCTTGCCTTCGGCATCGTGTTGTTGGTGCTTGGCATCGCTGCCGTTGTGCGGTCCTTCGCAGCCACGGTGGCCTCAATGGTGTTTTTTGGATGGCTGCTGGTGTTGGCGAGCTTGATCCAGTTTGTCGAAGCGTTCATGGTCGGCAGGTGGGCAGGGTTCTTCCTGCACTTGCTGGTCGCGATTCTCTTCGGGATAACCGGGTTGCTGATGGTGATGAGACCGGTGATCAGCGCCGAAGCTGTGACGCTCGTGATGTCGGTTTTCTTCCTGATCGTCGGACTGTATCAGGTAATTGTCTCGCTGTGGGTTCATCTGCCGGGCTGGGGTTGGCAAACCCTCAATGGCGTCATCGCCGCTCTCATGGGCGTTCTGCTGCTCGCCCAATGGCCGATCTCGGGGCTCTGGGCTATCGGCCTTTTTGTTGGTATCGATCTGATTGTCTTTGGTTGGACGTGGATCAGGCTGGCTCTTGACCTGCACAAGATGTGAGCGGAAGCGCCGGAGCTTGAGACAATGGGTGCGAGAGTTTCCGGCGCTCAGCCGATCGGGGGAACCATCATGCCAGCTGTCGCTGATACCCAAGCCGCGATTGCCGGCCTGACGGGAGAAGAAGCCAAAGCTCGGCTGGACCAATTCGGACCCAATGAGCCCGCGGCCGCCAAGCAGCATTCGTTCCTTCAGGACCTGCTGCACGTCTTCTTGAATCCGCTGGTGCTGATCCTGGTGATTGCCGCGGTGGCATCGGCGTTTCTGGGCGACACGGTCGACGCTGGAATCATCGGGACGATTGTCCTGCTCAGTGCGGCGATTGACCTGAGCCAGACGTATCGCTCTCAGCGGGCCATTGAGGAGCTACGCAACCGGGTTGCGCCGACGGCGACCGTTCTACGCAGCGGGGAATGGAAAGAAATCCAGCGGCGCGAGGTTGTGCCGGGCGATATATTCCGGCTTTCCGCGGGCGACCTGGTTCCTGCGGACGCCCGTCTCCTGATTGCGCGCGACCTGTATGTCCAGCAAGCGGCGCTGACGGGCGAGTCGCTTCCGGCCGAGAAAGAAGCAACCGGCGAGCCCGCCTCTACCAAGGCAGACGCTCGCAACATGGTCTTTCTCGGCACATCCGTGGTGAGCGGGACGGCCACGGCCGAGGTCATTGCCACGGGAGCCCACACCTCCTTTGGCGACATCGCAGCGCGCCTGGCGTCCAGGCCGGAAGAGACGGCCTTCGACAAAGGCTTGAAAGACTTCAGCCATCTGCTGGCACGGACGGTCCTCTTTCTGGTGCTGTTCCTGGTGGTCGTCAGCGTTGCGCGCCATCGCGACCCGTTTCAATCGCTGCTGTTTGCGGTTGCGCTGGCGGTCGGCTTAACACCCGAGTTCCTGCCCATGATCACATCGGTAACGCTGTCGAGGGGCGCGGTTGCGATGGCACGCAAGAAGGTGATCGTCAAGCATCTCTCCTCAATCCAGAACCTCGGCAGTCTCGATGTGCTGTGCAGCGATAAAACGGGAACAATCACGGCCGGGACCATGTCGCTGGACCGTTCCCTGGACCCGTTTGGAAATCCGTCGCAGCGAACCCTGGAGCTGGCCTACATAAACAGCAAATTCGACACAGGTATCCGAAGCCCGCTCGATGAAGTGATCCTTCAACAGGCGCAAGCCAAGACGGATTCTTACACCAAGGTCGACGAGATTCCGTTCGACTTCGATCGGCGGCGGCTCTCGGTGGTCGTGGAGCGCCAGTCGCAGCGGAAGCTGATCACGAAAGGAGCCCCGGAGGGCATTTTCCCGCTGCTTTCCGGTTACGAGCTCGCAGGCAAAACGGAAGCGATCAACGACGAGGCGGTGAAGCACTTCCACCAAACAAGCAATCAACTGAATAGCCAGGGATTCCGCTCCCTGGCGGTGGCTTATACAGACGTCCCAGTGCGCCCGAGCTACTCCAAAGAGGACGAGCGCAATCTGATCCTGGCGGGCTTCGTGACCTTTTCCGATACACCGTTAGCGGACGCAGCCGAGGTTATGGCCTCCCTAAAGCAGGACGGTGTTGAGGTGAAAGTCATCTCCGGTGACAACGACCTGGTGACAGTCCACCTCTGCTCGCTGGTCGGAATCGAGGCCGGCGAAATCATCACGGGCGAGGATCTGGACCGCACAACGGACCCGGCGCTGGCTAAGGTGTCCGAGTCGACGCACGTATTCGCGCGCATCTCGCCGGTCCAGAAAAACCGGATTCTGTTGGCTCTGAAACACCACGGCCATGCGGTCGGTTTCATGGGTGACGGAATCAACGACGCTCCCTCGCTGCATGCGGCCGACGTCGGCATTTCGGTTTCGACCGCGGTTGACGTGGCTCGCGAGGCTGCCGACGTGATTCTGGTAGAGCCCGGCCTGCGAGTGCTGCACGACGGCATCATCGAGGGCCGCCGAGCCTTCGGCAACGTCATGAAGTACTTGCTGATGGGCACGAGTTCGAACTTCGGCAATATGTTCAGCATGGCCGGTGCTTCGCTCTTTCTGCCCTTCCTGCCGATGACCGCCACGCAAATCCTGTTGAACAACCTGCTCTACGACGTCGCGCAACTCACCATTCCAACCGACAATGTCGACGACACTTATCTGAAGAAGCCGCAGCGCTGGAATATCGGCCTGATCCGCAATTTCATGCTATTCATTGGACCCATTAGTTCTGTTTTTGACTTTCTAACCTTTTATGCATTGCTGCGCTTCTTCCACGCCAGCGAAGCGCAGTTTCATACCGGCTGGTTCGTCGAATCGCTGGCAACTCAGACGCTGGTGCTGTTCGTCATCCGCACTTCGAAGAACCCGCTGCGGAGCCGCCCGAGCGGTCCCCTGATAACAACCTGTCTGGCGGTGGTCGCGTTTGGGATGTACCTGCCCTTCAGCCCACTCGCCGCACCGCTCGGCTTCACGCCGCTGCCGGCGAGTTACTTCGCGTTTGTTGCTGCCGCGACGGCCGTGTATCTCCTGCTGGTGGAAGCGGCGAAACGGCGCCTTCTGCGGTCAGGAACGCAAAAAGAAGCGCCTAAGCTTGATCGCGCGTTAGCGCCCGCTGCCTAGGCTGGCTGGGGTTTCGCCCGCGTATGAGCGTCCTTTCTTTATTCCTCGTGCCCGACTCGGTGTGGGAATGGATCCACCGCCTGGGAGGACCCGGGCTGATCCTGCTGGGCATCGCCGACAATACTCCTTTCATTTCTGCCCCGGCGGGAAGCGTCGATGTGCTCGTCATTCTCCTTTCGGCGCACCGCTACGAGTGGTGGTTCTATTACGCATTCATGGCCACGGCCGGAGAGGTGGTTGGTGGGTATCTGACCTACCGGATAGCGCAAAAGGGTGGCCGCGAAACCTTGGAAAGGAAACTGGGAAAATCGCGCGCAGGAAAAATCTACCACCGCTTCGATCAGCACGGAGGCCTGACGGTGTTCGCCGGCTCGCTCCTACCGCCCCCATTCCCGTTCACTTCGGTGCTGATGGCCGCCGGCGTTATGCAGTATCCGTGCAAGAAGTTCCTATCTGCGTTAACGGCTGGACGGGGCGCTCGCTTCTTTGCCGTGGCCTATTTTGGCGGCATCTATGGCCCGCAGATGATCCACTTCTTCTCGCAGTACTACCGGCCGGCATTGTACGTCTTGATCGCGCTCGCCATGATGTCCGGCATCGGCGCTCTCGTGTACTTCAAATGGTACCGGCCCAGGGCACAACAGAAAGAGGGCGCCATCAACGCTGCGGCGGAAACCCCGAGAGGTAAACTGCCATGATCCGGAATTTCAGAACTACTCTGCCGTTGCTGGCGTTGATCGTCGCAACGGCCCTTCCCTGCGCCACTCAGTCGAGCCCTGACCTCGAGACGTATTTTCAGCAGAACATCGGACTGAGCCAGGACCAGATCGCCGCCATCCGCAGCGGCCAGCCAGTAGCGAAGGCTATGCCGTCCCGCACGCCGGCGGAGGTCTTCTTGTTCGGCGCCGTCTACATCCATGCCGCTCCTGAGAGCTACCTCCAATTCGCCCGCGACATCGACCGCCTTCGCAAGCTTCCCGGTTATCCAGCCCTTGGAGTGTTCAGCAATCCGCCGCAGCTCTCCGACCTGAAGCGTTTTGCCTTCGACAGCGATGACATCCAGGCCTTGAAGAGTTGCAAGCCAGGCGACTGCCTGATTCAGATGCCGGAAGGCTACGTCCAAGAGCTTCCATCCATCGATTGGTCTGCTGCCGACGTGAGCGAACAAGTGAGCCGGTTGCTGCAGAAAGCCGCGTTGCAACTCGTGTTCACGTACCAGCGCGAGGGTGATCCGGCACTCGGTGTTTACGTCGATAAGCGCGAGCCGACCAACGTTCCCGAGCAGTTCGCCTACATGCTCAGCTACGCTAAGGCGCTGCCTGCGCAATTAGCCGATTTCGAGCATTACCTGCTGTCATATCCGAGCGGGAAGCCCGCGAACGTGGAGGACGCGTTTTATTGGGCGAAAGTGAAGTTCGGGATGAAGCCAACGCTGCGCGTCGTGCATGCCTTGATCCGGCGCGGGAACCCTGGTGAGCCGGTGGCCTACGCCCTGGCCGAAAAGCAGCTCTATTCGAGTCACTACTTTGAGACCGCGCTGGACCTCACCTTCTGTGTCCGCGGGGGTGATGGCACAAAACAACCCGGCTTTTATTTGATCATGGCCATGGGTTCCGAGCAGGCCGGCCTTACTGGGCCGAAGGGATCGATCGTTCGAAAAGTCGCGGTCGGCCGATCGGTTTCGAATCTCAAAGAAACGCTCACCAGTATCAAGAACACTTTGGAAGGTGAGCATTAGGCAGGCGGACTTCTCGCCTGATACGACAGCCCTCCGTTCCCCGCCCGCATTCGACTACACTGAGAGATACGATGGCGAATATCGGAGACGTACTGGGGTCGGCGGCAGCGATCGCGAAGGGCATGAGCGTCACCTTCAGGGAGATGCTGGTTCCCGCCATTACGGAGGAGTACCCGGATGCTCCGGTGAACTTCCAGGAACGCTATCGGGGCGCGCATGTGCTTCAGCGGGACGAAAACGGCCTGGAGAAGTGTGTTGCGTGCTTCCTGTGCGCTGCTGCCTGCCCGGCGAATTGCATCTACATTGAAGCGGCGGAAAACACGCAGTTGGTGCGCATTAGCGGAGGCGAGCGTTACGCCAAGGTTTATAACATCGACTACAATCGATGCATTTTTTGCGGCTATTGCGTCGAAGCCTGTCCGACCGACGCGATCACCCACGGCCACGGCTTTGAGTTGGCAAACTTCAACACCTCGGCACTCATCATGCGCAAAGAAGATATGCTCGCGCCAATCCCGCCGGGAGCCCACGCACTGGTCGTCAACCCTCCCCCGGAATTCGCCGCGGGGCACTAGATTTCGGAAGGTTTCGCGACTGGGCTTGGCGGCCCGTATAGAATAAACGCTTGCCGTCCAACGCCCATTTAGCGATCCCGGAATGACCGAATGATCCTACCCGCTACCTACCTATCCGCCCTTCTGCTGCTTGTGGTCTCGATGATTTGCTGGGGATCGTGGGCCAACACATTCAAGCTCACCGGTGACAAGTGGAGATTTGAATTCTTCTCATACGATTTCGCTATTGGTCTTCTGCTGGGAGCACTGATCGCCGCCTACACATTTGGATCCCTGGGCTCGGAACTGACGTTCTCGGACCGGT
>Ga0074045_10004168_pt1 | contig 12859 bp, 11 predicted proteins | sample BogForMeECP23OM2_FD_94442 | JGI IMG/M metagenome (GOLD analysis project Ga0074045, IMG submission 94442) | Bog forest soil microbial communities from Calvert Island, British Columbia, Canada - Bog Forest MetaG ECP23OM2 | ecosystem: Environmental > Terrestrial > Soil > Wetlands ... | reverse complement strand
GAGCATTCCGCGCATCATTGGCGGGCGCTATGGACTTTCGTCGAAGGAATTTACGCCCTCGATGGTGAAGGCGGTCTTCGACGAACTGAAGAAATCACAACCGAAAAACCACTTCACCGTGGGCATTCAGGATGACGTGACGCATACCAGCCTGGATTATGACCCGGACTTCTCAACGGAAGATCCGCGAACGGTTCGCGCGCTGTTCTACGGATTGGGATCCGATGGCACGGTGGGCGCAAACAAGAACTCCATCAAGATTATCGGGAAGGGAACCGACAATTTTGCGCAAGGTTACTTCGTATATGACTCAAAGAAAGCCGGCGCTGTTACCGTATCGCATCTGCGATTCGGAACCGAGCCGATTCGCTCAACCTACTTGATCACTAAGGCGAACTTCGTTGCGTGTCACCAGTTCCAGTTTGTGGATCGCATCGATGTGCTGGCGGCGGCAGAACCGGGAGCGACATTTTTGTTGAATGCGCCATTTGGTCCCGAGGAAATCTGGAATCACATTCCGCGGCAGACGCAGGAAACCATCATTCGCAAGAAACTTCGGTTTTACGTGATCGATGGATATGCGGTAGCCCGCGCAGCCGGCATGGGAAGCCGCATCAATACGATTATGCAGACGTGCTTCTTCGCGATAAGCGGCGTGTTGCCGCGGGAAGACGCGATCAAGGCCATCAAGAAGGCCATCCAGGACACCTACGGAAAGCGCGGCGACGCCGTGGTGCAGAAGAACTACGCCGCGGTGGATCAGGCGCTGGCGCACCTGCATGAAGTGAAGGTCCCGGCTAAGGTAACGGCGGGGTTTGACATGCTTCCCCCGGTTTCACAACAAGCGCCCCAGTTCGTACGCGCCGTGCTGGGCACAATTATCACTGGCAATGGAGATAGTTTGCCGGTGAGCGCCATGCCAGTGGATGGAACTTTCCCAACCGGAACGGCCATGTGGGAAAAGCGCAATATCGCCAAGGAAATTCCAGTGTGGGACGACGCGATTTGCATCCAGTGCGGCAAGTGCGTGCTGGTATGCCCTCACGCCGTGATTCGCGCGAAGGTGTACGACTCTTCCTTGCTGCACAACGCTCCGGAAACGTTCAAGTCATCCAGGCCGCGCTGGCGCGAGTTTGAAACTCTGAAGTACTCGCTGCAAGTGGCGCCCGAAGATTGCACCGGGTGCAAACTGTGTGTCGAAATCTGCCCGGTAAAGAGCAAGAGTGAAGTGAAACACAAAGCACTGAATATGGCACCTCAGGATCCACTGCGGAAGCCGGAGATGGCCAACTGGGATTTCTTCCTGGCGCTGCCGGAATTGGATCGCAATAAGTTGTCTCACGCGCAAGTAAAGGATTCGCAGCTACTGGAGCCACTCTTTGAGTTCTCGGGAGCGTGTTCCGGTTGCGGAGAGACACCGTATATCAAGCTGCTGACGCAGATGTTTGGCGACCGCCTGATGATCGCCAATGCCACGGGCTGTTCTTCGATTTACGGCGGCAATCTGCCCACGACACCGTACACACACAATAAGGATGGACGCGGACCGACGTGGTCGAACTCGCTGTTCGAAGACAACGCGGAGTTTGGTCTGGGCATGCGGCTCGCGGTCGATCAACAAAATCAATATGCGCGCGATTTGCTCACTCGCTGCAACGGCTCGTTGGGCGATGAACTCGTCAAGGGATTGCTGGAAGCGGATCAGAGCAAGGAGTCAGGCATCGAAGAGCAACGAAAACGCGTGACCGAGCTCAAGAAGAAACTGCTTGGTCTCAACTCACTCGAGGCGCAATCGCTACTCGCCATCGCCGACGCGCTGGTGAAAAAGAGCGTGTGGCTGCTGGGAGGAGACGGTTGGGCGTACGACATCGGGTTCGGCGGCCTGGACCACGTGCTGGGCGCCGGACGCAACGTCAACGTGCTGGTCTTGGACACGGAAGTGTATTCCAACACGGGCGGGCAAATGTCCAAGGCTACGCCGCGAGGCGCGGTGGCAAAGTTCGCGACTGGCGGAAAACGCACCGGGAAGAAAGACCTGGCTATGGAAGCCGTCAGCTACGGATATGTGTATGTGGCTCGGGTGGCGATCGGCGGCAGCGACACGCATACGTTGAAAGCGTTCGCGGAAGCCGAGGCGCATGATGGACCGTCGCTGATCATTGCTTATAGCCACTGCATCGCGCATGGATACGACATGTCGATCGGCCTGGATCAACAAAAGAAAGCCGTGCTGTCGGGTTATTGGCCATTGATGCGATACAACCCCGCGCTGCGCGCTGAGGGCAAGAACCCCTTCCAGCTCGATTCGAAGGCTCCAAGCATGCCATTAAAGGACTACGCTTACCAGGAAGCGCGATACACTATGCTGGTGCGCAGCGATCCGGCAGCCGCGCGCGAATTGCTCACGATGGCCCAGGACGACGTGGAACGGCAGTGGCGTGTGTATACCAATCGCGCCGCGATGGCGGGCCGCGCTGATACCCCGCACATTGCTCCTCCCGAAAAAGAAACCAGCGCGGAAACCGTGAAGAAAACAGGAGAAGAAGAATGAGCGACCTGTCAACCAGATACCTTGGCCTGAATCTGAAATCGCCCCTGCTGGCTTCGGCTTCGCCCCTTTGCGAATCTGTCGATAACATCCGGCGCCTGGAGGATCACGGCCTTGCCGCCGTGGTACTGCCTTCGCTGTTCGAAGAACAACTTGAACTGGAAAGCCAAAGCGTGGACAGCGATCTGGCGCGAGGCGCGGAAAGTTTTCCGGAATCCGCCAATTTCTTTCCAGACCTGCAGACCTACAATCTGGGGCCCGACGGCTACCTGGAGCTGATCCGCCAAGCGAAAGAAGCGGTACAAATACCGATCATCGCCAGCATCAATGGCATTTCCGGCGGAGGCTGGCTGCAATATGCGCGCCTGATGGAAGAAGCAGGTGCTGACGCGATTGAATTGAATATTTATTCCATTGCGACGGACCCAGCGGTGAGCGGTTCAGAAATCGAGAAGACGTACATCGACTTGGTAAGGCAGGTGAAGCGAAGCGTTCGCATCCCACTGGCCGTGAAGCTTTCGCCATTTTTCAGCGCGCCCGCGAATATGGGGGTGCGCTTCGACGAAGCGCACGCGGATGGCATCGTGCTCTTCAATCGCTTCTATCAGCCGGATTTCGACATCGAGACTCTGGAGGTCGCTCCCAGTCTGAGTTTGAGCCGGCCGGAGGATCTGTTACTCCGGCTGCACTGGACGGCAATTCTGTTCGGACACGTGAAGGCTGATTTGGGCATCACGGGTGGAGTGCACAACGCGCGCGACATAATCAAGAGCATACTAGCGGGCGCCAAGGTCACGTTTATGACCTCGGCGCTGTTGCGCAACGGTGTGCATCACGCCGCTTACGTGTTGAAAGAACTCAACCGGTGGCTAGACGAACATGAATATGTGTCCGTGCAGCAGATGTGCGGCAGCATGAGTCACGGATCCGTGCCGAATCCCACCGCGTACGAACGTGGAAACTACATGAAGGTGCTGAGCTCGTACACGCTGCGCGCAAATGTCTTCAACGACTGAATGCCGGGCCACCTGCCGGATCACTTGACCGGCGCTGGCGAAAAGATTTCATCCACCAGAGTCTGGGCTGTCGCGAAATGCTGCTCGATGAGAGCCAAGCACTGTTCCGCAGGACAGTTCGCCGCCTGCGGAATCCCCTGGCTGAGCGTGCTCCAAACTTGTTCCAACGAGCCGGCGACAGCGTCGGTAAGTTCGTAGCCGTAGCTCAGCCCGAACCTCTGGCAAATCTGATCCGCCACATGGACAAGAACAGCGTTTTCGTTCTTCGATTCCAGCTTGTTGGGATTTTGGCGGAAATTCTGGAAACCGTGCTGCCCGACCGGGCTGTAATGGCGGCGTGCCGGCGCCTGAAGAGCCAGGGCTACGTTTTTGCGCTGGATGACTATTGCCATTCCGCTGGCATGCGTCGCGAAGTGGATGAGTTGTTTCTGTTAGGTCTACTGTCGGTGATGGACGCTCTCCTGAACATGCGCATGTCGGACGTGCTCGCGGAGATTCCCGTGGGGCAGGAAATCAAGGAAGCGTTGCCGGGATTTCCCAGCCGCTATCGACCTATTTTCGAAGTGATGCTGGACTACGAGTCCGGCACGTGGAGCAATTGGCGAATTCGTCGCGCGCCATCGGGATGAATGAGAACTTGCTACCGGACCTGTACCCTCGATCGGTGGAATGGGTCAGTGCGGTTCTCACTCATGAGCCGGCATTGCCTCAGCCGGAATTGCTGGAATCCTCAGCGCGCGCGGCGGCAAACACCTGTTCTGCCAGGTGAAAGGCATGATTCGCCGCAGGCACGCCGCAATAAATCGCCGATTGCAGCAGCACTTCTTTAATCTGTGTACGAGTAACGCCATTTCTCAGGGCCGCCTTCAAGTGCAATTGCAATTCTTCGGAGCGGTTCAGCGCCACCATCATGGCGATTGTGATTAAGCTGCGTGTCTTGCGATCGAGTTCGGGGCGCGTCCAGATTTCGCCCCAGGCGTAGCGTGTGATCAGATCCTGAAATTCCGCGGTAAAGTCATTTTGCGTTGCTATCACCCGGTCCACATGGGCGTCTCCCAGCACCGCGCGGCGCATTTTCATGCCTTCTTCATGACGCTTTTTTTCATCCATCGTGCGGGTCTCCCTTAAGCTCCCAGATATTCCAAGACCGTGCGATTGAAGTCGTCGCGCGCTTCCATATTGGACAGGTGAGCGGCGGGAAGTTCGGCGTAGCGAGCGCCAGGGATGCGTTCGGCCAGGAAGTGACCGTCCGCGGGGGTTGCCACCGGGTCATATGAGCCGGCAAGTACCAGCGCGGGAACTTGCACTGCGGCAAGTTTTTCATGCAGGTCCATGTCGCGAACGGCGGCACAATTCGCGATATATCCCTCGGGATTGGCGGATTCCAGCATGGCCACAGCGGAAGCCGTCTCCGCTGGATGAGCTGCGCGATAGACAGGAGTCAGCCAGCGCTCGATTACCGTGGAAGCAACCGCTTTCATGCCGCCGGTCTGGACGGCGCTGATGCGCGCGTTCCAGGTTTCTGGCGTGCCAAATTTGGCGGCCGTGTTGCAGAGAACAATGTTGTGAAATCGCTTTGGGGCATTGGTGCCAAGAAACATTCCGACCATTCCGCCCATCGAGAGGCCACAGAAATGAGCGCAATCGAGCTCCAGCGCGTCGAGGAGATGAACCAGATCCCAGCTCAACTGCGCAATCGAGTAAGGCCCGGGCGTAACGCTGGAGGCGCCAAAGCCGCGCGAATCGTAGCGCAGCACGCGGAAATGCTTCGAGAGGTCCGCGATTTGCGAATCCCACATCCGCAGATTAGTCCCCAGCGAATTGCAGAAAACGAGAATCGGAGCGTGCTCGAGGCCGTCCCACTCGTAGTAAATCTGCACGTCCTCGAATTTGGCGAATGGCATCGCGGTCTCCTTTCCCGGCTAGCGGCGAGCAGCGAAGTTCGCGGCCTGACCGAGCACGCGGGTGGTAAATTCTTCAGCGCTTCCCAGGTAATTGCGCACGTCAAAGAGACTCTCGAGATCCGCCGGAGTCAGGTGTCCATGCCAGCCGGGCTCCTGCGATAAAACGTCTTGGAGGTGGCGTTTTTCCGCGAGCGCTTTCTTGCACGCGGCTTCCACCAGCATGTGGGCTGGCATTTTGCCCATGCGGTCGCCCAGGGCCATGCTGACGGCTTCCGCGAAAATGAGCCCGCGCGTGACGTCCAGATTCTCTCGCATGCGAGCCGTGTCGACTTCCAGTCCGGGCAACATTTTCGCCAGGTGGTGTAAACCTCCGCCCACAAGGCAGACCAGTTCGGGCAACGTTTCCCATTCGGCATGCCAGCCGCCGAGCCCGCGCTCTTCTTCCTGCACCATGGCGCCCAGCAAGCTGCTGAGGAAGCCGGGAACACGATGCGCGGCTGCCAGAACGACGGCACAGGTGACGGGATTGCGCTTGTGCGGCATCGTGGAAGAGCCGCCGCGGCCTTCGCCGGCCGGCTCGAACAGTTCCGCCACTTCCGTTTGCGTGTGCAGAGAAATATCGCGGGCGATTTTTCCGAGCGTCCCCATACACAGACCAAGTGTGGTTGCCACCTCGGCGATGCGGTCGCGATGGGCATGCCAGGGAGCCGGAGGCAGCTCCAGCTTGAGCTCAACGGCAAGCGCTTTGGCAACAGCGGGACCATTGCTGCCAAGCGCGGCGAGTGTACCAACGGCGCCGCCGAACTGCAGTGTGAAAACGCGCGGGCGTATTTCCGCGAGTCGAATACGATGACGGAGAATGGCATCCAGCCAGCCGGCAACGACAAATCCAAACGTGGTGGGAAGCGCTTGTTGCATCCAGGTGCGCGCCACCATGGGAGTTGCGCGATGTTTTTCCGCGAGGCTGACGAGAGTGCTGGTGAGACGCTGCAAATCCTGTTCAAACAATTCCAGTGCGCGGCGAAGTTGCAGCATGACGCCCGTGTCGATGGCATCCTGGCTGGTGGCTCCCCAATGAACAAATCGCGCCGCGTCCTTATCGTCCTTGGCGACAGCTTCGGTGAGCCTTTTGACGATGGGGATGGCCAGATTGCCAGCTTGCGCCGCGTCTTGCGCTATGAGGTCCAAGTCGAAATTGTCCGCACGGCATTTTGCGGCGATGGCACGGGCGCTGGCTTCAGGAATGATTCCCGCTGCAGCTTCGGCGCGGGCCAAGGCAGCCTCGAACTGCAAGATGGCCTGCACGCGCTCCGCATCGGAAAAAACCTGATCCAGCGACGCGCTGCGGAACAACGGATCCAGAATGCTCACAGAATCTCTCCAGCGGTGGAGCAATTCATACGCGTTCCAGAATTACGGCGATGCCTTGGCCCACGCCGATGCACATTGTACACAGGGCATACTGTCCGCGGGTGCGCTGCAACTGATAGAGAGCTGTGGTTATGAGACGCGCACCGCTGGCGCCGAGGGGATGGCCGATGGCAATTGCGCCGCCGTTGGGATTGACGTGCGGAGCGTCGTCGGGAACGCCCAGTTCCCGAAGAACGGCGAGACCTTGTGAGGCAAAAGCCTCGTTAAGTTCGATCACGCCCATTTGGCTAATCGCGAGTTGCGCTTTGGCCAGAACTTTGCGCGTTGCCGGGACCGGACCCATTCCCATGATGCGAGGCGCAACGCCCGCGGCAGCAGCGGCAATGATTCGTGCCTTGGGCGTGAGACCAAATTTTTTGGCGGCGGCTTCCGACGCAATCAAGAGCACGCAGGAACCATCGTTCACGCCAGAGGCGTTCCCGGCGGTTACGGTGCCTTCGGGTTTTACAATGCCCTTTAGTTTGGCGAGTGCTTCCATGGTGGTATCCGGCCGCGGATGTTCATCCGCCGTGACCAGAACCGGTTCACCTTTTTTTTGCGGGATGGGCACGCCAACGATCTCTTCCGCCAGCCGCCCAGCCTTCACCGCTGCGGCGGTGCGTTGCTGGCTGCGGAAAGCAAAAGCATCCTGATCCGCGCGCGACACTTTGTACTCTTCGGCGACGATTTCCGCGGTTTCCGGCATGGACTCGGTACCGTATTTTGCCTTCATGGCGGGATTCACGAATCGCCAGCCAATGGTCGTGTCTTCTATTTTCATGCTGCGGGAGAATGCCGCGTCCGCCTTGCCCACCACAAACGGGGCGCGCGACATGCTTTCCACGCCGCCGGCGATCACGAGATCCAATTCGCCGCTCTTTATGGCACGCGAGGCCACAGCGACCGCATCCATACTTGATCCGCAGAGGCGATTCACGGTGGAACCGGGAATCTCCTTGGGAAGTCCGGCGAGGAGGAGCGCCATGCGGCCGACGTTGCGATTGTCTTCGCCAGCTTGATTGGCACAGCCGAAAATGACGTCGTCGAGCGCGTTCCAGTCGATGGTGGGGTTGCGTTCCAGGAGCGCTTTGATGGGTATCGCCGCAAGGTCATCGGCTCTGACCGAGGCCAGCGAGCCTCCGTAGCGACCGACGGGCGTGCGAATCGCGGCACAAATATAAGCAATGGTCATGGAATTATCGTTTTCCCTCGAAGACAGTCTACCGTAAACACACACAAGAAGAGCAAATGCGATGCCTTGGAATGGAAGAGTGGAGTAGACTCGGCAGAGCCAATTGGCAACGCGAAACGGGATAGAAAATGCTGACACATCGAAAAGAGATTCTGATTGAGTGGGGCGACTGCGACCCGTTTGGAATTGTGTTTTTCCCGCGTTACTTTGAATATTTCGATGGATGCACCAATGCGCTGTTTCATAAGGCGCTGGGATTTCCGAAGGCGGAAATGCTGAAGCGCTTCCAAATCGCCGGTATTCCGTTGGTGCAGGCAAGCTGCAATTTTTTCGTGCCGTCGTCGTTTGGGGATGTTGTCAGTGTCGAGTCTTGCGTCACGAATTGGGGCACCAGCAGTTTTAGCGTGCAGCACAGGCTCTTTCGCGGGGAGACGCCGGCGGTGGAGGGCTTGGAAAAGCGCGTGTGGACGGTGCGCGTACCCGGCGATCCGACGAAAGCGAAGAGCCATCCGATTCCGAAGGAAGTCATCGAGAAATTCCAATAGTGGCAGCGACGGAGGGGACTACTAACCAGGACTGTGCCCACGGATTGATTTGTATTTGGAGTAGAGAACCCCAAGACCAACCCTTGCATAAAACAAACGCGCAAGGATGGCCCACCCGAAGACAGCTCTGCACGGTAAGCGGGCAGCCGCCGGAAATGGCGGCGATGCGCGCAGCGATGAGTAGTAGCTCATACGCCATGGTAATCAGCATGGAAAAACAGTCGTTACGCAAAGCCCGAGTACAATTTGCGTAGGTGGAATCGCTCACAGGGCTGCCTCCGTGATCGCTCTGGCGAGCGCTGAACTGTCCCCCCAACTGAATGAAAGTGAGTGAGACCCCTATTGGTGCGTCCCAAGACCGCTGCGACTCTGCGCAAAGCAGCAATCTCAATCGTTTTAGTTTTTGGCTTGAGCATCCCGCTGGTTACGTGCAACGTGTCCACTACCAGCCATGCGGCGAACGACCCAACTGCCATCCAGCATACCGTGTTCATTATTAAAGAAAACCGCTCATTCGATAACTACTTTGGCGGATTCCCAAACGCCGATGGCGCGACCACCGGTCTTACCTCGACGGGAAAAACCGTGGCACTGAGCCCGACGCCCGACTGCTATCAGGGAAATATCTGTAATAGCTCGGCTTGCGCGATACAAGCGTGCGACAGCGGCAAGATGGACAAGTTCGATTTGACGACCGGTGGGAGTCTGGAAGCTTACAGCCAGTTGTCGGAAAAGGATATTCCCAACTACTGGGCGTATGCGTACCGCTTCACGCTGGCGGACCGGTACTTCACTTCCGTTCACGGGCCCAGCTTTCCGAACCACCTCTTTACGGTTGCCGCACAATCTGCCGGAGTATTCGACAATGAAAACAACGCCACTTCCGGGACGGACTGCACCGGGGCGCTCTCCGGGACGGTGCCAGCGATGGATGACAACGGCAACGTAACGCAGCAATCGCCGTGCTTCGACATCCAAACCTTGCCGGACGAACTGGAGAAAGCCGGCATCAGCTGGAAATACTACGCGTCGGGAGGCGGCATTCTGAGCACCATCCGGCACCTGGTGAATGGTCCGCTGCTGAAGAAACGGACCGCTGACAATCCGCAATTCTTGATCGATCTGGCCCACGGAAATCTTCCGGCAGTGAGTTGGATTCTGCCTCCCGGAGGCGCTGGCGAGCATCCGCCCGAGAGTTCCTGCGCCGGCGAGAACTGGACCGTAAGTATCTTGAATGCCTTGATGCAAAGTCCAGAATGGCAATCGACGGTGGTGTTCATCACCTGGGACGATTTTGGCGGTTTTTACGATCACGTTCCGCCGCCGCAGGTTGACCGGCTCGGTTTCGGTCCACGCGCGCCGTTACTGATTATTTCTCCGTTTGCCAAGCGGGGATATATTTCGCACACGGTTTACGAACAGTCGTCCATCCTGAAATTCATCGAGCGACGCTATCATCTGCAGCCGCTGACAGCCCGGGATCGTGCCGCCAGCGATATGCTCGACAGCTTCGACTTCAGCCAAGCGCCGCAACCTCCGTTGGTTCTTGCGCCACGCGCGTGTCCAGCGGAGCCCAGGGGCCTGGTCATGCCGAAGGCGTATACCTCCTACGACAACGACTGAGCGGCGCGATGCCTCAGACCCGTCTGAAAGGCTAAAGGTAAGAGTTCGAGGGTATTCTCTGGTTGATCCCGAGCGGACCCCAAGACCTATCCTGGCATAAAACAACGGCGCAAGGATGGGGCACCCCAAGCCATTTCACCCGTCAAGCGTTCCGAAATGGAAAAAGTGTCCGAGTTGAAAAGCTGCGAGTTCGGATCGTGGCAGAGAATCATAAGGACGAAGTGCTGGTTCCGACGCAAATCCTGAAAACATAAAGAAAGCAGGCTGGAAGACGCGTATGAAACCGTAAAGAGGACGCGGCGTGGGCGGAAGCGAGGCGAATGATGTGGAGATGGTGCTGGTACGCGAGTTGCTAGGTAGTATGAGGCCCAAGTGTCGAGGTATGAGCCTTGGGAAGAGTGGCAGGAAAGGCGAGAATGCCTGGCATCCGAGTGCTGGTGGTGGACGATTCCGTGGTGGTGCGGAGAGTGCTCTGCGAAGCGCTGACTACGGATTCGACGATCGAGATTGCCGGAACCGCCGCGGACGGAAGTATCGCTCTGTCGAAGATCCCCATACTGAAACCGGACCTGATCACGCTGGATGTGGAGATGCCCGGAATGTCTGGGCTGGAGACACTGGCGGAAATTCGGAAACTGTACCCGAAGCTTCCGGTGATCATGTTCAGCACGCTGACCGAGCGCGGAGCTGCGATCACGTTGGACGCGCTGGCGCTGGGAGCGAGCGACTATGTAGCGAAACCATCCAACACCGGCAGCGTGGAACAAACACGGCTTCGCATTCAAACGGAGCTAGTCTAGTGCCGAAGGTGAAGGGGCTGTGCCTGAGACGGACTTCATCCACCGAATTGAAGGCCGGGATTGTGCCGCAGATCCGTCCGGAGGCCAAGGCCAGCAGCGTGGCAAGGCCTGGACGGACCGGGGTGATCGACATCGTTGCAATAGGCACCTCGACCGGCGGACCGAATGCGCTAGCCGGAATGTTGCCGGCGATTCCGCAAGCGTTCCCTGTGCCCATCGTGATCGTGCAGCATATGCCGCCGCTGTTTACGAGACTGCTGGCGGAACGGCTGAACAAGCAATGCGCGATTGAGATTCATGAGGGAGAAGAAGGAGCAGTGCTGAAGCCGGGCGAGGCGTGGATTGCGCACGGAGATTTCCATATGACGGTCGTGCGGACGGAGGGAGTTACGAAGCTGGCGCTGCAGCAAGAGGCTCCCGAGAATTCGTGCCGACCGGCGGTAGACGTGCTGCTCCGTTCGGTGGCGCGCCTTTACGGCGTAAGCACACTGGCGGTGGTGTTGACCGGCATGGGATCAGATGGAGTGAAAGGGTCGCAAACGATAAAGGAATTTGGCGGCCAAGTGATTGTGCAGGACGAGGCCAGTTCGGTGGTTTGGGGCATGCCAGGGCAGGTGGCGGGCGCAGGACTTGCCGAGGGGATTTACCCGCTGGCGAGCATGGCGAAGGAAATTGACCGGCGGGTGACAAATGGGCGTCTGTTTACGGGACGAGAGTTCCTGGCGCAAAGCGCGGCGCGCGAGACAGCAAGAAATGCCGAAGGAATAGCGGCGCAAGGGTCAGAGAAAGCTGATCGATCGAAATGAGAATGGGATAAACAATGCCAGCCGAAACGCTACCACCCAAGGCCAGCACGGCGGCGAACCCAAAAGAGGAGCATCAGGATCCGGTGTATTTGCGGATTCGCGACATGGTCTATCAGACCTGCGGGATCTATCACTCCGAAGAGAAGCTGTATCTACTGACAGCTGCGTGTAAGCGAAGAATGGAGAAGGTGAAGTGCGCCGGGCCGCGCGAGTATCTGGATTTGTTGAAAGTTTCGGATATCGCGACGTGGAAACCCACGAACTGTTGAATGAAATCACGATTGGCGAGACCTGCCTGTTCCGCAGCCAGCCGCAGTTGAATGCCTTACACAACGTGATTCTGCCGGAAATTGTGGCGGAGCGCTCCAAGATCGGCTTGAAGAGACTGAAGATCTGGAGCGCGGGCTGCTCCACGGGCGAGGAGCCATACACGCTGGCGATGTTTCTCGAGGAAGAGAAAGCGAAATTGTTGAAGGGCTGGAACTTCGAGATTCAGGCTACGGATTTGAATGACAGATCCATCGAAACGGCGCGCGCCGGGATCTACGGCGATTACGCGCTGCGAAACACGACGGACGCCTTCAAGAGAAGGTACTTTTCCCCGTCGGAGGGAAACAAGCTGAAGGTGCGCGACGAAGTTAGGGCGCACATCACGTTTTCGCGGCTGAACCTGAATGACGATAGCCGGATGTTGTTTATGAAGGGCATGGATCTGATTTTCTGCTGCAACGTGCTGATTTATTTTGAACATGGTGAGTTAACGATGGCCATTCGTTTAAACCCCGATCTTTTGCCCGACCTGCTTGCTTCGATGCAGCAAAGCCAGCAAAACCAATCCATCGCCACGACGGAAATGGGAAGTGGGCGAAGCGTGAACCAGCTTGCCGACAACCCGGCGGCGGCAGCGCTGGTGCGCAATCACGACCAGGCAAATCAAGACGCGCAATACTTGCAGAACCTGACCACGCTGCAGGGGCGTTATCAGGTTGCTGATTCGGCGTTGGGAAACGTCACT
>Ga0074045_10004167_pt1 | contig 12859 bp, 11 predicted proteins | sample BogForMeECP23OM2_FD_94442 | JGI IMG/M metagenome (GOLD analysis project Ga0074045, IMG submission 94442) | Bog forest soil microbial communities from Calvert Island, British Columbia, Canada - Bog Forest MetaG ECP23OM2 | ecosystem: Environmental > Terrestrial > Soil > Wetlands ... | reverse complement strand
TTCCGCGGTGAAAAAGGCTCGCCGTTCGAGGGCGGTTTCCGAGTGCCCGGCATCATGTGGAGCCCCGGTAAGATTCCGGCCGGCGTGCGTTACGATGAAATGATGTCGCACATGGACGTGTGGCCGACGACCGCCGCGATGGCTGGCATTACCCCGCCCCCTCATGGCGGTTGGAAAGACAACTTTGGCAAGCCGATCTACTTCGACGGCATTGATAACAGCGCCTATGTCACGGGCAAGGCGAAACATTCGGCGCGCAGGTCGTGGGTCTATATTGACGGTGAAACCTTCCAGGGCGTTCGCGCCGACATCGGCGACGGTCCCGATGGCGATATCCACATGGCCTGGAAAATGCTTTTTACCGCCAAGGACACGTGGCTCGGCCCTTCGATGGATCTCGGTGCCATCGGCTCGTATTACAACCTCACCATGGACCCGTTCGAGAAATACGACATGACGTTTAACGGGGCGGTGGCAACGCGCGGCACAACCACCTCACCGGGCCGTTACGCCGGCTATGACAATGGTTGGGTTATTTCGTTGCTCTCTCCGGTGATATTGGAGTTTGACAAATCCATCGTGGATTTTCCGAACATCAAACGTTTCCCCGGCGGTGCGTCGAATGATATGAATCCGGATCTTCAGCATCCGAATAACCCTGTGCCGTTGATGGATCTCAAGAAGACCATCTTTCTCATCGGCAACTCGGACTAGCTCGAGAAGAGTCAACAGACCCTTGCGAGCACCTGAAAACGCGGACTTGCCAGCGTACGCACAACTGAAGTCGGAGGCGAGGAAGGCAGTACATGCTTCCTCGCCGTGCTAACAACTTTCTCGCGCTAAATATCGGCGGGAGCAAAGCGAACAGCGAGGGCAACCACGGAGAGGACGTCAAGCAATATTACTTCTACCTCGACAGCAAGCACCGGTACCAAAGTCGTAAGGGACAATCGACCCAGCAGCGAGAGGATTTGCAAGATTGACATGGAGTAATTCAAATGATCGCGAAAAACATATGGAAAATGTTATCCGTGGTGCTGAGTTTGGTTTTAGTTTCTGCTTCCTCGCAAATCCTGTCCGCATACCAGACTCCAACCTCAACTCCAGCGGCTGACAGCGGAAATCCCGTGGATGCTGCTTCCCAGAGTGCCAGTGAGATGCAGTCATTGGTCGCACCCATTGCGCTGTACCCGGATTCGTTGGTGGCCCAGATTCTTACAGCGTCCACGTTTCCCGACCAGGTCGCCGTTGCTGATTATTGGGTCCAGCAAAACAAAAGTCTGACTGGGAGTGCTCTGATGCAGGCCGTTGACAAACAATCGTGGGATGCCAGCGTTAAGGCACTCACGGAATTTCCCTCTGTACTCGGCAACATGGCCAAGAACCTAACATGGACTTCCTCGTTGGGAGAGGCTTATCACAATCAACAGTCCGACGTGATGACTGCTATTCAGACTTTACGCGCACAAGCGAAAGCAAAAGGCAATCTCAAGTCCAGCCCCCAGGTTACCGTCGTGCAACAGTCGCCGCAGGTCATTGTCATTCAACCTGCCAATCCGCAAATTGTTTACGTTCCGGAGTACAACCCGACCGTCGTTTACGGTACGCCTTATGTCGTGCCTGGATATGTGGCTCCGGTGTACACCACGGGCGATGTCGTTGCGGCGGGCCTAATTGGCTTCGGAGCAGGGATCGCCGTCGGGGCGATGATGAGTCATGGGTGTTGCAGTTGGGGTTACAGCAGTTGGAACTGTGGCTGGCACGGCACTGCGGTTGTGTATCACGGCGGGGCGTACTACGGAAACTCTGCCTGGCACGGTGGCTACTACAACGGCGGATACCACGGCAGCAACGGGTACAACAACAACTATAACCACAACAACTACAACAGCAACTATAACCACAACAACTACAACAGCAACTATAACCACTCGAATTACAACAAGAACGTCAGCGGAAACACCGGGAACGTCAACAAACAGGGTGCGCAAAACTTCAACGCCAATCATTCTTCGTCATCGAACTCCTGGGGACAGCACAACAGTGGCAGCAGTGGACACTCAGACGCTTTCAGCGGAATGAGCGGCCATTCTGGCGGCTCCGACGGCTGGTCCTCCAAGGCCGATAGTAGTCGTGGCTGGGGAAGTATGCACTCGAGCGGGTTCAGTGGCGGCCGATTCGGCGGTGGGGGATCGGGCGGCGGCGGATTCCGTGGTGGCGGCCGGCGCTGAAGTCGATCGTGAACGGCCGCGAAGGGCGAGCAAGCATGGGTTTGGAGGAATGTCCTATGTCGTACGCGAATCGGAACCAAAAAGAAATGGCTGGGCATCTCTGGAAGCTCTTTGCGCTTTTTGTGTTGATTACCACGCTCACCTCGTGTAGCAAACCAGAAAAACCAGTGGCAGACAAAGCTGCTCAGAGAACGTTTGCGTCTCCGGCCGACGCGGGTGCAGCGCTCTTTGAAGCTGCCAAGTCCGGCGACCCAGCTACGTTGGTGGCGATCTTCGGCGCAGATTCGCAGAATGTCCTGTTCTCGGGAGACGCGGTAAAAGACAAGGACTATCTACAAGATTTTGTCACCGCATATAACCAAATGCACCGCTGGCGGGAGATCAAAGCTGGTGGAGAGACTCTCTATGTTGGGGCTGATAATTATTCTTTTCCAATTCCTCTAGGGCAGAATTCTTCCGGCCAGTGGTACTTCGACACCGCCGCGGGAAAGGATGAGATTCTCGCGCGAAGGATTGGCAAGGACGAGTTGACCGCGATCGCCGCATGCGGAACTATTTCCGAGGCTGAGAAGAAATACTTCAGTCAGACTCACGATGGCGACAAGGTAAAGCAATACACCCAGAAGTTTATCAGCGACGACGGAAAACAGAACGGGCTGTACTGGCCAGTTCCGGCGGGTCAAGCCTCGAGCCCCCTTGAGGACGTTCGTGACTTTGCCAAAGCCGCCGGTTACAGCAACGCGGGTGACAAACCACAACCATTTGATGGCTACTACTTTCGGATTCTTACCAAGCAAGGCAGTGGCGCAAAGGGCGGCGCGAAGGACTACCTCGTCAATGGAAAAATGACCAGCGGTTTTGCCGCGGTGGCCTTCCCAGCCGAATACAGAAATTCAGGGATCATGACGTTCATCGTAGGCAATGACGGCATCGTGTACCAAAAAGATTTGGGAGAACAAACGGATGCCGTAGCCCGCGGCTTGACGGAATACGATCCGGGCGACGGCTGGAAACCAGCACTTTAGTGTCGAATGTGCACCTTGAATTTCAGTGTTTTTCTGGACTGCTTCCCTGGTGGACAATGCGACTTCGATTTATCCTTGTGTTAATAGGTTCGCTCGCAGCAATGGCTGCACAAATCTCCGCGCAGGACTTGGCACCTCGTGCTTATGTAATAACGCCAGTTCATTCCAACGCAATCACGATCACGTGGGGATTCTACGATGGAGGAGTAAACTTTAACGGAACGATTCCAATCACCAACGCCACCGGTGCTTACTACGTGCCAATCTTTAGCTACTACCATTCGTTAGATTTTTTTGGGCGCTCGGCAAACATCACCGCCTCGCTGCCTTACGGGGTGGGAAATTTTCAGGGCGACCTCTCGGGGCGATCTAGGTCGATATATCGTTCGGGTTTGCTGGATTCCACCTTTCGCTTTTCCGTAAACCTGTTGGGTGGCCCAGCAATGCAACCGAAGGGAATGGCGAAGTGGAAGCAAAAGACTCTATTGGGGTTGAGTCTGAAGGTTCTTGCGCCCACTGGTCAATACAGCGGTACGAAACTGATCAATTGGGGCAGCAATCGATGGGCTTTCAAACCGGAGTTTGGCTATTCCGGACGCAAGGGGAACTGGGTACTCGATGGCTATGCTGGCGTGTGGTTCTACACGACGAACTCGGATTCTTATGCCGGACCTGTCACTAAGCCACAGAATGAAGCTCCGATCGGGTCCCTTGAGGGGCATCTAAGCTACGACTTTAGGCCGCGCTTGTGGGTATCTCTGGACGGAAACTTCTGGTGGGGCGGCGTCACCAGCCTGAGCGGAATACAAAACTTAAAGACGCAACAAACCGGTTCACGAATCGGAGGGACGGTGTCGTTCCCGATCAGCAAACACCAATCCATAAAAGCCAGCTATAGCGATGGCACATTTGTTCGCTTCGGCGGAAACTATCAGAGCGTCTCCGCGGCGTGGCAGTATTCTTGGCTGGGCCGGCCCAAATAGCCATGCGCACCGATCAGTGGCCAAGAGAACTTTCCCCATCTTAGGTTTTTGCAATTGGTTTTTACTTTGAATTCTACCGACCCTGTCATTTTTAACAATAGCAACAGGTGCGCGCGAGTGAAAGCATATGGGCGATAGCAATGTCGTCCTGCTCTTCATTGTTTAGGAGGAATTCCATGCGAATAGCTGTTCTCTGCCTCTTTGCCGCGGCCACGTTACCGTCCTTAGTTCGAGCACAAGGCCCTATTTTCGCGATTACGCCTGAAGAGAGCACTGTAAAGTTCTTCGTGAAGGCGTCGGTGGCGCTAGAAGGTAATTTTACGAAGTGGGACGCCTCGATCACTTTCCCATCTACGGACGCCACGTCAGGCGTTTTGGACATCAAGATACAGGCAGCCACCGTAAATACCGGCAGTGGCATGAAAGACGACAAGCTAAAAAGCAAGGACTTTTTTAACGCTGCCGATGATCCGTACATCACCTTCCACTCAAACAAGATTGTACAGACTGGTCCCAACACCTTCGATGTGCAGGGCAAGTTTACGATTCGAGGAGTCTCTAAGGACGAAACACTGAACCTAACAGTTTCCGGTAAGGGGACAGGCAGTGGCGAGGTAAAAGGCACCATGGCATTCGACCGTAAGGAGTTCGGCATGAACAGCGGCATTCCCTTCATCAAGATTGCCGATCGCGTCGAAGTGACTGTAGACCTGAAGTATAAGCGAGTCAGCGGGCCCCCGTTGGTCTTTAAGGAATAGCGAAGGAGCGAGACCATGAAAATCACAACACTGAAACGGGCGAAACCAAGGCTCGTCTACCTTGCGCTGACGTGTTCGCTGGCGTTCGCGGCGCACGCCTCCGGCACGGGTAAAGCAAAGCAGCAGTAGATTCAGAGCATGGCCCAAGACACCCTTGAGCGCCTTTACAAAGCCGAGCCAAAGACCAAAGCAGCCGTCAAACACGCTTACGGCTACGCAGTCTTCAGCGACCTAGGAGTGAAGATTCTCTTTGGTGGCACTGGTAATGGAAAAGGCCTCGCGGTCAACATGACCAAGCACGAGACTATATGAAGATGCTCGAACTCCAAGCCGGACTTGGGGTGGGCGTCGATAAATTCCGTGTGGTATTTCTATTTGACAACCAAAGAGCGTTCGACGGCTTCGTCAACTCGGGCTGGGAATTCGACGGACAATCCACGGTCGCGGCAAAAGCCGGGGACAACGGCGGCGGGATGGCCGGAGCGGTTGCGGTCGCGGATGGAGTCTGGATGTATCAATTGACGGACACAGGCTTAGCCGTCGAAATTAGCGCCACAGGCACCAGATACTATAAAGACGATGACCTGAATTAAAGGGCGAGTGCAAGGGGCCGTGATCCAAAAGGATTCGCGCCCAAATCGTTTAAGTCGGCTGCAGGTGTCGGAAGCCGCTAGTACCGTCACTTTTGCCAATAGACACTACGCACGCGGACGTGCATCATCTCTCGCGAGGTAAGTAAGAGAAGTCCAAATCGAGAACTGGTGTTCCGCCCCCCTCAGATCCTATACCACTGGAACTCTCGACTTACCAAGACTAGGCGAGGAGAACGCGTCCATGAAACGCATCGGAACTGCTCTCGGTTTTGCCACACTACTCGGGGCCCTGGGGCTCGCAGCATCATTGCCGGCCTCTGCGCAGGAAAAGAAACCCAACATTGTCGTCATTATGGGCGACGACATAGGCTGGATGCAGCCGAGTATCTATCATCGCGGTTTGATGGTTGGAGAAACGCCCAACATTGACCGCATCGGGAACGAAGGCGCAATCTTCATGGATTATCTCGCCATGCAGAGCTGCACCTCCGGTCGCAATGCGTTCTTCACCGGCATGTATCCGCTACGCACGGGCATGATCCCGCCGCAGCTGCCTGGTAGCCCGTCCTATTTGCGGCCTGGCACCCCGGCAATGGCCGTGTTCTTGCGTGATCTTGGCTATACCACGGGCGAGTTCGGCAAGAACCATCTCGGCGACCACACCGCGTCCCTTCCAACGGCGCACGGCTTTCAGGAGTATTGGGGCTACCTCTACCACCTGGACGCGATGCAGCAAGTGAGCTTCCCGGACATCAACAAGAACACGGAGGTCCAGGGCATCGCTCCACCCTGCAAGAACACGCCCGTGCCTGGTCTTTCTGATCCTCCCGGCGCCGTAGATCCAGCAACCGCCACTTGCCTGACTCCCCCTCGGCCAGTCATCTGGTGTCACTCCTCCGATGGCACGGAGAAGAACCAAACGTGCAAGGACGAGGGCCCATTGACGCTGGATCGCTCGCGCACTGTGGACGAGGAAATTTCGGCCAAGGTCATCGATTTCCTGGACCGCAACGATCCGAAGACCACAGGGAAGCCGTTCTTCGTTTGGTACAACCCGGCCCGCATGCATGTCACAACCATGCTGCCACCGAAGTATGAAGCCATGATCGGTGAGGCAGGCGGCAAGGATTGGGGCCTCAACGAAGCTGGCATGAAGCAACTGGACGACAACATTGGCCTCGTCATGGCAAAACTGGAGCAGATGGGCCAATTGGACAACACGGTTCTCGTCTTCACCACGGATAACGGTGCCGAGACGGTTTCCTATCCTGATGGTGGCATCACACCCTTTAAGGGTCAGAAAGGCGAGGCCTGGGAGGGCGGCTATCGCTCCCCGTGTGTCGTACGTTGGCCAGGGCACATCAGGGCGGGCACCGTTAAGAAGGAGATGTTCGCGTCCCTCGACTGGTTGCCCACTTTTGTGGACATCGCCGGCGGCCCCAAAGGCGACGAGTTGAACAAGCAGATCCAGGCCGGAAAGTATCCGGGCATCGTCAAGACCATGCTTGACGGCATTGACCAGCGCGCCTATCTCGAAGGCACGTCGGAACACTCTGCGCGTGATGTGTTCTTCTACTACTCGGGTGCCACGCCATCCGCCGTGCGCTACAAGAACTGGAAGATGTATTACTCGATGGCGCCTGGGGGAGCGTCCGGCTGGTTCCTGCCCCTGGTAAACTATCACTGGACTCTTGTCGGTAACGTCAAGCGTGACCCCTTCGAGCAGACGGTAAGTTTCGGGGACGCAAAATCAGCGATGGCCTTGGGCGGTACACTTGGCTCGCCATCTACCGCATATCTCTACGACTGGAACATGCTGCCCATCGGCCAGTTGCTGTGGATGAAGGAACTTTACACGTTCAAGGAGTTCCCACCACTCCAAGCGGCAGAGACCTACAATTTGAATGGCATTCTGAAGGCAATGGAAGAGAAAAAAGGGGATGACTAGTTAGTTTGAATGCCGAGCAGCAAACCAAGGGAGCGGGCGCGTCTCGCGGCGCCAACGACTTTTCCGATAAGTGCGTTAGCGAGGACTTTCGGATTCAAGGCCGGTACTTTTGACGGTATCCGATTGGGCAAACGCTCCCTACGCTTACGCCCGTGTCGAAAGGAAGGAATAGCATGACTCAAGCCCAAGAACTCACCAGACTCGAACAAGCCCGTTCAACTAAAACTCCATGGAGAAAGTGGGGCCCATATCTCAGCGAGCGACAGTGGGGCACGGTTCGCGAGGACTACAGTGAGGATGGAAATGCATGGGACTACTTCACTCACGACCAAGCGCGATCCCGCGCCTACCACTGGGGCGAGGATGGTCTCGCCGGCATTAGCGATGACAAGCAGTTGCTGTGCTTCTGCGTGGCCTTGTGGAATGGCAAAGATCCCATCCTCAAAGAACGCATGTTCGGCTTAACAAACAGCGAGGCCAACCACGGCGAAGACGTTAAAGAATACTACTTCTACTTGGACAGCACACCCACACATTCCTACATGAAGTATTTGTACAAGTATCCGCAAGCGGCATTTCCTTACAGCAATCTGATCGAGACGAACAAACGGCGCAATCGCGGCGACATGGAGTACGAGCTGCTGGATACGGGTGTCTTCAATGAAGATCGTTACTTCGATGTCTTCGTGGAATATGCCAAGCAGAGTCCTGAGGACATCTTGATCCAAATCAGCGTAAGTAATCGAGGGCCTGAGCCAGCCACAATAGATGTTCTGCCGACGTTATGGTTTCGCAACACTTGGACCTGGTGGCCAGGTACACCTAAGCCGTCCTTGAAGCAGGTCTCTGTTCAAAAAGGCTCGCAGGCTGTTGCAGCTTCACGCGCCGATCTAGGCGAGCGGTATCTGTACTGCGAGGGGGATGTCCCGCTACTGTTCACAGAAAATGAGACCAACAACAAACGGCTTTTCGGGACGGACAATACCAGTCCGTACGTGAAAGATGGGATCAACAACTACGTAGTTCAAGGAAATCACAACGCCGTTAACCCTGGTAAAGCGGGAACCAAATCTGCGGCACACTATCATTTAAATGTGGCTCCAGGAAAAACAGCCACTATCCGTCTGCGTCTAACCGATCTCGCGCCTGCAGCCATTGGGGATCCTTTCAAGAGCTTTGCCGAAATCATGCAGACCCGTCAGGGCGAGGCAGATGACTTCTATCGAGCTATCACACCTGAACGTGTCAGCGAAGATGAGGCCCTGGTCATGCGTCAAGCGCTGGCCGGGATGCTCTGGTCCAAGCAGTTTTTCTTCTTCGACGTGGACTTATGGCTGACGGAACATGGTGTAGACCCGATGAAGCCCACGGGACGATTCATGCGGAATAGTGAATGGTTCCACATGGTGAACCAGCACATCATCTCGATGCCGGACAAGTGGGAATATCCGTGGTATGCGGCATGGGATTTGGCTTTCCATACCATCGCGCTCTCCACGGTCGACGCGGACTTCGCCAAAGAGCAGCTCGACCTGATGCTACAGGAATTCTTCCTGCATCCGACCGGTCAGATTCCTGCCTATGAATGGAATTTCAGCGACGTCAATCCGCCGGTGCACGCCTGGGCCACGATCTTCCTGTATAGGACGGAACAGGCCCTTAAAGGGCAAGGTGACCTCGAGTTTCTCAAACGCTCGTTTGCCAAGTTGTTGCTGAACTTCAGTTGGTGGGTGAACCGCAAAGACCGGTTTGGCAAGAACCTCTTTGAAGGCGGCTTCCTCGGACTGGACAACATCGGCGTCTTCGACCGGAGCGCGGCGCTGCCCACCGGTGGCCACCTTGAGCAGGCTGACGGCACGGCGTGGGTCTCCATGTTCTGTCAGAACATGTTGGAGATTGCCTTTGAGTTGGCGGCCCACGACCCTTTTTACGAAGACATGGCCATTAAGTTCGCCGACCATTTCCTTTGGATCGCTCGCGCCATGAACCAGGCGGGCGCCGAAGGCATGTGGGATGAGGAGGATGGCTTCTATTACGACGTCCTGCGGCTTCCGGATGGAAGTGCCAAGCGACTCAAGGTCCGCTCGATGGTGGGCCTATTGCCCTTGTGTGCTACCACAGTGATCGAGCCCTGGCAGCGTGAACGGGCGCCACGCTCGGTGAAAATGTTAGTTGAACGTTTGCACCGTATGCCCGAACTGGCCGAAAGTGTCCACCCAACTGGGCCAGGTCATCTCGGATATGCCGAACGCGGCATCGCTGCACTGGTGAATGAAGACAGGTTGCGCCGAATTCTGACGCGCATGCTGGACGAGAACGAATTTCTCAGCCCGTATGGGATCCGGGCAATCTCTCGCTTCCATGACGAGCATCCTTACGTGGTCAACGTCGAGGGCCAGGAATATCGGGTGAACTATCTCCCGGCTGAGTCCGACACAGGTATGTTCGGTGGGAATTCTAACTGGCGTGGCCCGATTTGGATGCCAGTGAACGCGGTGCTGATTCGCGCTTTGCTGCAGTTCTATCTTTATTACGGCGACAGCTTCAAGATCGAATGTCCCACTGGCTCGGGCAAATTGATGAACTTGTTCGAGGTCGCTCATGAAATAGCCAATCGCCTGGAACGAATCTTCTTGCGCGATAAATCCGGCCGGCGGCCCGTGTACGGAGGCACGGAGAAATTCCAGACCGATCCCCAATGGAAGGATTACATTCTGTTTTTTGAATACTTCCACGGAGATAACGGTGCGGGGCTGGGAGCAAGCCATCAGACCGGCTGGACCGGCGTGGTTGCGAAACTGATTGAGCTTTTTGGTCGGGTCGACGCGCAGCAACTACTGGACGCCGGCAAATCAGGCGCCTTTGCGAAGAAGGCAGGAACGGCGTAACGATGCCCTGGGGTCGCAAGGTAGCTGACAGTGTTGCGCTTCCTGCTTAGACACTTTGCTGGGATTCACAGCCAGTAACTTTCCGTCATCGGACAAATAGATGCCATTGCTAAGAGACAATCGACCAAGGATACCTAAGTCGTTTGACTGGCGCTATAGTCTCGAAATAGCTCTGGCTGTCTTCTGCTATCTAGGCGCGGCTGCCCATTTACCAGCCCAGATTCCCAAATCACCGGCGCCTCCGCCAGTCAAAACTGAGCCCACAGCCAAAATTGATCCCTTCGGACGTGAGACACCGCGTAGCGCAGTAATGGGTCTTCTGAAGTACACAGAAGGCCAGGACTTCGCGAACGCCGCTCGTTACCTGCAGCCAACGCCTGGTCAGGACACGGACTTGGTAGAGCGGGCCAGGGAACTTCAGGCGCTGCACGTAAAGTTCAGGGGCAATATCGCCCTGTTGAGCGATGATCCCGACGGCGCGGTTGAGGTCGGACTTCCTCCCGGCCAGGTCCGGGCTGGCGCTTTGGTGGTAGGCGGCACGACCACGGACGTGATCCTCGTGCGGGTGGATGATCCGGCGTCAGGGAAAATTTGGCTGGTCTCGAAAGAGACAGTTGCGAGTATCCCCGAGCTTTATGCGCGAATGGAGAGTGAGGGGCCGAGGCTAGCCGATCGAATCGTTCCTGCGGCTCTCACTGGTCGACGATTGCTTGGGGTATCACTCGCGCAATGGCTTGGGTGGCTGCTCTCGATCCCGATTTCGTGGTTGCTGGCTTGGCTGCTGACTCTTGTGCTTAGTGCACCCGAGCGAGTCTGGTACAAACTTCGAAAGCTTCCTGTCACAACAGTCTGGCAGACACCACTGGGGATGCCGCTCAGGTGCATCATTGCGATTTTGATCCACAGCCTGTTCGTTTACCTGCTTGAGCTGCCGCTTTTGTATCGCGCCTACTACGTTCGTTTCATGGCGGCCCTTCTGACGGTATGTTTGGCGTGGCTCGTGAGCAGGATCGCTGACCGAAGTTTCGACCGTGCAGTGAATCGAAGCCAAACGCAAAACAGAGGCGGGGAGTCGATCCTGGTCCTGATGCAGCGACTTACCCGCATCGTAATGCTGATTATCGCCTTTGTCGTCGCATTGGCCCTATTGGGAATAAACGTGAGGGCGACGCTCGCTGGCCTCGGTATCGGGGGACTGGCGATAGCACTCGGTGCGCAAAAATCGCTTGAGAACCTCATAGGCGGAATCTCGCTGCTGATGGACAAAGCAGTGCACGTTGGTAACTTTTGCAAAATCGGGAATCAACTTGGTACTGTCGAAGATATCGGGCTACGCTCTGTCAAGATACGAACACTAGATCAGAGTGTGCTGGTGGTTCCGAATGGAGCGCTAGCCCAAACGCAGTTCGAGAATTTTGGGCCTCGTCGAAAATGCCTGATCAATCAGCACTTTTCACTTCGAATTGAGACCCAAGTCGAACAGCTACGATTTGTGCTTGATCGAGTGCAGAACATGCTCAATCAACAATCTGCGATCGACACGGGATCAAGAATTCGAGTGGCGAATTTCGCCGGCGCTGCTTACGAGTTGGAGTTGTGGGCGTACATTAAGACGCGCGACTGGGCAGAGTTCACTACCATTCGCCAGGACGTTATATTAAAGATAGCTGAAATTGTTGAGGCATCCGGTACTCGGTTTGCGGCACCCACACAATTGACTTACCTGGCCACGGACACAGGCCTCGACGCAGAAAAGGCGACCAGCGTCGGGGCCTCGTGATCGAACTCCGGACGAGCGATACGTTCCCGTTCCCTGGCGAAGCCCGAACCGGAACGGTAATTAATCGGTCTCTACTCCAGCCGGGCAAACGGTGCAAGGCCTGTATAGCGCCAGTATTGACGTGAAGAATTTGATTCCCGCGATTAACAAAGCGCTAGCAGGTCGCGCATTCGGGGAACGACGGCATCGTGTACCAAAAGGATTTGGGAGAACAAACGGATGCTTTAGCCCGCGGCTTGGGTCGGGAAAACGGATTCCTAATAAGACTTCAGGCCGGTTCTTTCGACAATGGACTTCCCCCGGAATGGGGTCGAGCGTTGGGAGGAACTCAAACAAAGGTATCGCGGCACCCAAGCTCGCAGATGGAGGAAGCATGCGCCAACCCCAAGAAGTAACAAGGCTCGAAGAAGCTCGTTCAGCGAAAGCCCCGTGGAGAAAATGGGGACCCTATCTTAGCGAGCGGCAGTGGGGCACGGTTCGCGAGGACTACAATCAGGACGGTAATGCCTGGGACTACTTCACTCATGACCAAGCCCGATCCCGTGCCTACCACTGGGCGAAGACGGTCTTGCCGGCATTAGCGATGACAAGCAGTTGCTGTGCTTCTGCGTGGCCTTGTGGAATGGCAAAGATCCCATCCTCAAAGAACGCAT
>Ga0074045_10004166_pt1 | contig 12863 bp, 11 predicted proteins | sample BogForMeECP23OM2_FD_94442 | JGI IMG/M metagenome (GOLD analysis project Ga0074045, IMG submission 94442) | Bog forest soil microbial communities from Calvert Island, British Columbia, Canada - Bog Forest MetaG ECP23OM2 | ecosystem: Environmental > Terrestrial > Soil > Wetlands ... | reverse complement strand
TTCAATTTCTCCGCCGGCGCCCGGGTCACGTTCATGGACGTGGAACATCATGGCGGCGAATGGCGCAACGACTTGCTGCTGGGCTCAAGCAATCTGGCTGCTACCGAGTTCTACCAGCCTATCGCCAATTCGCACTTGTTTGTGGCGCCCTACGCCTTTGTTTCCAAATTGCCACGCAATGCATTCGAGGGACAGACGCGTGTTGCGGTTTTCGGTGACGAACGCGCGGGTGGAGGTTTCGATCTGGGCTATGACTCCGGACGCCGCAGCGAACTTCGCGTTGGCTACCAGATCTTCAGCGGGAAACTTGCGCCGCTGATTGGCAGCGCCGGATTGCCCGTACTCAGCGGCAGCACAGGAGAATTCCGGACACGCTATGTCTGGGACGGCCAGGATAGTCCCGCGATTCCCAGCAAGGGCACTCGCATCGTCGCCAACCTGGCGCGTGTGCTGCAAAGCCCAGGACTCGTCCATCCCATCGCTCAACTCGACGTGCAGACCTCCACTTTCATCCCAACGAGCGAAAAGACTTCGCTATTCTTCGCTGCCGCGGGAGGGACGACTTTTCATGGAACTGCCAGCCAGTTTCAAATCTTTTCCCTCGGCGGAGCATTCCGCCTTGGCGCCTACTTGCCCGACGAGTTCGTAGGCAACGATTACGGATACGCCTCGTTCGGATTCCGCCGTGAATTTTATCGTCTGCCGCAACTGGTGGGTAAAAAGGTCTATTGGGGCGGATGGTATGAGGCGGGCTCCGCATTCAACAGCCCTGATTCGTTGATCGTGCGCGGTAGCGCCAACGCCGGGGTCATGGCCGATACCATTATTGGTCCCATCGCCATCTTCGGAAGCGTGAGTCCCACCGGGCAGAGCCGAGTCAATTTTTCGATTGGAAGGCTATTCTAGGATGCCCCACCGGGCGTATGGCAAAATTACAAAGAGATTCAGACGCTCGCTTCGGAGGTGAAGCTGGAATGTGCCGGAATATCAAGACCCTCTTCAATTTCGATCCCCCTGTGAATGAGGAAGAAATTCGCGCCGCTTCGCTGCAGTTTGTACGAAAGATCACCGGTTTCAACAAACCATCGAAGGCAAACGAAGCCGCCTGCTTGAGCGCGATCGAAGAGATTGCCGACATCTCGGCTCGCCTCCTTCACTCCCTTGAAACCACCGCACCGCCGAAGAATCGAGAGGAAGAAGCGGCTAAGGCGAAGGCTCGCGCTGCGGAAAGGTTTGGCGCGTGAAGCGGTATTGAAGCCTGCAAGTGCTCGTCCTCTGGTGCTCTTCCTCAAGGACCCCGTCGAGGTACAGTCAATTCAATGGGTTAGATGAAATCATTCCGGAACTGGCGAGCATCTTACGCCCGAATGATGTCATCTAAATAAGTCAAGAGGCTGGGGGGCCTGTCAATCATGAAGATCCGAACGAGTATTCACGCCGCACTCACAGCAGTGATTCTGTTGGCGACCAGTTTGGTTTGGGCTGCGCCTAAACCCCCGAAGACTCCACAGGGCGTGCCGCCGTTTCCTGGGACGCTGGTGAACGCGCGTTTTATATACGTGACCAGTTACGACGGCGACCAGTTTAATGTCAACTTGCTTCCTGAAGATCGCCAGGCAATCGCGACCGTGCAGGATGCGATTCAAAAGTGGGGAAAGTTCACTCTGGTATACGAACCCTATCAAGCCGATATCGTGCTGATGGTCATGAGCCGTCCCTCGGAAGACGTTCTGGCGGTGTACGACGCACACGGCTGGCCGGGCAATCAGTACCTGTGGCGGATGATGGGCCGCAGCGGACTGCAGCCGGGCGAATCTCCATTCGTCACCAATCTGGAGAAGGCCTTCAATCTGGCAACCGCGAAATAAGTCTTGGCCACGGATTTACACAGATTCTCACGGACAATTCTTCTTGATCGTTTTGCTCTATCGGTGCGGATCCGTGAAAATCCGTGGCGCAGGTTTTTATTTTGCGTAACTCTTCACGAACTCGACCAGGCTGCGCAGCGCGATTCCTGATGGCCCTTTGGCGATCCAGGGCTTCTGTTCCTCCATCCAGGCTGTGCCGGCGATGTCGAGGTGGATCCACGGCGTGTCTTCGGCAAACTCTTTCAGGAACATCGCCGCGTTAATGGCACCGCCCCAGCGCCCGCCGGAGTTGACGATGTCAGCAATGGTGGACTTGATGTTGTCTTTGTATTCGTCATCCAGCGGCAGGCGCCACATCTTTTCGCCGGCCTCGTCGTTCGCTTTGTGGAAGCGCTCGTAGATAGCCTCATCATTGGCGAAGACTCCGGCATTGGCGTAGCCGAGCGCAACCACCACCGCGCCTGTCAGCGTTGCCGCATCGACCAGATGAGTGCAGCCAAGTTGGCGCGCGTAGAAGAGACCGTCGGCGAGAACAAGGCGGCCTTCGGCGTCGGTATTGATGATCTCAATCGACTTGCCGGACATGGCAATCTGCACGTCACCAGGCTTCTGCGCTTTGCCCGAAGGCATATTCTCCGTGGCGCAGACGATGCCGATCACTCTCACCTTCGGCTTCAGCAAGGCGATGGCGCGCATAGCGCCGATCATGGTTGCGCCGCCCGCCATGTCGTATTTCATTTTTTCCATGCCGTCGGCGGGCTTGATCGAAATGCCTCCGGTGTCGAAGGTGACTCCTTTTCCAACCAAGCCCAAGACGGGCTTCGAGGGAGCTCCGGCAGGCTCGTAGGTCATCACGATGAGCGCGGGTGGCTCATCGGAACCTTGGGCGACGCTCCAGAACGCGCCCATTTTCAATTCCTTGATCTTGTCGGCGCCGTAGACTTCGCACTTCAAACCAACCTCCTGGGCCATCTTCTTCGCGCGGTCGCCGAGAATCGTCGGCGTCATGCGGTTCGAAGGCTCGTTCACCAAATCGCGGGTAAAGTTCTGCGACTCGCCGATGATCTGCGCCTCCTGCGCAGCCTTCTCCAGCGCAACATGATCCGCATTTCCGCTGGCGACGATCGTGACTGCATCAATCTTCTGGTCTTTGCGGTCGCTCCGGTAGTAATCGGGATCGAAGTTGCCCACCAGTGCGCCCTCAATGATTGCTCTTACCGCCTCTTCTGCAGGAATGCTCGGCGGAGCGATAAAGGCGAAACTGCGGATCCCACGCGATTTGAGCGTGCGTACGGCTGTTCCCGCGATACGGCGCAATTCGTAGCTCGTGAACTTGTTCGCCGCACCGCCGCTGATTAGCAACAGGCGCTTGGCCTTCAGTCCGGCCGGTTTGTGCAACAAGTTGGTTTCAAACGGCCGGCCGGTAAGTTCACCGCTCGCCAGCAGTTCCGCGGCAACAGATTGTACGGTCCCGTCGCCGGTCGCAAGTTGGAGTTGAGGCTTGTCTTTTTCCGCCGATTCGGTTTTGTTCGCGGTGGCGTTTTTCTCGGCGTGGTCCAGCGCAATTGCGACCAGCGATTCGGTTTCGACTTCGGCGGGCGTAGAGAATGAGAGTGTAGTTTTCATAGTCGTCGTGAGATTTTGGGACTAACACTCCAGTATCGTCGTCAGCCGGGGAATTAGGCAAGGGGACTTCCTTCGATGGTCGGGGTGATGTAAGCAGCATTCGCTCTAATCGTGCCAACGTGGCGAATCGAGGCTTCCATTTGGTACGAACTTTGCGTCGCTCGACAACGTATCTGCAACTACCGGGGATGACGCTATTCGACCCGGTGCGATATGATTCGATCCCTCAGCGCAAACCGAGGCTTTCATGAAGATCCGGTGGGTGATCGTGTTGTTTCCCTTGCTTTCCGTCGTTCTGATTTCTGTGCTGGTGCAGGAACATGCAGCCAAGGCAGCCGCGTCTCAGGCACCCGCTGCTCCTGCGTCAGCGTCGAGTGTTATGGCTGCTGGTTCGAACGGCTCCGCCTCGCTAACGATTCCGGACACCACGCTGGCCATCAATTCGCCGAGGCCCATGTCGCAGCGCGTGGTCCACTATGAGATTGATGCGAAGTACGATGCGACCCGGCACACCGTCGACGCGACCGAGGTGCTGACTTATCACAACTTGACTGGGCAAGCGCTCGACCACTTTCCGTTCCATCTTTATCAGAACGCGTTTCAGCCAAATTCCACGTTCGTGCGCGAGGGAAAAATCCTAGGGACTCGTGACACGAGATATGACAAGTGGGAAGAGAAGGAATTTGGGTCGGAAGATATCAAAAGCATCGAAGTGGTCGGACAGGGCGATCTGACCTCGCAGTTAAAGTTTATTCAGCCCGATGACGGGAACAAAGACGATAAGACAGTAGTTGACTTGCCTATGGCAAGAGCCATCCCGCCGGGCGGATACGTGCAGTTCAAAATTGCTTTCCAGACCAAATTTCCTGAGACTCAGGCGCGCTCGGGATGGAAACGCGATTTCGTCCTGGGCGGACAGTGGTTTCCCAAGGTTGGCGTGTGGTGGCACGGAGCGTGGAACTGCCATCAATATCATGCGATGTCGGAGTTCTTCGCCGACTTCGGAGTCTACGACGTCAAGTTGACAGTGCCGTCGTATGAAGTAGTTGGAGCGAGCGGCGTGAAAGTCGGGGAGGTAAACAATCCTGATAACAGGAAAACAGTCGCCTACCACGGAGATGACATCCACGATTTCGCATGGACGGCGAGCCCGCGCTACAAGGTGAAAGATGACGGCGTGTATCAAGGCCAGATGGGACCGGTGCAGATGCGCATCTTGATGCAGCCCGCACACTGGAGTCAGGTGGAACGCCACGAGAAAATTCTGAAGGAATCGCTCGAGCATTTTGAGAGCTGGTACGGACCGTATCCCTACAAGACCATCACGCTGGTCGACCCCGAGCCGGATTCGGCTGCGGGCGGGATGGAATACCCGACGTTCATTACCGGCGAGACGAGTTGGTTTATGCCAGATGGCTTCTACATGCCTGAACTCGTCGTTGAGCACGAGTTCGGGCACCAATATTGGTATGGCATGGTAGCGACGAATGAATTCGAAGATGCGTGGATGGACGAAGGTATTAACAGCTATACGGAAGTGAAGGTGCTCGATTCGATTCTGGGCAAGAGGACCTCCATCCTGAATCTTGTGGGCGCGACGGCGGGAGAGCGGGAATTGCAACGGGGAGACTATGCGTCCGTAGCCGACCTCGATCCGATCGCGCAAAAAGCTTATGACTACTACAGCGGCAACTCCTACGCCGGAGTTACCTATGGCAAGACGGCGAGCATGCTGCTGACGCTGGAAGGCATCATTGGCGAAGACACGATGGCGAAGGCGATGCGCGTTTACTTCATGAAATATCGCTTCACGCATCCCACCAAGGAAGATTTCCTGAAGACGATCGAGGAAGTTTCCGGCAAGAATCTGCGCTGGTACTTCGACCAGGCGATCTACGGGAGCCAGGTTTTGGATTACAAGGTGTTGCGGGTCGACTCGTATCCAGTGAACTGGTATGAACAGAAAAGGAGCCTATTTCAGAAAGAGGACAAGAATACGGTCTACCGCTCTTCCGTCTGGATCCAGCGCAAGGGAGATTTCGTCATGCCGGTGGAGTTGGAGGTGAAGTTCGATAACGGTGGAAAAGTTCGCGAGCACTGGGATGGGGTGAGCCGGTGGACGAAGTTCACCTACGAGAAAAAAGCCAAGGTGGAGTCGGCGGAGCTCGATCCTGACCACAAGATCCAGATCGACCGTAATGACTTCAATAACAGTTACACGGCTGAACCGGATGGGAAGCCTGCGAGGAAAGTGACAAACTACTGGCTGTTTGTGACGCAATGGCTGGGCCAGGCATTGGCCTGGTGGGCGGTTTAGGCAAATCGAGGACGCGCATTCATGAATGGAAACGAAGGTCTTTTGAGCGGCGGCTGGAGCAGGGTAACTCGCAACAAGCGCTACATCGTGTGGTTCTATATTCTGAACCTGGCGCTGGCGTGCCTGGGCGCCGCTGCGTTTAGCAATCAGGCGCACGACTATCTGGATCACAGCCTGCTCTCGGGACGACTGGTGCACGGATTTGATGTGGCCGTGTTGATCGAGATGTTTGCGCAGCCCGAGTTCGGCACGACTGACGCGGCCAGAGCCTCGGGAGTGCACTTCGCCTTGCTCTTCTTCCTCGCAATCGTGCTGTTTCTCCCCGGAGTGCTGCAAGGTTATGCCTCGACCTATCGCTTGCCGCGCGAGGACTTCTTCCGTGCGTGCGGGCGAAACCTGTGGCGATTTATCCGGCTGCTGATCGTGGCGGGCATCGTGATGGGAGCGGTGGCCGCGGCGCTGTTGGGCCTGCACGGCGTGTTGGAGCGGAAAGCTCTCGATAGCACCAACGAGTTGCTTCTCTTTGAAGTAAGAGTTGCAGGTTTAGTCGTCATTTTCCTGGTGATGAGCGCCTTGCGTATCTGGTTTGATCTGGCCGAGGCCGACGTCGTGTTGAGCGATCAGCGGGTGGTGCGGAAGTCGATTGGCGCCGGCTTCCGGCATATGTGGCGAAACTTGGGGCGGCTGCTCGGAGCCTATGTTGTGATCACGATCGTCGCGGCGATCCTGTTGTTGGCAGGGCTCGGGGCGTGGATGAATTTTGTGCCGCCTGCTAGCGTGGCCAGTGCGATTTTCGTGAGCCAGTTGACGCTGCTCTTGTTGTTGATTCCGCGCTTCTGGCAACGGGGTGTGGTTGTCACCTACTACTTGCAGAATATGGTGGAACCGATCGCAGTGCAGCCCTCAACGCCAGCGCCGGTTCCGCCCCTGGTGGCACCTCCTGTACCTGTGATCCCCAGCACTCCGCCGGAGACGGAAGGGGTTTGAACCGGGCTACAGTAGAACGATGGTGATTCCCCGGTTGCGGCGGCCGAGGTCGGAGTCGCTCTTGAGTTCCGGGTGCGATTGCAGAAGTTTCCAGACTGCATCGTCCGACTTCGACCAGTTCTCGCCAAAGATGCAGCCGCGAATCTGGCCATTCTGCGTCATTTCCAGCAAACGTTTTTGTGCGGCGATCCGAATGTCTCCGCCGGCACCGGACGAACCATAGCCGTGAATGAGCTTCACGAGTGCCACCTTCGCTGCGCGAGCGACGGCCAACTCCCGGTCCAGGCGCTGCAAGGCTTCGTGGACCTGCGGCATGTCGGATTTCAGGTTCACGGTTTTCATCGCTGTGGATTCCGACACGAAAATAAAGTTCGGGGCGTCGTCGCGGTGAGCTGTAGATGGCTCGCTCTCCGGCGGGAAATCGGGGTACCCCCCTCCCCCTCCATCTCTGGAATCACCACGTTAGCAGGGAATTCCCCGCAAAATCCGGCTGTCAAAGAACTTAGGTACTAAAATCCGTGAAACAAAGGACTTTGAGGCGCCGCGAAGTGGCTTCTGCCAACCGTCACGGCCTCGACCATGATCGCGCATGCGATGGGCTGGGGACAAGGTTAGATGTCACAGCGGGGAGTCTCGGAAATTCTCGGAGGGGCGCAGTCTCGAAAAAAAACTTGAGGAAGGTTGGTCCGCGGTGCCCGCCCTTGCAAAACGACGCAAGGGTGGGGCAGCCTCGGCTGTGATAGTGCCTACAAGAATCAAAGCTGGGCCTGCCCCTGTCTTCGACAACTGACTCTAACTGAGATGTTGAAACCGAGTGGACCATTGACGTGCTCCCCGGACGGGGATACAGTTTTTCCGCGCCATCCCTCTGGCTGGGGGCCCGGCCAAAAGCGAAGAGGAGATAACGAAAATGAAACGCCGCCTCGCAATGCTATCGGCAATCCTCGTACTCGTCACAGCGACCCCATCCGCTCGGGCACAAAAGGTGGCTGGGTCTCGCCGGCCCGCAGCCGTACCGGAGGGTTATGTGATCACGCCATTCGGCTACTTTCATCCGTCTTGTGTGCGCGAGGTGGCTAGCGGAGATACAGTAATGGCGGATGGGCGCGTCCAACATGCGGATAGCACGGCCGATGAGGAGTCTCCGGTATGTGGTTATCCGCGCTACACGGCTCGGGGAGAAATTTTGACTGAAGGGTCAAAGCCGCCAACCATCACTCATAGCTGGATTGAGTCTGGAAACGCCATCAACACTACTTCTTCGTTCGGTGAGCTTACTGCAAATTGGACCGTGCCCCCAGCTCCGACCAGCGATGATGGCCAGACTGTATTTCTCTTCCCCGGTATGGAAGACTTTGCTACCGACGCGACCATCATTCAGCCCGTTCTCGGCTGGAATGCGGGCTTTTTTGGTACAAACTGGAGCATTGCCAGTTGGAATTGCTGTCCCAAGGGGACAACGAACCACAGTACGCCTGTGGAGGTCAATTCGGGCGACACCATCTTTGGCACCATCAAATCCACCTGCAGCGCAGGAACGAAATCCTGTTCCAAGTGGAACATCACGACTGAGGATCAGACCATCAGTAAAAGCACAACTCTCAGCGAAACTCCGAGTGAAGGCCAAACCTTTACTTGGGCACAAGGCGGCGCGCTGGAGGTCTACGAGATCGTTCAATGCAGCGATTACCCTCCGAACAAATCGACCGCCTTCTCCAATCTCGCGCTCTATGACTACAACTTCAACAAATACTCCGCTCCAGGATGGGTCCTTTTAAATTATTACAGTGGCCTTACGCCCCAATGCAGTTATGGTGGGAAGATGGCCGCAGCGAAGGTGACGCTGGACTACTAAATCGGTGCGAAGAAATAACTAACTAGGCCAGCAGTGCCTCTGCTTGCCGGGCTTTGCCCGGTTGGACAGCCCCTTCGGCTACGCTCAGGGCAGGCTCGGGGGAGCTGTCCCCACATGATCGGTTACTTCTTCCGGCTTCGGATGGCTTCCCTGGCTTCTTTGTCGGCGGTCCTGCGGCGCTCGGTTTCACGCTTATCCCATAGCTGCTTGCCTTTAGCTAATGCCAGTTCAACTTTTACTTTGCCGTTCTTGAAGTACAGGCGAACCGGGATAAGAGTCAGTCCTTTTTGCTGCGTTTTGCCGATCAGCTTGCGGATTTCTTCCTTGTGCATGAGCAGCTTGCGGGTGCGCAGGGGGGCATGGTTGTGGATATTGCCATGTTCGTAAGGGCCGATGTGGGCATTCAGCAGCCAGAGTTCACCATCTTTCACCAAGCCATAGGAATCCTTGAGGTTGGCAAGGCCACCGCGAACCGATTTTGCCTCGGTTCCTGTGAGAACCACCCCACACTCAAATTTTTCCAGCAAGAAGTAGTTATGAGAAGCGATCCTATTAACGGCGGCATCGCGCTGACCGGAGGCGGTCGGGTCGCGGCGTGGGGATTTCTCAGGGCTGGGCTTGGTTTGGTGCGTGGACTGGCGAGCCATAATTAAGATGGGTTCATCTTAACAGCGGGTTCCGGGACGCGGCCATCGGGCGGCGGTCAAGATGTATTTCCTCTTTCGTGCTGGAGTAGAACGTGTTACGCTGTTACCCGCCGGAAAGTAGATCGCGGAAGCCCGATAGCCGCAACCCCAAGCCCGGCCCTCCCCACTTGGGCTAAGACTAAAGAGTATAACTGCCCCGCACGCAAAGCGATCAGGTGCGAGGAAACGCGATGCTATAATCGCTGCAAAGTCACGGCTGTATCTGTTTGAATTTGTGCGATTTCACGGGGCTTTACGCGTGTTCTCTGCTTGTCCGGCGAAGAATTCCGGTAAAGATTTCTTAGACGAGGACTGACGATGAGACGTCTGACGCCTGCGGCGGTAGCGCTGCTGGTTTTGGTTGTGATTGTACCTGCCATCGCGGACAAGGCCAAGTCCCTCTACGACAAGGGGCAGGACGCGGAGGCACGACAGAATTACGAAGCCGCCTATAACTTCTTCAAGCAGGCTTACGACCTGAAACCGAAAGATTTGCGTTTCCGGTCGGCATTCGAGCGCTTGCGTTTCAAAGCTGCGGCCGACATCGTTCATCGCGGCCAGGGGCTGCGTGACCAGGGTAAGTTGCAGGAGGCTGCGGCTGAATTTCAAAAAGCGGTACTGATCGATCCGTCGCTCTTCATCGCGTCGCAGGAGTTGAAGCGTACGTTGCAGATGATTAACGATAAGGAAAATCCTCCGCCCCAAGCGGCTGGGCCGCCGAGCAGTCTGGAACGAAAAATCAGGGAAGCCGGCGGACCGGTGGAACTGGCTGCCATCTCGAATGTTCCCATCACCGTAAAACTCACCGAGGATTCCAAGGTTATTTATCAGACGGTCGGGCAGTTGGCCGGGATTAACGTGTTGTTCGATCCCGACTATACCTCGCGGAGGATCAAGGTCGAACTGAACGGAGTAACCCTGGAAGACGCGCTGCAGATTACGGCTCTGGAATCGAAAACCTTCTGGCGTCCGGTGACCAGCAATACGATTTTCGTAGCCCAGGACAATCCGGCGAAACGCAAGGAATTGGAACAGAGCGTACTCAAGACCTTTTACTTGCAGAATCTTTCCCAGCCCACGGAGTTGCAGGATGTCGTGAACGCAATCCGCGCCGTGCTGGATGTGCAACGCGTGCAGCAACTGCTCTCGCAGAATGCGCTGGTGGTGCGCGGAACGCCCGACCAGATCGCGCTGGCGGAGAAGCTGGTGGATGATCTGGACAAGGCTCGTCCAGAAGTAATTGTCGACATCGCCGTCATTCAAATCAGCAAAGACAAGTCAAGGACGCTGGGATTGAATCCGCCGACCAGCGCCACCGTCGCGTTGCAGAGTAACATCAATAGCACCACCACGACCGGAACGACAGGCACGACGACGACCACCGGCTCTAGTGGCAGCGGCATATCCTTGAACACCCTGGGCAACCTGAACGCCACCGATTTCCAGGTGACCATTCCTTCCGCCAATCTGTCCGCGGTGATGGGCGAAAGCGACACAAAGATGTTGCAGAATCCGCAGGTTCGCGCTCTGGATAACCAGAAGGCGACGCTCAAGATTGGCGAGCGCTTACCGGTCGCAACCGGATCGTTCCAGCCTGGAATTGGCGGCGTCGGTATCAACCCGCTGGTCAATACCCAATTTCAATATATCGACGTAGGCGTGAACATTGATGTGACGCCGCACGTCCACGCGGATCGGGAGATCACGCTAAAGATTTCGATGGAAGTTTCTTCTGAGATTGGGCAGGCAAGCATTGGGGGCATCAGTCAGCCGATCATTGGGCAGAAAAAAATCGAGCACGAGATCCGGCTGAGGGATGGGGAATCCAGCTTGATTGGTGGAATCATGGATGATTCCCAGACCAGGTCCCTGGCAGGCCTTCCAGGATTAGCGCAGATTCCGATCCTGAGATATCTCTTTGGGCAGGTGACGCAAGATCATTCGTCGGACGAAACGGTCTTCGCGATTACGCCGCACATCATTCGGGGAACCAGCCTCAGCGAGATGAACCAACGCGCGATCGATATTGGCACGGCCAATTCGATCGAGCTCCGGCATGTGAACCATCCGGGGGCAACGGCACCCAGTGCTACGGCTCCCGCGAGTCAAGCTCCGGCGGCCCAGCCGTCGGCGAATCAAGTTGCGAACCAGCAAGCTTCCAGTCAAGGCGCAAGTCCGGCAGCGCAGGGGACGAATTTCCAGTTTGATCCTAGTCAGATCACGGTGGCGAAAGGCAATACGTTTGTTGTGAATCTTCTGATTTCAGGGGCGCAGAACGTCTATTCCGTTCCCGTACAATTGAATTACGACCCGGCCAAGTTACAGATGGTCAACATTTCAAACGGAGGGTTCCTCTCGCAGGATGGGCAAGCGGTTGCCTTGGTCCATCGGGAGGATGACACCACGGGAACTTTGCAAATTACGGCCACGCGGCCACCGGGTGCAGGTGGAGTTTCCGGCCAGGGCGCGGTGGTTACGATGACATTTCAAGCCAAGGCCAGCGGGCAGACCCCTCTGACCATTACTCGGGGTGGGGCGCGCGATCCCGGCTTGCAGGCTATAACCGTAAACGGCGCGCAGGCCTCGGTCACTGTGCAATAGAAGTGCGGTTTCCGGGCTGAGAATAGAAGAAGTAGAACATGATCCTAGGCAGATTTCGTCAGGTGCAGGGTAGGAAGCCCTTCTTAGGCTTTACGCTTCTTGAGCTAATCATCGCGACCGCCATCTTGCTGATTTTGTCCACCATGGCGGTGCCCATGGCACGGCTAAGCATCAAGCGGGAAAAAGAGCGCCGCCTTCGAGCCGATTTGTGGGAGATGCGCGATGCCATCGACCGCTACAAGATGGATGCCGACCGCAAGGCTTTTCAAACCAAGGTAGACAGCCAAGGCTATCCTCCCGATCTGGAAACTCTGGTGAAGGGCGAGGACGTCAAGGGAAAGAAGGTTCGGTACCTTCGCAAGATTCCGATGGATCCCATGACGGGGACGGCGGAGTGGGGCCTCCGTTCGATGCAGGACGATCCGGATTCTGACTCCTGGGGCGGGCAAAGCGTGTTCGACGTTTACACCAAGTCGCTGGATGAGGCCTTGGACGGGACTAAGTATAAGGACTGGTAAATGGCAAGCAGGAGCAAGAGGCGCGCTTCGGGTTTTACGCTGTTGGAGATGATGATCGTGATCAGCATCATGATCATCCTCATCTCGATTGCGATTCCTATTTATAGCCAGTCGGTCGTCCGCTCGCGCGAGGCCGTCCTGCGGAACGACCTGTTCGAGCTGCGTTCCCTCATTTCCCAGTACACGCTGGATAAGCAAAAAGCGCCGCAGTCATTGGATGATCTGGTGACCGCGGGCTACCTCAAAGTAATTCCCAAGGATCCGATGACCAATGAGGCGAACTGGGAGGTGGTGCAGGAAGAAGTTCTTTTATCCGTCGACCAGCAGGATCCCGGCATTAACGACGTGAAATCGGCGTCGACCAATACCGGTACGGACGGGACCGGGTATAACACCTGGTAGCGC
>Ga0074045_10004165_pt1 | contig 12865 bp, 11 predicted proteins | sample BogForMeECP23OM2_FD_94442 | JGI IMG/M metagenome (GOLD analysis project Ga0074045, IMG submission 94442) | Bog forest soil microbial communities from Calvert Island, British Columbia, Canada - Bog Forest MetaG ECP23OM2 | ecosystem: Environmental > Terrestrial > Soil > Wetlands ... | reverse complement strand
CACTGCCTTCAGACGCCACCTCGCGATGACGCCCTTGTGCTTCGCTAATCCTTCACCTCCATCAGGTTGGACAGGGGACTTCCACCCCCAAGCTATCGAGCATGCTGGGCACACGACTGAACCGCCAAGTTGGCGGCCGCGCGCGAAGTTCAGGGCGATAAGTGCGATCCTGAGCAGCATGAACGCGGAGGGTTCAGGTAATTCTTCCACCAATGCTAGGATGGCATCCTTGATGATCGGGTCCGCGTCCGAAGTCGGCTGTATTCAATCCCAGAAGAGGTATTTTGCAGGACACATGAGATGAACTGAGCACAGGCGTCGGTCACATTCGACAGGCCAAAGGTGCTCGGGTTGGCGACGACATCGTCCAGCAAGCCGAACGCATCGAGAAATCTCACGTCCGGATCTCCGCCGACCGCGCCGAGTAAAGCGGTGTTCATCGAGGATGCAATCACGTCGAGGAGATCATCATCCGGCTCGATTAGAATGCAATCCTGCGCGGCCCGAGGCATTCATTCGGGCAAATGCCGACGACCGGATCAGAACCGAGTTAGAGAGGGGACCGCGTGGCGGCCTCGCGCGAGTCTGCGATATCCTCATATTCGGATGCTCAGACCCAGGCGAGCCAGGATGATGGCCGATGATCGAACAGGCGCCCGGCGGGCCGGGGACCGCACCGACTTGGACGAGCAGCGCCAAGGACATGGTGGGATGTGCGCTGGGGCTCTCGCGGCTTTGGTTTACCCTCGGCTTCGGCATCCTCAACGAAGTCTATTATCCGCGCGTCGACATCCCGCAGATCCGCGATCTCGGCTTCATCATTGCTGACGGCGAGGGTTTCTGGGCCGAGGTCAAGCGCGGCGCCAATTATCGGATGCGACTGCTGGCCCCCGGTGTCCCGGCCGTCGAGGTCGTGCACCAGCACGAGCGCTTTTCGCTGCGCCTGCGCATCGCCCCGGACGCGCGGCGCGATGTGCTGGCGATCGAATGCCGTCTCGACGGTGACCCGAAGCTGAGGGTCTATGTGTTGCTGGCGTCCCACCTCGGCGCCACGGGGTACGGCAACCGCGCGGCCATCGTCCGGTATCGCCGTCGTCGGACATTGTGGGCCGAGCAAGGGCCGTTCGGTGCCGCCCTGGCGGCGGTTGACGAAAAGCAGCGCGATGCCATCGGCCGAGCCAGCGCCGGTTATGGCGGCGATAGCGACGGCTGGCAGGACTTCGCCCGGAACGGCGCGATGACCTGGGAGTATGAAAATGCTGGGCCGGGAAACGTCGCCTTGATGGCGGAGCTGCCGCGTCGAGTCGTGCTCGCACTCGCTTTTGGGAGCAGCGCCGAAGCGGCGGCAACCCTTGCGATCTCGAGTCTGCTGCAGCCTTTCGACAACCTGCTTCAGCAGCACATCGCGCCGTGGCAGGCTTGGCATGCGGAATGTAGCGAACGCCACGCGGTTCCGCTCGACGTGCCGCCGGCGCTCGCCGAAGAGTTTCACGTTTCGACGATCGTGCTGCGCACCCATCAGGACAAGACCTATCCCGGGGCGATGGTGGCCAGCCTCAGCCTTCCGTGGGGCAATAGCGGCAACGAACGCGGCGGATACCACCTCGTATGGCCGCGCGACATGGTCGAGACCGCCGGCGCATTGGTGGCGATCGGCGCCGAGCAGCAGGCGCGCGATGCCTTGCGGTACCTGATCGCGACGCAACTCGAGGACGGCCACTGGTATCAGTACCAGTGGCTCGGCGGCAGGGCTTATTGGCAAGGCATTCAGCTCGACGAAACCGCATTTCCGGTGCTGCTCGCCGCGATGCTTGACGAACGCGAAGCGTTGAGCGCCATCGAAGTCGAGGACGTGGTGCGCCGCGCACTCGGCTTTATCTCGCGCACCGGCCCCGTCACCGAGCAGGATCGGTGGGAAGAGAGCACCGGCATCAACCCGTTTACTCTCGCTGTCTGCATCGCCGCTCTCGTCGCTGGCGCCGAGCTGTTGCCGCCGCCCGCCGGCTGGCCATGCCGAGGTTGTCTTCGACAATGTCCGGGTGCCTGCCGCAAACATGCCGCTCGACGAAGGTCACGGCTTCGAGATCGGCCAGGGCCGAGCCCGCCAGGCGCACAAAGACCTGCGACAATGCGGAGGCCCTAAAATTAATTATGAATAGGCAGTTCGATCGAAGCGTTGACAGTCGAAATTTGTCGTCCGCCGAAACCGGTAGGATCTTGCGCGAGGTACACCAGTAGCAATGCGCAGCCCATCAGCCGCCGCTCGTAGCACCCGAGGCGCTCCAGGAAAGCTATCCGCCGCTGAGCGATCAGCGCTCAACCAAGCCTTAGCGAAGGCCCTCGCCTTCGGAGACGCCAGCAAGATGCCGGAAGCTCGCGCATGGGCCGAAGAGCTGGTCAAGCTGCTGAAATCGTACTACCTTGTGGCATGACACACCGCCTTTTCAGGAGAGATTTCGCCATCAAGCGGCTTTCCGAGACCACGCCACGCGTTTACGGCGGGGGCGAGCAGGAGGCGGCCCTTCGTGCGTTTTGTTGTCTTTCCAACCCCACGCAAATTCGGTTGATTTTCGATTGTTACGGCAACTTTAATTCGTTGATCCCGTAGAAAATTCCATTGATCCGCCGAGTAACGAATTTTCGTGGCAAGTGATTGAAATTACATTCTATTCCGCGGAGCGATCGAGGCCATATTACCGCAAAAATGCGATTTTCGCTGTAATTGGGGTGTCTCAAGGACGACGACTTTGTGGGCTGCTACACCTCCGTCTTCGCTCCGGTGCGCTCGGTGATCAGCCGGTAATGCTCGATGCGGCGGTGCCTTTCGAAATTGAAGATCGTTCGCCTCAAGTAGACCCCCAGATCGAGGTCGAGCGTCGCGCTGATGACCTCGTCGCCTTCGCCGAGGGCGCGAGCGGCGATCTCGCCGGTCGGCGCGATGATAACCGAACCGCCGATCAGGCCGAACCCGTCCTCCTTACCGGCCTTCGCCGCGGCGAGAACCCAGGCCGCGTTCTGATAGGCGTTCGCCTGCATCGAAATCATATGGTGGAACATGCGCAGGTGCTCGGGCTCGGGATGGTGAATGTTCGCGGTCGGCGTGTTGTAACCGAGGGCCACGATCTCGACGCCCTGAAGGCCCATGACGCGGAACGTCTCCGGCCAGCGCCGGTCATTGCAGATGCACATGCCGACGACGGCGTCGAACGCCCGCCACACCCTGAAACCCTCGTTGCCGACCTCGAAGTAGCGCTTTTCGAGATGCTGGAAAGGCGCCTCGGGCAAATGCTCGGAATGACCGGGCAAGTGGATCTTGCGGTAGCGCCCGATGATCCGGCCGTCGCGCTCGACCAGGATCGCTGTGTTGTAGCGGTGGAGCTCGCCCTTTTCCTGGGTTAGCTCGGCATAACCGAGATAGAACCCGACGTCGAGTTCGCGGGCGAGTTCGAATATCGGGCGGGTCTCCGGGCCCGGCATTTCCCGCTCGAAAAAGCGGTCGATCTCGCCCTGGTCGGTCATCCAGTAACGCGGAAAGAACGTTGTCAACGCGAGTTCGGGGAAGACGACAAATTTGGCGCCGCCGGCGTGCGCCTCGCGCATCAGCTCCATCAGACGCCTGACAACCGTGCCGCGCGTATCGGCAAGATGGATCGGACCGAGCTGGGCGACCGCTGCCCCCAATTTGCGCGACATGTCGTTCCTCCTCAGACGAGAGCGGCGCCGGTTTCGGCGACAAAGCCGAGCTCGGGCACGGGGTTGCCGGCGGGCGTTGCCGCCTCGGAGAGAGCACACGGCAGAAAGGCGCCGCTGCCGCGCGCGGCAACGAGCTTTCCGTCGTCCACCAGGATCCGGCCGCGGCTCAACACCGTCACCGGCCAGCCGCGCAGCCGGCGGCCCTCATACGGGGTGTAGCCGACATTGTCGTGCAAAATCCCGGCGGTGACGGTGGTTTCCCGCTGCGGGTCCCAGATCGCGAGATCGGCATCGCTGCCGACCGCAATCGTGCCCTTCTTCGGATAGAGGCCATAGAGTTTGGCATGGTTGGTTGCGGTGAGGGCGACAAAGGCGTTGAGATCGAGCCGGCCCTGCCCTACCCCCTCGGAAAACAGCAGCGGCAGCCGCAGCTCGATCCCCGGCACGCCGTTGGCGATGTCTTTGAAGGTGGTCTTGTCACCGTGCGGCAGCTTGCCCGAGGCGTCGAAGCGATAGGGCGCGTGGTCGGAGGAGAAGACCTGGAAGGTCCCGTTCTTGAGCCCGGTCCACACCGCCTGCTGCGCCGCCTTGTCCCGCGGCGGCGGGCTGCAGCAGAACTTGGCGCCCTCGACCCCGGGCCGGGCGAGGTCGTCGGCCGTCAGAAACAGATATTGCGGGCAGGTCTCGCCATAGATCTTGAGGCCCTTGGTCTGGGCGTTGCGGATGACCTCGATCGCCTCGCCGGCCGAGACATGAACCAGCAGGATCGGCACATCGAGCAGCTGCGACAAGGCCACGGCGCGGTTCGTCGCCTCGCCCTCGGCGAGCCGGGCGTGGCTCACCGCGTGGTAGCGCGGCGCCCCGAGACCGCGCTGCAGGAGGCGGTCCGTCAGCCATTTGATCATCTCGTGGTTCTCGGCGTGAACCATGACCAGCGCACCCTCGCGCCGCGCCACGGCGAGAATATCGAGCATCTGTCGATCATCGAGCGCCAATAGGTCGTAGGTCATGTACACCTTGAACGAGGTGTAGCCGTCGCGGATCAGCGCCGGCAATTCCTGCCCCATGACCTGCTCGCTCGGGTCCGAGATGATCAGATGGAAGGCGTAGTCGATGACCGCCTTTGGCTGGGCGGCTGCATGGTATTCCTCGACGGCCTGGCGTAGCGACTGCCCGCGGTGCTGGGCGGCAAACGGGATTACCGTGGTCGTACCGCCGAAGGCCGCCGCCACGGTCGCGCTGTAGAAATCGTCGGCGCAGCCGATCCCGGCCGAGGATCGCTGCTCGATATGGCAATGGCTGTCGATACCCCCCGGCAGCACGAGGCGTTCGCTCGCATCGATCTCCTGCACCCCCGCAGCTAGGTCCTTGCCGAGTGTGATGATGACTCCGTCCTTGATGCCGATGTCGCAACGAGCGGTATCCGCCGCAGTCGCCACCGTGCCGTTGCGGACCACCAGATCGAAGTCGCTCATGCCCTGTCCCTCCACGCCGCTCTACAACGCCCCTTCTATCGGCGGCCGGTCAAGCGCTACTGTGGCGCATAGAAAACATCGCGCAAAGGGATCGCCATGACCGCATCATCGCATCGGCCGACGATCGCCGTGACGCAGCACGCGATCTCGGCAGGCCATTATCTGGCGGCGACCGCCGGCTTTGAAATTTTGCAAGCGGGAGGCAACGCGATCGATGCCGGCTGCGCCGCCGGAATCGCACTTGGCGTTCTACAAAGCGATCTCGTCGATGTCGCCGGCGTCGCACCGATCATGATCTATCTCGCGGACAAGCAGGAGGTCGTGACGATCGCCGGTCTGGGGCCTTGGCCGAAGGCGCTCGATCGCGAGCTGTTCCTGCGCGAGCACGGCGACAAGATCCCGAAGGGCGTGTTGCGAACGGTGGTGCCCGCCGCCCCCGACGCCTGGATCACGGCGCTGCGGCGGTACGGCACGATGAGCTTTGGCGACATCGCGGCGGCGGCGATCCGGTTGGCGCGTGAGGGCTTCCCGATGTATCCGCTGATGGCCGCGAGCCTGAAGCGGCACGAAGCGGACCATCGCACCTGGCCGTCGACGGCGGCGATCTTTCTGCCGAACGGCCGTCTGCCCGAGGCGGGCGAGTTGTTCCGGCAGACCGACCTCGCGGCGTCATTGCAATACATGGCCGACGAAGAACGCGCAGCGGCCTCACGGGACCGCGAGGCCGGCCTCGAAGCGGCGCGTGACGCCTTCTATCGCGGCGACATCGCACGCAAGATCGTCGCCTTCATGAAGCAGGAAGGCGGCCTCCTCTCGGCAGAGGATCTCGCCGAGTATCGCTCGCCGGTAGGCCCGCCCGAGCGCCGCCGGTTTGGCGATCTCGAAGTCTTCACTTGCGGTGCCTGGTGCCAGGGCCCCGTCCTCTTGCAGACCCTGGCATTGCTCGAGGGAACCGATCTCGCAGGCCTCGGCCAGAACAGCCCGGACTACATTCACCACTTGACCGAGGCCCTGAAGCTCGCCTTTGCCGACCGCGAGGCGTACTACGGCGACCCGGCGACGGTCGAGGTGCCGCTCGCAACCTTGATCTCGTCGGAATACGCGGCCGAGCGGCGCAAGCTGATCCGCGCCGATCGCGCCTGGCCCGAGATGCCGCCGCCGGGAGATCTCGGCCGCGGAGGCGCTCGCTTCCGGGCGAGCATCGGCGATCCCAACCCCGAGCCCGACACCTCCTATGTCTGCGTCGCCGACCGCTTCGGCAACCTGTTCTCGGCGACGCCAAGCGACGGCTCTTACGGCTCGCCGGTGGTGCCCGGAACCGGGCTCATCCCCTCGAACCGCGGCTCGCAGTCGCGCCCCGACCCGCGTCATCCGGCCGGTGTCGCACCGGGCAAGCGGCCGCGTCTGACGCCGAACCCGGCGTTGGCGATCAAGGGCCGCGACGTATTCCTGCCGTTTGGCACGCCCGGAGGGGACGTGCAGACCCAGGCGATGCTGCAGGTGCTGTTGAACCTGTTTGTCTTCGGCCAAGACATCCAGGCGGCGATCGAATCACCGCGGTTTGCGACCTACAGCTTTCCGTCGTCGTTTGCACCTTTCGAATATTACCCCGGTCGGCTGGCGGTCGAGGGCCGCATCCCCGAGCCGGTCACCGCCGAGCTCGCGCGACTTGGGCATCAAATCCAGCGCTGGCCCGACTGGATTTGGACAGCGGGCGCCGTCTGCGCGATTCTGGCCGATCGCCGCCGCGGCGTGCTCGAGGCCGGCGCCGACCCGCGCCGCGCTGCCTACGCCCTCGGGTGGTAGTCGCGCTCGCGTACAGTCCTATCCCGCCTTGGCCTCGAACGATGCGGCTACGGTCTTTGCCATCTCCAGGAACTGCTGCCGAACCCTTTGGTCGGATATCGCATAATACAAGCGGATGAACTCAATGGTCTCCGGCCGCTGCAGCTGCTCACGCCACTGCCGGTCCTCGGGGCTGATATCGCCGTTGTCCGGCTGCAGATCGCCAAAAAAGTAGGAGATCGGTACACCGAGGATGTCGGCCATCGCCGAAAGCCGAGAGGCGCTCACCCGATTGGCGCCGCCTTCGTACTTCTGCACCTGCTGGAAAGTGAGTCCGAGCGCATTGGCTAGTGTTTCCTGGTTCATGCCCAGCAGCAGGCGGCGCATCCGAATCCGACCTCCGACATGCACGTCGATCGGGTTGGGTATCCCGGTGCCGCGCCCATATTTCGGCGCCGGTTTTGCCTCTTCCAGTTGGGTTGATGACCTTTTCAACGGATCTTTCCTTTCAGCGCACGCCGCAAGGTTGCAGCGGGTTCGTCTGAAGCGCAAGACACATTCGCAAATCGCTACGCAATGCAGGCAACGGACCGGTAGAAATTACGCGTAGGTTGAGCGCCAATCCTTTGGTTTGGTTAATTTTTTGTTTACCGGGACCGACCTGCCGCGATACTCTCAGCAATCTTTCCGGGCGGCCTCGTCGTAGCCGTGTCGACTGCTGATAAAAACCAGCGACATCAGGCCGATTCCCAATGCCAGTGTGACGACGATCCCGAAGCCCATCGCGAGCCAGCCGGCGAGACTGATTTCCGTATCGCCGAGGCCGCTCCAAAACGCGGCGATCACGACGACGACCGCCAGCACGGCAGCCACGGCGATCGCTACGGCAATCCAGGTGAAGGCCGATCCGTTGGGGCCCCTCCGGGTCATGTCGAAATCGCCGCGACCTTGCGCAAATCCTCGACGAATCGCAGGATTTCGCGCTGTCGTGTCGCTTCGTCCGGGGCGCGCAGCAGTGCCGAGGGATGCACGGTCGCGAGCGCATATGGCGCCAACGCCGATGGCACCAGCCGGCCGCGATCCCTGGTCACGCGGAACGCTTTTCCGAACAGCGCCTGCGCCGCCGTCGCGCCCAGAGCGACAATGATTCGCGGCGTCTCCGCGGCGATCTCGGCGTCGAGCCATCGAAAGCAGGCTTCGATTTCCACCGCACCCGGCTTGCTGTGAATCCGCCGCGGCCCGCGCGGCACCCATTTGAAATGCTTGACGACGTTGGTGACGTAGGTGCGCGACCGATCGGTCCGAACCTCGGCGAGGCAGCGATCAAGTAGCTTCCCCGCCGGTCCGACGAACGGGTGGCCGGCCAGGTCTTCCGCATCGCCCGGCTGCTCGCCGACCAGCATGACGCGCGCACCCTCGGGACCCTCGCCGAACACGGTCTGGGTAGCATCCTGGTAAAGCGGACAGGCGGTGCAACCAGCGGCGGCGTCGCGTAGACTGGCAATCGTCGGTTCGGCAGTCATACTCGGGTAAACACCGCACCGTCGGTTTTGCTGCGAAAGTCGCCTACCCCTGGAGCCTCGCTCGTGGCAGAGTGCCGGCTTGGCATCCTTGCCCGATGGAGATCCAAATGCCGACCAAGAGCCAGCATCCGGAAACACTCGTGCTCCATGCGGGGTATCGGAGCGACCCGACGACGACGGCGGTCGCTGTGCCGATCTACCAGACGACGAGCTACCAGTTCCGCGACACGCAGCATGCCGCGAACCTGTTCGGATTGGCCGAGCTCGGCAACATCTACACGCGGATCATGAACCCGACGAACGCCGTCCTCGAGGAGCGGGTTGCTGCCCTCGAAGGCGGAGTCGCCGGGCTGACGCTCGCTTCGGGCCAGGCCGCCTCGCTGTTTGCGGTTCAGAACATCTGCCAGGCGGGCGACAATTTCGTCAGCTCGACCGACCTCTACGGCGGCACCTGGAACCTCTTTCTCAATACGATGATGAAGACGATGGGGATGGAGGTCCGCTTTGTCGACCCGGCCGATCCCGAGGGTTTCCGGCGCGCGACCGATGCGCGGACGCGCTGCTACTATGCCGAGACCCTGCCCAACCCCAAGCTCGAGGTCTTCCCGATCGGTGAAGTGGCGCGGATCGGGCGTGAGCTCGGGGTGCCGCTGATCGTCGACAACACCGCCGCACCGGTGCTGTGCCGGCCGATCGAGCATGGTGCCGCCATCGTTGTCCATTCGACGACCAAGTACATCGGCGGCCACGGCACGTCGATCGGCGGTATCGTCGTCGACGGCGGCAATTTCGACTGGGAAAAGCACGCGGCGCGGTTTCCGTTGCTGAACCAGCCGGACCCGAGCTATCACGGCGCGGTGTGGACCCAGGCAGCCAAGCCGCTCGGTCCGATCGCCTATATTCTCAAGATGCGGGTCACGCTGTTGCGCGACATCGGCGCGCCGATGAGCCCGTTCAACGCGTTCCTGTTCGTCCAGGGGCTCGAGACCTTGCCACTGCGGATGCGCGCTCATTGCGCCAATGCGATGGCGGTCTCCAGGTTCCTCGCCGAGCATCCCAAGGTCACCCGCGTCATCCATCCCAGCCTGATGACCGGCGAGACCAAGCGCCGCGCCGATGCCTATTTGAAAGGCGGTTACGGCGGGCTCGTCGGCTTCGAGCTGAAGGGTGGGCGCGAGGCCGGCGGCCGCTTTATCGACGCGCTGCAAATGTTTTATCACGTCGCCAATATCGGCGACGCGCGCAGCCTGGCGATCCACCCGGCGACGACGACCCATTCGCAGCTCTCGCCCGAAGAGCAGCTGCAGACCGGGGTCACCGAAAATTACGTGCGGTTGTCGATCGGGATCGAGCACGAGGAGGACATCCTCGCCGACCTGGCGCAGGCGCTCGACGCCGCCTGATCCGCGTCTGGCGCGGATCCGACGCAGCGGATGAGCGCCGGCGAGACGGTCCTGCCCCTCCGCTGGCCGATCGACCTCGCGCTGACGGTCGCCAGCCATGGTTGGGTGCATTTGGCGCCGTGGTGCTGGAATCCAGTAGCCGAGCGGCTCGGAAGGCGCGAGCGAATCGGCGGCCGGCTGGGAGCGATCGAGATCGCGCAGCACGGCCCGGATGCGATGATCATACGCTGGGACGGTTTCACCGCCACAGCGCTCCCCGAAATTCGGGAAATTGTGCGCCGCTGGCTCTCCGCCGATTGGGAGCCGTCGGCGGCGATGGCGACCTTGCGCGAAGACGCGGCGCTGATCGAGCGAGGCGGCGGCCGGATGCTCCGATGCTCGTCCTTCTACGAGGATTTCGTCAAGACCGTGCTGACGATCAACACCAGCTGGTCTTCGACCTGCCGCATGGCGGCTGCACTCGTCGCCGAGCCGGGCGAAGGCGTCTTCCCCGGCCCCGAGGTACTGCTCGATTATGGTGAAGAGCGGCTGCGCGAACGAGCCAAGCTCGGCTTTCGCGCGGCGACCGTGGTGTCCACGACCCACCGCCTGCTCGCCGACGGCGCGATCGACGCGGTCGGCCAAGGGCAACCCGAGCGCCTCGGGCACGACTACCTCGTCAGCCTCAAGGGCATTGGCCCCTCTGCCGCGGCACATTGCCGGCTGCTGCTGCACGATTTCACGCGGATCCCGGTCGATTCGGTGGTGACCGCCTATCTGCGGGAGCGGCACGGCTGCAGCCCCGCCGATTTCGCTGCCAGCCGATCCTCCTGGGATCCGTATCTCGCGCTCGGCTATAGGCTGATCCGGCTGCGCGAAAAGCTCGCAGCCGCATAGTCAAACCTCGGCGCCCAGCACATCGTAGGTGAACAGCCACTCGTAGCGGCGGGTGATCGACGCGCGGCTCCATTCGCGATCGAGGTACTCTTTTGCGCCCTCCGGGTCGGCGAGTGCCGGGTTGTGAAAGCGCCGCGCATTTTCGGCGGAGCCGAGAACGATTGCGCGCGTGCGCTGGGCGCGGGCTCGCTCATACCTCGCGAGTGCCGTCGCAACGTCGTCGGGCCAGCGCTCGACGCAGCGGGCGAGGATGAGCCCGTCCTCGATCGCCATCACCGCGCCCTGCGCCAGCATCGGCAGGGTCGGGTGGCACGCGTCGCCGAGCAAGGTTGCCGGACCGACGCTCCAGCGTTCCATCGGCTCGCGCACCATCATCGCCCATTTGAAGAGCGTCGGAGCGTTGGCGATCAGCCGGTGAACATCCTCGTGCCATCCGGTGAAATCGGCGGCGCATTCCGCGGCGCTGCCGCGCGCCGACCAGGATTCGACGCGCCAGTCGCTGCGCTCGACGATCCCGACGAAATTCATCAATTCGCCGCGGTGGAGCGGATAATGGACGACGTGGCCGCCGGGCCCGACCCAATTGGTGCCGACCATGCGCGCCATGTGCCGCGGCAGCGCCGCCATCGGAATGACACCGCGCCAGGCGATCATGCCCGAGAATTTCGGCTCCTCGGCGCCGAACAATTCGCGGCGGATCTGCGAATGCACCCCGTCGGCGCCGACCAGCGCGTCCCCCACGACCTCGCGGCCCCCATCGAGGAGCAGGCTCACTTGCTCGCCCGCGCGGGTAAACCCGGTACAGCGTGAGCCGAGATGGATCGCATCCGGCTTCTCGCACTCGACCGCGGCGGCGAGGGTTTCGAGCAGGTCGGGACGCCAAACGGTCAAATAGGGAAAACCGTAGCGCTCGATCGCCTCCGCCCCGAGGTCGAAGAGCTTCCACGTCTCGCCGGTCTTCCAATGGCGGACTTCCTTGCCTTCGGCCGTGCAGGACAGTCTCTCGAGCGCCTCGAGAACCCCAAGGGCTTGCAGCGCGCGGGTTCCGTTCGGGCTCAGCTGCACCCCGGCGCCGACTTCCTCGAGCCGCGGCGCCTGCTCGTAGACATCGACCTCGAAACCCCGCTGCAACAGGGCGAGTGCGACCGACAACCCGCCGATCCCGGCGCCGGCGATCAGCACATGCGGCCGCCTATTGCTCACGGTCCGCCTCATCCGAGGATGCGGACATCGCAGCTTGCCACCTTGTCGATCGCGCAATGCAGGATGTCGCCCGGCTTGACCTGGCTGACACCCGAGCAGGTGCCGCTCATGATGATGTCACCCGGCCACAAGGTGTAGTAGGTCGAAGCCCAAGAGATCTGCGTCCTCAGATCCATGATCATCAGGCTCGTGTTGGATTTCTGCTTCACCTCGCCGTTGACGGCGAGAAAGAAGTCGAGGTTCTGCGGATCGGGGACCTCGTCCGCGGTCACCAGCCAGGGGCCGAGCACGGCGTAGGTGTCGATCGATTTGCGGAAGCTGCGGTCCTGGGTGCCGCGCACGACCATGTCGAGGGCGATCGAATAGCCGGCGACATAGTCGAGCGCCTCTTCCTTGCCGATGTTGGAAGCTTGCCGGCCGATCACGAAGCCCAATTCCATCTCCTGATCGGTGCGGCGGTCCGGAAAGCGCAGCCGCACGCCCTCGCCCGGACCCACCAAGGCGCTGGTTGCCTTGAGGAACAGTCCCTGCTCCTCGATCGAGCCCAAGTAGCGCCCGCCGAACACCTCGCGCTGCCGGTCCGCCTCGGCGATGTGGTCGCGGTAGTTGGTCGGCGTGCCGATGATCTTGGTCGGCGCCGCAACTGGGCTGAGGAACCTGACCTCGCTAATCCCAAGGGAGGCGCCGCCCTCGGCCGCGGCGAGGATGGCGGGCTTCAGCCGGTCGAGATTGGCGACCAGCGCATCGCCCTTGGGCGGGAACGGATATGCGGGCTTGGGCAGGCTTTCGAGCGCCCCGCTCGCGTCGCGGACGCGGTCGCCCTCGACCAGCCCGAGGCGATTGTCGTTGAACCAGCAGATCCTCATCCTGTCCTCCGTAAAAGCCCCGTCACCGTACCCATGTCATT
>Ga0074045_10004164_pt1 | contig 12866 bp, 16 predicted proteins | sample BogForMeECP23OM2_FD_94442 | JGI IMG/M metagenome (GOLD analysis project Ga0074045, IMG submission 94442) | Bog forest soil microbial communities from Calvert Island, British Columbia, Canada - Bog Forest MetaG ECP23OM2 | ecosystem: Environmental > Terrestrial > Soil > Wetlands ... | reverse complement strand
TGATGCTGATCTACGCGGCGCTGCTCAATATTCCCGATGAGCTCGTGGACGCCGCCCGCGTTGACGGCCTCGGCCAACTCCGCATCTTTTGGCACATCAAGCTGCCGCTGGTCCTGCCGACCATCGGCCTCGTATCGATCCTGACCTTCGTCGGCAATTTCAACGCCTTCGACCTCATCTATTCGGTCAAGGGCGCGCTCGCCGGGCCGAACTTCGCCTCCGACATCCTCGGCACCTTCTTCTACCGCACCTTCTTCGGAAACCAGTTGCAGGTGGGCAATCCGACGATGGGCGCGGCGGTGGCGACGGTGATGTTCTTCATCGTTCTGGTCGGCGTCTGCCTCTATCTCTTCATCGTCCAGCGCCGCATGCGGCGCTACTCGTTCTAGGGGGCCCGATGCTCAAGCAGCGCGGCGAGACGCTCGGCGTCCATATCATTCTGGTCGCCTACAGCCTGCTCGCGATCGGGCCTATCCTGCTCGTGGTGATGAACTCGTTCAAGACGCGCAAGGCGATCTTCGGCGCGCCGCTCGCGCCCCCCGACACGACCACATTCTCGCTGATCGGCTACTACAAGGTGTTCAACGCCTCGCATATCGTCACCTATTTCGCCAATTCGCTGATCGTCACCCTCGTCAGCATGGCCCTCGTACTGCTGTTCGGCGCGATGGCGGCCTGGGCGCTGACCGAATACAAGTTCCGCGGCTCGACGGCGCTGGCGCTGTTTCTGTCGATCGGCATCATGGTGCCGATCAGGCTCGGCTCGGTCGCGATCGTCACGATGATGCGCAAGGCTGGCCTCAATGACACGCTGACCGCGCTGATCCTTGTTTACATCGCGCAGGGCCTGCCGATGTCGATCTTCATCCTGAGCGAATTCGTCCAGCAGATCCCGAAGGACCTGCGCGACGCCGCGCGCTGCGACGGGGTGCCGGAGACGCGCATCTTCTTCGAGGTGATCGCGCCGCTCCTGCGGCCCGCCATAGCGACCGTCGCCGTGTTCACCATCGTGCCGATCTGGAACGACCTGTGGTTTCCGCTGATCCTGACCTCGTCGGATTCCACGCACACCATCACGCTCGGCGTGCAGCAGTTCCTCGGCCAGTACATCACCGACTGGAATTCGGTGCTTGCGGCCTTGTCGATGGCGATTTTGCCAGTCGTCGCAATCTACGTGATCTTCTCCCGTCAACTGATCAGCGGCCTCACCGCCGGCGCGGTCAAGTGAGGCGCCCGTCATGGCGAGACTGCATATCGACGCGCTCAACAAGAGCTACGGCGAGACCCAGGTTCTGATCGACATCAGCCTCAGCATCGAGGACGGCGAGTTCCTCGTGCTCGTCGGGCCTTCCGGCTGCGGCAAGTCCACGCTGCTCAGGATGATCGCCGGCCTCGACGCGCCGACCTCGGGAGACATCGTCATCGCCGACCGCAAGGTCAACGCGCTTGCCCCCGCCGAGCGCAAGATCGCGATGGTGTTCCAGTCCTACGCGCTCTACCCGCATATGGACGTGCGGAAGAACATGACCTTCGGCCTCAAGTTCACTGGCGTCGCGGCCGCCGAGCGCGACCGGCGAGTCGCCGAGGCCGCTCGCATGCTTCGGCTCGAGCCGCTGCTTCAGCGCTATCCGCGCGACCTCTCGGGCGGCCAGCGCCAGCGCGTCGCTATCGGCAGGGCCATCGTGCGCGAGCCGGACGTGTTTCTGTTCGACGAGCCGCTGTCGAACCTGGACGCGGCGCTACGCGTCTCGACGCGCGTCGAGATCGCCCGCCTGCACCGGCTGCTCAAGGCGACCATCGTCTACGTCACCCACGACCAGATCGAGGCGATGACTCTCGCCGACCGCATCGTGGTGATGAACCAGGGACGGATCGAGCAGGTTGGCAAGCCGCTCGACCTCTACTACGAGCCGGCCAACCTGTTCGTGGCCGGATTCATCGGATCGCCGGCGATGAACTTCTTCCCGGCCACGGTCGAAAGGATCGAGGGTGGCGCGGCGCACGCATATGGCGCCTCGATGGCGCCGCTATCGCTGCCCGCCGGAGCGCTCAAGGCTGGAGACGAACTGACGATTGGCGTGCGGCCGGAACATATGACCGCCGGCGGTCCGGGCGCATTCGCCGCCTCCGGGATCGTCGAACTGGTCGAGCGGCTCGGCGAGGCGTCCTACGCCCACGTTCGCCGCGCCGACGACAAGATGATGGTGGCCGAAATCCGCGGCCGCGATACGCCGTCGCCGGGCGAGTCGATCACGTTTGGCGCCCCAGCCGACGACGTCCATGCGTTCGACGCCTCCGGGCGGCGGCTCGATCCAAAGATGATCAAAATTGCGTGATTTTCCGCGCCCCTGTCACAGGTTTTGTGGCTAGTTCGCCACAATTTAACGTAAAAGTCGGATTGTGGCGGGATCGAGGGGCCGGCTCCTTGCGCGACGGCGCCTCTTCGCCATAGTTGATCGGGAACGCGTTGCGGCCTTGCGAAGTTTATGCTTGCGCCGTCACGGTTCCGTCGGAATCGGGCCAGACAAGTCGGGGAACGTCATGCGCCGTATTTTCGTCCAGGTTGCCGCTTTTGCCGGCCTTCTGCTGAGCGCCGCAACGGCGCCGGCTTTCGCCAACGCGCTCGACTCGCAATTGCAGCCGGTCGCCTCGCCTATTCCGCGCGAGACGGTCTCCTTCGATGGGAGGGAAGCGCCGGGCACGATCATCGTCCGCACCAGCGAGCGGCGGCTCTATTTCATCCTGCCGGACCATCAGGCGCTCGTCTATGGCGTAGGCGTCGGCCGTCCTGGCTTCACTTGGCAGGGCGTCACCCGGATCGCCAACAAGCGCGAGTGGCCGGACTGGACGCCGCCGCCGCAAATGCTCAAGCGTCGTCCAGACCTGCCGCGCCACATGGAAGGCGGGCTCGACAATCCCCTCGGCGCCCGCGCGATGTATCTCGCGGGTACGCTCTTCCGTATCCACGGCTCGAACGAGCCCGACACGATCGGCCAGGCGGTGTCCTCGGGCTGCATCCGCATGACCAACGACGACGTGATCGACCTCTACAGCCGCGCCAGGGTCGGCGCCAGGGTCGTCGTCACCCGCTGAATTCGCTGTTGCGTCCTCTGCTTATTTGGCGGCGGACGCTTTTTTTCGGGCGCTTGGGCGCCTATGTTGCCGCGAATGAACGCCCACACCCGCGCTCCCGACGCGCCGCTCGTCGACCCTTTCGGCCGCCGTATCGCCTATATGCGCGTTTCGGTAACGGACCGTTGCGACTTCCGTTGCGTCTACTGCATGTCCGAAGACATGAACTTCCTGCCGAAGCGGGACATTCTGTCGCTCGAGGAACTCGACCGGCTCTGCTCCGCCTTCGTCGGACTCGGCGTCCGCAAGCTCCGAATCACCGGGGGCGAGCCGCTCGTCCGGCGTAATGTGATGTCCCTCTTCCACGGCCTCAAGCGCCACCTCGCCAGCGGTGCGCTCGACGAGGTCACGGTCACGACCAACGGCTCCCAGCTCGCGCGCTTCGCCCACGAACTCGTTGATTGCGGCGTCCGGCGGATCAACGTCTCGCTCGACACGCTCGACCCGGACAAGTTCCGTTCGGTCACCCGCTGGGGCGATCACGAAAACGTCATGAAAGGGATCGACGTCGCGGTCTTGGCCGGGCTCAAGATCAAGATCAACGCGGTCGCGCTCAAGGGCTTCAACGACGGCGAGGCCCGAGCGCTGCTCGACTGGGCGCACGGGCGCGGCTTCGATCTCACCTTCATTGAGGTGATGCCGCTCGGCGCCATGGAAGAGGACCGCGCCGACCAGTTCATGCCGCTGACCGAGCTCAAGCGCGGACTCGAACAGAGCCTCACGCTGACGCCTTCCGCCTACGCCACCGGCGGCCCCGCCCGCTATTTCGACGTCAAGGAGACCGGCGGCCGGCTCGGCTTCATCACTCCGCTTACCCACAATTTCTGCGAGAGCTGCAACCGGGTCCGCGTCACCTGCACCGGCACGCTTTACATGTGCCTGGGCCAGGAGGACGCCGCCAACCTCCGCGAGCCTTTGCGCCGCTCCGAATCGGACGAGCCGCTGATCACGGCCATACAGGCGGCGATCGCCCGCAAGCCCAAGGGCCACGATTTCGTCATCGCCCGGGCGGCAAAGCCTGCGGTCAGTCGCCATATGAGCGCGACTGGCGGTTGAACTTTCTTCAAGGCCGCCGCTGGCGAGGCGCGCCGGCAGGCTTTATATCTCCCAATATCTCCCAGCGGTGAAGGGGCGGGACCTTGACCTCCGCTCCGGAAAGGAACCAGCGCCATGGCGAATGCACGTGAACGGATCGAGAAGCTGATTGCGGAACACCCGGTCGTTCTCTTCATGAAAGGAACGCCGCAGTTCCCGCAATGCGGGTTCTCGGGCCAGGTGATCCAGATTCTGGACTACCTCGGCGCGCCGGTTCACGGCGTGAACGTTCTCGAGGATGACGAGATCCGCCAGGGCGTCAAGGCGTTCGCCAACTGGCCGACCATTCCCCAGCTCTACATCAAGGGCGAGTTCATCGGCGGCTGCGACATCACCCGCGAGATGTTCCAGTCGGGCGAACTGGCGGCGATCCTGACTGACGCGGGCGTCGAACTGAAGAACCAGGCCAAGGTCTGAACCCGACGGCGCGACGCGCCTCGAGGCCGTCGCCGCCGACATCACCACGCTTGCGTCGACGCGATTGTCAACGCCGCCAATGCGGCTCTGGCGAGCAGCGGAGGCGTGGATGGCGCAATCCGTCGCGCCGCCGGGCCCAGACTCGCTGAGGCCAGCGGGGCGATCGGCGGTTGCCCGACGGGCGAGGTGCGCGTGACTGGGGGCTCGACCTGCCGGCCGCGGTCGTCATTCAAGCTGTCGGGCCGATCTGACGCGGCGGGGAGGGCGGAGAGGCGCATCTGCTCGCCTCCTGCTATCGGCGGGCGATCGAGGCGGCGCGGGGGTTCGAGAGCGTCGCCTTCTCCTCGATCTCGACTGGCGTTACGGATTCCCCGCGCCGAAGGCCGCCGGCATCGCCGTTGCCACAACGGCCGGGCGCTTCGCGAAGCGCCCGGCGCGCTGAAGCGGGTCGTCTTCTGCTATTTCTCCCAGGCCCGCCGACGTGCACCCTGCGGCGATGGCGGCGGTTGCGCGCTGACAGGCGAGACGTTTCGCCGCAGCCTCAGTCTTAATGCGTAATTGAAATTGCTGCGCCGCAAACCTAATTTGAAATGTCAAGGGAACGGCACTCAGACGGCAATCACGCTAACTGCCGGGGGAACCGCTCGATGTTTCGCTCTTATTCCTACCAAATGTACGAAATGGTCCATGCTGCGATGGCGCCGGCGCGCGCCGTCACGGACGCTGCTCACTTCGTTTTCCGCAATCCGTGGAACCCCTTGTCGAACACGACGGTCGGCAAGAACATATCGGCCGCGGCCGAGTTGTTCGAACGGATGACCCGACGGTACGGCAAGCCGATCTTCGGTCTCGACGAGATCGAGGTCGATGGCGCGGTCTATCCGATTCTCGAGGACGTGGTCTGGAGCCGGCCGTTCTGCAACCTGCTGCATTTCGTCCGTCCGGACTTTCCCCACGCCGAAGACCAGCCGAAGCTGCTGATCGTCGCGCCGATGTCCGGCCATTACGCGACGCTGTTGCGCGGAACGGTCGAGGAGTTCCTGCCCCACTGTGACATCTACATCACCGACTGGACGGACGCGCGCCTGGTTCCGCTCGCGCTCGGCAAGTTCGAGCTCGACGATTACGTCGATTATATCCGCGAGATCCTCCATCACCTCGGGCCGGGCGTCCATACCCTCGGCGTCTGTCAGCCGTCCGTGCCGCTGCTCGCCGCGGTCGCGATCATGGAGGCGAACGACGAACCAAACATCCCCGCCAGCATGACGTTCATGGGCGGCCCGATCGACACCCGCCGCAGCCCGACCGAGGTCAACAAGCTTGCCGAGAAGCGCGGCGTCGAATGGTTCCGCCGCAATGTCCTGCATCCGGTGCCGTTCCCTTATCCGGGTTTCGGCCGCCAAGTCTATCCGGGTTTCCTGCAGCTTTCCGGATTCATGGCGATGAATCTCGACCGCCACGTCAACGCGCATCTGGAGATGTTCAACCACCTGGTCGAGAACGACGGAGACTCAGCGGAAAAACACCGCGACTTCTACGACGAGTATCTGGCGGTGATGGACATGGACGCCGCTTTTTACATGCAGACGATCGAAAAAGTGTTCGTCCAACATTTGTTGCCTAAAGGCGAGTTGACACACCGCGGCCAGCTGGTGGACTGCTCGGCGATCCGCCGCTGCGGCCTGATGACCGTCGAGGGCGAGAAGGACGACATTGCCGGGATCGGCCAGACTCAGGCGGCTCAGGACTTGTGCGTGAACATCCCGGATTGGATGAAGGTCCATTATCTGCAATTGGATGTCGGGCATTACGGCATCTTCAACGGCTCCCGCTTCCGCAAGGAGATCGCTCCGCGGTTGCGCGAATTCTGGGCGATGATCGACGGAAGGCCGGCCAAGCATCTCCCCGCCAAAGTCAACTATGCCAAGAGCAAGACCGGCAAGCCCGTTGGCGTTAAGGGGGCCAGCGCGCCCAAGCCGGTTCTGGTCCCCGCGTAGCGGCTCGCGCTCGAGCCTTCGTTCGCGGGCCGGTTCTGTTTACCGCGATCGAAACGTGATCGCGTCTCCGTTCGCCTCGGTGGTATTCTCCGCCGGGCGAAACGGAGAACAGGGTGGGAATCGCAGGATTTCTCGGCGTAGGGATCAGCGCCCTTCTCGCCCTTGCGCCGGAAGCGGCGTCGGCTGGGCGTCTGACGACGCTCTCCGCCGACTTTCAGCCCGGGTCGATCATCATCAGCCAGTCCGCGCGGAAGCTCTACCTTGTCCTCGACCGAGGAACCGCGATCGCCTATCCGGTCGCTGTTGCAAAGCGCGGCATGGAATGGAGGGGGACAGCCCGCATCGCCGGCAAGTATGTCGAGCCGGCCTGGTCGCCGCCCGATTCGGTCAAGCACGACCATCCCGGCCTGCCCGACGTCATCCCGGGCGGCGCGCCGAGCAACCCGATCGGGGCGCGGGCGATTACACTCGATCGCGCCGAGATCGCGATCCACGGCACGACCCGCGCGATGCGCGCCTCGATCGGCACGGCGGCTTCCTACGGCTGCATCCGGATGCTGAACGAGGACGTCATCGACCTTTACGACCGCGTCTCCGTGGGCGCCCCGGTGGTGATGAAGCCGTGAAAGGGCGCCCTTAGCTCTGTCCCTTCCACGGCGCGAGCCAGCGCTCGAGGAGCCGCATGGCGAATGAAAAGGCGAACGCGCAGACCGCGATGACCCCGATGCCGACGAACACGAAGTCGGTGGCGAGGAACTGCGAGGCCGACATGACGAAGTGGCCGATGCCGCGCGTGGCGGCGATGAGTTCGGCCGCGACCAGCGTGCTCCATCCGACGCCGAACGCGATCCGCATCCCGGTCGGGATTTCCGGCAGGGCCGATTGAAGCACGACATCGCGCAGAAGCTGGAGGCGATTCGCTCCGAGCGAGAGCGCAGCATTAACGCGCTCAAACGAGACGGAGCGCACCCCCGCCTGAGCAGCGATCGCGATCGGTGCGAACATCGCCATCGTCAAGAGCGCGATCTTCGAGGCCTCGCCGACGCCCACTCAGATGATCGCGCGGATTCGCTGACCGACAACGACAACTGGCACACCGACGTCACCTTCATCGAAACCCCGCCCTTCGGCGCGGCGCTGACGCCGAAGCTTTTGCCGCCGAACGGGGGCGACACGCTCTGGTCCTCGACAGTCGCCGCCTATAATGCCTTGTCAGAGCCGATCCGACGCCTGGTCGATGGGCTGACGGCCGAACACGATTTCCAGCACGGCTTCAGGCGTCACCTGTGGGGCGTCGGAGATCGGCGTGAAGCCTGGGAGCGCGCGGTCGCGGCGAATCCGCCCGTCGTCCACCCCGTCGTCCGAACTCTCGATGACGGTCGCCGGGGCCTGTTCGTCAACGAGGGCTTCACCTCGCGCATCATAGGATTGACGCAAAAGGAGAGCGACGTGCTGCTCGGCTTCCTGTTCGCTCACATTTCCAAGCCCGAGTTCACGGTCCGCTGGCGCTGGAAGCTCGGCGACGTCGCCTTCTGGGACAATCGCCTGAGCACGCACTACGCGACGCTGGACTATCTCCCGCACAGCCGCACGATGGCCCGCGCCGCGATACTCGGCGACCGGCCGCACTGAGCCTTGCGACCTCAAGCCGCCCGCCGGACCTCGATCGTCACATGCGACAGCGCGGAAAAGCGCGCGAGACGGGCGCGGTAGTCGGCCTCGCCGCGCGCCGACGGCGTGACCACGGAGACGATCACGCCAAGGTGGCCCGGACCGAGACGCCAGAGATGCAGGTCGGCGACGCGGTCGCCGTCCGCCTCGATCGCCTTGCGCACGCGGTCGGCCATATGGGGGTCGGGGATCATGTCGAGGAGGACACCAGCCGTATCGCGGATCAGCGCCGCCGACCAGCTCGCGATGACGAGCGCGCCGAGAATCCCGACGAGGGGGTCGATCCAGGGCCAGCCGAACAGCCACGCGAGGATCAGGCCGCCGATGACCGCGACTGACACCGTGGCGTCGGCGAGGACATGGACGATCGCCGCGCGCATGTTGTTGTCCTGCGTGGCGGCGCCGTGAGCATGCTCGTGCTCTTCGAAGGCGACCTAAAACGTGCGCCCGTCGACGGTCACGTTGGCCAGAAATTCGTGCGGCTCGGGGATTTCGTCGAGCGACTCAAGAAGGCCGCCGCGATCGACGAAGGCGAACTCTTGCCGCGCCCCGTTCGGGCGGACGGTCTCGATGGAGACGGCTGCGGCCGACAGCGCCGGGCCCGCCGCGCGGCCCAGACGGAAGCGCGGAGGGACGCCATCCTCGCACACCTCGAGCGTGACAGGGCCTGCGGGGGCGTCGATCCGCTTCGACGCGTCGTGCGTATGCGCGGCGTCGCCGTGTCCATGGGAATGGCCGTCATGATGACCGCCGCTCAGCAGCCAGGCGCTCGCGAGGTTGACGGCGAGGCCCAGCGCCGCGATCGGGATCGCCTCGCCGAACCGGATCGGCACAGGGGCGAACAGTCGCCCGACCGCCTCCCAGCCGATGAGGAGCGCGATCATCGCCAGAATGATGGCGCTGGCAAAGCCGGCGAGATCGCCGAATTTCCCTGCGCCGAAGGCGAAGCGCGGATCATGCGCGTAGCGCCGGGCGAAGCTGTAGGCCAGCGCGGCGAGCAAGAGCGCACCGGCATGGGTGCTCATGTGCAGCCCGTCGGCGATCAGCGCGATCGAACCGACGAGCCACCCGCCGACGATCTCGATCGCCATCATCGCCGCGCAGAGCGCGATCACCACCCAGGTCCTGCGCTCGCTTGCCTCGTGCCCCTCGCCGAGGAACACATGGCTGTGAAAGGCCTCGAAGGCTGCGCTTTCGGCGTCGCTCATCAGGCAAGCCTCACTTGAGATACGTCCGCACGACGTCGAGGAGTTGGTCGGCCGCGTCGAGGTTCAGGGCGCCGGGGTAGCGCTCCTCGTCGACGAGATGCGCGCGCACGTGGTCCTCGACGACTTCGGCCATGAGGCCGGCGGTCGCGCCGCGGACGGCGGCGATCAGGTGCATCACCTTTTCGCAGCCGGCCTCCTCGTCGAGCGCTCGCTCGACCGCCTCGATCTGGCCTCGGATGCGGCGCACGCGCCCGAGCAGCTTCTGCTTGTTGCGGACCGTGTGGGTCATGTTTTTTTGTAGCATACCCCTCTACCCTATGTCGCCAACTGCGCTTGCGCCGCCGCCGCTCGGGAACGATGATGCGCGGGAGGAAGTGAAAGCCTTATGGATTTCAGCCCATGCGCGCCTTTGCGTTCGTTTTCGCCCTGGCCCCGCTCTTGGGCGCCGCTCCGGCGGTCGCCTTGACGCTGACGAGCCCCGACTTCGAGCGGGGCGGCCGCATGGCCGAGGAGCAGGCGTTCGACGGCGCCGACTGTCCCGGGCGCAACGTCTCGCCGAAGCTCGTCTGGTCCGACGCGCCCCAGGGGACGAAGAGCTTCGCCGTCAGCATGATCGACCCGGACGCCCCGGCGGCCGGCGGCTTCTGGCACTGGTGGGTGTACAACGTGCCGGCCGATTCGACCGGCCTCAAAAAGGGCGCGGGCAGCGGCGGGGGCCTGCCCCGGGGCGCGGTTCAGGGGCGCAACGACTTCGGTCCGGTCGGCTATGGCGGACCTTGCCCGCCCAAGGGCCGGCCGCACCATTACGTGATCACCGTGTATGCGCTCGACATCGGCCGGCTCGGCCTCGCGGCGACCGCCTCGACCGCCGATTTCGACGCCGCCGCGCGCGCCCACGCGCTCGCCAAGGCGACACTCATCGGACTTTTTGCCCGCTGAGCCCCGCGCCCAGCGAAAGCGGGGAGCTGAGGGGCTTCGCGAACGGTCGAAGATTTTCGCGGCTTGCCGGCAGAAGAAGACGCTATGCCCCGCCGCGCGCGCCGAGCAGCAGCACGAGGCCGAAGGCGAGCACCGCGAGCGATGCGGCGAATTCGAACGCCCGGGCGACGAGCGCCGTCCGCGTATCCTCGCCCGAAGCGAAGCGCATCGCGACCGCTTTGGCGTACACCGCCATCGCGGCGAGCGCGCCGGTCGTGACCGCCACGCCAAGGGCCATGGCGAAGGTCGCCGCGATCCCGGCCGGGAAAACCCCCTGCGCGAGCGCGAAGACAAGCACGAGAATCGCCCCCGAGCAGGGCCGCGATCCGGCGGCGATCACCGTTCCCGCCGCGTCGCGCCAGGAGAGCGGACCCGCAATCGTCGCGGCGTCGGGCGCACAACAGAGATCCCCCGCGGCGCCCGGTTCGGCCGCGCGGAAGGCCGCCGCCGAAAGCGTGCGCGGCGGCGCTCTCCAGGCCACCCCGGCGAAGGCCGGCGTCGCGGCGACGGCCTCGCGCTGCTCGAAGCGCAGGCGGAGAGCGGCGAGAAGCGCGCGCCCCTTGCGCCAGGAAAGCCACAGGCCGATGGCGGCGACGCCTGCACAGCTTGCGATGTCCAGCCAGTCGGCGGCCGCGTTCATCTGCGAGGACGTCGCGTTGACGATCAGCGCCGCGACCCCGACGAGGACGACGGCGACGGCCCCCTGCAAAAGGGCGGCGAGCATCGCCATGACGATCCCGCGCCTGAGCGAGCCCTCGTTGGCCATCATGTAGGAGGCGATCAGCGCCTTGCCGTGTCCCGGCCCGGCGGCGTGGAACACGCCGTAGCCGAGCCCGAACGCTGCGAGCCCCCAGAGCGCAGACGGGTCGCCGTGCAGGGCGTGAACCTGCTCAGCCATCAGATGCGTCAGGCGCGACTGCTCGGCCATCAGAAAGCCCGTGACGCCGCCCTCGGCGCCGCCGCCGCCTTCGCCGCCGCCGACCGCGAACGGACGATGGGCGAATTGCGCCATCGCGGCGGCGCCTTGCAGGAGCCAGGCCGCCAGGGCCCAGACGGTCGTTCGAGCGGCCTTCGTCATGGGCAGGCGATGATCGCAGTGCTCGCCATCTTGAACCCGAAATTGGTTCCCGGCGAGAGGTTGGTGAAGAAGGATTCCGAGAGCTTCGCCTTGTCGCCCGTCTCGAGCGGCTTGGGTCTGGCGACCGAGGCCGAGCAACCAAGGGGCGGCGAAACGAGGGCGATCGGCGTCTTGTCGTCGAATTCGAAGTCGATGAAATATTCTGGATCGGCGACGCGCATGGTCACATACTTGGAGGGCAGGATCGGTTCCTTGAGCGGAACAACGACGTGAAACTGGACGAGGTGGTCGGGCCGCTCCTCCATCCAGTAGTCGGTGACCGAGCCGAAATCGACCGTCTTGCCGCCGTTCTTCAGCGTGGTGAAATAGCCGACGTCGGCGAGACCGCCGGCGTTCTCCTTGGCGAGCGGAGCAAACTGCTCGCGCTTGACCAGTTCTCCCGGTTTGGCGAGGCCCTGCGTCGCGAACGACGAGTACATCTCGTCGAACACCCAGTCGTGCGTCACCGCGGCGATCTTCCCGTCATGCGTGAATGTGAGCTGGCTCTGCACCGTCACCCAGACGTGGGGATGGGCGGCCGCCGGCGCGGCGGCGGCGAGCGCGAGCGCCAGTCCGAACGCGGCCGTCCCTCCCGATTTCCGCAAACCAACCAACGAATCTTTGCTCCGCAGCCCGATCGAACCTACCGCGGGCGCCTCTTGCGGGCAAAGTGCGGCGACCCGATGGCGGCGGGCGCGGCCGGATGCGACGCTTGGACGCGCGGGCCCGGACAGCGCCGATCCGGAATCCGGATCGGACCGCCTCACGCTGTGCAGCACGACGCCATAGGCGTCTGGCTTTCAAGGCGTTCGTCGAGGCCGGCGTCGTCATGCTGACCCATCGAGGGACGAGGCGCCGGCCGCTATCCTTCAGCGATTGTTAAAACAATCGCTTCAAGCTGCGAGCATGGCGCGTTGCGTTCGGCCTTTGGTTGTCGCGTCTCTGGCCGCCCTGACCGTGTCGGGTTGCGGCTTTTTCGGCCGTCCGGAGCGGCCGGTATGGCGGACTCAGGCGGAGAACGCCTGCTTCGCCCGCAATCTGGTCAAGCTCTCGGAATTTATCGTCCCGTCGCACGAAATCGACGGACCGGGCGTCTGCGGCATGACGCGGCCGCTGAAAGTCTCGGCGCTGAACGACGGCAAGTTCGGCGTCGACAAGGTGCTCACCATAGACTGCCCGATGATCCCGGCGCTTGAGGCCTGGCTCGACGAGTTCGTCGAGCCGCCCGGTGAGAAGCGCTTCGGCCAGAGG
>Ga0074045_10004163_pt1 | contig 12867 bp, 8 predicted proteins | sample BogForMeECP23OM2_FD_94442 | JGI IMG/M metagenome (GOLD analysis project Ga0074045, IMG submission 94442) | Bog forest soil microbial communities from Calvert Island, British Columbia, Canada - Bog Forest MetaG ECP23OM2 | ecosystem: Environmental > Terrestrial > Soil > Wetlands ... | reverse complement strand
CCAGCGCCAGCGCCGCGGCCAGCCAGGCGAGCGCCACCACCGGCCGCAGCCCTTCGGTCTCGCCAGCCGCGGCGACCAGTTCCGGCGAGGGCGTTTCACCCGCCGCCATCGCCGCCGCCAGCGGATCCCCGCCTGGCAGCGCGGCCGAGACGGCTAGCGCGCTGGCCGGCCGCTGTTTTGGATCGGGATTCAAGCAGCGCAGCACCACGCGCTCCACCGCCGGATCCAGTTCCTTCACAAGGGTTGTTAAGCTGGCCGGCTGCGCCCGCTCCTGCAATTGCATCAGGTCCATCAGCGTGCCAGCCTCGAAGGCGCGCTTGCCGGTGAACAACTCGTACAGCAGCAGACCCAGCGCGTAAATGTCGCTCTTGACGGTGACCTCGGAGCCGGCCAACTGCTCCGGCGCCATATAAGCGGGCGTGCCGCTGCGCACGTCGCCTTGCAGTTGCGCGGTCAAACCGGCCAGCCCGAAATCCATGATGACGGCCTGGCCGCGGCCGTCGATCATGATATTGGCCGGCTTCAAATCGCGGTGCAGGACGCCCTTTTCATGTGCGGCGGCGAGACCGGCGCAGATTTGCCGCGCCGTTTCGATGGCCTTATCGACCGGCAGCCGGCCGATGCGGCGCAGAAGCACGGACAGGTCCTCGCCATCGACGTATTCCATCGAAATGAATTCGAGCCCTTCCACCTGGCCGACGTCGTAGACCCGGCAGACATTGGGATGCGTGACCTGGCGGGCGATGCGAACCTCGTTGTAGAAGCGCGCCAGTGCGCGCTCGTCGCGCGATGCGGCTTCGGGCAGGAACTTGAGCGCAACGGCCTGGCCCAACGTTAGGTCGGTAGCGCGGTAGACTTCGCCCATGCCGCCGCGGCCCAGCAGGCCGGCGATGCGATAACGCGAGGCGAGCAAGGTCCCGGGCAGGAAGCGGCCCTCATCCACCGCGCTCGAAGACGCCAGCGTCGGCTTGGACGCGGATGGCGGCGCCGAAACCGCGGCCGGCAGGACGGCCGTTTCCGCCGAGCTGGCGTCCACCGGTGTGGCACACCACGGACAGAACCGGCCGGCTTCGGTGAACTCACGGGAGCACGAAGGGCAGCGCGCCATAGGGTCTTCCATCTTAGCGCGCTTTGGCCCGCGCTCCGCTAAGCGCACCGCGGGTCGGATGTTAGACTGGGTGTTGACGGGCGGTTAGCTCAGCTGGTTAGAGCGTCTGGTTTACACCCAGAAGGTCGCAGGTTCGAATCCCGCACCGCCCACCACCCCGGCCGTTTTACCCTCAGTCGATTGCAGGGCGGCCCGCGCAACAGAACCACCTTACACGCCTCACCGGCCTACCGCCTGGCACTCCGAACCAGCGCGAAGAAACGCGCATACCCCTTGTTCGTACCTCACGAAGACCAATTCGTGGTATCAACAGGGTAGGCTCAACGTTGTTGCCTTAGGGTTGGAGAGGGTTCGTGAATCCCGCCTCCGGCTTTTGGCTCCTCGATTGCGCTTTACGCAGGCGGACATCAAACGAAAGAACCCATATTACAAGCCACGAAGATGGGAGAACATAGAAGTTTCATGCCAGGACAGACTCGGCAGGCTGGCGTGCCTTGCGCCGCCGTCGCCCTCCTTCTCGTAATCGTTCTCCTCGCAGGCTGCACTGCCTCCGGCGAGAGGAGCGGCACGGCCGGCGCGCCACCGCCATTGGTCAGTGTGATGGAAGTGCAGCCACGCTCGGTGGCCATCTTTTCCGATTTCGCGGCGCAAACTTATGCGCGCAACATGGTGGACGTACGCAGCCGCGTGACGGGCTACGTCGACCGCTGGCTCTTCCAGCCGGGCGCGGAGGTCACGTCCGGCGAGGTTCTCTACGTGCTCGATCTGCGGCCGTTTGAAGCCAGCTTGGAGCAGGCGCGCGGCAACCTGCAGCAGAGCGAAGCCGACCTCGATTTCGCGCGCAAACAGGTTTCGTTGCTGCAGGCGCAAGCCAACCTTGCCTCCGCGGAGGCGAACCTGGTAAAGGCGCAGCAGGATTACGAACGCCTGAAACCATTGGTGCAGGCCGACGCCGCCTCGCAGCAGGATCTCGACGCAGCAGTGGCCGCGTTACGCGCCGCCGAAGAGACGGTGAAGGCGAACAAGGCCAACGTCGAACAGACCACCCTCTCCACCAGGACCCAGATCGCTTCCACCGAGGGCCGCGTCGAATCGAACACAGGCGCGGTAAAAACCGCCGAGCTGAACCTTGAATACGGCACGATTCGCGCGCCCATCGGCGGCCGCATCGGCGATTCGCTGGTGCCGGTGGGCGGGTTGGTGACGCCCACGGCGGCGCAACCGCTTACCACCATCGTTCCGCTCGATCCCATCTGGGTCCGCTTCCAGGTGACCGAATCGGAATACCTCGGCTGGGCCAAACGGGGGCAGCGATTGCCGGCCGGACAATTGACGCTGATCCTCGCCGACGGCTCCGAGTTTCCCGCGAAGGGCCGTGTCACCGACACGCTCAACCAGGTGGACCCGAAGACCGGCACGCTGGAACTGCAGGCCAGCTTCCCCAATCCACGGCACACCCTGCTGCCCGGCCAGTTCGGCCGCATTCGCGTGCAGGTAGACGAACGCAAAGACGTCATCGTGATTCCGCAGAAGGCGGTCCAGCAGATCCAAAGCATGCAGACCGTCTACACGGTGGGCGCGGACAACAAGGCGCTGATGCGCCCGATTGTCACCGGTAATCGCACCGGCGAGTTCTGGATCGTCGAGAAGGGCCTCCAGCCCGGCGAACGCATCGTCGTGGAAGGACTGTTGAAGGTGCGGCCCGGCGCAGCCGTCGCGCCGCAGCCGTATGACGAGCGGAAGCCGGGGAACTGAAGCATGGCGCGATTTTTTATCAATCATCCCGTCTTCGCGATGGTGATTGCCATCGTGATGGTGATCCTCGGCGCGGTGGCGATTCCGAATCTTCCGGTGGCGGCGTACCCGGAGGTGGTGCCGCCGGTGGTGCAGATCACCACGAATTTTCTCGGCGGCAACGCGCAGGACCTCGAGAAAACCGTGGCGCAGCCCATCGAAGAGCAGTTGGTTGGTCTCGACGGCATACTCTACTACCTTTCCACCAGCGCCAACGATGGCACGCTGAACATCCAGGTGACGTTCAAACTGGGCACCAATCCGGACATCGCCACCGTGCAGACGCAGAACCGGGTCAGCATCGCCATGCCGCGCCTGCCTCCGGAAGTGCAGCAGCAGGGCGTGACCGTGAAGAAAGTGTCGAGCGCCTTCCTGCTGGCCATCAGCCTGGTTTCCACCGAGAACCGCTACGATTCGCTGTTCCTCACCAACTATGCGCAGATCAACCTGGTGAACCAGATCGGCAACCTGGAAGGTGTAGGCGAATCGCGCCTGGGTTCGAACCAGGTGTACTCGATGCGCGTCTGGGTGAATCCGGACAAGATGGCTAAACTCGGCATCACGGCGACCGATGTCAGCGACGCCATCAAGGCGCAGAATCGCCAGAATCCGGCTGGCGCCTTCGGACAGCCGCCGGCTGCGCCAGGGACAGATTTCCAGTATTCGGTGAATGCACCCGGCCGCCTGGTGGACCCGCGACAGTTCGAGGACATCGTGCTGCGCGCCCAGCCCAACGCCTCCCTGCTCCGCGTGGGCGACGTCGGCCACGTGCAGCTCGGCGCACAGACGTATACCGGCTTTAACCGCGTGGACGGCCGCGCGGCGGGCAACATGATCGTGTATCTTTCGCCGGGAGCGAACGCCGTCCAGACGGCGGCCCGCGTGCGAAAGTTCCTGAACCGGATCAAGCCAGGCTTCCCGGCCGGCATGGACTACATCATTTCCTACGACTCCACCATGTTCGTAAACGCGGCCATCAAGGACGTGATGATCACGCTGATGGAGGCCATCGGGCTGGTGATTCTAGTGGTGTTCATCTTCCTGCAAAGCTGGCGCGCCACGCTGATTCCGCTGCTCACGGTTCCGGTAGCCGTGGTGGGCACCCTGGCGCTGTTCCCGCTGCTGGGCTTCTCCATCAACATCACCAGCATGTTCGGCCTGGTCCTTTCGATCGGCATCGTGGTGGACGACGCGATCGTGGTGGTGGAAGCGGTGCAGCGCCACATTGACGAAGGCATGGCGCCGCTCGCGGCCACCATTCAGGCGATGAAGGAAGTGCAGGCGCCGGTGACGGCTATCGCCTTCATCCTCGCCGCCGTGTTTATTCCGGTGGCGTTTCTGGGCGGCATCAGCGGGCAGATCTACCGGCAGTTCGCCCTCACCATCGCGACTTCGGTGCTGCTCTCGGCCTTCAACGCGCTTTCGCTGAGCCCGGCGCTGAGCGCCATCATCCTGCGGCCGAAGAGCCGGTCACACGGGCCGCTGACCGCCTTCTTCGGCGTGTTCAACCGGGGCTTTGGCTGGGTGACGGGCCGCTATCTGGCCGGCGTCGGCACGTTGATCCGGAAGTCCGCGCTGGCGCTGATTGGCCTCTTCTGTTTCTGGTTCGCGGCGGGCGCGATCTTCCACCGGATGCCCAACGGCTTCCTTCCGGATGAGGACCAGGGCGCCATCTTCATGTCCATCCGCCTTCCGGACAGCGCTTCGGTACAGCGTGCCGACGCAGCCACGCGCAAGATCGAGAACATCGTCAGCCGGATTCCCGGCGTAGCCGGCACGCTGACCCTGGGTGGCCTCGACATTGCGACGCGCACCAACAATTCGAACGTCGCCAGCATCATTGCGCGGCTGAAGCCCTGGGATGAGCGGCGGGAGAACAATGTGCAATTGCGGTCGATTCTCGCCAACATGCAGAGAGAGTTTTCGAAGGTGCCGGAGGCCGTCACCTTCGCCTTCGGTCTGCCGCCGATTCTCGGTCTCAGCGCCACCGGCGGTTTCCAGTACATGCTGGAGGACCGTCTCGGCGGCGACGTGCATGCGCTGGCGCAGACCGCCGACCTGGTGGTGCAGGCGGGCCGCCAGCGCCCCGAGTTGGGAACCATCCTGAGCACCTTCCGGCCCGACGTTCCGCAATACAAGGTGGATGTGGATCTGGCCAAAGTGCAGACGCTCGGCGTTCCGGTCGGCGACGCCTACAACGCGCTGCAGACGTTTCTCGGCGGCCTCTACGTGAACGACTTCAATTCGTTCGGGCACACCTGGCAGGTGCTGGTGCAGGCCGAGCCGGAGTTCCGCACCGGACCCTCCGACGTCAATCGCTTCTACGTGCGCAACCGCGGAGGCGACATGGTTCCGCTGGGCACTTTGGCCACGGTGCAACCCACTACCGGACCGGATGTGATCTACCGTTACAACCGGTTTCGCACCGTCCAGTTGCTGGGCGGGCCGTCTCCGGGACACTCGAGCGGCCAGGCCTCGACTGCCATGGAACAGTTGTCCGACCGCGTGCTGCCCGCCGGATACGGCTATGAATGGACCGGCACCACCTATCAGGAAAAAGAGGCGCAGGGGCACGAAGGCGTGATCTTCGGCTTCGCGGCGGTGCTGGTATTCCTCTGCCTGGCGGCCCTGTATGAGAGCTGGATCATCCCTTTGGCGGTTTTGATGGCCTTGCCGCTGGGCCTGTTCGGAGCGCTGTTGGCGGTCTGGGCGCGCGATTATCCGTACGATATGTACACGCAAATCGGAATCGTGACGCTGATCGGGCTGGCTGCCAAGAACGCCATCCTGATCGTCGAGTTCGCGCGCATGAGCCACGAGGAGGGAAAGTCCATCGTCGATGCGGCGATGGAAGCGGCGCGGCTGCGGTTGCGGCCCATTCTGATGACTTCCTTCGCCTTCATTTTGGGCGTGGTGCCGCTCGCGCTGGCCGTCGGCGCGGGAGCGGCTTCGCGGCGCTCGTTGGGGACGGCGGTATTCGGCGGCATGAACGCGGCCACACTGCTGGCGGTGTTCATCGTGCCGGTGCTGTACGTGGTGATCCAGCGGGCCGGGGAGCGGTCATGAGGAGACTCTCACCAGCCGTTCTTCTCGCGCTGCTGCTGGTCGGCTGCGCCGTCGGGCCCAATTACAAGCGGCCGTCTGTGGCAGTGCCGGACCAGTACCGGGGCGCCACCGCGGACGCTGCCTCGATCGCCGACAAGAAGTGGTCCGATCTGTTCGACGATGCCGCGCTGCGGCAGCTTGTCGAAACGGCGCTCCAGCACAATTTCGATCTGGGGATCGCCTCGGAGCGCGTCCTGGAGGCCCGCGCCCAATTCCACATCACGCGAGCGAACGAGTTTCCCAACCTGAGCGGCCAGGCCGGCTTCACCGCCGCGCGCTCGCCCGCGGCCAGTTCACTCCAACCGTTGCCGCCGAACACCTCTTTTCAGGGAAGTTATTGGCAGGCAGGCCTGGCGCTCAACTGGGAACTGGACTTGTGGGGCCGGCTGCGGCGCCTTTCCGAATCCGGGCGCGCGCAGTATCTGGCCACCGAAGAAGGCCGGCGCGGTGTAGTGGTGTCGCTCATCGGCGACTTGATGAACGACTACTTCCTGCTGCGCGAGCGCGATCTGGAACTGGAGATCGCACAGCAGACGCGTGACATCGCGCAGGACAACCTCAGGCTGGTAGGGTTGCGCCACACGCGCGGCGCGGCCACCGGCCTCGACGTGCACCAAGCCGAACAGTTCCTCTACACAGCGACCGCGCAGATGGCCAGCGCGCGGCGCGACATCGAACAGACCGAGAACGCGCTCAGCCTGCTGGCGGGTAACGCTCCCGGTGAGATCGCGCGCGGCAAAGCTCTGGCCGAGTTGGCGACGCCGGCACAGGTTCCGCCAGGGCTGCCGTCATCGCTATTGGAACGGCGGCCGGACATTCGCCAAGCCGAGCAGAATTTGGCCGCTGCCAACGCCCGCATCGGGGCGGCTAAGGCAATGTACTTCCCGCAGATCACGCTCACCGGCTTTCTGGGCGGCCAGAGCATCGCGCTGTCGAAGCTGTTCGACACGCCGGAGCGCCAGCAGATGATTACGCCCGGGGCCGTCTTGCCACTCTTCAACGCGGGCCAGATTCGCGCCGGCGTGCGTTTTTCAGAAGCACAGAAGCGCGAGATGGTGATCGCGTATCGGAAGACGATCTATACCGGGCTGCGCGAGGTCTCCGACGCGCTGGTCGGTTATTCCCGCACGCGCGAGCAGCGGACCCAGCAGGAGCTACTGGTTGGAGCGCTCACGGAGAGCACGCGTCTGTCCAACCTGCGCTACAAAGGTGGGCTCGACAGCTATCTGCAAGTGCTCGATGCAGAGCGCAATCTGTTCCAGGGGCAGCTCGGGCTGGCGCAGCTCCGTCTCGCGGAGATGCAATCGTTCGTGCAGTTGTACCGGGCGCTGGGCGGTGGTTGGCAATAGACGACTGCGAGCGCGGCAGCCGGTTCTGCCGGACGTGCCCGATCCAACCCCAGCCGCTCCTTACGAACCGCCCTTGCAAGCTCGCCGGCCTGGACACTGGCAACCAGCGTTGCAAGTGGCTAAACTCCGGAAGCGAATTGAGCGCGTCGAGCATCAGTAATATCCAGGAATCATGATTCCAAACACGAACGACCGAAGTGTGGCGCCGCCCCGGATGCGCTGCTATCTGAACTGCATGACACTGGATGACCTGCCCGCCAGTTCGACCGCTCCGGCAGCGGCAGCCTGGGACGCTCGGCTCGCGGCTATTCGCCAGGCGGGATACGACGGCGTCCAGTTCGTCGATCCACTGACGAGCGAGCAACTAGCTGCATGTGCGCGCCTGAACCTGGGGAAAGTTGGATCCGGCAGAGTCAACGAACCGCAGGATGCAAACGAACTCGCCGCACGATTCGCAGCTGAGGGACTGGAGTGCGCGACTTTGCATGTGGGCTGGGGCCTGGAGGACGACGAACACGCGGCTTTCCTGATAGAAGCGGTGCTCGCCGCGTCCGCCCGGCACAGCGTGCCTCTTTACGTCGAAACTCACCGGGCCACAATCTTCCAGGACATGTGGCGAACCGTGCAGTTCGTCAAGCGGTTTCCCGATCTCCGGTTCAACGGAGATTTTTCCCATTGGTACACCGGCCTCGAAATGGTCTACGGCGGCTTCCAAAACAAATTCCGGTTCCTTCGTCCCGTGCTGGAGCGGGTGAGTTTCCTCCATGGGCGCATCGGCGACCCGGGGTCCATCCAGGTGGATATTGGATCGGGCGACGTGGAGACTCATCCGTACGTGGCGGACTTTCGTAAATTGTGGATGGCTTCGTTCGCGGGTTTCCTGAACAGGGCTGGTTCGGGCGATTACATGCTGTTCGTGCCTGAGTTACTGAGCCCCCGCATTTACTACGCGAGGTGTCTAACTGCCAGTGGCCGAGAGCGCGCAGAAGAAGGCGACCGCTGGGAGCAGGCGCTGGTTCTTCGGCGCATCGCCGAGGAGTGTTTTGAATCCGCTTTGCGATCGGCCGGAATCAAGGAGCTCAAGGGTGCAAGCTGATTTGTCTCTAGTTCATAATCCGCTCGGTTGTCTGTTCGATTGGCCCAAGAATCGAGAGACGTGGGAACGGTACCGCCTCACCGACGACCAAATCGCTTTCTATCGCGAGTTCGGGTATCTGGCGGGTGTGCGCGTACTCAACGATGAGCAGGTGGAGCTTCTGAGGCTTCAGCTCGCCAGCCTGGTTTCGAAATCGCATCCCGGCCATTCGCTGTTCTACGAATACCATTCGAACGAGTCGCAGAATCCGGAGACCGTGCTGTTTCATGCGCTGGGAGCCTGGAGAATCGAGCCCGCGTTCCACGACATCCTGTGGAGCCCGCCTTTTGTGATGGCCGCATCTCAACTTCTGGAAGGCGCCGTGCGCTTCTGGCACGACCAGTTGTTCTGCAAGCCCGCGAAGCACGGTGGAGTCGTAGCCTGGCACCAGGACTACTCATATTGGACGCGCACCGAACCCATCGCGCACCTCACCTGCTGGATTGGACTCGACGACAGCACACGAGAGAACGGATGCCTCCATTACGTGCCCGGCAGCCATCGCTGGAACCTGCTCCCGGTTACGGGGCTGACCGGCAACATGGACGAGATTCAGACGGTGCTGACACAAGATCAGAGGCAGGCCTTTCGGCCCGTACCGATCGAATTGAAGCGTGGGGAATGCACCTTCCACCATCCCCTGCTGGTGCATGGCTCCTATGAGAACCGCTCCGAGCGCTCTCGCCGCGCGACGGTGATCAACGTGTTCCGCGATGGCGTCAAATCGGCGTCCAATGAGCCACTGTTGGCGGGGGCCTCTGCCATCTCCAAGGGCCGCAAAATGGAGGGCTCGTTCTTCCCGCTTCTCTTCGATCCACAAGGACTCAATCGCGCGTGAGGCCGCTTGCGGCGCCACACTTACGGCCGCGCCTTTCGAGGCTCTCCCGCGAAACGAACCGATACAATGTGGCTATACTCGATGCGAAACTACCGGAGTGAGAGTTCGCACGGCCAAGACACCAACGAGGATCGATGTTCTATCTTGATGCAAATCGGACGTACCGCGTGAGCGAACTGGACGAGATGGAGTGGCTGGTGCACGGGTTCGGCACGCGCCTGGCGGATATACCGGCGCGGTTTGCGCGGCTGGCTACGCTCCAGCAGGTCCATTCGGCGGAGTGCGTCGCGGGAGCGGGGCATTCGGGCGTGCTGGGGACGGGCGATGCGTTGCTCGAAAACACACCGGGCGCGGTGGTCGCGGTGAAGACCGCCGATTGCGTCCCCGTGTTGCTGGTGGACCCGGCCCATCGCGCAGTGGCCGCGGTTCACGCGGGATGGCGTGGCACGGTAGCCGGCATCGCGTCCGGCGCGGTAGCGGCACTGGGCGCGCGGTTCGCCAGCCGCGCCGGCGATCTTCACGCGGCCATAGGGCCCGCCATCGGCAAGTGCTGCTACCAAGTGGGCGCGGAAGTGGCGGCGCAGTTCGGCCTAAACGGGCCGGCGCATATCGACCTGGCGGACACCGTTCGCCGCCAATTGGAAGCCGCGGGCATCGGCGGGCAGCGGATCTACTTGGCCGGCCTCTGCACCAGGTGCCGCGCCGCGGAGTTCCACTCCTTTCGCCGCGACGGGGAGGCGGCGGGGCGCATGTATTCTTTTGCCGGAATTCTGGGAACCGATTCCGCGGCGACTGCACCGAGCGGATTGCAGTAGAATTAGAGCAAGCCAAAATGTTTACTTGGATCTGTCCGCAATGCGGGCGTGAAGTGCCTCCCGCCTACACCGAGTGTCCGGACTGCACGAAGACTACGCGGCCGATGCCGACAGCAGCGCCACCGCCTTCCTCGCTGGCAGTCCGTCTACCGGAGCCAACCGCTCCCGAGGAGCCCGCACATGAGGTCAAGCCCTTGGCCGCGCCGGTCGAGACGGCACCCGTCCCGCAGCCGCCGGCTCCGGTTCCGCAGCCGGAGGTGAAGAAGCGTGGCTTGCCGGCTTGGCTGGCCGTGCTGTTTTCGACCGTGGTGGTTGCGGGGGTGGTGGCGGGCGTGTTTTGGTTGGTGAACTATTATCAGAACGGTCGAATGGGAAGGCCGAATACGGCGGTAGAGAGCCCGGGCGCCAAGCCGGGAGCGGCGGTCAGCCCGATCCAGAAGTTCATCGAGGTTTCGTCGGTACGCTTCCTGGAAGACCCGAAGGATAAGGAAAAGGTGATCGTGAAGTACGTTCTGACGAATCACGCGGAAGCCGGATTCACGGGCCTCGCGGGCAACGTCACCATCTGGGCCAGCACGGGCCGCTCGGAAGAGGACGCGGAAGGCACCTTCGAGTTCAAGGCCGACGTGAAGGGCCTGGAATCGAAGGAACTCACGGCGCCGCTTGTCGGCAAGAGGAAGATCTACGAACTGCCCGACTGGCAGAACATGACCGCCGACGTGCAGATCACTGGGCCGACTTTCTGAGATTGTCGCGCGTGGCGGCGAGGCCGGGATCGAGCTCGAGAGCACGCTTGAAATCGCTGCGCGCAGCTTCGGTTTGCCCCAGTGCCTGGAGCGCCACGCCGCGATTGTTGTAGTTGTTTGGATCGCGCGGATCGAGCGCCAAGGCGCGGCCGAAATGCGCCAGTGCTTCGGCCGGCCGGCCGGCGCCCAGCAACACGCGGCCGGTTTCGGCCGCCACCGCCGGATCGTCCGGCGCAATGTTGCGCGCTTCGGCCAGCAGCGCCAGCGCTTCTTCGGTTCCCACACTTCTCGATAGTTGGATGCGCGGACGCACCTTGTCCGGCGCTCGCTCGACGGCTTCTCGCCACAGCGCTTCGTCGCTGGCCCAGAGCTGCGTCCGGCCGATGCTGACCAGAACCAGCGCGACGATTACCAACGGCGTAACCACGCGACTGCGGATACGTGTGAGCGCAAGCGCGGCGGCAGCGGCGAGCGGCATCATCGCGAGATACATGCGGCGATCCGGCGCCAGGTCCGCCACCGGGAAGATCGACGAACTGGGCAGCAGCAGCAGCGCAGCCACCGCGATCCAGATCGCCAGGTCGCGGCGCCACCGCCACAGCGCGGCCAGCGCGGCAGCGAGCGCAACCCACGCGCCTAGCCCCAACCACGCGGGCGGAACTGGAATCTCCGCATCCACCGTGAACCCGTATGGAAACACGAACAGCCGCAGGTAACGCCAGAGTACCGTACCTTCGGCCAGCGCGTAATGCCACGGCGTAATGCCGGCCTGCGCGCCTGCCTGCGAGCCTGGCGTAATCGTAGCGGCAAAGATGACGCGAAGGCCGGCGGCGAGCGACAACAACGACATTGCGGTGAGCGGGGCCCAGCGCGTGAAACGCCGTGCGCCGGCGGGTTTCGCGATCAGCCGGTTGTCGAGCAGCCACAGCGCCAACGGAAATGCGGCGCATTCTTCCTTGGCCAGCAGGGCGCACGCGAACAGCGCAACCGACAGCCACGGGCGCCCGTCCAGCCATGCCAGTAACGAGGCGAACACGAATACGGCGGCCAGCACGATGGCGCGCGCCCAGATGTAATCGACCGCTTCGGCCTGCAACGGGTGCACCGCGAACAGCGCCGCCGCCAGCCACGCCGCCCTCCGGTCCATCAGCCGCAACAGGCACTCGTAAGCCAGCAGCACCGCCGCCAGGTGCAACGCCAGGTTGAGCGCGTGATAGCCGAGCGCATCGTGACCGCCCAGAGCGCGATTCAACCAAAAAGTGAGATAGGTGAGCGGGCGGGTCTGCTGCACGGCGAAGATGGCGTGCCAGGCGGAGCCGGGCGGGAATACCGCGTCGTCAAAAATGCCATAATCGTCAAAGTGAAAACCGGAGACAAGGGAATCGCCAAAGGCGGCCAGCGCGGCGGCGGCAAGAAGAAGACGAGCGCGCATCGTATTCTAAAAGCTTACGGGAAACGCCCGGCCAATGCAGCAGCGCGCGCCGCGCGGGTCGAAGCGATTGTCCGCCGGCTGGACCGCATGTATCCCGGCGCCACCTGCGCGCTCACGCACAGCAGCCCCTGGGAGCTGCTGGTGGCGACCATCCTCTCCGCGCAATGCACCGATAAGCGCGTCAACATGGTGACGCCCGGCTTGTTCGCCAAGTACCCCACACCCGCCGATTTCGCCGCCGTTCGCCCGGAGCTGCTGGCGGAGGACATACGCAGCACCGGCTTCTTCAACAACAAAGCCAAATCGATTGTCGGCGCCGCGCGCAGGGTGGTAGCCGCTTATGGCGGAGCGGTACCGAAGACGATGGACGAGATGCTCACCATCCCCGGCGCCGCGCGCAAGACCGCCAACGTGGTGCTCGGCACCGCCTACGGTATCGCCGCCGGAGTGGTGGTGGACACCCACGTCGGCCGCATCGCGCAGCGCCTCGACCTGACCAAGAACACCGACCCAGTGAAGGTGGAGCAGGACCTGATGAAGATCAT
>Ga0074045_10004161_pt1 | contig 12868 bp, 12 predicted proteins | sample BogForMeECP23OM2_FD_94442 | JGI IMG/M metagenome (GOLD analysis project Ga0074045, IMG submission 94442) | Bog forest soil microbial communities from Calvert Island, British Columbia, Canada - Bog Forest MetaG ECP23OM2 | ecosystem: Environmental > Terrestrial > Soil > Wetlands ... | reverse complement strand
TGATAAGGACATAAATAACTGGGAAATTGAATAAAAAGACTCTATGAAGCGCTATAAAGCATATCGTTTCGTGTGCCCTCATGTGCCCAAGCGCCACTTTCAGATGGCTAGGGCATCAGGGTATTTTTCGGGGTCTTCAGGTTTCACGCTGCTAGAGTTGTTAGTCGTCATCGTCCTTGCGGGAGTGATTGTGGCACTTGCAGTTCCCTCCATGAGGGATACTCTTACCGGAAATAATCTCAAAAAAGCTTCGCGTCAATTCATCGGGATGGAAAGAAAACTGAGCGGGGAAGCCGTCCGTGATCAAATAGATTATATTCTCTGCCTTGATTTGCCCAACTCCGCATATTGGGTTGTAGCCTCCGACATGACTCCGGAAAAACAAGATGAGATAAAAAAGAACCCGCAGCATTTATCTTCAGATGTTGTTATTCTGGATATTGTGGGAGAAAATAGTAAAAAACAATCCGATGGTGAAGCAAGAATTAAATTCGGGAAAAATAATATTTGCTCTCCGGCCGTAATCCATCTGGCTTATGAAGAAGATAGAATGACCATCGTAATAAATCCTTTCCTCGGTGTAATGGAAATTTACGACAAATATGTTGATGTTCCTGTGACCAGTTCAGTACCATCTAATTCCAGATAAAGGAAGGCCGCATGACGCGAAATAAAGCAAGCGGTTTCACACTCATGGAAGTGATGATCGCCATGACGATTTTAGCCATAGCGCTCGTCGCCATCTATCAACTGCAATCACAAAGCATTTCCATGTCCACCGACTCACGTTTTATGACCACAGCGGCCCTGCTGGCCCAAAGCAAAATGGTCGAGGCTGAAGCCGGCTCTACTTTGGTAAACCATAGCGAAGACGGAGACTTTGGCCCCGATTATTTTCAATATACCTGGCATATGGAAGTTGGCGACACACAACTACCGCAATTCAAGAAAATTGAAGTTACGGTAACCAATAAATTATTTATCAGCCGAGGAACATACACACTTGTTCTTTACAAAGCGGCGGGAATGTAACTGATGACCGATCAGCTTATGAAAATAATTACTCACAGAGGAGTTCTTGAAAAAGCCCATGTTTCGGGGCTGTTCAAAAATGTTCAGATGCAAGGCGCGCAAAGAACCGAACCGAGAGGCGTATATTTACATACGTCGAGCGGTGCGGTTTGCAGCGCAACACGGCAGACGCGTCGTGCCCTTCAGGGTATGAGCGTTTTTCAACAACCCCGCAGTTGCGGATTTACACTGATCGAAATACTAATTGCCATCTTTATTCTGGGATTGGTTCTGGCCACTGTTTATGCCTCCTACAGTGGCATTTTGAAAACTTCGCATCAGATGGAAGAAGAAGGCAACATTTATAAAATGGCCCGTACTTCCATGGACAGGATGATTAAAGATTTATCGTCTTTGCAGTCATCCTCCGGTTCCTTTGACTTTCGCGCCCAGAAAATAACATTAAGTAACAAAGAGTTTTATTCTCTTTTTTTCTGGTCAGCATCTCATCTGGCTTTTGGCGAAAATGAAAGCACAGGGCGTCCGGCGGCGATCAGTTACTATGTGCAAGAGGATGAAGGCGGTAACAGCTTTTCTTTGTGGAGATCCGATGTATCCGGCGCCAAACCGAACAAAGAAAAAAACACCAGCGGTGGATTTGTAATTTGTCAAAACGTCGATTCCTGGAATTTAAGATTTTATGACTCGACAGGCAATGAATTGGAATCCTGGGATTCTTCATCTTTGGCAGAGCAAAAAGACAAGGCCCCTGTAGCTGTAAAAATAGAACTGGCTCTGGTCAATTTAAATGACAAGGAAAAACCGTACAAATTTATGACGAAAGTATTTTTACCGGTAAAAAAACAAACGCCATGAAAAACAAATTAAACAATCGCGGTATCGCGCTGATCACGGTAATATTGATTGTCGCTATTTTAATGGCCGTCGCAATCGAATTAAATAGATCGTCCCGCGCCGATATTTATGACGCGGCCAATCTAAGCGACGGCATTAAATTAACTTATATTGCCAAGTCCGGTTTTTACGGGGCCGCTGCCCTACTGGCCAACTCTAATAACGATTACATCACATTGCGTGATAATTGGGCACAAACGGAAATACTATCCATGCAATCCAAGACTCTTTTTACTGACGGTTATTTTATGGTGACAGTTCAAGATGAAGCCGGTAAAATTCCTCTCAATAATCTGATAAACGGAAATCAATATAATCCGGACATCAAAGATATATTGATTCGGTTGCTAAGCCAGCCGGAATTCGGATTGGACGAAGGAAAAATAAATGAAATTGTCGATTCCATCAAAGACTGGATCGATGCTGATGAAGAAGTCACCGGCGCCGGAGCGGAAAGTTCTTATTATGCTTCCTTGGATCCGCCTTATGAAGCGAAAAATGCTCCATTGGATTGCATTGAAGAATTGCTTATGGTAAAGGGAATAACCAATGAAATTTTCAACGGGACAAAAGAAAAGCCAGGGTTAGCTCAGTACGTTACCGCCGACAGCGATGGCGTAATAAATATCAATACGGCGCCCACGATGGTTTTACGCGCACTTTCTGCCGAAATCAGCGTTGAATTGGCTGATAAAATGGATGAGTACCGCCGGAAAGAAGGTAATGATTTATCCAGTCCCCAGTGGTATAAACAAGTTCCCGGTATGGGGAACGTTACGATCAAGCCGGAACTGATTACGGTAAAAAGCAATTATTTTAAAATTATCTCCGTAGGATCGATGAAGAACATGGCGCAAAGCTTAAGCGGTGTGGTAAAAAGATCAGAGCAAAAATCCTTCCAGATAATCAAATGGAGGCAGGATTAATGCCGCAGACCATAGTAGGGCTGGATATCGGCCCCAACACCATTAAGGCGGTTTTGTTCACCCCGAAAGGTTTAACCGGCGGCCGCATTCTTGCCGCCCGGACTTTAGATATTAACGCCTGCGGCGGAATTGAACCGGCCTTTAAAAAACTGGCCCAGGACAAAAGTTTTTCCAATACGTCCTGCTGCGTTTGTCTGCCGCCTGCCGACGTTATGTTCCGGCAAGTCAGTCTGCCTTTTCACGATGATAATAAAATCAGAAAGACATTAGCTTTTGAGTTAGAACCGCTTATCCCTCTTCCCATAGATGAAGTAGTTGCCGATTATTTGACGATTCCTAATGATGGGCTTCTTGTGGCTGCGCTCACAAAAAAAAGCATCAGCGATTGGATAGAGAAAGTGGAAGGCAACCTGGGAAATATATCGATCATCGATATTTCTTCCACTGCCCTGGCCTCGCAGATACTGGCCGGTAAAACGTCAGCCGTTTGTGGAGTAATTTTGGATATCGGAGCGGTCTTAACTGCGGCGGCCTTTTATGAAAATGGCGCAATTGTTCAGATTCGTTCTCTGGTTTTTGGCGGTGATCAAATAACAGAGGCATTAGCGCAGGATATGTCTGTAAAAAAAGATGAAGCCGAACAATTGAAAATCAAGGCTAATTACGGCGCTGAGTGCGCGAAGGTTGGCGAAGTGTGCCGCCATTTTTGTTCAGAATTGAAAAATACTATTGAGTATATGAAATTGAACGGCGCTCTGCAAAACGAACCGGCGCACATTACCATAACCGGCGGAGGCGCTTTGTTTGTTCCACTGCAAAAAGAACTGGAAAACTCTTTTTCACTTCCTCTGGAAGTCCTTGATCTTATCCGGCTGAAACAATTAGAAGTTGAGGAAAATATTGGGCGCCAATGCCCCACGCAAATAATGAATACGGCGATTGCCTCAGCAATGAGGACTTTTGCCGGTCGAAAATCTTTTAATTTTCGGCAAGGGGAATTCGTAGCTAAAAACATCCGCTTTAACCTAAAAGAACAATTGAAGTGGGCGGCGGTAGTTGCGGGAATAATTTTCCTGCTGGCTATAGTCAATCAGTTTCTTGACTATAGATTACAAACTCAGAACCTTAACAATATCAAAAAACAAATCTCCCGGATTTTTAAGAAAAATTCCCCCGACGCTCAAACCATGATTGACCCGGTACAGCAACTCAAAACAAAGCTTGATGAAAATAAAAAGACTTTTGGTTTTTATAAAGGAGAAACGGAAATAACCGTACTCAATATTTTAAAAGAAATTTCCAGTTTAGTTTCACCTTCTCTCGATATAGTTATCACCAATTTAAGCTACGAAAACAGTATCGTTTTAATTAAAGGCGAGGCAAAAAAGATTGATGATATTTCCGCAGTTAAAAATGAGCTTTTGAAATCCAGATATTTTAAGGACGTGACCATGGGCTCGACCAGCCTGGCCAAAGATGGCGGCAAAGTTGATTTCGATTTAAGGATTGAACTTAAATGATCAAAACATTCTGGGAAAAATTAGACGCTAAACAACGAAAGCTAGTTGCCGGGGCGGCAATATTTGTCTTGATTGCTTTGATTCTGGAAATCGCTGTTTTTCCTTTTCGGGAAGCTAAAGAAAAACTTACAAAAGCAGTACAGGTTAATCAAAAAAAACTAAACGAAATAAGCAAACTCGATGCCGAGTTTACTTTGCAGGAAGCGGCAATGGCGAGGACAAAAAGTGCCCTATCCGCGCGCAGCGCTGATTTTACTTTATTTGCTTATCTGGAAAAAAAGGCAACGCAGGCGAATGTCCGGGGAAGAATCAAACAAATGAATTCTTCAAAAGGGATACAATCAATTTCTTTGGAAGAATCGTTAATTGACATGAAACTCGAAAAAAATAACATCAAGCAGCTTAACGACTTTTTATATTTTGTCGAATCACCGGCGGATTTAGTGAAAATAAAAAAGATTACCATAAATAAAATGAAAGAAAATCCGGAATACTTAAGCGCGCAGTTGCAAATATCTTCTTTTCAGACACTGAGTCAGCAGAGGGAAAAATAGCAAGATGAGCATCCTGAAAAAAAAGGCCTTATGGTTTACGCTCTACGGGATATTTATTACCGTGGTATTTTTATATCTGCTTTTCCCCTCGGATATTGTCAAGAGCAGACTGGAAGAAGCTGTTAATTCGCCGGATTTTATTTTGAAGATGGAAAAATTGCGGCCATCCCTGCCTTTTGGGTTAAAATTGAAAAATATAGCCATAAGTTCAGCCTCATCGACCAATATTCCCTTTCAAGGCAATTTGCTCGATTTGCAGATGAATCCTTTGATTTTTTTTCAAAAACATAAATATATCGGCCTGAGCGGCCAAGCTTACGGCGGCAATTTTGATGGACGCATTGGTCTGGCTTCTCTGTCCCAAATTTATCCGCCAGTGGAAGGAAAACTAAAATTTAAAAATATTGATCTGGCCAGAGACTCTTTAATTAGAACCCTTCTAGGAAGAGAAATTACAGGAAAAGCAAGCGGCGCCTGGACATATATTTCTACTGGCGAAGTTAGTAAAAATTCTTCCGGAACAATCGCGCTTTTCTTAACCAAAGGAACTTATCCTTTAGCCGAACCATTTCTGGGATTAAAGCGAATTGAGTTTGATCGCGGTGAAATACAAGCTCAATTTAAAAATGGCATCATAAAGATGGAAAAACTGGAAATATTTGGTTCGCAAATAAACTATTTCTTAAAAGGTGAAATAACGATTGCTGACGATTTTAAATTGAGCCAGCTTAATTTAAACGGCGTGATAGAAATACTGGGACCCAACAAAGCTAAAATGAATGTCACTATCGGCGGAACATTGACCAATCCGATATTCCGCTATATTTAAATGGTAAAGAGTATGTGGCTTAAAATAACACAACTTATAAAAGAATGGTTTAACCGGATAAAGAATATCAGCGCCATTCCGGCAATTAATATTACTTTATTGCGGCCATTTTTAATTTTACTGGCGATAACAATATTGTCTTATGAAGCAATCGGTCTTTTTTACAAAATTATCAGCTTTCCCCTGACGAACCAGACTGCCGCTGTTAAAAACAATGTTTCTTCGCTAGTCATTAAAGATAATTCCCAACCTGATCAACTTCAGGACTATGGAATCATCACCGAGCGTAATCTTTTTCTTACCACTTTGAAAGCCGTAAGTGATAAGCAGTCGGAAGGAGGACTTTTCGATTCCAATCAGAGAATTACGGACTTTGAGTTGAAAGGAACGGTAGCCTGTAATTCCTCTTTTGGTTTTATTTTTATCGAAGAACGCGACACTCATAAACAGAAATTATACCGGCTGGGGGACAATATCGGTTCGGCAAAGCTGATCAAGATAACTCGTAATACAGCAATATTGAGGAGTGAAGGCCGGGACATAACATTAAAGATAAAAGCGACGATGGAAGGTCCGCTACTTCCCAATTCACCGGGCAGTGCCACTCCCAGAAGTATGACTTTGAGCAAAAAAACAATAAATGAAAATTTAAGTGATTTGAAATCCATCATGAGTCAGGCTGTCGTGCGTCCCTTTTTAAACGAAGGTATCCAAGAAGGATTGATTATTTCCAATATTGCTCCTAACAGCCTTTACGAAAAGATGGGTTTGCAAAATGGTGATATAATAATAGATATAAATAACAAGCATATGCAAAGCGCCGATGATCTACTACAGACGGTAAACTTAATGCAGTCCGGCAGCAGCATCGCTGTGAATGTTAAGAGAAACGGCAAAATCGAAGCTATTAATTATTCTTTTTACTGATCGGATCAAGGAAATATATTTATTATGTATGCTGCTTATTTTGGTTTAAAAGAAAATCCTTTCAGCTTATCACCGGAACCGCGCTATTTGTTTTTAAGCGAACAACATCGCGACGCATTAAACTGCATGATTTACGGCATTAAGGAAAAAAAGGGGTTCGTTTTAATCTCCGGTGATATTGGTATCGGAAAAACTACAATTTGCCGCAGTTTGATCAACTTGTTGGATGATTCCGTGGAAACGGCGCTGATTTTTAACACAGCCATTTCCGATCTTGATTTGCTGGAAACGGTGATTGGAGAATACGGCATCGCCATCATAAGCGGATCAAGAACTAAAAAGAATTATATTGACGTTTTGAATGACTTTCTACTTAGGAATTTTGCCGCCGGAAAAACAGCGGTGCTTGTGATTGATGAAGCACAGAACTTGTCGCATGGCGTTCTCGAACAAATACGAATGCTTTCGAATCTGGAAACCGAAACAGAAAAGCTCATTCAGATAATTTTAATCGGCCAGCCGGAATTGTCCAATACATTAATGCTGCCGGCTCTGCGACAGTTAAACGAAAGAATCACGGTAAGATATGATCTGAAGCCTTTGTCGTCACTGGAAGTGCGCGAATATATACAGCACCGCCTGATTGTCGCGCAGGGTCCCGGCTCGCTTAAATTTACCAAGGGAGCATTTAATCTTATCTATACTTTTACAGAAGGCATACCCCGCCGGATTAACGCCCTTTGCGACAGGGCATTATTGATTGCCTATACAAAAAATATCAGCAAAATCGATCGCAAAATTATCAAGCTGGCTGTTCATGATATCGGCATTAATTATTTCCAAAAAATAATGAGCAGCGGCAGAAAAATATGGTCGCGTCTGACAACTTAGCTGACAATGTAAGTCCTTGACCAAAGGAATATTATGAGCTACATAAATGAAGCATTACGTAAGGTGCAAAAAGAGAAAGAATCACGCTATGTAGCCTATGAACATATTGTGTCGGCAGACGGGAAAAAACATGAACAGCCAAAAAGATGGCTTTCACTAATGGGGATATCAATAGTTTTCTTCTTTGCCGCGGGAATTATTGCTCTGCTATATTGGTCTGAAGATAAAAAGATGCCGGTAATACAAAGGATAAGCGCGCCTCCTGTGGTGGCATCGGCCGTTGTTGCCGGACATAAGCCGGAGGGTAACACAAAAGTTGAGCTTACGCCGCAGAAAACAACTGCACCGGTTAGCACTAAGCAGGAGACCGCCAAATCGGAAGCTCTTTTCGCGCAAGCCCTTGATCGGCAACGTAAAGGGAAACTAGAAGAAGCCAAATTACTTTATCGAAAAGTGGTCAAAATTGATCAATATAACGTAAAGGCATTTAATAATCTTGGTGTGATCTACATGAGTGAAAAAAATTACAAACGCGCAATTATGCGTTTTCATGACGCGCTCAATATAAAACATGATTACACCGACGCCCATTATAATCTGGCCTGTCTTTACGCGCAAAAAAATGATGCGGCCCAGAGCCTGTTTTATCTGAAGAATGCAATTGAGTTTAACCCGGAAGTAAGAAAATGGGCTAAAAATGACGGCGATCTTAAGGCTCTGGCTAATTTACCTGAATTTAAAAAACTTTTGGAGAAACAACAAAATTAAGATGAAAACCATGCATTCTTTTATTTGTGAAACTCCAATTCCGAAAGCGAAGCGTATTGGAATTGGTAAGTTGAACAATCCCGCGAAGCGGAGGGTACAATACCCCGCAGCTTGCTGCAAAATATTTTCAAAGCTTGCTTTGGGGTTCATACCCGTGATTATAAGACCGGGCCTGTTCTCAGGCGGCATAATCGTGCTGATAATAATGCTTTGTGTTGGAGGACCGGCATTTGCGGCTCGTATTGCCGGTACTGACGAAAATGTTAACACAATAACTACACCTGCGCAGAGCAAGGATGCCGTGCCAAAGGATAGTCCGGAAATAAAAGCGACTACTCCAGAGCCATCAACAGAAGTTAAAACAGAAAATGTAATACAAAAGCCCAAAGAGATTCGGGCAGAGAAACTGCCGGCCCATCCCGCGAAAAAAGAAACCTCTAAAAAATATGTAACCCTTGATTTCGACAATGTCGATATAAGCGTGCTGGTAAAGTTTGTCAGTGAACTTACCGGGAAAAATTTCATCATTGACGATAAAGTTAAAGGCAAGGTCACCATCATATCTCCTAAAAAAATCCCTCTGCAAGATGTCTATAAAGTCTTTCTGTCTGTTCTGGAAGTTAACGGGTTTACCGTCGTTCCCGCGGGGAATATGATTAAGATCATTCCCTCGACTTTAGCGCGGGAAAAGGGCATGGAGACAAGGCTGAAAAATGAACTTGTCAGCCCGGAAGACCGCATGGTCACCCAGATAGTTACTCTGGAACGCGCCAATCCCGATGAAATAAAACGTGTTTTGGATCCGATTATTTCCAAGTCCAGCTCGGTGCTTTCTTATCCGCCGGCGGGTATTTTGGTAATTACAGACTATCTGTCCAACATCAAACGACTGCAGGAAATCATCTTCGCCCTTGATATTGAAGGGGCTGGGGATCAGATATCCTATATTCCAATTAAGAACGCTTCCGCCTCGGAAGTGGTGAAATCCTTGACAACGATTTTTCAACAGCGCCGTCCCAATGCAACGGTCATTAAAGTCGTTCCGGATTCCCGGACTAACTCAATTATAATTCTGGCCAGCGGCGCGGATACGGAAAGTGTGCGCAAACTTGTTGCATTTATGGATAAAGACGTGCCCCGCGGCGAATCCAATATTCAGGTTTACCGCCTGCAAAACAGCAATGCCGAAGATCTGGCAAAAGTTCTCAACAGTATTGTCAAAGATAGCGGCTCTGCGGCAGCCGCTACGGGCGGCGGCGCAGCAGCAACTCAAAAAGTGCTTGCTCCGGTGGTCTCGAAAAATGTTCAGATCGTCCCGGATAAGGCAACCAATACACTGGTGGTTATGGCTGAGCGGGAAGATTATAAGATTCTCGAAAGTATTATCAAACAGCTCGATGTGCCGCGGCCCATGGTTTACATTGAGGCCTTAATTATGGAAGTCAACGCCACTAAAGCTTTTAATCTGGGTGTTGAATGGCGCGGTATGAGAGGTACGGGTGACGTCCTTGGTGCAGGTACAGCCGGCAATACGGCGGCGTTTATCGGTTCCGGAGGCGCCGGCAGCACTACCAACCCCGGCGGCTACAATATCCTCGATGGTTTAACTACGGTAAATTCGGATGGAACTATTTCGGCTGCTTTCCCGGGTGGTTTTTCCATGGGTATTATCGGCGCCGGCATTACCATTGGCGGTGTTACTTTCCCTAACATCGGAGCTGTCATTCAGGCATACAAGACGGATCAGGAAGTCTCCATTTTATCCACCCCCCAGATCATGACATTGGATAATGAAGAGGCGGAAATAAATGTGGGCGAAAATGTTCCCTACATAACCTCACAGCAGAGTTCTTCAACGACAACGACAACCTCCCTGTCCCCGCTCAACTACAACAGCTATGAATACCGGGATGTCGGCGTGATCTTGAATATCACACCGCATATCAACGAGGATAATTTTATCCGCCTGAAAATATCGCAGCAGGTAACCAAGCTTACATCCGCCGCCACTTCCACAACACCGACAACTTTAAAAAGAACCGCAAAAACTACGGTAGTGGTCAAGGATAATGAAACAGTTGTTATCGGCGGCCTGGTGGGGGACAGTACGGAGAACGATACATATAAAGTGCCGCTGCTGGGCGATATTCCTATTCTGGGCTGGCTTTTTAAAACACATTCCACTTCCCGGGAAAAAACAAATCTGTATGTCTTTTTGACGCCGCATATCGTCCGCACCCAGAAGGATGCCGCCGGTCTTTATCAGGAAAAAAGAGAAACAATGGGCGAAGTGGTGGAGGGAATCATCAAGTTGAATGAAAAAAAATCGGAGTTGAAGCCTCCCTCTGCCCCTGCTCCTGCCGAAAACAAAACACCGGCTAAACCTTAAGTTATAGGCTCTGATCCCTTATGTCTAAAATCCATACAGCCTTAAAAGCATCCGCAGGCATAGTCCATAGTTCTTCCACTCCCCGGGATGTGGCTTTTTCTTCCTTGGATAAAAAATTAATTGCCGCCGGAATCGCCCCGGAGGTTATTTCCGAAGCGCACAGTATGAAGGGAAACAACGGCAGCGGATTCATTGATGAGCTCATTCGGAAAAAAGCCCTTGATGAAATCCAATTATTAAAAATATTGGCCCAACACTTCGGACTGGCTTTCCGGTCGGAATTACCGATGGAGAGCATCAATATTGATTTCACACAAAATGTCTCCATTCAATACTTAAAAAAATATAAGATTGTTCCGCTTATCACTTCTCAGGCTTCGGCAATTGCCATAAACGATCCCACAAATTTTCAGCCTGTTGATGACCTGCGGCGGCTTCTGCAGAGTCCGGATCTGCCGGTCATCCTTTCTTCACAGGACGCGATCATAGCGGCAATTAATATGGCTTACGATATGAGCCGCGCTTCAGCCAAGGACTATTTCGAAGAAATGAATGAATCATCTACTGATGATCTTATTTCGAAAATTGATGAAACAACCGATTTGCTCGATGAAACCAGTGACGCACCGATTATCAAACTGGTTAATTTGCTTGTTTCCGGAGCGATTAAAGACCGCGCCAGTGATATTCACGTCGAGCCTTATTCCGGCAATCTTAAAATCCGCTACCGCATTGACGGCATCTTATATGATACTTTGAACTTGCCACATCGAATTCAATCTCCTCTTGTTTCCCGTATTAAAATCATGGCCAAACTAAACATCGCGGAAAAACGGTTGCCTCAGGACGGACGCATTGAAATAAAAATAGCTGACCGCCTTGTTGATATTCGTGTATCGGTGATTCCCACAGCTTTCGGGGAAAGAGTTGTGTTACGCTTATTGGACAAAACTGCTAATATCCTAAAACTTTCCGATTTAGGCATGCATGATCAAAGAATCAAACTGCTCAATCGCCTGATCAAATCTCCTTATGGAATAATTTTGGTAACAGGTCCTACAGGCAGTGGTAAAACAACAACATTATATGCGGCTCTTTCCACAATCAATCACCCGGACATAAACATTATCACCATAGAAGACCCTATCGAGTATCAAATGGACGGCGTCGGACAAATTCAGGTTAATCCAAAGATTGATCTGACTTTTGCCGCAGGCCTCCGTTCTATTGTCCGCCAGGACCCTGACGTTATCCTGATCGGTGAAATCCGTGACCGGGAAACCGCGGAAATCGCCATTCAATCATCCCTCACCGGTCATCTTGTGTTTTCCACTCTCCATACCAATGACGCAGCGAGCGCCGTCACGCGATTAATTGATATGGGCATAGAACCTTTCTTAGTTACCTCGTCGATTATAGCGATAATAGCACAGCGCCTTGTGCGCATGCTCTGTCCACACTGCAAAGAAGTTTATGTGCCAGATGAAGAAACTCTGGCCAACCTGGGATTGAACCGGTCGGTATTTCAGAACAATACTTTTTACCGGAAAAAAGGCTGTAACCTATGCATGCAAACAGGCTTCCGGGGACGAACAGCCATTTTTGAGATCATGATTGTTGATGACGAAATCAAAAGGCTTGTTTTAAAAACATCCGATGCCAATCAAATTAATGAACTGGCTTTAAAACGGGGCATGATCACTCTGCAGAAAGACGGTATCGATAAAGTGCTTAGCGGCATAACGACTACGGAAGAAGTACTGCGCGTAACGCGTTCGCTTAATCGCGCAGACGATATTGTACTGGAAGCTTAGTGAGACTCGCTGATAATGAGACCCAAGTTTCAGAAACAAAGTGCACTGAAGCTTGCTGGACGAATTATACCAGGCGCGTAGCGCTGTGGTAGAGCGAATGGAATGAAGCTTGTCCCTGCCACCTGAAGGTGGCAGGATAATTCGCTCTAAGATTTTCCGATCACTGCGTTTCGGAAAATCAAGGCTCATTAAAGCGTTAGTCGTAATGAGACTCAAATTTCACAAGCGTAGTGTAGTGAAATTTGTAAGTCGAATTTTCCAATAGCCAATGGCTATTGGAAACTATCCCCGAAGCGATTGTGACTCTCGCTGAGAGCAAATGGA
>Ga0074045_10004158_pt1 | contig 12879 bp, 7 predicted proteins | sample BogForMeECP23OM2_FD_94442 | JGI IMG/M metagenome (GOLD analysis project Ga0074045, IMG submission 94442) | Bog forest soil microbial communities from Calvert Island, British Columbia, Canada - Bog Forest MetaG ECP23OM2 | ecosystem: Environmental > Terrestrial > Soil > Wetlands ... | reverse complement strand
GGCTTCGACGAAGTTTTTGTAGATCGACTTCTGCACCAGGATGCGGCTCCCGGCGGAGCAGACTTCGCCCTGATTGATGAAGACGCCGAAGAGCGCGCCGTCGATGGCGGCTTCGAAATCGGCATCGGCGAAAAAGATGTTGGGGGATTTGCCGCCGAGTTCTAACGTGACTCTCTTCACCGTGTCGGCGGCTTGTTTGACGATGATTTTGCCAACTGCGGCGCTGCCGGTGAAGGCGATCTTGTTGACGTCGGGATGCTGGACTAGCGGTGCGCCACAGGTTTCTCCGAAGCCAGTGACGATGTTGACTACGCCTGGAGGCAGGCCGCAATCGGCAAAATACTTGGCGACTTCCAGCGCGGTGAGCGGCGTTTGCTCGGCTGGCTTAAGAACGCAAGTGCAACCTGCCGCGATGGCCGGAGCCAGCTTCCAGGCGGCCATTAGCAGGGGATAGTTCCACGGGATGATTTGTCCGGCGACGCCTACCGGCTCTTTGAGGGAGAGCGACATGGCATTGTCGGGGACGGGGTTGACGTAGCCGACAACTTTCGTGGCTAGGCCGCCGTAGTATTCGAAGCAGGTGGCGGCGTCGTTGATATCGAATTCGGCCTCAACGATGGGCTTGCCGGTGTTGCGGCATTCAAGTTCGGCGAGGGCGGGAAGATTGGCGCGAATTTTTTCTGAGAGGCGGAAGAGGACTCGGCCGCGCTCCTGGGCGGTGCTGGTGGCCCACGGGCCTTCTTCGAAGGCGGCTTTGGCGGCGGCAACGGCGCGGTTGACGTCGTCGGGTCCGGCGTCGGGGACTTGCGCGATTACTTCCTCGGTGGAGGGGTCGTAGACGGGGAACGTCTTCGCGTTTTTGCTCGCGACCCAGTCGCCGTTGATATACATCTGGTAGGTTTTGACTTCGGTGGTGACTCCGCCGGGCATTTGGTTCCTCCTGCGTACCTCAGGGGCTGAAGCCCCAAATTCTTAACCAATCCAACGGCACGACTGAAGTCGTGCCCTTCCCGATCTTTCCTAATCACTTAGCGGCACGACTAAAGTCGTGCCCTTCCCGATCTTTCCTAATCGCTTAACGGCACGACTAAAGTCGTGCCCTTCCCGATCTTTGGTTGGGACTCTTTGTGGCGGCCGTAGACGAAGAAGAAGAATGCGGCCAGGCCGACGAAGAAGAGCGTACCGCCGAACATCCATAACTCGTAGGACCACAGCGACGTGATCTGCTGGGCCGGAAAGAATACCAGGGCTATGCCGAGAATCGTGGTGAGCAAGCCGCTGGCGCCCGCGAGGAACAAGGTCAAGCGGCTGTACTGGCCCTGGGGAGATGACTCTTTCACGGCAAATCGAATGAGTGCGCCGAACATGTATAAGAACGGAACCAGCTGTAGCACCACGGCGAGCGAAAGGAGTTTCTGAAAAGTTTCCTGGACGCCCGCGCCCATAAAATTCATGATGACTAAAAGCGCGGAGACGATTGCCTGGATGATCAGAGCCGCGTAGGGCGTGGCGTAACGGGGGTGAATTTTGCCGAGCCAGGATGGCATATAGGAATCGAGGCCGGCCACGAAAGGGATGCGGGCGGAGCCGCCCATCCAGGCCGAGCCGATACCAGCGATGGAGAAACTGAGCATGAGCGCGAAGGGGACGGTGATCCATTTCAGATTGACCCCGGCCACGCTGACGCGGTCGGCCATTTGGCTTACGGCCTGCACGATTCCCTGCAGCACGTTCACGCTTTTTCCCACGGCGATGAGAAGAGTGAGCGTGGCTCCTACGTAGAGAGCGCCGGAAAGAACTCCGCCCCAGGCGACAGCGCCGGGGAGGGTGCGGCTGGGATCCTGAATTTCGTCGCCCATGACCGAGGCTAGCTCTAGTCCGACCAAGCCGAAGCAGATTACTCCGAAGGAATTTAGAACGAAGCGCGGGTTATCGGGGATTTTGAAATCGGCCGCGGTGATCGTGGTGCCGAAGCGCAGCCAGATTACTGCGCCGAGACCGATCAATACGGCCGCGGCGATGAAGGTTCCGATGGCGCCGAGATTGTTAATCCACTTGCCGACTCCGAGGCCCATGATGTTGAGCAGAGTGAGCAGCGCCAGCAGCACCAGCGAGGTCGTGGATGCGAAGAGTTTGTTATCAGCGAGAGCAAGATGGCTGGGGCCGAGCACGTAGACGGAGACGCCGACGAAGTAGAGCATGACGGTCGGCACGTAAAGCATGTTGTTGGTCCAGTAGCACCAGCCGGAGAGGAAGCCGTGGAAGTCGCCGAAGACTTCTTTGGCCCAGAGATAGACTCCGCCTTCGCCGGGGTAACGGTGCGCCAGTTCGATGACGGCGATGCCTTGCGGCCAGAAGAAGAGAAGAAGGGAGACGATCCAGAGCCAGATGGTGACGCCGCCGTTGGCCGCGATGGACGGGACTACGTTGAGGTTGAAGACGGCTACCACGAAGAGCAGGACTAGATCGCGGCGTCCGAGGGCGCGGATCAGCTTGGTTTGAGCCTCGGGTTGGGCGGTGGTGGTGGACAAAGTTTCTACCGATCGCCTCGCTTCGCTTCGGCGGACAGCCGAGGCGGCTGTCTCCACATGGGAGCTTTCCTGCGTGAGCCTTGCTGCTGCATGCGGGACAGCCGAGGGCGGCTGTCCCCACATGAGTATTCTTCAACTTCCAAACTAGTGTGCGACCGCAACCGGCGCTTCGCGTTCTTGTTGGGCTTTCGCCAGCGACTCTGCGATGTCGGCGAAGGCCGATAGATGCTTATCGATGTCGGCCTCGGTGTGCTGAACCGAGATGGTCCACTGCTCGTCCCACCAATACGGTTGCGGCATTACACCGCGGTTGACCATGGCGAACCAATAGTGACGCCAGAGATCGATATCGACCGTGGTCCAGTCGCGGTAGTTGCGGATTTCCTTGGGATAGAGCATCAGCGCGCCGTTTACGCCTGCCTGCGCGATGTAGGCTTGCAGTCCGACTTTGGCGATGGTCTTGCGATATCCCTCGGCGAGTTTCTGGCTGAGCTTATCGACCTTCGCATAGTTGTCTCGAGTGAGAACTTCGCGGAAGGTCGCCAGGCCCGCGGCCATCGAAACCGGGTTGGTGTTGTAGGTGCCGCCGTGGAAGACCTTATGTTGCGAGATCAAGTCCATCACCGATTTGCTTGCGCCGAAGGCGGCCAGAGGCAGGCCGCCGCCGATCGACTTGGCCAGGCAGATCATGTCAGGCTTCACGTTGAAATATTCGCTGGCGCCTCCCCAGCCTAGCTTGGCTCCGGTTTTCACTTCGTCGAAGATTAGGAGAGCGCCGTACTTGTCGGCGAGTTCGCGCAGGCCTTGCAAGAATCCGGGCTGAGGAATGCAGAGGCCGACGTTCATCAGGATGGGTTCGAGAATGATGGCGGCGATCTCACCGGGATTTTCTTTGAAGCGGCGCTCGACGCTGCCAAGATTATTGAAGGTGGCAATCTTGACGTTGTCGATTGCAGATTTTGGCACGCCCAGTCCTCCGGAGACGGGCGTGGGATTTTCGATGTCGCCGAAGTCGGGCGCGTGCGGCTTTACGCTGACCAGCGCGGAATCGTGCAGGCCGTGATAGGCGCCTTCGAATTTAATGATCTTGTCGCGGCCGGTGGCGGCACGGGCCAGGCGAATGGCGTGCATCGTGGCTTCGGTGCCGCTGTTGCCGAAGCGGCACATCTCGACGGGAAAGCGGGTACAGATTTCTTCGGCGAGCTCCCACTCCATGTCGTGCGGCATGCCGAACATGGTGCCAGTGGAAAGGCGTTTTTCGACAGCTTTCATCACCGCAGGATGGCAATGCCCGGCCATGAGCGCGCCGAAGGTGAGGTTGTAGTCGACGTATTCGTTGCCATCGAGATCGCGGAATTTGCTGCCGCTGGCTTCTTTGACGAAGATGGGCCAGGGATCGTAGTGGCGATAATTGCTGGCGACGCCGAGGGGAATGCGTTTGAGGTTTTTCTTGTGGGCTTCGGCGGACTTGGGGGTGCGGCGCTCGAAGGTAGCGAGCTCTTTCTGCAGTTCGGGGTACATCAAGGTCTCCAAGGGAAAGTCAAGCCGGCGGCGTTTCAGTGGCGGGCCCGCGGGCCATTAGAATGCCGGGCGGCGAGCCGCCCGGGGTATTGCATTAGTTTAACTCTTCTCGCTAAAAGAAGAATTTCAAAGCAAATTGCAGCAGACGAGGATCGCCGGCGGAGGTGATCTTACCGAATTCGGTAGGACCGTCGGAAAAACCGCCGTCTGGATTCGAGTAATTGGTCCGGTTGAAAACATTGAAAATCTCAGCGCGGAACTGAAAATACCTGGTCTCGCTGAGAGCGATCTTTTTGTGCACGGAAAAGTCCCAGTCGGCGAGGCCCGGTCCGCAGCAGATGGTGCGTTGCGTGCCGTTGTTGAAGCTGCCGAGGGGCGGAGGGGTGGCACCGGCAGGACACGGCGCCACATTGGGGGTGGCAGCGGTGGCAAAATCACACGGGCTAAACCAGTACCCGGGCGTGGTCAGCCCAAAGTTGGTATAAGTCTTTCTGGGATCCAGCTTTACGAACGGCGCTACCAGACTCGGGGCCTCGGTGCCCAGGAAGAACAAGCTGTTGATCAGCTCGGTGTCGTCCTCGGTGTTCAAACGAATGGGGAAACCGCTCTGGAACTGCGTAATCCCCGATATCTCCCAATCATCCAGCGCTTTCCCCTTGAACCCGGAATACTTACGGACGGGCAGTTCCCAATCGTAGCTGACTACGAAGCGCTGTTTCGAATTGAACAATGAAAGGGCGCGACTGGCGCGGAAGTCAAAGGGATTAAGCGTTTCCTCGAAGGTGGAGCCGTCGTCGATTGACTTGCTGAAGGTGTAGGCGGCCTGAAATTGCAGACCATGCGAGAAACGTTTCTGGAGCATCATCTCCAGCGCGTTGTAGTTGGAGTTGGCGATGGTGTCTTCGGCGAAGATGTCGGTAAAGACGGGAGTGCCGTCCACGGGACAACCGGTACCCGTCATTGGGTTGCAATTCGGTGAAGAGTAAGGACGCAGGCCGACGAGATTCAGCCCGGAAAGCGAAGTGCCGGCGGGAATGACGGATGGCCCGTTCGGTCCGTAGGGAAGGTGGAATCCGCCCGGCGGAGCGGTAGTGCCTGCTGGAAAAATGAACTGTGAATCTTCGCCGGTGGGTGAGCAAGTCCCCGAGCCAAGGACGGTATTAATGTCCAGGCAGGACTGGGGGTTCGAGGGATTGATGTCGTGAGTGGCCAGCAGGCGATGGCCTTGGGATCCGACATAGCCAATCTGGAACATCATGCTGTTGCTGAGATCGCGTTGGATGGTGAGGTTGTACTGAGTGGTGTATTGCGAGCGCAAATGAGGCGCGAATTCACCGTAGAGAAGAATCGGGCGAAACAGCGACAGGTCAGTGGGCTGGCCTTTAACGGGGGTAATAATCCCGTTGAACGGGTTAGGCGTAGGGATGTTGTTTGTATTCAACTGACCCACGAACGGAGTGTTAAAGAAGGTATCGGAGAGCGAAGAACTGCCGCCGAAAGGAGGCTCTGCGCCGAACTGGGCCAGCACCAGCTCTTCGATCGGGTTGTAGAAAAGACCCCAACCGGCGCGAATGCTGGTTTTGCCACTGCCGCCGAACAACTTCGCCAAGGGACCGCTGCTGAAGTTGGGACTGTAAGCGACGCCGATGCGCGGAGCAAAAGACTTGTAGTACGTAGAGGTCATTCCTGCGGGGACGCCGGGGTCTCCCGGGACTACCAGGCCGGTTGGTTCGGAGCCGGTGTTAGCGCAGGTGGGATTCGTCACACCGAGACTCTTCCAATAGGAGGCGCTCGTGGTGATTGCACAAGGATAGACGGTGGAATTCTGTCCTGGGCGGAAGGTCTCGACGTGACCGCTAATATCCGTCGGAGGAGGGGTAAATTCCCAGCGCAGGCCATAGTTCAGAGTCAAGTTAGGCTTGAGCTTCCAACTGTCCTGGGCGAAGGGATAGACTGCGGTGCTGCGAATATCTTCGCGCTGACCGGAGCCTTGAACATAGACGTCTGCCAACCCGAGGAGGAACTCGGCATAATTGTCGCCATCGGTTGGAACGATCGCATTGGGGCCATTGTTTTCGAAAGTATAGTCGCCATTCAGATCGAAGTAGTAGTACTGGTCGAAGCGGGCGCGGCGGATATCGACGCCGAACTTGAAGGTGTGATTGCCTTTTACCCACGTCAAGCCGTCGGACCACTGAAAACTGTTCCCGACCTGGGGAAGGACGCCTTCCCAATTGTTACCGAACTCAGCGCCGCCGGAAATGTCGACGTAAGGAACTCCCGTCAGAGTCGAAGGCAACCCCGTTGTAATGCCCAGCTTGGGCGAGGTACCGAATGTACTCTGGATGTAGCTGGAGTCGGAAAGTCCGGTAAAGCAATACTTCGCTGCCGCTCCGGTGCAGGAGGAGGTGACGGCATTCGTGGTTTCGGACTTGAGGAACCCGAGTTCGCCCTCACGCATGTATGTGAAGTGAGCCTCGTTCACCAGGGCGCTGCTGAGTGTCCAAGTATGAGTGAAGTTATATTGCTGGAAGCGGAGGTTGTTGTGGTTTCCGAAACCTGGAACGTTGGCGCCCGCTTGCTCGAAATTATCGTAGGGCTGAAACTGACGGCCATCATTGAAGTAGTAATACGCGGTGAAGTTCTGACGGTCGCTAATCCTGTGATCGAAGCGGGCGGTAAACTGATCGGCGTTGTCGGAACCCACGGGGATGGCTTGATATTGGCTGGCGCCGCTGTTCGCCGCAGGAACGAACTGTTGAAGCAAGTTCGCCGCCACTGGATCCTGGCATGCGGCCGGAATGACGCCTGTGGGGAAGATGTTAGCCCACAGTACATTGGGGGCCGGGGCGACGCCGCCGAGGGCCTGGATGGCGCTGGGACAGCTAACTCCATTGGCGGACCTGCCGTTCAAAACTTGAAATACCTGCGCGTCGGTCGACGAGATGCCCCCGCTGAATCCTCCGTTGGCGGCCACTGCGGAGAAATCTCCTCCGAATTCCGCGGTGGTGGGTACGTTCAGTAAGGGTCCGACCTGGCCGGCGCGGATCCGGCGTCCCTCGTAGGAAAGGAAGAAGAAGGTACGATCTTTCTTAATGGGCCCGCCGAATGTGCCACCGAACTGGTTCTGATTGAGTTGCGGGGTGGACGGCTCGGCGTAGCCGCGTGAATCCAGAACCGTATTACGGAAGTATTCGTAGATGTTTCCGTGAAAGGTATTGCCTCCAGACTTGGTGATGACGTTAACCACGGAGCCGGAGTTGCGGCCGTATTCGGCGTCGAAAGTGTTGGTGATGACGCGGAACTCTTCGACGGCGTCGGGAGTGGGCTGAATGGTTGGAGTGTTCACGAACTGATCGTTGGCGTCGCCACCGTTGACGCTGAAATTGTTGGCGCGGGTGCGGCCGCCGTTCACCGATACGGAGCCGGGGTCGTCAGAGCCCGCGAACAAGCTGCCGCTCGATCCCAACTGGGCTTGCACGCCGGGCTGGAGTTGCAGGAACTGGTAGGTATCGCGAGTATTCAACGGCAGTTCATTCACCGAGCGGTCGTTGATGACTGCACCGAGTTGGGTGCTGGTGGTATCGACCTGGGGAGCTTCGGAGGTTACGTCGACGATCTCCTGCGAGCCGCCGATTTGCAGCGTGGAATTAAGGGTGACGACTTGATTGACGTCGACGATCACACCTTTCTGGACATTCTTCTTAAAGCCGGTTAACTCGAACTGGACGGTATAAGTGCCGGGTGCGACTTCGACAAAACTGTAGTCGCCGCTGTCGTTGGTCAGCGCGTCGCGGCTGATTCCGGTGGCTTCGTTGCTCAGAGTGATTTTTGTCTGCGCCAGCACGGCGCCGGTAGGATCAGCCACACGGCCCAGGATACGGCCGCTGGCGCCCTGGGCGGAGAGCCCAGCAGGAATCAGAAGCGAGAGCGCGATGACAAAGCAAATGGTTTCCAGCCACGTCGTGTGTTTGGTCAACAAGGTCCAGCGGGCGCGCAGTGACGGCATGGAACCTCCAGGGCATCGGTCTTCGAACGTCTACCGCAGACGTTCGAGAGATGTCTTAATTTTCTTGAAAGCGAAAGCTTGTGTGCAGCCACAACCTTGCTATAATCCCGCAAGGTTAGAGAAGTGGGTGGCGCGCTGTCAAGGATAAAAAAAGCGCTACATCCCATAGAAAATTCCTATCGCAGCGTCGCGCTATGGCTTCCGTCGGCTCCAAACCATATTTGAAGATCGGAGATGTAGCGCGCCAGGTGGGAGTCTCGCCGTCGGTGATCCGGTCGTGGGAGAGCCTGGGGCTGACGCGGCCGCGGCGCACCGAGAGCAAATACCGGCTCTACTCCGCGGAAGACGTAAAGCTGCTGAAGCGGGCGCGATTTCTGCGCAAGGTGCGCGGACTGAACGCGGCGGCAATCGTGGAACTGATGCGGCGCGAAGGACGGGTGCGTCCCTCGGCCAACGGAAACGCGGGAGCGATCGGCTCGCACCTGCGGCGCTTGCGGGCCAAGCGGCGTTTATCACTGGCGCGAGTCGCGCGAGCGGTGGGCATCTCGGTGGGATTTCTGAGCGCGCTCGAGCGCTCGCAAATGAGCGCGTCGGTCGGCACTTTGCGCAAGCTGGCGCGATTTTATAAAGCCAACATCCTGGATTTCTTCGATGCAAGCGGCGCGAGCAGCCGTCAGGTGCAGCCCGAACAGAGAAAAGTTCTCGAAGCCGGGCCGGGCGTGACCATGGAGTTGCTGGCCTGGGGAAACACAGTAATGGAGCCGCATCTGTTTCGCATTGCGCCCGAGGCTGGGAGCGGCGATTCTTACGCGCACGCCGGAGAAGAATTCCTTTTCGTGCTCCGCGGCCAACTGGCGATCAGCCTCGAAGACGAAGCATACAGGCTGAAAGCCGGCGACAGTTTCTATTTCGAGAGCGCTACCCCACATCACTGGAAAAATCCCGGGCGCTCCGAAACCTGGGTGCTGTGGGTGAATACGCCGCCAACTTTTTAGGAGGGACGATGAGATTGCGACGCTCGCTGACCGTGCTGTTCCTTCTGAGCATCCTTATCTTCACCATCTTCACCGGGTCGTGCACCAAAAAAACTCCCACATTGAATCTGCTGGTATGGGAGGGTTACGCCGATTCCGCGTTCGTCAAGGCTTTCGAGGACGAACATCATTGCAAGATCTCGGCGTCTTATATGGGATCGAGCGACGAACTGGTGGCGAAACTGCGCGGCGGCAGCGCGGGAAACTACGACGTCATCTCGCCTTCGAGCGATGTGGCTACATCGATCGCAGCCGCCGGCCTCGCCGCCCCGCTGGACTTATCGAAGATTCCGAGTTACTCGCAACTCTCCCCGCAGCTCACTTCGCTGCCTTTGGTGCGGGTGAAGGGCCAGGTGTTCGGAGTTCCATTTATGTGGGGGCCCGACCCGCTGATCTATGACACCACGGTTTTCGCGCAGCCGCCGGAGAGCTGGAATGTGCTTTGGAATCCGAAATATCGTGGAAAGATTTCGGTGTGGGATGATCTCTCGACGGTGTACATGGCCGCGCAGGTTCTGGGCTACGACAGACCCGATGCCTCGCAACTTTATAACTTGACCGACGAACAGCTCGATGCGGTGAAGAAGAAACTGTTGGAGTTGAAGCCGAATATCCGCAAGATGTGGTCGACCGGCGGAGAACTGACCAATCTTTTTCAGAATCACGAAGTGGTGGCGGCGATGGGCTGGCCGCTGATGACCAATCAATTGCGCAAAATAAATTTTCCCGTCGGCGAAACTATTCCGAAAGAAAACACCACCGGCTGGATCGATCACCTCATGATCACGGCAGGCAGCGAGAATCAGGAACTGGCTTATCGATTTCTCGAGTACATGATCGAGGCGAAGACGCAGAAGCAGGTCACGGACGTGACCGGCTACACCCCGGCGAATCCGCAGGCGGCGCAGCTTATGACGCCGGACGAAGTAAAGAGCCTGCATCTCGATGATGTCGATAACTATCAAAAGCGGCTCTATTTCTGGCAGAATGTGCCGCGGCGCGGCAAGTACAACGAGGTTTGGAATGAAGTAAAGGCGGCGCAGTAGAGCGTAGCGTACGGGCTTCGGGCTTCGGGCTTCCGGCTTCGGGCTTAGAGTTAACTTGGCTTGAGCGATGACTACTTCTGAGGTTGCGATTACGTCGATGTCTGCGGCTGATGGCGAGGACCGCGCCGCGCTGCTGAGGATTCGCAGCGTGGCCAAACACTTCGGCAAGAACGTGGTGTTGCGGGATATTTCTCTGGACGTCGCCGAAGGAGAATTTCTCACCATCCTCGGTGAGAGTGGATCGGGCAAAACGACTCTGCTTCGGATTGTCGCGGGCTTTGAGAGCGCCAGCGCCGGCGAAGTGTGGATGGGCGAGGAGCGACTCGATCGGCAGCCACCTTACCGGAGGCGCGTGAACACAGTGTTTCAGCACTATGCGCTGTTTCCCCATCTGACGGTCGAGCAGAATGTGGGGTACGGACTGCGGGTTGCAAAACGTCCCACAACCGAGATCGAGTCGCGCGTCGCCGAAGCGCTGGAAAAAGTAAAGATGTCGGCGCAGGCAAAGTCGAAGCCGTCGAAAATCAGCGGAGGTCAGCAGCAGCGCATCGCGCTGGCGCGCGCTCTGGTGAATCGCCCGCGGCTGCTTCTGCTCGATGAGCCGCTTTCCGCGCTGGATGCGAACTTGCGCCGCCAGATGCAGGTGGAGTTGAAATCGCTGCAGCGCGAAGTTGGAATCTCGTTCATTTTTGTGACCCACGATCAGGAAGAAGCCATGGTGATGTCGGACCGCATCGCTCTCCTGCGCTCGGGCGAACTGGAGCAGGTAGCGACCCCGCGCGAAATTTACGGCCGCCCCGCGACCGCATATGCCGCGCAGTTTATCGGGCATACGAATCTATTGAAGGGCGAAGTGCGAAGTGGAAATGTGCGCTGCGGTCTTCTAGCGTGGCCGGCGGCGGGGCTTCCCGATGGTCCGGCTTTGTTTTCTCTCCGGCCCGAAAATATCCGGGTCGCGGGCGCCGCCACTGCGACTGCCGGCATGGTGCGCGCACGGGGGAAGGTTGTTCACCGCGCCTACCATGGAGCCACGGAACTGATCCGCGTAGAGTGCGCTGATGGACTGGTGCTGGTGGTGCGGACTCCGGGCAGCACTTCGCTCGACGAGGTCGAACTGGAATTTTCTCCCGCGGATGCAATTCAAGTCCGCGAGTCGCCGGAAAGAATCTGATGTTTTCGCGAGCTTACAAGACGGCCGTGACCCTGCCCCCGCTGTTGTGGGTGGCTTTATTTCTGCTGCTGCCGTATTTGCTGATGTTCTGCTACAGCTTCTGGTCGGTCTCGGCGTCGCAGACGATTGTGCACTCGTGGAACGTCGACAATTATGGCCAACTCCTGCGCGTGAGCGTTTACTGGCAGACCCTGCTGCGCTCAATGTGGATCGCCGCGCGAGTCACGACTTTTTCTCTAGTGCTGGGCTATCCTCTGGCCTATTTTCTTTCCTTTCATGCCGGCAAGAAAAAAGATCTCCTGTATCAGATGGTGATCATCCCGCTGTGGGTCAGCTACCTGGTGCGGGCTTATGCGTGGAAGACGATTCTCGGCTCTGACGGCGTGATGAACACGTTGCTGCAGTACGCGCACCTGACGAAGCATCCGCTGGAGTTCCTGCTCTACAGCCCCTTTGCCGTGGTGCTCACGCTCACGCACATCTATACCCCCTTCGCGTTTCTGCCGATTTACGCCACGCTGGAACACTTGCCGCGAAATCTGGTGGAGGCCTCGCATGATCTGGGCGCAACTCCGGCTCAGACGTTCTGGAAGGTGATCTTCCCTCTTTCGATTCCGGGTGTGGTCGCAGGCGCGACATTCGCCTTCGTCTTGAGCCTGGGCGATTTTCTTGCGCCGCTGCTGCTCGGCGGGCCCAGCGGCATCATGATTTCGAACATCGTCGTCAGCCTGTTTGGCGCAGCTTATAACTGGCCGCTGGGTGCGGCGATTTCGTTCTGCATGCTGCTGCTGGTGGTGAGTCTGCTGGTTTTCTCCGAGCGGCTGGAAAAGAAATGGAGCTTCTCGTGAGCGGAACGAACGCTGCTTCAGGCTCGCGCTGGTTGCTCTGCCATGCCGTCGCGGTGTTCGCGTTCCTCTATTTGCCGATTGCGGTTCTCATCCTTTATTCGTTCAACGGAGAAGGCGTCGGAGGATTTCCTCCGCATCACCTCACACTCGATTGGTATCGCACGCTCTTCCAGGACGCGCCCATCTGGGATTCAGTGCTCAACAGCCTGCAGGTGGCGTTGGCGGCGATGGTGATTGCGCTGACTTTTGGAGTGCCCGCCGCCCTGGCGCTCGACCGGGCGCAGTTTCCGGGCAAAGCGCTGTTCCGGCGATTAGTGCTGCTGCCATTAATTTTGCCGGGCATCATCACGGGGCTTTCGCTGCTCATGCTCTTCAACGTGACCGGCACGAAGCTCAGCTTGCTGACGATTGTTCTGGGACACGGAACGGCACTGATTTCGGTTGCGACCACCGAAGTCTTCGCGGGATTGCAAAAGCTCGACCGGGCGCAGGAAGAGGCTTCGCTCGATCTCGGAGCGAACTACTGGCAAACTTTCTGGCGGGTCACGGCGCCGAATTTGAAGCTGTCGATCATCGGCGCGGCGCTGCTCATCTTTACTCTTTCGATGGATGAGATCGCGGTCAGCTTTTTTCTGATCGGCCGCGACAACACGCTGCCCCTCGAAATCTGGGGACGCTTGCGCCGCGGAATCACGCCGGAGATCAACGCGGTCTCGACT
>Ga0074045_10004157_pt1 | contig 12879 bp, 13 predicted proteins | sample BogForMeECP23OM2_FD_94442 | JGI IMG/M metagenome (GOLD analysis project Ga0074045, IMG submission 94442) | Bog forest soil microbial communities from Calvert Island, British Columbia, Canada - Bog Forest MetaG ECP23OM2 | ecosystem: Environmental > Terrestrial > Soil > Wetlands ... | reverse complement strand
CTCAGCATAGGGGATCATCGGGAACTGCTGCGTGACCGGCTTGCCGCCGCCGAACTCCTCGAACACGCCGCGCAGGACCGGCTCGACCGCGGCGAACACGTCCTCCTGGGTGACGAAGCTCATCTCGATGTCGAGCTGATAGAACTCGCCGGGCGAACGGTCGGCGCGCGCGTCCTCGTCGCGGAAGCAGGGCGCGATCTGGAAATAGCGGTCAAACCCGGCGACCATGGTCAGCTGCTTGAACTGCTGCGGCGCCTGCGGCAGCGCGTAGAACTTGCCGGGATGGAGCCGCGACGGGACGAGGAAGTCGCGCGCGCCCTCGGGGCTGGAGGCGGTCAAGATCGGGGTCTGGAACTCAAAGAACCCTTGCGCCTTCATCCTGGTGCGCAAGGAGTCGATGATCCGCCCGCGCAAAATGATGTTCTGATGCAGCTTCTCGCGCCTGAGATCGAGGAACCGGTACCGCAGGCGCGTGTCCTCCGGGTACGGCTGGTCTCCGAATACCGGCATCGGCAGGTCGCCCGCCGGTCCGAGCACCTCGATGTCGCGGACATAGACCTCGACCATGCCGGTCGCCATCTCGGAATTCTCGGTTCCCTCGGGACGCTTGCGGACGTTTCCGTCAATCCGGACAACGTATTCCGAGCGGAGCTTCTCGGCTCGCTGGAAGGCCGGCGAATCCGGATCGACCACGCATTGGGTGATCCCGTAGTGGTCGCGCAGATCGATGAACAGCACGCCGCCGTGGTCGCGGATGCGATGGCACCAGCCGGACAGGCGAACGGCCTCGCCGCTGAGCGAAAGCCCGAGGGCGCCGCAGGTGTGCGTGCGATAGCGATGCATGGAAAACTCTGCCTTCTTGCTCGCCGACTATGCGGGAAGGCCGCCGCTTAGCGGAAAACCGCGGCATGGGGAAGGGCTGCGCGCGCACGGGTCGCGGCAACGCAATCCGTCATAGGGTGGTCCATTCGGCGACGAGTCCGCCGAGCGCTCCGCTCGACGCGAGCCGGGCCTGGGATGCATCGATCGCCGCCCGCAACGCGTCAGCGCCCCGTCGCACGCAGATCGCAAGCTTCTCCTCGGTGATCCCCGTCTGGACGATCCGCAGCGCCGGGCGCTGGCGCGTCAGCCAATGCATCACGGGGGCCAGCTTCATCACGGCGCCGATCGTTCCGGCCTCGAGATCGTTCAGCATCTCGGCGACCCCATGGTACGGATAGACGCGCACGTCGGCCGCCTTCCCCGCGGCCTTGAGCTGCTCGGCGACCGGCTCGGAAGTGTTTCCGCGCTGCACGCCGATGACCAGGCCGGCCAGATCGTCGACCGACCGGACGTGAGGCGTGCGCCGAACATTGCAGACGAGGCTTTGCCCGGAGGCCAGATAAGGCGCGCAGAAATCGGCTTTCCGCTCCCGGTCCGGAGTGATGGTCGTCCCCGACGCGACACAGTCCCACGATCCGTCCGCCAGGCCATCGAAGATGCCGTTGAAGTCGGCGCCCGTGTAGCGGCAGGGCTGCCAGGAAAGACCGAGATCGGCTGAGATCGCTTTCATCAGGTCGACGTCGAATCCCGCCAATCCGCCGTCGCGCTCGAATTCGAACGGCGGGTCGGGAACCGCCGAAGCCACACGAAGCACGCCCGGCGCGAGAGTGGGAAGGCTCATTGCGGCGCTCCGCCCCTGTGGGTCGCGCCGATTGTCATCGCCCTTCGCCACGCTGTCAAATTGCCGATCCGCTCCTCGCGGGGGGTCGACTCGGCAGGCGCACTCGTTTAGCGCGCCGCTCCGGAGACGGGCATCCGGATGGACGCCCTATGGACTGCGTCCTACAAAGCGCGGGCCGCCATCAAACGGGCGCAAGGCTCGCTTCGAGTGTTTTCTGCATAGTCTAGCGACGAGTCGTTGGGAGAATCGGATGTCTGGACAATGACGGTCTCAGTCGACCGCCGCGCCGTGCTGGCGGCGCTGGCGGCGTGCCTCTCAGGCTGCGCGGCGCCGCGCGGCGCCGCTGTGGCCTGGCGCGGGGCGGCGGGCGACCCGGCGTTTCTCGCCTACGGCCCGAAAGAGGACGACGGCCACATGATCCCGGGGCTCGACCCGGCGACCGTCAGTCCCGATCTGTTGCGGCGACAGGTCCCGTTCGCCGGCCCCTACCGGCCCGGAACGATCGTCGTCGACGTCGCCGACCGCCGTCTTTATCTGGTCCTGCCCCGCGGCGCAGCGATCCGGTACACGGTGGGCGTCGGTCGCGAGGAGGCGCTCAATTTCCGCGGTTCGGCCGTCATCGGCCGGAAGGCGGAATGGCCGCGCTGGGCGCCGACCGCGAGCATGATCGAGAAGATGCCGCGATATGCGGCCTATGCGGGCGGGATGGCCGGGGGGATCGGCAATCCCCTCGGAGCGCGCGCGCTCTACCTCTATCGCGGCAATCAGGACACGTATTTCCGCCTGCACGGGACGAACGAGCCGGAAACGATCGGCACCGCCGTATCCAGCGGTTGCATCCGTCTCTTCAACCACGACATCATCGATCTCTACAACCGCGTCCCGGTCGGCGCGCCGGTGGTGGTCCTGCAGGAGCCGGCGGACTTGCAGGGACCAGAGACGATCGCTGAACAGCCGGGGCCGGCCATGGGCGCGCCGGACGTCGTCTACGGTCCCAGCCCCTATGCGGGTCCCTACCCCGACACGGGCCCCTATTTCGACGTCGGAGGTCCGATGCCGCCGGGACCATGGGCGGGGCCGGGCGGCTGGCAGTAGCGGCTTCGCATCGCGGTGCGCCGCGCCTTTCGTGAGGAGCCGGCTCAGGCGGATCATGGCGCGCAAGTGCTGATGATTGGCGCGTCGACAGATTGGCGCCGTGGCTCAGGGCGGTCAGCCGGCTCGCGATTGACGGGCCATCCTCAAAGATCGAGCGACAGAAAAACAACAATTTCTTGCCAGTTGGACGATTTTGTTCTACTTCTGTTCTAAAGTCCTCGACACAGCGGAACGCGCCGCATGTCCGATGGTCTCGGAGCCGCCTCGCCGGCCGGCCCCTTAACTCCGTCAGCGGACGCGCGCGCCGCCCACCTGGCGAAATTCAAGCGGGAACAACTGATGGTCGACACTCTCAACCGCGGCGTCTCGATCGCCGAGATCGCGGCGCGAGTCGGCGTGGGCGTGATGCGCATGCGCGCGACCATCCGGGAGAGCTCGAAGGTCTCCGCTCCCTGGAGCATGTTTCGAGACGCGACGCTTTGCGTCGCTCCTCAGCATGAGGGCCGAGGGTTGCCTTCTGACTCCTCGGCGGTCGACGATTGCTCGGAAATCCTGCCGCAACACCTTGATAAAATTCAATCCGCGCCCGGATTTGCGCGCGCCCCCCAGCCTCGGGCCGCGTCGACGGGGCGCGGGCGGCGGGCGGCGCATTCGCGCGCCCCGAGCCCGGGCAGGCCTTTGCCACGCCCGACGGTCACTCAAGCCGCTTCTCTCGACCTCATCCTGACCGCCGGACTTGATCGGAGGGTGTCGAAAAATCTTCCATTGAGATCGAACGTCGCCGCCCGCTTGAGTATGCTTGGAGACGCGACGCCTTGCGTTTCCCAGCATGGCGGAGTTTTCGCGTCTGCCGGCCCGGCTGTCCGCAATCGCCCGGAAAACCCGCCGCAACTTATTGAAAATGCTGAATCCGCGCCTGGGAATGGTCGGCCCGCCAAAGCGCCGGCATCCGGCGGAGCCTCCGTCGTCAGCGCCACGTTTCCGAACCTGATCGGCGCGAGACACTTGCATGTCCGGACGACGCCCAATGGCGTGGCGGCCTGCAGAAAGCGCACTACCGCCCTCGCGGCGATCGCAAGCCGCGGTCAAGACAAGCGCGCCCCTTGCTCGTTAAGAGGCTTGGCTCGAAAAGCCGCGGGCCGCGTCGACGGGGGGCGCGTGGTATCGTATCCTAGCGTGCAGCGACGCCGCAAACAGGAACACGTAATGACCACTTCGTCCGCCTCCGTGTCGTCCGAACTCGTCCGCCGCGAGGAGGACGCCGGCGTGGTCACCCTGACGCTCGCGCAAAGCCAGAACCGTAATGCGCTCGGCCTCGCCATGATCGACACGCTGATCGTCGCGTTCGCCGACATCGCCAAAGACCCGAGTGCGCACGTCGTCGTCGTCGCCGGCGAGGGACCGGCGCTCAGCGCCGGCCACGACCTGCGCGAAATCCAGGCGCACCGCAACGACCCCGACCGCGGGCGGGCGTTCAACGAGCTTATCATGACGCGCTGTGCGACGCTGATGCAGGCGATCGTCGCCCTGCCGAAGCCCGTGATCGCGGCTGTGGAAGGCGTCGCCACGGCGGCCGGCTGCCAGCTCGTGGCCTCCTGCGACCTCGTGGTCGCGGGCGAGGCGGCGCGTTTCGCCCTGCCCGGCGTCAACATCGGGCTCTTTTGCTCCTCGCCGCTGGTCGCCGTCGGACGGACACTCTCGCGCAAGCATGCGATGGAGATGGCGCTCACCGGAAAGCTCTACAGCGCCGCCGAGGCCGAGCGCATGGGACTCGTCAACCGCGTCGTTCCGCAGGGCCGGGCGCTCGCCGAGGCCAAGGTCTTGGCGACCAGCATCGCGTCGCGCTCGGCGCCGACGCTGGCGATCGGCAAGCGCGCTTTCAATGAGCAGATCGAGGAGCCGCTGTCCGTGGCCTATGCGCTCGCCGCCAAGGCGATGGTCGAGAACCTCGCCGAGCCCGACTCGTCCGAGGGGATCGCCGCCTTCCTCGAAAAGCGCGAACCCCGCTGGAGCGCCTGAAATGCCTGTGGTGGACGGCCTCGACGATGTTGCGATCCGCGACATCCTGATGAGCGTGCGCCGGATCGCCGTCGTCGGCGCCTCGCCCAAACCCACCCGGCCATCCAACGAGGTGCTCGGAATCCTGATCGACCGGGGATATGAGACTTTTCCGGTCAATCCCGGCCACGCCGGCGCGCTGATCCGCGGGCGTCCGGTGGCCGCTCGGCTCGCAGACGTGCCGCCTCCGGTCGACATGGTCGATGTGTTCCGGAATTCCGCCGCAGCCGGCGACGCCGTCGACGCGGCTCTCAGCCTCGATCCGCTGCCTCGCGTCATCTGGATGCAGCTAGGCGTGATCAACGAGGCCGCCGCCGGGCGCGCCCGCGCCCGCGGCGTGACCGTGGTCATGAACCGCTGTCCGGCGATCGAGCTTCGCCGCCTGGGTGTGTCCGGTGCGCCCCGCGAGGGCGGTTAACGACATTTATTGAGCCACATCAATGCGCGTTCCGACTGGCGCCGCGAGAAACGCATAATCGGATCAAAAAAGTCGGTCGCCGGCCCTCGACGTGGGGCTGGACATAAGCCAACAGACGATCCGAAAGGCGCGCGTTGCGCCTGCAGTTTTTTTCGACCGCGCGCTTGCAAAGAAGGTCGCCTCGCCGCCTTGTGCGTCGGGGATAGCGACGGTCGGCGTGGGGCATCAGGCGCTCATGGGGCGCCGGCCGTCGCGAAACACTCGCCTAAAGTCGTACAGAATCGCCGTCGACAGCGTAGCCACGGGCAAACAGCTGTGCTACTTAAGTCCAACGTCACCGCCGGGGCAAAAAGGCGGGATGCGGGAGGTGGGGACCGCCAATGGGAGGGACCCGATGCAATATTACGATTTTGAAGTGCTTCAAGGCGATGACATCATCGCCGCGGAGCGCGCGGTGGCGCTTATCGATTCGCGCGCAGCCTGGCCAAAAGTCATTGGAATAGCGAAGGATTTGGCCGCCCCCGGGTGTCGTATCCGCGTTCGCGAGCAGCAGGGCGAAACCATCATCCTGATCGGCGCCACGGCTGCCCGTCGCTACCCCGACCTCGCCTTCGCCTGAACGGCTATCCCTGTCAGGCAAGGAGGGTCCGCGCGGTACGGAGAAAGACGCGCGCGCCGATCCCGATCAGGACGTCGGGGAAGTCGTAGTCGGGATTGTGCAGGCCGGGACAGTCTTCCCCGGCGCCGAGCAGGAAAAGCGCCGACGGCGCGGCGCGGCCGAAGACGCCGAAGTCCTCCGAGGCCAGTATCGGCTGGCCGGTTTCGCCATAGGGGACGCGCTCCGCATCCAAGGCGGCGGCGAGATGGGCGACCGCCTCCGGGGCGTTGTCGCAAGCCGCGAACGCGTCGGCGTAACCTATGGAAAGCGCGAGGCCTTCCCGGGTCGCGGTCCCACGGGCGAGCACTTCCGCCTCGGAGCAGAGGCGCTCCATGCGGGCGTCGGTCAGTGTTCGCAGGGTGGCCCAGAGTTCCGCATCTCCCGGAGCGACGCCGAAACTTCGCGCGCCCATTTCGGCGTGCGTCACGGTGGCCATGGCGAAGTCCTCGTCAAGTTTTCCGAGCGCGCCAAGCGCCGTCAGCGCCGGCATCAGCCCGGCGAGCGCGGCCATCGGCGAGGCCCCCTGGTCCGGCGTACTCGCGTGAGCGGTCCGGCCCTTCAGGACGACCTTCATGCCGCGCGAGGCGCAGGCGACCGGGCCCGCTCTCAGCGCCGCGCAGCCAAGCGGCAGGCCCGGCATATTGTGCAAGGCGAAGCAGAAGTCGGGCCTGATCTCGGGAAACTTTGGATCGGCGACGACAGCGGCGGCGCCCGATCCATCTTCCTCGGCCGGTTGAAACAGGAGCACGGCGCGGCCGCGCTGCGGCCGCTCGGCCGCGAGCCCCTGCGCAGTCGCGGCCAAAATCGCCATATGGCCGTCGTGGCCGCAGAGATGCGCTGATCCCGCCCGCGCCGACCGGTGCGCGAAGGTCGAGATCTCTTCGATCGGAAGGGCGTCGAGTTCAGCGCGGAAGAGGACCGTCGGACCGGGCGACTGGCCCCGGTAAACGAACGCGACGCCATGACCCCCGAGTCCGGCGATGACCTGGTCCGGCGCGGTCGGGGCGAGGAAGCGGCGCACTTCGCAAGCGGTCTCCGCTTCCGCGCCCGAGAGGTCCGGCGCGCGGTGAAGCAGTCTTCGCCAGGCGGAGAAATCGCTCAAATCCGCGTCGGTCAGGACCATCTCGGTTTTTCCCGTTCAGGGGCGGTGGCGCAGCAGCATGCCGTAAAGGTCGCGCGGATCGTCGGGATCGGCGAGCAGGTCGAGGTTGATATAGTGTTCGGCGCCCTCGAGGTGGTCCCGGATGTAGCGCAGAGCAGAGAAATCCTCGATCGCGAAGCCGACGCCGTCGAACAGCGTGATCTGCTGCGCGTCGCGCCGCCCCGGCGCCTGTCCCGTCAGGACGCGCCAAAGCTCGGTCACCGGGTGGTCGCGCTTGAGCTGCTGGATCTCGCCCTCGATGCGGGTCTGCGGCGCGTATTCGACGAAGATGTCCGAGTGCAACAGAATGTCCGGATGAAGTTCGGTTTTTCCCGGGCTGTCACCGCCGATCGCGTTGAGATGGACGCCGGCGCCGATCATGTTGTCGGTCAGAATGGTCGCGTTGCGCTTGTCGGCGGTGCAGGTGGTGACGATCTCGGCGCCCAAAATCGCCTCCTCGCTCGAGGCGCAGGAAACGACCGCGAGGCCCGAGCCCTCGAGGTTCGCCGCGGCCTTGCGCGTCGCCTTCGGATCGATGTCGTAGAGGCGCACCGCCTCGACGCCGCATAAAGCCTTGAAGGCGAGCGCCTGGAACTCGCACTGCGCGCCGTTGCCGATGATCGCCATCGTCCGCGCGCCCCGCGGTGCCAGCGCTCTCGCGGCGACGGCCGACGTCGCCGCCGTGCGCATCGCGGTCAAGATCGTCATTTCGGAGATCAGCATCGGGTAGCCGCTGTCGACGTGGGACAGCACGCCGAAGGCCGTGACCGTCTGCCGGCCCGCCGCCGTGTTCTTCGGGTGGCCGTTGACGTACTTGAAGCCGTAGGTCGCCCCGTCACTGGTCGGCATCAGCTCGATCACGCCTTCGGCCGAGTGGGCCGGGATCCGGGGCGTCTTGTCGAACACCTCCCAGCGCCGGAAGTCCTCCTCGATATAGGCGGCGAGGTCGACGAGCATCCGCTCGAGCCCGATGTCCCACACGATCCGCATCATGTGGTCGACGCTGACGAATGGTACGAGGCTCAGCAGCCCCGGCCCCGGCGAGCTCATGGCTTGGCTCCTGCTTCATCTTGCGCGGGAGGCGAGGCGAGCCCAAACTGGCTCACCCGTCCAGTCGCCGCCCGCGGCGCCCCCGTTCCCCTTATACCGGAGCCGATCGCCGACATGAACGCCCCCGTCAACAACGCAATCGCAGCCATGATCCCGGAGCTCACCGAATGGCGCCATGACTTCCATCGTCATCCGGAACTCGGCTACGAGGTTCCGCGCACCGCGCGCCTGGTCGCCGAGCGTCTGCGGGCCTTCGGCTTCGACGAGGTCATCGAGGGGGTGGGCAAAACGGGGGTGCTCGGGCTGCTTCATGGCGGCGCCGGCCCGGCCGCGGGCGAGGCGAAGCGCGTGCTGTTCCGCGCCGACATGGACGCGCTGCCGATCCTCGAGGCGACCGGGGCGGAATACGCCTCCGGCGCCGCCGGGCGCATGCACGCCTGCGGCCACGACGGCCACACCACCATGCTGCTCGGCGCGGCGCGGCGCCTGGCGGACACCCGCGACTTCGACGGGACGCTGGTCTTCTGCTTCCAGCCGGCCGAAGAAGGCTACGCGGGCGCGCAGGCGATGATCGAGGACGGCATGCTCGAGCGTTTCCCGGTGAAGGGCGCCTACGCCGTGCACAACTGGCCCGGCGTGCCGATCGGCGCTTTCGCGATGGCGCGCGGGCCGATGATGGCGTCGACGGGCAAGTTCTTGATTACGGTCGAGGGCTTGGGCGGCCACGCGGCCTTTCCGCACCTCACCCGCGACCCGATCGTGGCCGCCGCCGCGATCGTGACGGCGGCGCAGACCATCGTCTCCCGCGTCGTCGATCCGCTCGATCCCGCCGTCGTGTCGATCACCGCGATCCACGCCGGCGACGCCTTCAACGTGATCCCGGGCCGGGTCGAGATGAGGTGCAACGTCCGCTGCTTCTCGGACGCGGTCGGCAGGACGATCGAGACCGAGCTGCGCCGGATCTCAGCGGACACGGCGGCGGCGCTCGGCGCGCGCGCCGTCATCGAGACGGGCGGGGGCCTCCCCTACCCTCCGCTGGTCAACCACCCGGCCGAAACCGAGCTGGCGCTCGCGGCCATGCGGGCCGTGGCGGGACCGGAGAATGTGCGCGACGACCTGAGGCCGGTCATGGGCGCGGAGGACTTCGCCTTTGTCCTCCGCCAGGTCCCGGGCGCCTATGTCTTTCTCGGCAATGGCGAAACGGCGATGCTGCACAATCCGGAATACGACTTTAACGATGCCGCCATCGCCCATGGGGTCGCCTATTGGACGGAGCTCGCCCGGACGGTTTTGCCGGCATAACCGCGGTTTTTGGGCAACTGTCCTTTGTTTTCAACAGGTTACGCGGGATTTTGGTCGACTCTCGGAACAACTGCCTAATGTTTTCAATGACTTAGCGGGAGGTCTCGAATTCTACTCGCAGGTCGCGGGCAGGCCGTTGTCAGCGCACGGGGCGCTCCGGCGCTATTCAGCCGGGCCGCCGGCAGCCGCTGTCTCGAGCCGCGGCCGGCGCAGTATGGCGCTGACGACGCCGAGCACGACGATATTGAGAACGAGCGCGGCGATGCCGATGTTCACGTCGTCGAGCGCCGGGGGCAGGAACGGCAGCAGGTTCGTCAGGGTCAGGTGCTGCGTCGTCGTCAGCGCCACCATGCCGACGCCGGCGGCGATGCCGGCAAAGGCCCCGGCGCTGCTGACCGGATTGCGCGGCATCAGGCTTGCGATCAAAGCGGGAAAGAGCTGGGTGACGAAGGCGTAGCCCATCAAGAGGAGCGCCACGATGGTCTGGCTGCCGCCGATCGCGAACCAGACCGCCACGAGCGCCCAGATCGGAACGGAGGCGCGCGCGATCAGCGCGATGCGATCGGGATTTGTGATGCCGGTCAGGGGCGCCAACAGGTCGTTGGCGAACAGGGTCGCGGTGGCCATCAGGATCAACGAGCCCGGCACCAGCGCAGTCAAAATGCCAGCGCCGCCGATGACGCCGACGAACCACGGATCGAAATTCTGGATCGAGATTTTGAACAGCGCCAGATCCACTTCGCCGCCCTTCAGGCCCGGAACCTTGAGGACGGCGGCGAATCCGACAAAGAACACGAACAGCAAAATGAGCTGGTAGAGCGGCATGACGATCGCGTTTTTGCGGAACACCCCGGCGTCCCGCGCGGTGAACGCCGCGCCAAACGCGTGCGGCCACATGTAGAAGCCGAGCGCCGAGAGCAGCACGGACGAGCTGAACCACAACACGTTCTGGCCGCGCTCGGGAAGCGCGAGGAACCCTGACTTCGCCTCGTCGATCGCGCTGAACATCGCGCCGAATCCGCCGTATAGGTGAAGCGGCAGGTAGATGCCCATGAAGAGAACGATCAGCAGGATCAAGGAGTCCTTGACGACCGCGTTCCATGCGGAGCCGCGGACGCCCGACACCATCACGTAGGCCGTGACGATCGCCGCGCCGATCCCAATCGCGACACTGGGCGAGATCGACCCGTAGGAGCTCGTCGAGACGATGATGCCGAGCCCCTTGAGCTAGAGGACCATGTAGGGAATCAGCGCCACGACTCCCACGAGCGCGACCAGTCCGCCCAGGACGGGGCTGTCGTACAGGTGCCGGAAATAGTGCGGTTGGGAAATCAGATGGTGGGCCTGTGCGTAACGCCAGATCGCCGGCAACAACCAGTAGGACAAAATGTACGCAAGGCTGCCGTAGCAGAGGATGTAATAGGTCGGTCCGCCCTTCCCATAGGCCCAACCGCTGCCTCCGAGGAAGGTGAAGGTCGTATAGATCTCCCCGGCCATCAGCAGGAAGACGAAGATCGCCCCGAAGCCGCGGCCCGCCACTGTCCATTGCTCGAGGTTCATGTCCTTGCCATGAGCCGCGCGCAGGCCGAGGCCCAGCGCAAGCGCAGCAAAGGCAAAGATGATGAGGAGCGCCGCGTTCACTGTCCGCCGCCGTCGCCGCGGTTGGCTGGATCGAAGACGTAGATCAACGCGATGATGGCCGAGGTGAGCACCACCCACATCACCAGCCACGCGAGCAAGAGCGGCATGCCGAGCACCAGCGGCTGCGTCCGGTTGAGGAAGACCGGGCCGATCAGCATGCCGAGAAAGGGTAACGCGGCGAGCCAGCGGATCACGGGGTCACCTGCGATGACGGGTTTTCGCGATTAGCTGGATACACCGGGCGTCCGAGTCGAGCAAATGGCGAACGGGCCAAATCGACCTGTTTACAGACGCGCGTTGGTGCAAAAATCGGGCATTTGGAACGGCATTTTTCGGCCAAAAATCGGCGGCTTTTGAGGAGGCCGAAGGAGCGGTGGCGGCCTCCCGGAACGATATCGCGCGAGGCATTTTTGTGCGAATAGCATGGGGGAGCGCCGGCGGTCTGCAGATGGTCGTTCTCGGGCGACGCCCCGTTTTCTCGGCGTGGACGCCCGGGGTTCGCGCCCGGACGATTTCCAGTCAAGACGATTCAGGCCGCAACGAGCCGCTTCGAACGCCGCGCCCGAGCCCCCGCAAAACCGAGCCCGGCGAAGCCCGCGAGCATCATCGCCCAAGTCGAAGGCTCCGGCACTGGAGTCAGGAGAAAACTGGTGATGGTGTAGTCTGTGGAGGGGTAGTCGTAGAGGTAGATACCGTAACCGACAATGTCTCCGCGATCATTGATCGCTGTCGCTTGCGCAATTGGCCAATCGCTGCCCAAGACGCCGCCGAGATTTGTCCCCACGCCCGTGGACGACCACAAGACCGCATCGCCGCCGTCCTCGGTTTGAGAATACCCGACGATCTGGCCGGAGTCGTTGATCCCGCTGGCATAGCTGTACCCCTGGCCGCCGACATCCTGGAGCGCCGTGCCAGTCCCGGTGGACGACCACAAGACCGCATCTCTGCCGTCCCCGGTTTGAGAATACCCGACGATCTGGCCGGAGTCGTTGATCCCGGTGGCATAGCTGTTCCCCTGGCCGCCGACATCCTGGAGCACCGTGCCAGTCCCGGTGGACGACCACAAGACCGCATCGCCGCCGTCCCCGGTTTGAGAATACCCGACGATCTGGCCGGAGTCGTTGATCCCGGTGGCAAGGCTGTACCCCTGGCCGCCGACATCCTGGAGCACTGTGCCAGTCCCGGTGGACGACCACAAGACCGCGTCCAAGGTGAAGGCCGGGTCCTCGCTTAGAGATGTCCCGACGATCTGGCCGGAGTCGTTGATCCCGGCGGCAAAGCTTAACCCCTGGCCGCTGACGTCCTTCAGCACCGTGCCAGTCTCGGTGGACGACCACAACACCGCGTCAGCGCCCACCGCGTCAGCGCCGTGGGCCGTATAGGAGGACCCAACGATCTGGCCGGAGTCGTTGATCCCGCCGGCAAAGCTGCTCCCCTGGCCGCCGACGTCCTTCAGCACGGTGCCAGTCCCGGTGGACGACCACAACACCGCGTCAGCGCCGTGGGCCGTATCTGAGGACCCAACGATCTGGCGGGAGTCGTTGATCCCGGTAGCATAGCTGTACCCCTGGCCGCCGACGTCCTGCAGCACCGTGACCTTGTAGTTTGCGGCGCTCGCCTCGCCCACTGCGACGGAGACTATCGCCAATGCTGAGGCGTATTTGAGAAACATAACGCCACCCCTTGCTTGTGAACCAGATCATCGACTGACAATCCATCCCACTCAAGATAAATACGGATGTTAACATGCGGCGAGTTGTCTCACCGCACAGTCTCGCGTTTTCGACAGCCGCTGAAGCGCTTAGGACGGATATCCCACGCCAGCCCGCCCTGGTAGGCGAGTCGAGGAAGCG